>ERZ1643246.104-NODE-104-length-108341-cov-28.858467_pt1 | contig 108341 bp, 103 predicted proteins | sample MGYA00579265_ERZ1643246 | MGnify/ENA primary metagenome ERZ1643246 (study PRJEB29033, sample SAMEA4952261) | chicken gut metagenome | biome: Broiler Chicken; feature: Gastrointestinal Tract; material: Caecum | place: Ireland | collected 2018 | study: Broiler...
AACTTGCTGCTTTCTTTGAATCTCTCGCTGTACAAGATGTTTGACAAACCTACAAGGCCGCCTTCTATATATCTGCTGCCCCCTTGACACGGCGCGGAAGGGCTGGTATACTATATTTGTAGTTAGCTTACGCTAATTACAAGGCTTTGCTCTGGTTCGTATTGGCGGGTGTTTGCAGCACCCGCCATATACGTATCCAAACAGGCAGGCAATATCCTCATCCCGGCCGGCTCGGCCTACCGCCGTATGCTGCTTGACCGGGATCCAAAATACCACCAAACGATAAGGAGGGAGATCTTATGCAGCCTGCCGCGCTTGCTGTGATCCTGCTGGCATCGCTGAGCACCGCCGGCCTGCTGGTTTTTCGGAGCCGCCTTCTGCGGCGGCTTGCGGTCACCGGCCGCGGGGACGGCGGCCGAATGCCCGCGGGGTATCCCTTCTGTGCCGTCCTGCTGCTGGACCCACCCGGCGACGGGGACGCCGCCCGGCTGGAGCAGGCGCTGAACCGCCTGGACGGCGTCCGTGCCCGCGTGGAGCTCGGCGGCCGCCGCGCGGTCGTTTACACCCGCCGCCCGCCGGACCGCCGGCTGCTGACCCGCACCGCCGAGGACGCCCGCTGCCGGGTGGCGCGGTATACCCGCACGGCATGACTGGCACGGCCGCCGATTTTTGTATCGGTCCTGCATATCCGCCCCAGGCCATCGTCAAAATCCATCCGGATCTGTTTGTCTTTCTTTATAATAGGATTTCCCAGGCAAAGCCCCGACGTTCTTAGCGGAGTGCGCACAAGGAAGCTTTGCCGAAAATCTAACCAAAACAGGCCGTTGGCTGCGTTGCCGTCGCTTGGCGTCCACAAAGGACGCCGGCGTTCCGGCGCCTTGCCACCGGCCTGTTTTTGCGATTTTTTCGATGCTTCGCAGTTTTGCCGCTTGCGCAGTAAAACCAAAGCTTCCTTATGCTTACTCCGCTTTACGCGCCGGGGCTTTGCCGTTTTTTATCTGCCCTCTCCCCCGCCGCCGGCCGGGTCCGGTTCCGCGTCAGCGGGGCGCAGCCGCAGCAGGATGGTCAGCCGGTCGCCATCCAGCACCGCGTCCACCGTGCCGCCCATGGCCTCGGTCAGCTGGCGGACGATGGACAGCCCCAGCCCGGCCCCGCCGCCGCTGCGGGCAGCATCGGCCCGCCAGAACCGGTCAAACAGATGCTCCACCTGGAGCTTGGCCGGGGCGGGCACCCGGTTGGTCAGGTGCAGCGCGCCGGCAGTCTGGGTGATCTCCAGCGTACCGCTGCCGTGGCGGGCGGCGTTCAAGATCAGGTTGCGCAATACCCGCGCCAGCGCCTCCGGGTCAGCCAGGACCCGCGCCCCCTGCCGGGGAAAGTCCAGCCGGGGCGCAACGCCCGCCCGCTCCAGCTGGGGGTACAGCGCGGCCAGCGCGTCGCACACGGCGGGATACAGGGCGGTGGGGCGGCACTGCGCCGGGCGGGGATCGGCGGTCAGGCGGGTGTACAGAAACAGCTCGTCCAGCAGCTGCTGCAGGTCCTGGAGCCGGCGCTGGACGGTGCCCAGGTACTCCGCGCGCCGGGCCGGGTCGTCGGTCTGGCGCAGCAGTTCCAGGTAGCCGGCCGCCCCGGTCAGCGGGGTGCGGATGTCGTGCGAGACCGCCGCCATGGTATATTGCAGCTCCCGCCCGGCCCGCTGCGCCTCCAGCGCCTGGTCCCGGCTCTGCCGCAGCCGCGCGTTGATGGCCCGGCACAGCCGCAGCGAGTCCGGCGACTGCACGCCGGCCGAAAGCTCGGCGTTGCTGTCCGGCGGCAATTCCTCCAGCTGCCTGGCCCAGGCGGCGCACTGGGCGTGCCAGAGCAGGCGCTCGATGACCAGAGCGGCGCAGACAAGCGCCAGCAGAACGGTGACAGCCAACAGCATGGCGGGTCCCTCCATTTCCTTTTTGCGGGTAAGGCGTTGCGGGCGGTCAGGCGGCGTCCCGCTTTTTCAGCACCAGCAGGCTGAGCAGCGCATACACCGCCACCCAGGCCAGCGAGACAGCTGCCACCGCGACGAACCGGGGCAGGTCAAAGACGATGGGCACCAGGCTGTTGGCCCGGTACAGCGTAACGTCCATAAGGTTGAAGGGCAGATGGAACACGCCCCAGAAACCGTCCAGAGACGCCTGCAGCAGGCAGACGCCCAGCAGCACCGCCACCAGCTGCGCCACGCCCTCGCGCCGGAACAGCAGCGCCGCAAAATTGCCCAGCATGGCAAAGCCCCAGCAGACCAGCCATTTCAGAAAAACAAACTGGGCAATGTCCTGCGGCGCGTCCAGGCGGACCGGCAGGCCGAACAGCCTGCCGAACGCCAGCATCCCCGCCACATACAGCACGACCACGGCCAGCGCCGCGATGCCGCAGCTGACACAGCGGGCCGCCACATAGCGGCCGCGGCGGGCGTGGACGGCAAAAATATTTTTGGCAAAGCCGGACGTCAGCTCCGCCGCGCCAAACAGCGCCATGACCCCGGCGCTGAGCATGGTCGCAAACTGTCCGTCGTCCACAAGCTCCAAAAGCGTCATCTGTTGGAACTGTTCGGCCTGGGCATAGTCCCCGGCGGTGATCTCCGCCCCCTGGCCGGCCATGGCGGACAGCATCTGCGGGCTTGCCACCAGGCTCATGGCAAAGCAGACAAACAGCAAAACCAGCAGCTCCGTCAGCACAGCGGTGCGCATCTCGCCGCCGTGCGTCAGGCGGCGGCAGTCCATCCGCAGCAAAGATAGCATGATGGATGTTCCCCTCTCTTTCTCTTTTCGTCAGGGCGGCGCGGCAAAAAGCGCCCGCCGCCCGGTCTGTGTTCTTCTTTCGGTATTTCTCGCAAGCTGCGGCGCGTCAGGCTGCGTCCCGCTTTTTCAGCACCAGCAGGCTGAGCAGCGTATATACGCAGCCCCAGGCAAGCGAACCTGCCGTTACCCGCGCAAAGGCGCCGGCGTCAAAGGCGGTGGGCACGGTGCGCTCCAAAAGCGCGAGGCTGTACTGCAGCGGGGCGGGCACAATGCCTGCCGCCTGCAGCAGCTGGTAACCCCACCACTGCGCCATGCCGCCGCCCACAAAGATGGCCAGCACCCCCACGCTGTTGTCGCTTTGCAAAAGCAGCGCGGCAAAAATCATCATAGTGCCGAACGCCCAGCAGACCAGCCACTTCAAAAAGGCAAACTGCGCAATGTCCAGCGCACTGTCCAGCGGCGGACGCAGCCCCCACAGCCAGGAAAACAGCAGGCCACACACCAGATACACAGCGACCACCACCGCCGCCACCAGCGCCGCGGCGGCGGTTTTGGCCGCCAGATATCCGCCCCTGGCCGCACGGCCGCAGAAGATGTTTTTCCGGAAGCCGGAGGTGATCTCCCCCACGGTGTAAATGCCCACCAGATAGGCGGACAGCAGGTTCAGCAGATGGGTGACGTTCCACAGCTCCAGAAAGGACAGCTGCCGGATGCGCGCGGCTTCCTGATAGTCCACCTGGCCGAACCGGTCCAGCCAGGCCTGCACCTCCGGGTTTGAGAGCAGCCCGTTGCTGAGCGCCACCAGAAAGACCACTGCCGCCTCGAACCCCAGCACCACATGCAGCCAGTGCCAGCGCGCCAGGCGGCGGCAGTCCATGCGAAACAGCTCAGGCATGGTCCTGCCCTCCCATCAGGTCCAGAAAGTAGTCCTCCAGCTCCTGCCGGTGCAGCGAGACTGCCTGCACCGCGATGCCCGCGCCGGTCAATGCGGCGGTGACGGCGGCCGGGTCGGCCTGCTGCAGAATGTGCAGCTCCCCTTCCGGCAGGACCTCGTACTCCCGTATCCCCAGCGCCTGCTCCAGCACCACGGCAGCGCGGCGGGCGCCCTCCTGGCCGTTTACCCGGATCAGCAGGTAGTCGCGGCATTTCTTTTGCAGTTCCGCGGCGCTGAGCTCGGCGGCCATGCGGCCGTTCTGCAGGATGCCGTAATGGGTCGAGATCTTTTCCAGCTCGCCCAGGATATGGGAACTGACCACGATGGTGACGCCGTTTTCCCGGTTGAGCCGCAGCAGCAGCGCCCGCAGCTGCAGGATGCCTTCCGGGTCCAGGCCGTTGAGCGGCTCGTCCAGCAAAAGCAGGTCGGGGCTGCCCAGCAGCGCCAGCGCGATGCCCAGGCGGCGCTTCATGCCCATGGAATATTTCTTGACCTTTTTGCCGCCCGCCGTGCCCAGCCCCACCAGGCCCAGCATCTCGTCGGCGCAGCGCTTTTCGTCGGTCAGGCCCATGGCGACGGCTTTCAAGATCAGGTTTTCCCGCCCGGACAGGGTGGGATAGGCGCCGGTCTCCTCGATCAGCGCGCCCACCCGGCGGCGGGCCAGGTCGTCGTCCACCGGCTTGTCAAACAGCCGGATCTCGCCCGATGTGGGGTACGCCAGGCCGCAGAGCATTTTCAGCGTGGTGGATTTGCCCGAACCGTTGCGGCCGATAAACCCGTAGATCGCCCCTTTGGGCACGTGCATCTCCAGATGGTCCACCGCCGGCAGCCTGCCATAGCTCTTGCACAGCGAAGCGGTGCGTATCACATCCATGTAGGTTCCTCCTTTTTGCGGGGGGCGTATGGCCGCCCCCTGTGATGCCCCTATTATCGCCGGCAAATGCTAAGGAAATGGCCAGAAAAAGATAAAGAAAGGATAAAGAAAGGATAAAGAAGCGTGCCGGAAGGGCGCGCTTCTTTATTTGCGGGTATTGCAAAAAAGTGCGGCGGCGCGCGGCTTATGCCTTCAGCTTGAAGCCGATGCCCCACACCGTCTCGATGCCCTCGTCGGCGCCGGCGGCGCGGAGCTTGGCACGCAGGTTGCTGATGTGAACGTTGATGGTCTTGTCCTCCACAAAATAGTCCTGCTGCCAGACCTGCTCGTAGATCTCCTGCCGGGTGAACACCTTGGCGGGGCGGGCGGCCAGCAGGGCGGCGATGTCAAACTCGTGGGCGGTCAGCGGAACCGGCCGCCCGGCGGCGGTCAGAACGCGGGCGTCCAGGTCAATGGCCCAGTTTTTGTAGGTCAGCCGGTGCACCGGCATGGCGGCGCCGGCGTGGCGCAGCTGCACCTGGATGCGCGCCCACAGCTCCTCCAGCGCAAAGGGCTTGGTCAGGTAGTCGTCGGCGCCCTGGTCCAGCAGTTCCACCTTGTCGGAAAGCCCCGTCCGGGCCGACAGCACGATCACCGGTGCAGGCAGCTCGGCGTGCAGGGCGGCGATCAGCTGCTGCCCGGTCATGCCCGGCAGCATCAGGTCCGCCACCACCAGGTCGGGCCGGTGCGCCCGCCACTGCAGCGCGCCCTCGGTGCCGGAAAACGCCTGCACGCAGCTGCAGCCCCGCGCGGTAAGGTATTCCGCCACCGCGTTGTTGATATCGGCGTCATCCTCGACAATCAGGATCTTTGTCATCGGTAAGCTCCTTTCCCCCAAAAGCCGGGCGCAGCGCCCGCAATGGCTCCATTATAGTACACCGCCCGGCCCCGCGCAATGTGGCGGCCGGAGCGTTTTTGCTCGCAGGCGGCGGGCGGGAGCAAATTTTACAGGCCGAGGGCTTGACAATCAGACCAATTCGTGTATTATTGTATTAGATGCTTAATACAATCACACAATTTGATCCGATACCCCAGGAAAGGAGGGGTCCCCATGCAGTGGAACATCACAGCCGGGCGGCCGGTGTACCTGCAGCTGATCGAACAGATCGAGCTGGCCATCGTCACGGGCGAGTACCCCGCCGGCAGCCGCATCCCGCCGGTGCGGGAGCTGGCGGCCCAGGCGGGCGTCAACCCCAACACGATGCAGCGGGCCTTGCAGGAGCTGGAAAGCCGCGGCCTGCTGCAGGCCCAGCGCACGGCCGGGCGCATCGTGACCGCCGACGCCACCACCCTGCAGGCGCTGCGCACCCGGCGCGCCCTGGCCCGCGCGCAGGCGTTTTTGCAGGAGATGCAGGCCCTGGGCTGCACCCGCGCCGAGGTGGACGACCTGCTGGCGCAGGCCGCCCGCAATCTGCCCCCAAAGGAGGAAGCATAATGGAAAAGATTTTAGAGACCTTTCATTTAAGCAAGCGGTACGGCGCCCGGTGGGCGCTGCAGGATCTGAGCCTGGGTTTGGAGCCGGGGCGGCTGATCGGGCTTTTGGGCCCCAACGGCAGCGGCAAGACGACGCTGATCAAGCTGGCGGCCGGCCTGCTGACGCCCACCGCCGGCCAGGTGCAGATCGGCGGGCAGGCCCCCGGCCCCGCCACCAAAAAGATGACGGCCTACCTGCCCGACCGGATGGCCCTGCCCACCGAGTTCCGCGCCGACGACGCGGTGGCCTTTTACCGGGACTTTTTTCCCGATTTTGATGCCGCCAAGGCATCCGAGATGCTGGCCGACCTGAAGCTGGACAGCAGGCAGCGCATCGGCGCCATGAGCAAAGGCACCCAGGAGAAAGTACAGCTTTGCCTGACCATGAGCCGCGCGGCCAGGCTGTACCTGCTGGACGAGCCGCTGGGCGGCGTGGACCCGGCCGCGCGGGAGTATATCCTGCAGACCATCCTGCGCAATTACAGCGAGGACGCGGCGGTGCTGCTGTCGACCCACCTGGTGGGCGACATCGAAAAGGTGCTGGACGAGGTGGTGTTCCTGCGCGAAGGCCGCCTGATGGCCCACACCGCCGTGGACGCCCTGCGGGAGGAGCAGGGCAAGAGCGTGGACGAATATTTCCGGGAGGTGTTTCGCTGATGGCAAAGCTGATGCGGTACGAGGCAAGGTCCGACCTGCGGCTGCTTTTGCCGGTCTATGCGGCCTGCCTGACGCTGGGGGTGCTGTCCTGCCTGCTCCGCCTGCTCCCCGACGCCGGCGGCGACACGCTTTGGCAGCTGGCGATGGCCGCCGTCTGCACGCTGCTGCTTGGCGCGGCCGTCACCGCCCAGATCGCCGCGCTGGCTGCCGGGCCGGCCGTCAGCCTGATCCGCTTTTACCGGACACTGGGGACGCGGGGGCACTTTTTCTTCTCGCTGCCGCTGCAGCCCGCACAGATGCTGGGCGCGCATCTTGTGCTTGCGCTGGCATGGACCGCAGCCGGGGCGCTGCTGGTGTACGCCCTGTTCCTGCTGGGCATGCCGCTGTTCGCCGGCCTGAACGGGGATCTCTATTCCGGGCAGCGGCCGCTGCCCGACCTGCTTGCGCTGCTGGCGCTGGTGCTGCTGTTTGCCGCCATGCTCTACCTCTGCTTTTGCCTGGCGGCGGCCGTCTCCACCCGGCTGGGCCATATCCGCCTGCCCATGACGGCGGCGCTGCTGTTCTGTTTTGTTCTGGCCGCCGGTGCGGCGTTCCTTTTCCTGATGGCGGCAGCCGGGCGGTTCGGTGTCTCTGCGCTGCCCTCCGGCGGTGCGCCCGGCCTGTCCTTCTGCACCATGCTGGGGCACTGCGCAGTGCCGCTGCTGCTGGTGGATGCCGGGCTGTGGGGCCTTTGCTGCCGGCAGCTTGGCCCCCGGCTGGAACTTGCCTGAGATGCTGAAAGGAGGAAACCCGTATGCTGCGCAAACTGATGAAATATGACCTGCGGGCCATGGGACGGGTGCTGCTGCCGGTGTGGGCGGGGGCGGTGCTGCTGGCTCTGGTCATGCTGGGGCTGCAATTTTTGCCCACATGGTTCCCTGCTCTGCTGACCGGCAGCTACCGGATGACGCTTTCGCTTTTGTACAGCCTGACCATACTTGCCGTGGTCTTAGCGGTGACCATTGTGTGCGTGGTGGTCAACCTGCTGCGCACCTACGGGATGCTGGGGCAGTCAGCCTACCTGATGTTCAGCCTGCCGGCGACCACCGGCCAGCTGATGCTCTCCCGCTTTTTGTGCGCCGTAGGCTCCACCGCGGTCAGCATGGGGCTGACGGTGGGGCTGCTGGCCGCGCTGACTGCAACAGCGCCTGCGGTCCAGCTCCACGCAAACGGCAGCGACATCCTGATTTTGCCCGTTGGTGAGACCGCGCCCGCCTTTTGGGGGCTGTTTGTGCTTTTGTGCGCCGGCCTGTGCTTTGCCTACACCGTAGTGCTTGCCTGTGTGGCCATCGGCGGGCAGTGGCCGCAGCAGCGGCTGGGCGCCACCGTGGTCTGCTATCTGGGCCTGAGCTACGGGCAGGGCATTCTCTCCTTCGCGCTGATATTCGGCCTGTTTTTGGCTGCGGAGGTGGGCGGACGCGACCTGGTGACCCAGTTCAGCGCCTGGATGAGCCGGCACCTTTACACCGGCATCGGGCTTTTTGCCTGCGGCCTGGCCTTGCTTTTCGCCCTGCTTGGTGGTATCCTGTGGGTAGTCGCCCACCGGCTGCTGAGCCGGCGGCTGAACCTGGCCTGACGCCCGCCGGAGGGCGGCGTCTCTGCCCGGATCGTCTGTGCTCCCCGCCCCGCGCGGGGGAACCCAAAGGAGGACCACGATGCAACAACGCCAATATGTCTGCCCCAAATGCGGCTGCACCGAATACGAGGCCGATCAGCTGCAGGCCACCGGCGGCAACTTTGCCAAGCTGTTTGACGTGCAGAACAAGAAATTTGTGACCGTAAGCTGCTGCAGCTGCGGTTATACCGAGCTGTACCGCCAGACCGGCGGCGAAGGCTGGGATGTGCTGGACTTTTTTATGGGCAATTGATTTTTTGCTTTCCCCTGCCCCGCGCTTTGCGTTTTGCATTGCGCGGGGCAATCTGGTATAATGCCGGAATAGAGCACTTTTAGCGGCCCGCGGCGTAAAACCGGCGGGCCGCGGAAATCCAACACAGAAAGCAGGGCGTTTGCATATGCTGCTGGCCGTGGACATCGGCAATACCAATATCTGTATCGGCGTTTTGGAGGGCGACGAGGTCCGCTCCACCACCCGCATGGTCACCCGGCCCCGCTGCACGGCGGACGAGTACACCGCCGAGCTGAAATTTCTTTTGCGGCGCATCGGGGTGACCCCCGCCGATGCACAGGGCGTGATCGTGTGCAGCGTGGTGCCGGGGCTGACCCGGCCGCTGGCCGACGCCTGCCGCCGCCTGACCGGCCGCGACGCCATGCTGGTGAGCGTGGCGCTGGACACCGGCCTGACCATGGACGTGGACGCCCCGGAACGGGTGGGCCAGGACCGCCTGGCCGATGCGGCTGCCGCGGCGGCGCGCTATCCCCTGCCCTGCATGACCGTCGACCTGGGCACCGCCACCACTTACAACGTGATCGGCGAGGGCGGGGTGTTTTTGGGCGGATTCATCGTGCCGGGGGTGCAGACCAGTTTGCGGGCCATCAGTGCCGGCACGGCGCAGCTGCCGCCCATCGCGCCCGAAACGCCCGGCGAGCTGATCGGCAAAAATACCGTAGCCTGCCTGAACAACGGCGCCATGTTTGGCACCGCGGCCATGCTGGACGGCCTGGCCGACCGGGTGGAAGCCCAGCTGGGCCGGCCGCTGACGGTGGTGGCCACCGGCGGGCTGGCGCCCTATATCCTGCCCTGCTGCAAGCGCCGGGTCCACTACGACGCCGACCTGCTGTTCCACGGGCTGGCGCTTTTGTACAGGAAAAATCAAAAGCACTGAACCGTCGCCCGCTTTCCCCGGCAGTTTTGGCTTTTGCAGAAAAAGTCCGGCCCCTTTCGCTGAACCGACAGATGCAAAAATGGCGTTCCCGCCAAGGCGGGAACGCCATTTCTTTGTTTGATTTCAGCTCATCAAACCCGATAAGCCGGCTGAGATCAGCCCTCGTAGCTCACGGTGATGGCGCTGACAGCGGGGGTGACGTTCTGGTCGAAGCTGTCATCCACAACCAGGGTGCCGTCGACGATCTCCTGGAACAGAGTGTCGTACTGCTCCTGGGTGAAGGTGGTGAACTGAGAAGTCTCCATCGGCAGGCCGACGCAGTCCTCGGCAGCGCCCAGAACGGACTGCTGGCCGGCGTAGGTCTCGCTCCAGGTCCAGTCGTTGGCCATGCAGTCGGTCAGAGCGACGTTGACGGAGTTGGCCAGGGCCTTCATGGCAGAGGTGACGACGAAATCGCCCAGGTTGGACTGGTCGACGTCAACGCCGATCATCTTGCCGTTGTTGGTCTCGGCAGCAGCCGCGCAGGAGTTGCCGACCTGGCCGCCGCAGGCAAAGACAACTTCGGTGCCGGTGCTGTACCAGCTGTCCATGGTGCTGACGATCTCGTCGCTGGCCTCGAAGGTGCCGGAGTACCAGTAGCGGATGTTGACGCCCTCGACGCCCAGCTCGGTGGCAGCGGCCTCAGCGCCCTGCACAAAGCCGTAGCCATAGCGGATAACGGCAGGCACAGCCATGCCGCCCAGGAAGCCCAGCTGGGTGTAGCCGTCGGCCACAGCAGCGTAACCGGCCAGGTAGCCGGCCTGCTCCTCTTTGTAGGTGATCAGAGCGGTGTTGGTGGTGACGTACTCGCTGACGTCGGCATCGTCGCCGGCGCCGGCAGCGCCCTTCATGTCATCGGTGGAAACGTCCAGCGCCAGGAAGGCGATGTCGGGATAGCGGCTCTGCACATCGTACAGGGTGCTGGCAAACAGGTAGCCGGCCATAACAACGACCTGAGCGCCGTCGTTCACAGCGTTGTCCACCTGCTCGATACGGGCAGCGTCAGAGTCCTCGGTGGGACGGTAATAGTTGGCGGCCAGGCCGTTGGCCTCGCAGAAATCCTGCACGCCCTGCCAGGTGTACTGGTTGAAAGACTGGTCGTCAATGTTGCCCACGTCGGTGACGAAAGCGATATCGGTAACAGCCTCGGTCTCGGTGTTGGAAGCCTCGCTGGTCGCGCCCGAAGTGGTGGACGAGGCATCAGACGCAGCCGAGGAGGTGTCGCCGGAACAGGCAGCCAGAGACAGCGCCATGCAGCCGGCCATGATCAAAGCAAGAATCTTCTTCATGGTTTGCTCTCCTTTTTGTTGGGTTGCGCAGGGGCTCGGCGCCCCTGCCATACAAGAAAAAGTATAGACCATCCCGTCGGATTTTGCAATGAAAATGGGCATTACAAAACCATAACAATCTTGACATCGTTTTTGCACAAAGCGCCGGCAGGCAAAATTTCCGGCGTCTGTCCGTCAGTTTTGGTAGTCGTATGTCACGTTGGACATCTGCGGCATCACGTCGGGGTCAGGGTCGGAATACCGCTCCACCCGCAGCGAACCGCTGACTAGGCGGTCATATACGTCAGCGTAAGCCTCCTGGCTGAAGTTCAAAAAAGACCACTGGGCCGTTGCCAGCCCCAGCGCCCCGACCGACACGCCAAGCCGCTCGCTCTGGCCGGCCTGTTCCTCGTCCCAGCCGGCACCGTCGGCATAAAAAGCGTACAGCTGCTGCTGTACCACCGTCGAGAACCGCTTGACTGCCGAACCAATAACGGTGCTGCCCAGCGATGACTGATCCCAATCCGCGGCAACCACCCGGCCGCCGCTTTCCCCCGCCGCGTCCACGGCGCTCTGCGCCATGGCGCCGCCGGCGGCAAAAACCAGCTGGGTGCCCTCGGCGTACCAGCTGCTCATGCGGGCCGCGATGTCCTCCGACGCCTCGTACTGGCCGCTGTACCAGATCTTGACCGTCACTTCCACGCCGTTGCGCTCGGCCGCGGCCTGCGCACCCTGCAGAAAGCCGGTGGAGTACCGCACGATGCCGGGCAGCTGGTCCGCGCCCAGAAAGCCCAGGCTGGTATAGTTGTCCGAAACCGCCGCATAGCCGGCCAGATAGCCGGCCTGCTCCTCGCTGAACAGCACACAGTGGACGTTGGCGGCGGTGGAATAGCTGGCATAGTCGGCGCTGTGCGGCTCGCCGTCCAGCATCAGGTAGCTGACGGTGGGATAGTTGTTCTGCAGCTCATACAGCGGGTTTTCCATATCCGCGCCGGCGCAGACCACCAGTTCCGCACTCTCGGCTGCCTGACGCAGGGCTTCCTGATTGGCTTCGGTGCCCTCGCCCTCCGCGGTGAACAGCTGGGCGGTAAACCCGAAATTTTCGCAGAAGTCCTGCACCCCCTGCCACAGCAGGGCGTTCACGCCGGTCTCGGCACCGGTGCTGTTGACCGCCAGCGCGATGGTCGCGCCGGCGTCGGGCAAAGGCTCGGCATCCGCCGCAGGCAGCAGCAGATAGCTGCCGTCATCCTGCAAAGCCAGCGAAGTCTCGTCCTGGGCCTGCTGCCCGTCGGCGCAGGCGCACAGGCCGGCCAGCATCCCCGCACACAGTGCCAGGGAGATCCATTTTTTCATCAAAGGTATAACTCCTTAACGGATAAATTGTCGGATAGCTTGCCGCCGCTCCCCACGCGGGAACGGCCCAACCAGTATGACGGATGGACAGCGGTTTGTCAAGCCGGCGGGGGTCAGTGTTCCACGTTGGCCGGGCCGAAGCCCAGCGGCAGCAGCCGGCCCAGCGTCAGTTCCTGGTAGTCCTCCTCGCTTTTGGCAAGAATGACCCGCAGGCCATTGCCGCCGAATTCGAACAGCGCCTGCCGGCAGACGCCGCAGGGGCTGGTGGGCAGGGTGTTGACCTTGCCCTCCATGCTGCCCACAATGGCGATGGCGTCAAATTCCCGCTCCCCCGCGCTGACCGCAGCCGCCAGGGCGGCCCGCTCGGCGCAGATGGTGGGCGAAAAGGAGGCGTTCTCGATATTGCAGCCGGTGAACACCCTGCCCGACCGCGTCAGCAGCGCGGCCCCCACCTTGAAATGGGAATAGGGCGTGTAGGCCCGCTCCCGCACCGCAAAAGCGGCGCGGATCAGCTCGCGGTCGGTCATCACAGCTGCACCCCCAGGGCGACTTTCATCATGGCGGTAAAGCTGGTCTGGCGCTGCTCCGGCGTGGTGATCTCCGGCGAGACAAAGCTGTCCGAGATGGTCAGCAGGCAGGCGGCGCGCTTGCCCAGCACCTTGGCGTTGTGGAACAGCGCAAAGCTTTCCATCTCCACGGCCAGGCAGCCCTTTTCGTCCCGCAGGCGCTCCCAGTAGGCGGGTTTGGCGTCGGAGGGCTGGCGGTAGAACACGTCGCTGGAATGGATGTTGCCCTCGATCAGGGGGATCCCCTGCGCGGCGGCGCTGGCGCGCAGCGCGTCGTTCAGCTCGGCCGAAGGCAGCTGGAGGTCGTCCGTATCGCCCGACTGGGTCAAAGCAAAGCTGCTCTCCGAGTAGGCGCCGGTGGCCAGCACCACGTCGAACAGTTTGGCCTTGTCGGTGTAGGAACCGGCCGAGCCGATGCGGATGATGTTCTCGACGCCGTACTGGCTGTACAGCTCATAAGAATAGATGCCGATGGAGGGCATGCCCATGCCGCTGCCCATCACGCTGACGGGCCGGCCCTGGTAAGTGCCGGTATACCCCAGCATGCCGCGCACGTCGGTGACCAGGCGGGGGGTTTCCAAAAATGTATCGGCAATGAACTTGGCGCGCAGCGGATCGCCGGGCATCAGCACGGTGGGGGCAAAATCGCCTTTTTCGGCGCGGTTATGAGGGGTAGACATCAAACATCCTCTCCTTTTCCTGTTGCAGTCTTTTTCCCGCCCCGGCAGGCGGGGCGGCGTTGTATATTCAGTATACCACAATTTGTTTATTTATGGTAAACTGAGTAAAAGATTTCCGCCCCATCCTTGGAATTTTCACCTTTGCCGACGTCGAAAAGGAGATGCCCGCCATGCAGCTGCCCACCCAATGCCGACTTTGCCCGCGCCAGTGCGGCGCCAACCGCGCCGCCGGCGAGACGGGGCGCTGCGGCGCCGGCGATACCCTGCTGGTGGCCCGCGCCGCGCTGCACCACTGGGAGGAGCCCTGCCTGAGCGGCCCGCCCGACGCCGCGACCGGCAGCGGAACGGTGTTTTTTACCGGATGCCCGCTGGGCTGCTGCTACTGCCAGAATTACGCCATCAGCCAGCAGGGGCTGGGCAAGGCCATCGACGCGGCGCGGCTGGAGGAGATTTTTCTGGAACTGCAGGCCAAAGGCGCCCGGAACCTGAACCTGGTCACTGCCACCCAGTGGCTGCCCTGGGTGCTTCCGGCGCTGCGCGGCGCCAGAGCGCGGGGGCTGCATATCCCGGTGGTGTACAACACCGGCGGTTATGAGCGGACGGAGACGGTGCGGGCGCTGGCCGGTCATGTAGATATCTGGCTGGCGGATTTGAAGTATGCCGGCGCCGAAGCAGGTGCAGAATTTTCCGGCGCGGAGGACTACAATCCCGTTGCGCTGGCGGCCATCCGGCAGATGCTGGCGCAGACCGGCGCGCCCCGCTTTGACGGCGAGGGCTACCTGCAGCGCGGGGTCATCCTGCGGCATCTGGTGCTGCCCGGCCAGGTGCAGGACTCGCTTGCCGTGGTGCGGCAGATGGCCGACCTGCGCAGAGAGACCGGCGTGCCGTTTTTGTCCAGCTTTATGTCCCAGTTCACCCCTTTTTACCATGCCGCCCGGCATGGGCTGGGCCGCCGTGTGACGACCTACGAGTACCGCCGGGTGGTGGACGCCGCCATCGATGCCGGCCTGACCGAAGGGTATATGCAGCAGAAAAGCAGCGCCAGAGAGGAATACACCCCGCCCTTTGACCTGGAAGGGGTGTGACGCCCCCCTGCCCGCCGCCCCGGCCGCGCTTGATTTTACGGTGCATTTCGTTTACAATTTTCTGAAAGGCGCTTGTTCTGCCTTGTTCCGCAGCGACGCCCATCAAAAAGCCAAACGGCAGGCCCCGGCCCGCCTGCATTTTCAGGAGGATTTTTCCCCATGTCCAATGCCGCAAAACACCGCCGCACCGCCTTTTTTCTGCTGGCCGGCGCGGTGTTCGCACTGATGCTTCTGTTCAACTGCCTGACGCCCTATATCGCCGATGACTTCACATTTGCCTATGCCTTTGACACCGGCCTGCGCCTGACCAGCCTGCCGCAGCTGATCCAGAGCCTGGCGTACCACTACATGGAATGGACCGGCCGGGTCGTGGTAAAGTTTTTTGCCCAGGGCTTTACCATGCTGCCCAAGATCGTGTTCAACTTGTGCAACGCCGCCGCCTATCTGGGGCTGGGGCTGGTGATCTATCGCCTGGCCCTGGGGCGGCGCAGCGGCCGGTATGATCTGGCGGCCTTTGTGCTGATCGAGGCTTCCTTGTGGGAGATCAGCCCCGCTTTCGGCCAGACCAATTTGTGGATGTGCGGCTCCTGCAATTATCTGTGGGCGACGCTGGGCTGCCTGGCGTTTTTGCTGCCCTGGCGGTATTACCTGCAAAAGCCGTTTGCCTCCGGGCGCGGCATGGCGGCAGGCATGGCCGTGGCCGGTCTTTTTGCCGGCTGGCTGAGCGAAAACACCAGCGCCGGGCTGCTGGTCTGCCTGGTGCTCTGCGCGGCGTTTTTGCTGTGGCAGAAACAGAAAGTCCCCGCCTGGATGCTCACCGGGCTGGCCGGCGCGCTGGCGGGGTTTGCCATCCTGATCGCCGCGCCGGGCAATTACAACCGCGCCAATGATTTTGTGGATACTTCGTCGTTCCTGACCAAGTATGCGGTACGGTTTTTTAACTGCCTGAATATGCTGTGGGACAACGCCCTGCCGCTGCTGCTGGCGTTTGCCGCGCTGTATCTGCTGCTGTGGCTGCAAAAACCGGGCCGTGCGGCGCTTGCCTGGCCGGTGATCCTGCTGCTGGGCGGGTTGGGGGCAAACTTTGCCATGATCCTGAGCCCCTTCTATTACGACCGTTCCTCCCACGGCGTGTTCAGCCTGCTGACCGCCGCCTGCGCCGCCTGCCTGGTACAGCTGGACGGCGCAAGACTGAAAAAGCTGGTTGCCGTGGCCGCGGCCTGTGTCTCGGTGGTGTGCGTGTTCGACCTGTTTGCCGCCGGCTATGACATTGCCAGCTACTGGATGATGTACCGCACCCGCGAGGATCTGATCGTCGCCGAGGCCGCCGAAACGGACAGCGCCGCCATTACGACCTACGGCATTGAGCCCTACACCCGGTGGTGCGGCGCTTACGGGCTGCCCGATATCCGGGAAAGCGGCGAGGATTCCATCGGGCTGGCGCGCTCCAAATGGTACGGCGTTGCAGACCTGACCGCCGACGAGGTGCACACCTACCCCTTCCCCGGCCACACCAATGCCGCCTACGAGGCAGGGCTGGAGACAGACAGCACCGAAGCGTCCGAATCCGCGGCGGGCTGACGCCTGCCGGACCTGCACGGCGTTTGCCGGCAAACAGTCCATGCCCCTGTACGTCAAAACAGCCGCCCGGTTTTCCTGCCGGGCGGCTGTTTGCTGTGTTGTGGGTTTTACCGGGCGCGCTTTTCCGTGCAGCAGCGGCTGCCGGCGGCGGGTTTGCCGCCGCCGGGCAAGACGGAACCGGTCAGCACTGTTCCGCGATGTCGTACAGCAGGCGCTCGGAGGCGTCCCAGCCCAGGCAGGGGTCGGTGATAGACTTGCCGTAGATATGCTCGGACACATCCTGGCGGCCGGGCTCGATGTAGCTTTCGATCATCACGCCCTTGACCAGTTTGCGCAGTTCCGGCGAGAGGCTGCGATTGTGCAGCACCTCCTTGACGATGCGCACCTGCTCCTCGTACTGCTTGTTGGAGTTGGAGTGGTTGGAGTCGATGATGACCGCCGGGTTCTGCAGGCCCATCTTGTTGTACATTTCCAAAAGCAGCTTCAGGTCCTCGTAGTGGTAGTTGGGCTGGCTGACGCCCCGCTTGTTGACGCCGCCGCGCAGGATGGCGTGGGCCAGCGGGTTACCGGAGGTCTCCACCTCGCAGCCGGCGTAGGCGTAATGCTGGGGATGCTGCGCCGCATAGATGGAGTTGAGCATGACCGAAAAGTCGCCGCTGGTGGGGTTTTTCATGCCGGTGGGCACGTCAAAGCCGCTGGCGGTCTGACGGTGGTGCTGGTCCTCCACCGAGCGGGCGCCGATGGCCACATAGGAAAGCAGATCCTCCACATAGCCCCAGTTTTCCGGGTAGAGCATCTCGTCGGCGGCAGGCAGGCCGAACTCCTCAATGGCGCGCATCTGCATATGGCGGATGGTGATCAGGCCGTTCACCAGATCCGGGCGCTCCTCCGGGTCGGGCTGGAAGGCGATGCCCTTGTAGCCGTCGCCGTTGGTGCGGGGTTTGTAGGTATAGATGCGGGGCACGATCTCGATGCGGTCCTTGACCTTTTCCTGCACGCGGGTCAGGCGGCTGATGTAGTCGCAGACAGCCTCCTCGTTGTCCGCCGAGCAGGGTCCGATAATGACCATGAACTTGTCCGACTTGCCGGTGATGATATCCCGCAGGGCCTCGTCCTTGCGGCGTTTGATTTCGCGCCCGCGCTCCGACAGCGGGTACTGGGCGCGGATCTCGGCAGGCGTCGGCAGCCTTTTCAGATAATTAAAACTCATTGGAAACAACCCCTTCTGCTCTCATTCCCGGTTCTCTCCATGCAGGCGGGCAGCGTGCGCCCGCGGCAAACTGTATATTTATGCACACGCATGTAGGCCGATTACTATAATATATCCTGTCGATGCAAAATGTCAACCGGCGGGCAAAAAGGGGCGGTATCCACCTTTAACCGGGCAGCGCGTGCAGCACGTCGCCGATGTCCCCGCGGATGCAGATGGACTGGCGCTCGATCTCGCCGGGGCAGGCGGCCTCGCTGCAGTTGATGCAGGCATAGGTGGCCTGCGGGTTCTGGAAGGTCATCTGCCAGAAGGGATATTTGATGATGACCGGGGTGTTATACCCCACCCCCAGCTCCAGGCACAGCACTTTGCCGCGCCGGTGGCGGCGGACAAAATCGTTATACCGCCCGGACGCCTGCTGCCAGCCCGCATCCTCCACAAAGCGGTCGTCGGCGCGCAGGTTGGTGGTCAGCGGCCGGCCGCAGTTGGGGCAGCGGGGCACCAGCCCGGCGGGGACCCGCATGTCCTTCTGTTCGGCTACCATGCGGCGGATCAGGGCCTCGTTGTCCCAGGTCTGTCGGCAGCAGGGCCGGGAGCATTGCAGCAGCCCGTAGTCGCCCTGGGTGTAAAACAGGCGGTGTTTGTCAAAGCCGGCTTTCTGGAAACAGTGGTCCACGTTGGTGGTCAGCACAAAATAGTCCTTTCCGTCCAGCAGCCGCAGCAAGTCCCGGTATACCGGCCGGGGCGCGTCCAGATATCGGTTGATATAGATATACCGGCTCCAGTAGGCCCAGTATTCCTCCGGCGTCTGGTAAGGGTAAAAGCCGCCGGTGTACATGTCCTGGAACCCGTACTTTTCGGCAAAGTCGGAAAAATACTGCCGGAATCGTTCGCCGTCGTAGGTGAAGCCGGCGGAAGTGGAAAGCCCCGCCCCGGCGCCCACCAGGATGGCGTCGGCGCTGTCAACGGCCTGCCGCAGCCGCTCCAGGCTGGAGGAGGGCTTGGTAGAGTTCCCGATCCGTATCCTTGAAAACATTGAAAACGACCTCCATTCTGCTTTGGGTCCGGCGCCGGTACTGCCGCACGGCATCCACGGCGATCTGCGCGGCGCGGCGGCCGGGAAAATGGAACTCTCCGGTAGAGATGCAGCAGAACGCCACGCTGTGCAGCCCGTTTGCCTCGGCCAGCTCCAGGCAGCTGCGGTAGCAGCAGGCCAGCAGCCGCTCGTCCGTTGGGGTCACGCGGCCATGCACGACGGGCCCCACCGTATGCAGCACATACCGGCAGGGCAGGTTGTAGGCCGGGGTGATTTTGGCCCGGCCGGTGGGTTCCTCATGGCCCTGGCGCTCCATCTGGCGGGCGCACTCCAGCCGCAGCTGCACCCCGGCAAAGGTGTGGATGGCATTGTCGATGCAGCCATGGTTGGGGCAAAAACAGCCCAGCATCCGGCTGTTGGCGGCGTTTACGATGGCGTCGCACCGCAGCGTGGTGATGTCCCCCTGCCACAGGTACAGCCCCGGCTGCACCGGCGCAAGGTCCGACAAGTCGGTGACGCCCTTGCGTCGGGTCTCCTGCTGCAGGTAGGCGTCCTGCACGGCGAGAAATTCCTGCGAAGCGGGCATGGGCGGGCGGATGTTGAACAGCGCGCGCAGCAGCTGCTTTTGTTCGGCTTCCCCTGCGGGGATGGGCATGGCTTGCAGCCGGGGCTGGTCGGTGCGCTCCTGCAGCAGCGCACCGATCAGCCAGCGGCGTCTTTGCTGCTGGTCCATGGGCATTCCTCCCTGGGCCGGACGGCCGATACCGGGCAATGCTCAAAGCAGCTGCCGCAGTGCAGGCAGTTCTGCTGCCGGATGGCGTAGGGCTGCCCCGGCGTGATACAGCCCTGGGGGCAGTTGGCCGCGCAGGCGCCGCAGCCGATGCAGCTTTCGGTGATCTGATAACCTTTCGGCGCAGCCTGGCCGCCGCCGAAGGAATAGGTCTCTCGGAAGATGGGGTGAACGCCCAGGTCAAAGTATTCGATGGAACCGCGGCGGATGGCAAACACGATGCCGATGTTCCTGGTATCGCCGGGGTAGACGTTGGCCAGATAGGGCTGCTCGGCAAAGATGGTCTCGATCCAGCGGGCCTGTTCCTTTTGGGGTACAGGCTCGGCAATGGCGGTCAGGCGGATCATCTCTTTATAGCGGGTGTAGCCCAGAACCTGCACCCGGCCGTCGGCCAGCAGCTGGCGGCAGAAGTCCTTGCCGCGGGCGGTGAAAAAGTAGATGGCGTCCGGTTCGTAGTGGATGGCGCTGATGTTGCGCACCTGGGGCGCGCCCCGGCCGTCCACCGTGGCAAAGGCCAGCACGCCCACGTATTGCAGTTTTTGCAGGCAGGTTTTTGCGTCCATGGGTTTTCTCTCCTTTCCTGTTCGGTTTTCCCGCTCAGAACCGCAGCACGCGGCCTTCCCGGCGGGGTTTGGGTTCGGGGTGCCTGCCGCCGGGGCGGGGATACCCCAAAAGCAGCTGCATCACCGCATAATAGCCGGCGGGGATGCCCCACTGCCGCAGGATCTTTTGGCCGTAGGGGTCGGCAAAGGCGGGCCAGCCCTGGCCGATGTAGCAGCTGCCGATGCCCAGCGCGTCGGCGGCCAGCATCATGTTCTCGGCGGCGCAGGCGCAGTCCTCGGCCGCAAACAGGAAGTTTTTGGGCCCGAACAGCGTAATAACGGTGGGCGCATCGTAAAAGGCGTTGGTCAGCGTGGGATCGTCGGCAATGCTGGGCTGGTCCTTCGAGACATAGTTTCCGCCCGCGGCCATCCGCGGGTGAGAATTGGCCCGCTTGATGCGCCCCAGCCGGGCGTTGACTTCGGCGTCCTGGCAGACGACAAGCAGCGGCCCCTGCCGCCCGCCGGCGCTGGGAGCGTACAGCCCCGCCTGCAGGATCTTTTGCAGGGCGTCCTCGTCGATCTGGCGGGCGGTGTCGAACCGGCGGATGGCACGGCGGTGCAGGATGGTTTCCAGTACGTCCTTCACGGTCAGTTTACCTCCTTCCAGCACTGGGGGTCGGCGGCGTAAAAGTTGCCGTCCCTTCCGCTGGCCACCGCCGGGCACCCCCGGCAGAAGGCCAGCAGCTCGCATTTGGCGCATTTTTCAAATTTTGTGTAGTCCCGGTAGGCTTCCATCCGGCAGACCCACACGTCAGCCAGACGGTCCTCGAACACATTGCCCACCCGGCTGTTCTGGACCCGGCGGCAGGCGTAAATATCGCCGGTGGGCAGGATGGTCAGGTGGCAGTTGCCGCAGTTGCAGCCGCCATAGATCACGCCCTCCTCCGTCGTCTCCGGGATGCGGAAAGCGCCGGTCTCGTACTCGTACAGCGTCCAGAGGTGGTCTTTTTTGTTAAAGTAGGTCTGGCAGCCGGCGGCCTCGTATGCCTTGAACTTTTTGTCGCAGTCGGCCAGCAGCTGGCGGTATCGCTGCGGGGTGACGCCCACCTCCTTTTCCTCGCTGGTGGGGCAGTAGCGGGCAAAGGCAAAGACGTTGGCGCCTGCCTGCACCACCGCGTCGATGATGTCGGGCACCTGGTCGATGTTGGTCCCGGAGACGGTGGTCATGACGACGCTGCGGATGCCGGCACGGTTGATGCAGCCGATCTTTTCCAGCGTGATGTCAAAGCTGCCCGGCTTGCGGAACCAGTCGTGGGTCTCGCGCATGCCGTCCAGCGAGAGCTGGTATTTTTCGCAGCCGAAGTCTTTCAGCCGGCGGCAGACCTCGTCGGTCAGATGGAAGGGGTTGCCCAGGATGGTGAAGGGGATGCCGTGCTCCTTCATCAGGGCCAGCAGCTTCCAGAAATCCGGGTGCAGGATGGGGTCGCCGCCGGTAATGTAAAAGTAGGGCAGCCGGCCGTAGACTTTGCAAAAGTCCAGGCAGTTGTAAAAGGTATCCTGCATCTGCGGCCAGGTCATGGAATCCAGCGCCTTGCAGTTGTTTTTCGAGAAGATATAGCAGTGCTTGCAACGCTGGTCGCACTCGTCGGTGATGTGCCACTGGAAAGAGAAATACTGCTTCATGGGGAACGCCTCGCTTTGGGGTAAAGTTTGAGTATCTATCGGCAAGCCGGGCCGGCCGGCCCGGCGGTAGGATGCGAAGGTTCCCGGCGGCCGCGCCGCCGGGAACGGGAAGGGTCCGGCAGGCTTACTTGTCGGCAGCGCCGCAGGCAGAACCGCAGGCGGTGGGGGCCTGGGCCGGCTTGTCGGCCGCACCGCAGGCGGCGGGTGCCTCGGCGGGCTTGTCGCCGGCGCCGCAGGCGGAACCGCAGGCAGCGGGCGTCTCAGCGGGTTTGTCGGCAGCGCCGCAAGCGGAGCCGCAGGCCGCAGCGGGGGATGTCTGCGCATTGCCGCGCCATCCGAACAGGTTGGAAAGTGCCATACAAATGACCTCCTTTTTGGGTGGGGCCGGCCGGCTGCCAGCCCCGGGTTTGCGGGGTGCAGGCGGTGGTGTTTTCCTGCCTGCAGCTATATTGTAGCGCCGGTGCGGCGGAGAAAAAAGTACGCACAAATCTATTACTTAGTCACCTTTTGGTGACCCCGGCTTGACATCTTGGGAATACTGCACTAATATTTAAGTGCAACATTCTATTTTGAACCATTGGAGGTGCCCCCTATGCTGACCAAAGAGGAACTGCCCGCCTGCCCCGTGGCCACCACCGTGCAGCTGATCGGCAGCAAGTGGAAGCTGCTGATTTTGCGCAACCTGCGCCAGCGTCCCTGGCGCTTCAACGAGCTGCGCCGCGACCTGGAAGGCATCAGCCAGAAGGTGCTGACCGACAGCCTGCGCGCCATGGAGGAGGACGGCATCATCACCCGCACCGTCTTTCCCGAAGTGCCGCCCCGCGTGGAGTACGCGCTGAGTCCGCTGGGCGAATCGATGCGCCCCATCCTGGACGCCATGGAACAGTGGGGCACCGAATATAAAAAGAAGCTGTCCGCCTGAAAAAGCAGCTGCCCGGACGCCTGTTGGCGCGTCCGGGCAGCTGCTTTTGTCTGTGCCGTGATTTTTTTGCATGGAACGGCGGTTTGCCGGGCGCCGCGTTACAGCATCAGCTGCAAAAGCAGCACCCCCACCACGCCGGGCAGGCCCAGCACGGCGGCCGCAAAGCCGGTGAACCGGTTAAGGGGCAGCGCAACGCCGGTGTAGGGCGCCAGCAGCGCCACCACGGCCAGCGCCGCAACACCGCACAGCGCCCCGCCCAGCACCGCCGCCAGCGCGTGCTTTTGCCGGGCCGCGCAGCGGGCCACCACCAGGATGCACACCGCCCCGGCCGCCGTCAGCCAGAGGGGCATGGGTCCTCACCTCCCCGCACCTCCCGCAGCAGGGCGCGGTAATGGCACATCAGCGCCGCACGTTCGTAGACCAGCTGTTCAATGGCAAGGGCGTCCTCGGCGTAGGCAAAGCGGCACTCGTTTTCGGCAAGGGCGTCGGCCAGTTCTGCCAGTTCCGCCTGGCGGGCGCGGCGCTGCCGATTTTGTGCATGTTCGCGCATGGCAGTGCCCTCCCCTTTTACAAAAGAATGCAGATCAGGCCGTCGCAGCCGTCGTTGATGATGCGCTCCAGCGTGACCTGCAGGCGGCTGCGGGCTTCCTGGGGCATGTGCAGCAGCTTGGCCTGCACCCCCTCGTTGACCAGCTCGTTCAGGCTTTTGCCAAAAATATTGGTGTTCCACAGCTTGCCGGGGTCGCTCTCGAAATCCTGCAGGATGCTTTTGATCAGCTCCTCGCCCTGCTGCTCGCTGCCCACGCTGGGCGAGATCTCGGTGTGGATGGTGGCCCGCATGATATGCAGCGACGGCGCGCTGGCCGACAGCCGTACCCCGTACTGCCCGCCCTGGCGCACGATCTCCGGCTCCTCCAGCGCCAGCTCGTCGATGTCCGGCATGACGATGCCGTAGCCGGTGGCCTCCACCTGGTCCAGCGCGCCCTTGATCTTGTCGTAGGCGCGCTTGGCCCGCGCCAGGCTGACCACGCAGGGCAGAAGCGTCGCTTCGTCCACAATGTCCAGCCCGGTCTGCTCGCCCAGGATCTTATAGAAGATATCCGGCGCAATGCGCAGCGTGATGCGCACGCTGCCGGTGGCCAGATCCATGCCGCAAAGGCTGGCGCCGGTCAGGTACTCGCAGTCGATGGCCGGCGTCTGCCCGGCCACGTCCCGCATGCGCTGGATGCCCGCGGCATACTGCTGCAGCGCGCCGTAGACCGAGCTTTGCAGCCAGTGGCCCGGCTCCAGCATGGTGACCCAGGCGGGCATGTTGACGGCGATCTCCTGCACAGGGAACTCGTAAAGCAGCTGTTTCAAGATGGCGTCCAGCTTTTCGGCGGTGAGCTGGGTGCAGCTGACCGGGATGACCGGGCGGCCGTAGTCCCGCTCCAGGCCGGCGGCCAGGCTGCGGCTGGCTTCGCTGTCCGGGTCCACGCAGTTGAGCAGGATCAGGTACGGCTTGCCGATGTCGTCCAGCTCGGCGATGATGCGCTGCTCGGCATCCAGATAGCGTTCCCGCGGGATCTCGGCGATGCTGCCGTCGGTGGTGACCACCAGGCCCACGGTGGCGTGTTCCCGGATGACCTTGCGGGTGCCGGTCTCGGCGGCCAGGTCAAAGGGCACAGCGTTGTCGAACCAGGGGCTTTTGACCAGGCGCGGGGCGTTGTTCTCCTCGTGGCCGAGGGCCCCGTCCACCATATAGCCCACGCAGTCCACCAGCCGGGCGCGGAAACTGCCCCCGCCCGAAAGCTCCACCTCCACCGCCTTTTCGGGGATAAATTTTGGCTCGGTGGTCATAATGGTGCGGCCGGCCGCCGACTGGGGCAGCTCGTCGGTGGCGCGGGCCCGCTGGGCGTCGTTTTTGATGTGGGGCAACAGCATCAGCTCGGCAAACCGTTTGATCAGGGTGCTTTTTCCGGTGCGCACCGGTCCCACCACGCCGATATAGATATCGCCGCCGGTGCGCTGGGCAATGTTCTGGTAAATTTGTTCCTGCGTCACTTTGGGTCCCCCTTTCACAGTGCCGCCGGGATCAGCAGGCAGGTTTTCTCCGTGGTCATTTCCTGCACGGCGACGCCGGGCTCCGGCTCCAGATGGTTGGCCGCGGCCAGGTCCCTGGCGCGGGCATGGTAGCGTTTGGCAATGTCAAAAATGCGTTCGCCCTGGGATGCGTAGTAGAGATAAAGCGCCGGGCCGTCGGCTTTGTCGGCAAACTCCTCGCCCAGGGTCACCTCCCGCAATGCCGGCGACGCCTGCACGGCAAACAGCCGGCCGTTCACGCTGACCTCGACCTCCACCCGCAGGCGGCCGCCGGCTTTGGCAGAGGTCACCTTGCCCACCGCCCCGTGGGCGCGCAGGCAGTAGTCGGCGGGCGCGCCGGGCCAGCTTTGCGGCAGCTGCCAGACAAACGCCTTGTCGTAGCAGGTCAGCTCGCCGCGGGGGTCGGCGCAAAGCACATGGGCCGTGCCCTTGCCCGCAAACACAACGGTGTGCTCCTGCTCGCCGGGCATGGCTGCCAGCGCCCCCAGCGTGACAAAGCAGCCGGTGACCTCGGCGTCCGGGTCGGGCAGGTCGTCGCCGATCTCGGCCTGCACCGCCGCGGGCAGCGGGCCGGCGTCGGTCAGCAGGCGGCAGGGCGCCGCGTCCGTCTCGGTCTGGCAGAGGGTGGAGTAGGCGTCGGCCACGGCGGTATACTGCACGTCCCGCCACAGTTCGGCGTGCAGTTTCCATGTAACGGTCAATGTGGGGTCGCCGTCGCCGGCTTCCAGCGTGCTGCCCAGCACCTCGCCCCAGAACAGGCACTCGTCCCCTTCCGCCGCGGCGGCCAGGTCCAGGGTCTGGCGCACGGGGAGTTCCACCTGGCAGGCGGTGATCTCCTCAACGCCGGCGGGCCGGAAGGCAGCCTGGATGCGCAGCGTTCCCTGGCAGTTGACCTGCCCGGTCAGGACGGTGGCAGCTTCCGGCAGGAACACGCCGGAGATATCCAGCACCACCGCGTCGCCGGCGGGCATCGGGATGCGGCGTTCGGCCGTGAAGGTCTTTTCCTCCACCGCCGCGCAGGCCCTGCCGTTCAGCACGCGGGTGCGCTGTTCGATGCCGCAGTCCGCCAGCGAGGTGACCAGCTCCAGCTGGTCCACCATCTGTACCGCCACGCACAGCGCGTAGGCGCCCCGCAGGTCGATGCGGTGCTCGCTGATGGCGCGGCAGTTGACGTATTCCAGCTCGCCGGAAACGGCGGCAGGGCCTGTCTCGTAGCGGCCTTCGGGCAGGTCGGCGGTCTTTTCAAACGGGAATTTCTGCTCGATGCGGTACAGCTGGGCGCCGGCCTCGTCCGACTGGTAGTAGACGGTGCAGCGCAGGTAGCCCTCCCCCTGCCATTTGGCGGCGGCGGTGTGGTTCTGCAAAAGCACCGGCTCCACCAGGCATTTGACGATCTTGAACACCGCCGGCAGATAATCCGGGATCAGGAGCTCGGTCTCCACCGGCAGCTCCAGCCTTGTCTCCCACCGGCCGCCGTAGGCGGCGACGGTGTCTTTGAACACCTTCAATTCCATAGTGTGCATGCCCCTTTCTGCGGATCTGTAATGTGCCAAAGCGCAGAGCCGTGCAGGGTTGGGCACCTTGCGTTTTCTGCCGCCCGCCTTCCACGCTTTCTTGTGCATCTATATGCGGGCACAAAACAAAATAGGCATCCCGCGCCGGGGAAAGTTGCGCGGGATGCCTTGGACGCACGGGTCATGCAGGGGCAAAAAACAGCCCGGCCTGCTGCGGGGCAGTGCCGGGGGGTTGTGTATACGGCTTATTTTACTTTGAATACGGCCCGCAGCAGCCAGCTGAGCGCCTTGGGGCATTTGACGACGACGATTTGCATGGCACACACCTCCCTGTTTGACCGTGTATGCCATTGTATGCCGCGGGCGGGCGATGCGTCACTGCCGGGCGGTCATGCCCCGCTGTCGGCGCGGGTCAGCACAACCAGGCCGCTGCCGCCGGTGCAAGCCAGGCGCGCCTGCGGGGCGGTGAACTCGTTGCTGACGCCCAGCGGAAAATCCGGCGTAAGCGTGGCGGCGCAGAGCGGGTAGAACACCCCCGCCAGGTCAACGCCAGTCAGCGGGCCGTCCAGCGGGAACACCGAAAGATACATCCAGTCCCCTTTTGCCAGCGTCAGCGGGCGGCCGGGCAGCAGGTAGTGCAGCTCGCTGCGGTCGCCGGCCAGGGTGACGCAGACGCCGTTTTTGGCCAAAAACAGCCCGGTGGCGATGTTGGCCAGGGTGTGTTCCATCCGGGCGCCGCCCAGCGCCCCCAGCATGGTGACGCTCCGGGCGCCGTGTTCCAGCAGCCAGCGGGCGGCGTAGTGGGTGTCGGTATCGTCCTTGACATGGGGCAGCACGATGGTATGGCCGGTCTGGGGCGGGCGCGGGGCCGAGTCGAAATCGCCCACGATCAAATCGGGCTGCACGCCCAGGCGTTCGGCATGGCGGTAGCCGGCGTCACAGGCAACGATGCAGTCGCCGGGGCGAATATACCGGCGCACCGCCGGCGTGACCGGACCGGCCGAAAGGATCACCGCGCGGGTAACGGGTTTTGTCATGGCGGGCCTCCGCAAAAGTTTGATTTGGATACCGGGACGCAGCGCCGGGGCGGATGCATCCATCCGCCCCGGCGAGTGTCCCCGCCGATGGCGGCGGATCTTGGGGTCCTATCTGGGTCCCTTTTTTGTCTCCCACTCTTTGACCTGGGCGGCTTCCTCGTACATGGCAAGGTAGCTGGCATAGCGGGTGGGGGAAATTTTGCCCTCGTCCAAAGCCGCGCGGACGGCGCAGCCTGTTTCGGACCGGTGGGAGCAGCCGATAAAGCGGCACTGCTCCCGGTAGGGCGCAAACTCCGGGAACACCTGCTCCAGCTCCTCTTTGGGGATATGGCACAGGCGCTGGGTCTCCAGGCTGGCAAAACCGGCGGTGTCGGCGATGCGGCCGCCGCAGACCTCAAAGATCTCGGTCTCGCGGGTGGTATGGCGGCCGCGGCCCAGCTTGCGGCTGATCTCGCCGGTTTCGCGGTGGAGCTGGGGCGCAATGGTGTTGAGCAGCGTGGATTTGCCCACGCCGGAGTTGCCGCAGAATGCGCACAGCCTGCCCCGTATCCAGCCGCGCAGCTCGTCCAGCCCCTCGCCGGTGTCATAATGCACAAATACCAGCGGCAGGCCGCTTTGGGCGTAGTTCGCCGCCAGCGTATCGGCAGCGGACAGGTCGGTCTTGGTAAACACCAAAACCGGCTGGACGTTCTGGTACAGGGCGGCGGCCGCCAGCTTGTCCAGCACCAGGGTGCTGGGCACCGGCTGGGTGGTGCTGGCAACGATGAACAGCACGTCCAGGTTGGCCACCGGCGGGCGCACAAACACGTTTTTGCGGGGGGCGATGTCGTCGATCATATTGCCTTCGGCGTTGAGGGTGACGTTATCCCCTGCCACCGGCGTGACGCCCCGCTTGCGGAAGATGCCGCGGGCACGGCACTCCTGCACGCCGGCGTCGGTGCGGACATAGTAAAAGCCGCCCACGCCCTTGGTGATATAGCCGGTCATCCTTCTTTGTACAGGAAGGTGCCGTCAGAGCGGTAAACGCTGCCGTCGCCGGTCTGATAACGGTCCTCCCAGTTGCCGTCGCCCAGGTCCTCGGACCATCTTTTGACAATGGTGTTGGGATCGCCGTTCAGAACGCCGTCGTTTGTTGTTACCGGCGTCTCAGGCACGCCGCTGGAGACGGTCAGGCGCACGGTGGAGCCGATGCGCACCGTGCTGCCGCCGGCCGGCGACATGGAAAGCACCGTGCCGGCAGGCTGGTCGCTGGGGATCTCCTCCACCGAAGGCGTCACGTTCAGGCGGGTCAGGCGGGCGCGGGCTTCCTCCACCTGCAATCCCTCCACCGAGACCAGCTCCACGGTGGTGTCGATGCTGGCCTGGGCGATATACAAGGTAACGGTGGCGTCACCTTCCACCTGCTGGCCCGCCGCCGGGTCGGTGCGCACCACCGTGCCGGAGGTCACGCTGTCGTCAATGACAAAGCTGCTGACGACGTTGTTGACCCCCATATCCTTGATGGCCTGCTCTGCCTCGTCCTTATCCATGCCAATGATGGTGTCCGGAATGGTGACCCAAAGGGGCCCCATGCTGACATACAGCGTGACGGCCTGGCCCTCCTTGACGATGCGCCCGGCGCGCGGATTCTGCTGGTAAATGACCCCTTCCTCGTACTGGGAGTTGTACTCGTACTGCCATTTGGGGGACAGCTGGGTGTAGTAGTCCGAGGCGCGGAACTCGCTCTCGGTCATGTTGACAAAGTCGATCAGCTGCACGTCGGCCCGGTTGGAGAACAGGGGGTTGGTGGAGTTGGCAAAAATCAGGTAGACCAGGATAAAGGCGCCGATGACAAAGGCCACCGCCATGCCGAAGAAGATGGGCACCACCGAGAACGGCTTGTCCCGTTTCTTTTTGCGGCTCTTGCCGTTTTTGCCGTGGTTGGTGCCCTGGCCGGCCCGGCGGGCGTCGGCGGTGCGCACGGCGGCGCGGGGCTTGTTGTCGTTGACGATCTTGTTGATGGTCCTGGCAGGTGCGTCGGTAGTCATATACTCATACTCAAATTTGATGGAAGGGTTGTGCTTGAACTCGGTAATGGCGTCCAGCATTTCGCGGGCGGACTGGTAACGGTCATCCGGCTCCTTGCTCATGGCCTTTTCCGTGATCTGGCGCAGGCCCTCCGGCACATTGGGGGCAACCTCGGCCAGGGGGCGGGGCTTCTCGGAGATCTGCATGATGGCGATGGAGACCGCGCCGGTGCCGTCGAAGGGCAGCTGGCCGCTGAGCATCTCGTACAGCATAACGCCCACCGAATAGATATCGGTGCGGGCGTCGGTCTTGTCGCCCTTGGCCTGTTCGGGGCTGATATAATGCACCGAGCCGATGGCCTTGTCGCTGACAGTCTGGCTTTGTGCGCGGGAGAACCGGGCAATGCCGAAATCCATCATCTTGATGGAACCGTCGGCCAGCAGCATGATGTTCTGGGGTTTGACGTCCCGGTGGACGATGCCCTTGGCGTGGGCATGCTCCAGCGCCGCCAGGATCTGGGTGGCAAAGTGCACCGTCTCTTTCCAGGTCAGGGCGCCGCCGCGCTGCTTGAGGTACTCTTTCAGCGTGATGCCGTCGATATATTCCATGACGATGTACTGCATCCTGTCCGACACAGAAACGTCGTACACCTTGACAATGTTGGGATGGCTGAGGATGGAAATGGCCTTGGACTCGTTTTTGAAGCGGCGGACCAGTTCCTCGTTGTCCATCAGTTCCTCTTTCAGGACCTTGACAGCCACGGCGTTGCCGGTCTGGGTATCCTTGCCGCGGTAGACGTTGGCCATGCCGCCCACGCCGATCAGGCTCTCGATCAGATAGCGGCCATCCAGCTTTTTGCCGATCAGATTATCCATTTGTCCCCTCCGTTACTTCCACGCCCATCAAAAGGACCGTGATGTTGTCCTGCCCGCCGCCCTTGATGGCGCGGTCCACCAGGATGCGCGGTGCGTCGAAAAATGTGGTTTCCTGCAAGATCAGGGCGATCTCCTCGTCCGGGACCATGTTGGTCAGGCCGTCTGTGCAAAGCAGCAGCACGTCGCCGGGCTGGACCTCGCAGCGGTTGTATTCGGGCACGATGTTGGCCGAAACCCCCAGCGCCCGTGTGATAAGGTTTTTTTGCGGATGCGCGGCAGCCTGCTCGCGGGTGATCTGGCCGCTGTCCACCAGCTGCTGCACCATCGAGTGGTCGCGGGTCAGCTGGCGGATGCTGCCGCCCCGGCACAGGTAGGCGCGGCTGTCGCCCGCATGGACGATGTGCGCCATATCGCCGAACAGATACGCACAGACGCCGGTGGTGCCCATGCCGAGCATCTCCGGGTCCGAGGTAGCTTTATCATAAACCGCGCGGTTGGTAATGTCAAATCCGTGCATGATGAACTGCTTTTCCTCGCCATGGCGCAGTGTTTTGAGCTGGCGGGAAAAATACTGCAGCATGGTATCGGTGGCGATTTTGGCCGCCGCGCGCCCGCCGTTGGCGCCGCCCATGCCGTCGCATACGATGCCCCAGCCGGAACCGTCGGGCAGCTGCTGGCCGCAGTAGTTGTCCTGGTTTTCCTGCCGGCAGCTGCCGATATCTGTGAGCGCCGCAAGTTTCATGTGGGGTCGTTCCTTTCCGTGGCTGAACTTTGCCGGGCGTCCTCGCGCCGGAGCTGGCCGCAGGCCGCGCTGATGTCGGCGCCCAGGCGGCGGCGCACGGTGGCGTTGACGCCCAGCTGCTCCAGCAGATCGCGGAAACGGCGGATGTTTTTGTCGTCGGTGGCGGAATAGGGGCTGCCGTCGACGGGGTTGATGGGGATCAGGTTGACGTGGGCGCCCATGCCGCGGATCAGGCGGGCAAGCTCGCGGGCGGTCTCAGGCGAATCGTTGACGCCGCGCACCATCGAATACTCAAAACTGATGCGCCGCCCGGTGGCCTGCTGGTAGCGGCGGCAAGCGGGGATCAGCTGCTCCAGCGGGTAGGCGTCGTTGACCGGCATCATGCTGCTGCGCATTTTGTTGTTGGGCGCGTGCAGCGAGATGGAAAGCGTCAGCTGCAGTTTGCGCTTGGCAAGCTCGTCGATCTTGGGCACCAGGCCGCAGGTGGACAGGCTGATGTTGCGCATGCCGATGTTGAGGCCGCCGGGGCTGGAGATGATCTCCAGAAAGTCCATGACATTATTGAAGTTGTGCAGCGGCTCACCGATGCCCATCAGCACGATGTGGGAGACCCGCTCGCCGGTGTCCCGCTGGACGGTGTAGATCTCGGAAGCGATCTCCCCCGCCGTCAGGTCGCGGACGCGGCCCGCCTGGGTGGAGGCGCAGAACCGGCAGCCCATGGCGCAGCCCACCTGGGTGGACACGCAGACCGAGTTGCCGTAATGGTAGCGCATGAGCACCGTCTCGATGCAGTTGCCGTCGGCCAGCTGCAAAAGATACTTGACCGTGCCGTCTTGGGAACACTGTTTGCGCCGGATGGACGGCGAAGCGATGGTGCAGGTCTGCTGCAGCTGCTCGATCAGTGCTTTGGGCTGGTCGGTCATGGCGGAAAAATCGGTGACGAGTTTCTGGTGCAGCCATTTGTAGATCTGCTTGGCGCGGAAGGCCGGCTGCCCCAGCGAGGCGATATACTCCGCCAGCCTGTCCTGCGTCAGGTCTGACAGGCAGACCGGCCGGGTTTGCTGTGTGGTGGGGGTCATGGCTGGCGCTCTCCTTTCCCGTCATAGTCCGGGCATTTTTCCGTCATTCTATTATAGTACATTTCTGGAAGGAATTGTTAACTTCCTTCAAAATTTCAGAAATTTGCAATCATTTTACCGGTCTGCGTACCAAAATTGCAGCAAAAAAACCGTCGGTGCCGGTGCGGTCGGGCAAAAGCAGCGTGCCGAAGCCGGTATCCGCCGCGCCTTCCGGCGCGGATGCGGGCAGCAGGACGGCAAACTGCGGGTGATCGCGGCAGAACGCACGGATCTGATCCTCGTTCTCCTGCGGGTTGAGCGTGCAGGTGGAATAGACCAGCCGCCCGCCCGGCGCAAGGCTGGCGGCGGCGCTGCGCAGGATGCGCTGCTGCAGGGCCGCCAGTTCCGGCAGGCCTTCCAGCGTTTTGTAGCGCACATCCGGCTTTTTGCCGATGACCCCCAGCCCGCTGCAGGGCACGTCGCAGAGGATGCGGTCAAACTGCCCCAGCGCCGGGTTTTGGCACGAGGCGTCGTTTGCCAGCACCCGGCCGCAGGTAACGCCGCAGCGGCGGAAAGCGGACTCGATCAGCGGCAGGCGGCTTTGCACCGCGTCGCAGCTGACAAGCGCGCCGGCGTTGCCCATGGCATAGGCAAGGGTCAGGCTTTTGCCGCCGGGGGCGGCGCACAGGTCCAGCACCCGCTGGCCGGGGCGGGCGTCCACGCAATCGGCGGCAAACTGGGACGCAAGCCCCTGCACATGGTAAAGCCCCTGGCGGAACGCCTCGGTGGCGGCGGGCGAACCCGCAAACCGCACCAGCAGGCAGTGGGGCCAGGGACCCGGCTCCACCCGGCAGCCCGCGGCGGTCAGCAGCGACGCCAGCTCCGCGTCGCCGATGCGCAGCGTATTGACGCGGATGGCGGTGACATTGCGTCCGGCGCTGTCATAAAACGCCTGCGCGATGGCAAACGCCCTGTCGCCGTAGCTCTGATACAAAAGCTCCGCCACCGGGTCGGACAGGCTGTACAAAACGGCCAGCCGCTGCACCGGGCCGGCAAAGGCGGAAGGCTCCGGCGCAAACTGCACCGCCCGGCGCAGCACCGCGTTGACCATGCCGGCCGCGCTGGACTTGCCAAAAGCCCTGGTCAGCTTGACCGCCTCGTTGACGGCGGCGGATACCGGCACATCCAGAAATTTTGCCTGGGCCAGCCCGGCGCGCAGGATGGCGCGGACGGGCGCGTCCAGCTTTGCCACCGGCTTGCGGAGAAACTGCGCCAGGCAGAGATCCAGCAGGCGCTGGCGCTCCACCGCCGTGTAAAAAATGCGGGCGGAAAAAGCGGCATCGCGGGAATCCAGCGGCGGGTCGCACTTTTTCAGTTCTGCGTCCAGCACCAGGTTGGCGTAGCCGTTTTGCTCCTGGTGCATCAGGGCGCGGACGGCCAGGGCGCGCGGGGTCACAGGCTGTCCCCCGCTTTCAGGCGGCGGCCGGCGGCCCAGGCGGTGCCGTCCATCGGCTTGCCGCCCTCCGGCGTGACCTGCAAAAGCTGCAAAGCGCCGTCTGCGCAGGCGATGGTCAGCGGCTTTGTGGCAAGCACGGCGCCTGCCGGGGCGCCGCTTGGATTTTCCGCCGTGCGGCTGGCAAGCACCTTTACTTTTTTGCCGCCGTACTCAAAGAACGCCACCGGCCAGGGGTTCATGCCCCGGATCAGATCGTGAAGCGCGGCGGCGGGCTGGTCAAAGGCAAAGCGCGCCATCTCTTTTTTGAGCATGGGCGCCTGGGTTGCCTGGCTGTCGTCCTGCTTTTGGGGGGCAAGCTTGCCCTCGTCCAGCAGGGCGACGGCCCGCACCAGCGTTTTTGCGCCGATGGCCGCCACCCGGTCGAACAGTTCACCGGAGGTCTCCTCCGGGCCGATGGGGACTTTCTCCACCATCAGGATATCGCCGGTGTCGCAGCCCTCGTCCAGCTGCATGATGGTGACGCCGGTCTCGGCGTCGCCGTGGATGACCGCCCACTGGATGGGCGCCGAACCGCGGTATTTGGGCAGCAGCGACACATGCAGGTTGATGCACCCCAGCCGGGCAATGTGCAAAAGCTCCGGCGGCAGGATGCGGCCGTAGGCCACCACCACCACCAGGTCGGGCGCAAGGGTGCGGAACACAGGCTCGGCACTGCCGTCCCGCAGGGTGGCGGGCTGGTAGACCGGGATGCCGTGCCGCACCGCCAGCTGTTTGACCGGCGGCGCGGTAAGCACCTGCTTGCGGCCGACCGGCTTGTCGGCGCGGGTGTAGACGGCGCAGATCTCGTGGCCTGCGTCGATCAGGGCGGCAAGGCTTTGGGCCGCGATGTCCGGCGTGCCCATGAACAGGATCTTCAAGGTTGGAATCCCCTCCGGTTTATGGTCAGTGATAAAAAGGCAAAGCAAAGCGGGGCGCAATGCCCCGGCGTTTGCCCGCTGCGGGCGGAGATCACTCCTCGTCGGGATAGTCGTCCTCGTAAAAATGGGTGGCCAGGTCCATGATGGTAATGCCGTCCAGATGGTTGTTCTCGTGCTGGATGCAGCGGGCCAGCATATCGTCGGCCTCCATGGTGAACCACTCGCCGTGGCGGTCCTGGGCCTTGACCTTGACGTGCTTGGAGCGGGCGATGGCGCCGTTGTGGCCGGGGAAGGACAGGCAGCCCTCGTACAGCTCCACCTTTTCGTCGCTGAGTTCCAGAATTTCGGGGTTGATGAACTCGATGAACTTGTACTCGTAGTTGGCGGGGACTTCCTCCGGCATATCCCGGTCATCCAGGCAGATGAACAGCCGGCGCATATAGCCCACCTGCGGGCCGGCCAGGCCCAGACCGTTGGCGTCCAGCAGCGTCTCTTTCATATCGTCCAGCAGGGTGGCCAGCCGGTCGTCAAATTTGGTGACAGGGCGGCAGACTTTTTTCAGGATCGGGTCGCCGTCCTGGACAATGGTGCGAAGTGCCATGGTAAATTACCTCCATTGGAATCATGTAAATGGTTGTTGTGGGAAGTTTGCGGAGCTTTCAAATTGGGCCCAAACCGGCTTTGGCGGTTGTTGGCGCAGAGTGCCCGGCTGCCGCAGGGCGCAGGGTTCAGTCCCGGCTCAGCCAGGCAAAGACCGCCAGCACGGCATTGACCGCAAAGATGCCGAAACTGACCCAGGCGGCGGTGGCAAATGCGTCAAGGAAACCGGCGCGGGCCCCGTCAAACGGCCCGTCCAGCGTGCCGAACCAGCTTTGCAGCACGCTCCGGTAACCGATGCCGTCCGTCTGCAGTTCCGGCACAAGGGAATTGACCAGGTTGATGCCGTAATCCACCGTGACAAACAGCGAAATGACCAGCGCGATCAGGGCGATCATGCGGGCGATTTTCAGCGCCATCTTGTTTCAGCTCCTTTTCTTTTGGGTGGTCGGTTGGGTGATTGGGTGGGTGTTCAACATTGGTTCCGCCCGCAACGGTGCGGGCGCTCTGCCAAAATCAGGGTGCAGGCGCGCCGCCGGGGCGCAGCGGGGGTCACAGGTCGCCGTCCGAGTTGAAGTCCAGCACCACCGACGCCTTGGCCGGCCATTTGTCCCTGGCGTAGGCGTCCAGCGCGGCGCGCATCAGGCTGCGGAAGGCGGAGTCGTTGCGGCACTTGATGGTCAGCTTGTAGCGGTATTTGCCGTTGAGCATGCTGATGTTCATGGGGGCGGGGCCCAGCAGCCGCAGCGGGATGTCCGGGTGTTTGGCCGCCAGCCCCGCCAGCAGCCGGCCGAAGGCAAAGGCCGCCTGGGCGACCGCACCCTCCTGTTTGCCGGTAAAGCCCGCCACGCAGAAGGCGCAGAACGGCGGGTAAAGGCCAAACTTGCGGAAGGCGATCTCCTGGGCGTAAAAGGCCGGGTAATCCTGTTTGGCGGCCAGCTGCAATACCGGGTGGCCGGGCACAGCGGTCTGGACCAGGGCGCGGCCGGGCAGGTCGGCGCGGCCGCAGCGGCCCACCACCTGGGTGACCAGGCTGAACACATTCTCGTAGGCTCGGAAGCCCTGGCCGAACAGCATCGAGTCGATGCCCAGCACCCCCACCAGCGTGACCTTGGCAAAATCCAGCCCCTTGGCCACCATCTGGGTGCCCAGCAGGATGTCGTACTCCCCCGCCGCAAACCGGGCCAGCATCCGCTCGTGGGAATTTTTCTGCATGGTGGAGTCCTGGTCCATGCGCAGGATGCGCGCGCCGGGCAAAAGCCCGGCCAGCTCCTCCTCCACCCGCTGGGTGCCAAAGCCGCTGTAGGCCATTTTGCCGCCGCATTCGGGGCAGGTCTGGGGCACCGGCTGCACGGTGTGGCCGCAGTGGTGGCACATCAGCGCCTGCTGGGGCTTGTGGTAGACCATGGGCACGCTGCAGTTGGGGCACTGGAGCACATGGCCGCAGGCGGTGCACATGCCCACCGTGCGGTAGCCGCGGCGGTTGAGCAGCAAAATGCTCTGCTGGCCGTTTTGCAGGTTGGCCTGCAGCTCCTGCACCAGGCGGGCGCTGACCTCCCGCGGGTTGCCGGCGGCCAGCTCCGCCCGCATGTCAATGAAATCCACCGCGGGCAGCGGGCGGCCGCCGTACCGCTGATTGAGGGTGACCAGCCGCAGGCGGCCGGCTTTGGCGGCATGGTAAGTCTCGGTGCGGGGGGTGGCGGAGGCAAGCACCAGCAGGGCGTTCTCGGCGGCGGCGCGCTTGCGGGCCACATCGTGGGCCGAGTAGCGGGGCGCAGATTCGCTCTGGTAGGTGTGCTCCTGCTCCTCGTCGATCAGGATCAGGCCGATGTTTTGCAGCGGGGCAAACACCGCGCTGCGGGTGCCCACCACAATGTCCGCCCGGCCGGACTGGATCATCCGCCACTGCAAAAGGCGCTCGGTGTTGTTGAGGGCCGAGTGCTGCACCGCCAGCCGACTGCCGAAGGTCTCTTTCAGGCGGCGGATCATCTGGGGGGTCAGGCTGATCTCCGGCACCAGCACCAGCGCCTTGCGGCCCAGTTCCAGCGTCTTTTCGATCAGCTTGAGGAACACCGCCGTCTTGCCGCTGCCGGTGACGCCGTACAGCAGCGCCGCCTTTGCCTGGCCGGAGAGAAGGTCCCCCTCCAGCGCGCGGTAAGCCGCCTGCTGCTCCGGCGAGAGTTCCAGCGGGCGGGGGTCAAAGGGGATGGCGGCAAACAGGTCGATGGGTTTGTCCCGCCGGCCGGCCGCCAGCACGCCTTTGGCGCACAGCGTTTTTAACGTCGCGTCCGAAACGCCCTGTTCGTTCAATTCCCGTTTGCTGCGCGGGCCGTTTTGCAGGGCGGCCACCGCCGCCAGCTGCTTGGGGCCGGGCTTGGGCTTTTGGGGCAGCTCCCCCGCCAGCGTGTAGACCGTCTCCTCGGTGCGGGAGAGCTTGCTGCGCACCACCCAGCGGCCGTTTTCTTTGGCCGGCTGGTACTGCGCGCCGTAGGGGATCATCGCCTTGACCGCCTCGAACCAGGTGCAGAAGGTGCGGTCCTTCAAAAAGCGCGCCAGTGCGATCAGGTCGGGGGTCAGGCGGGCTTCCTCCGGGGCGGCGTCCAGCAGGGTTTTCAGCCGGGCGTCGGGGGCGGGGTCCTCGGCACATTCCAGCGCCACCGCCATGCGGGGATGGTTGCCCGCGCCGAAAGGCGCCAGCACCATGCTGCCCGGCCAGACCCTGCCCTCCAGTTCCAGCGGGATACGATAAGAATAGAGCTTGTCAAAATGGATGGTGGCGTCGCTGACCGCCACTTTTGCGATTTGTGGCAGACGCGCCGCCCCCTTCCTTAACAGGATGTACGGTTTATTCCCGGCCGTACTGGATGTGGTACTGAATGATGGTGTACAGGCTCTCGGCACAGGGGCCGACCTCCACATTGACCAGGTGTTCGTCGTAGTGGATGGCGTTGGCGATCTCGGTCTGGGCGCGGGTCAGGCGCTTCTGGATGGTCGCCTCGTCCTCAGTACCGCGGGCGCGCAGGCGGCGTTCCAGCTCCTGGATGTCAGGCGGCAGCACAAAGACGGTGGTGGCGCCGGGGTACAGGCGCTTGATGTTTCCGGCGCCCTCCACCTCGATGACCAGGATGACGGGGGTCTTTTCCCGCATGTGGCGCTCGATCTCGCTGCGCAGCGTGCCGTAGTAGTTGCCGCAGTAGCAGGTGTGCTCGACGATCTCGTCGTTTTGCAGCTTGCGCTCAAAGTCCTCTTTGCTGACAAAGTAGTAGTTGACGCCGTCCTGCTCGCCCTCCCGCGGGGCGCGGGTGGTGGCGGAGATGGTGTGCTGGATCTCCGGGTGGTCGGCCAGCAGCCGTGCCACAATGGTGTCCTTGCCGGTGCCGGAAGGGCCCGACACAACAAACAAATACTTTTCTCCCTGCATATACGTTCCTGTTCCTTTCCTCTTTTTCCAGTTCCTCAGGTTCCTCTCTGCTGTCTCTATATGGTATAGCAGCGGCGCACGCGGTCCGCGGTGCGGTAGGGGGATACAGCGCCGGAAGGCGCTCAGCCTGCCGGGTCAGGCTCGGCGTCCGAGCGGCCGGCGATGGTCTCCGGCTGGACCGCCGACAAAATCACATGGTCGGAGTCCATCACGATGACCGCGCGGGTCCGCCGCCCGCAGGAGGCGTCGATCAAAGCGCCTTTCTCCCGCGCGTCCTGCACGATGCGCTTGATGGGCGCGGCATCCGGGGCCACCACGGCGATGATGCGGTCGGCATTGACGATGTTGCCGAAACCGATGTTGACAAGTTTCATGGATCTGCCTTTCTATGCCTGCGGCGCGGGCATCATTCCAGGTTCTGGAGCTGCTCGCGCAGCTTCTCGATCTCGCTTTTCAGCTCCACCACCAGGCGGGTGATGTCCACGTCCTGGCATTTGGAACCGATGGTGTTGGCCTCGCGGTTGAGCTCCTGGGTCAAGAAGTCCAGCTTGCGGCCCACCGGGCCATCGCCGGAAAGGATGTCCCGGTATTGGGCGATATGGCTGTGCAGGCGGACGGTCTCCTCGTCGATGGCGGTCTTGTCGGCAAAGATGGCGGCCTCGGTCACCAGGCGGGACTCGTCGATGCTGCGGTCGGCCAGCAGCTCCTGCAGGCGGGCATAGAGCTTGTCCGAGTACGCCTTGACCCGGCCGGCGGTGCTTGCCTCAATCCGGCCCACCAGCTGCTCCACCACGTCCAGGTGGGAGAGCAGGTCGGCCCTGAGCTTTTCGCCCTCGGCGGCGCGCATGGTCAGGAAAGCGTCCACAGCCTGCCCCGCCACCGCCTGTACATCCGCCCACAGGGCCTCCTCATCCAGCGGCGCGGCGGTCTGGGCCAGCACGTCGGGCATGCGGGCGATCAGGCTGACGCTCATGTCGTTTTTCAGCTCCAGCTGTTCAGACAGCGCCGTCATGGCGTCGCGGTAGCCTTTGGCCAACGGCCAGTTGACGGTGACGACGGTATCGGCGGCGGTGGTGTTCTGCACCGCCAGCGAAAGTTCCACCTTGCCGCGGCTGACGCGGGCAGCCACCAGCTTTTTCAGCGGGTCCTCCAAAAAGGCAAAGGCCCGCGGCAGACGGGAGGAATACTCCAGAAAGCGCGCGTTGACGCCGCGCAGCTCCACGGTGATCTCGCGCCCGTTGAGCACCTGACGCGCGCGGCCGTAGCCAGTCATGCTAAGGATCATAATTGCAGCACCCCATTTTCTGTGGTCCGGAAACGCACAATAATTCTATTGTATAGATGTAACTTATTTTACTATCTTTTGGGGTGTTTTGCAAGGCCGGGAAAGGGCTTTTGGGTGTGCCGCACAAGTCCCGCCGGCTGCCTGCCATCCCCCGCCATGCAGAAAAAGCGGCCGCCCCCAAAGCCTGTCTGCATTTGGGGGCGGCCGCCTTTGCGTTTGGTTGGAAGCGGCGGAAACCCATCCTGCGCCGCGTACTCAGGCTTTGAGAGCGGCGAACACCTGTTTGGCGATATCCGCGCTGGCCTTGGCGTCCCTGGCATAGAAATCGGCGCCGATCTGGCGGGCAAAGTCGGGCGTCAGCACCGCACCGCCCACCATGACCCGGCAGGGCAGGTCAGCGTCGTGCAGCGCCTTGATGGTGGCCTGCATGCTGGGCACGGTGGTTGTCATCAGGGCGGAAAGCCCCACCAGCGGCGCGCCGGTCTCCCGCACCGCCTGCACCACCGCTTCCGGCGGCACATCGCGGCCCAGGTCCACCACGTCGTACCCATAGTTTTCCAAAATGACCCGCACGATATTTTTGCCGATGTCGTGCACGTCGCCCTTGACGGTGGCGATGACGATGCGGCCCCGGCTCCCGCCCTGTTTGCCGCTGGCCGCGATGGCGGCCTTGACCACCTCAAAGGCGGCCTGGGCGGCGGACGCCGACTGCAGCAGCTGCGGCAGGAAGATGGTGCCTTTTTCAAAGCCGTCGCCCACCTGGTCCAGCGCGGGGATCAGCACCTGGTTGACCAGGTCCAGCGGCTCGGTATGGGCCAGGGCTTCCCCGGCAGCGGCGCGGGCCTCGGCTTTCAGGCCGCGGCGCACCGCGTCGGCCAGGGCGTTCTCCCCTGCCGGCCGTGTTTCCGGTGCGGATGCGGCGGCCTTTGACGTCTGGGTGGTCTGGATCTGCACGTCGGCGTAGGCGCGGATGTAATCGGCGCTTTTTTCGTCCCGGCAGGTCAGCACGCGGAAAGCCCGCACCGCGCCCATCATGTCCGGCGTGTTGGGGTTCAGGATGGCCAGGTCCAGCCCGGCCTGCATGGCCATGGTCAGGAAAGCGGCGTTGAGGTAGCCCCGGCAGGGCAGGCCGAAACTGATGTTGGACACGCCCAGCACGGTGCGCACGCCCAGCTCCCGCTTGCAGGCGGCAAGGGCTTTCAGCGTTTCGGCCGCGGCGTCCTGCTGGGCGCTGGCAGTCAGCGTCAGGCAGTCGATGTAGATGTCCTGCCGCGGGATGCCGTATTCCTCGGCGGCCGCCACGATGCGGCGGGCAACGGCCAGCCGCCCGTCGGCGGTCGGGGGGATGCCGTTTTCGTCCAGCGTCAGGCCCACCACCGCCGCGCCGTATTTTTTGCACAGCGGCAGGATGGCGTCCAGCGTTTTCTGCTCGCCGTTGACCGAGTTGACGATGGGCTTGCCGTTATAGACGCGCAGCGCTCGGGCCAGCGCCTGCGGGTTGGAGGAATCCAGCTGCAAGGGCAGGTCGGTGACGCTTTGCAGCTCCCGCACCAGATGCTCCAGCACGGCCGGCTCGTCGATGCCGGGCAGGCCCACGTTCACGTCCAGCACCTGGGCGCCGGCCTCGGCCTGGGATACCGCCTGGGCGCAGGGGTAGGCGGTGTCCCCCTCCCGCAGGGCCTGCTGCAGCCGCTTTTTGCCGGTGGGGTTGATGCGCTCGCCCACCACCGTGATGCCGTCCACCTCCACGCAGCGCACCGGCGTGCAGAGGACGCTGCGGCGCAGCGGGACCTTTTGGGCGGGGCTGCGGCCGGCAAAAGCCTGTTTCAGCAGGCGGATGCTCTCCGGCGTGGTGCCGCAGCAGCCGCCGGCCATTGAAATGCCGGTGGAAAGGTAGGCTTCCATTTCCCGCGCAAAATCGGCCGGGGTCAGATCGTAGCTGCCGTCCGGGTTGGGCAGGCCGGCGTTGGGCTTGACAAACACCGGCATCCCCGCCGGCACCAGCCGGCACAGCCGCCGGATAAAGGGCAGGATCTCGGCCGGGCCCAGCGAGCAGTTGATGCCCACCGCGTCGGCCCCCAGGCCCACGGCGGTGGCGGCAAAGCTGTCCACCGTGCAGCCGGTGAAGGTGCGGCCGCGGCTTTCAAAGCTCATGGAAGCAAACACCGGCAGGCGGGAATGCTCCCTGACCGCCAGCAGCGCGGCTTTCAGCTCGTACAGGTCGGTCATCGTCTCAAGAAAGACCAGGTCGGCGCCGGCCTTGACGCCGGCTTCCACCACCTGGGCAAACTGGTCCACCGCGTCCTCGAACGCCAGGGTGCCGGCCGGGGCCAGCAGCTCCCCCAGCGGGCCCACATCCAAGGCCACCAGCGCGCCGGTCTCGTCGGCGGCGGCGCGGGCGCAGGCGATGGAGGCCGCAACCACCCGGTCCACCGTGCAGCCGGCGCCGGCCAGCTTGCGCGGGTTGGCGCCAAAGGTGTTGGCACACAGGATCTCGGCCCCGGCCCGGGCGTAGTCCCGGTGGATGGCGGTGAGAGTCTCCGGCATGGTCAGTGCGGCAAGCTCCGGCTTTTGGCCGGACTGCAGGCCGCGGGCGGTCAGCTGGGTGCCCATGCCGCCGTCCAGAAAGACAAAGCGGCTGCGGGCAAAAATATCAGTCAGTTGCACAGGTGGTCCCCCTTTTTCGGTAGGCGCAGTCGCCGCGCAGCGCGCAGGTGGCGCAGCCGGCCTTTGCGCCGGTGACCGGATGGTCGGCGGTGCCAAAGATGGCGGTGACGCTTTTGCGGGGCGTCATCAGGTATTCGGGCGTCAGGCAGAGACCGATGCCCCGCACGGTATCCAGTGCCAGGCACAGCTCCTGCTGCAGCGCCAGCGGACAGTCGCCTAGCCGGGCGAGTAGCGGCCGGTCATATGCAGCCCCTGCGCGGCGACGGCGGCGCGGATCTCGGCCTCAAACTTGTCGCAGACCTGTTCCAGCAGCACCGAGGCCACCGCGTCGGCCACCGCGCCCAGCGCCACGTCCTGCAGGCAGAGCCGCCGCAGCGCCGCGTCGGCGCCGCTGCCCAGCGTGACGGCCATCAGCACCAGGCCGGTGCAGCCCTGCAGGTGGCGGGCCAGGTCGCGCCCCGCCCCCGCCAGCGGCAGCGCCGAGAGGGGCAGCCGCCGCCAGACGCCCCGCGGCGTGGCGGCGGCGCGCAGGGCGGATACGGCCCCGGCCAGCAGCCGGGCGGTGCCGTCGTCGGGCGTCCACCCGGCCGCGCCCAGGTAGCGCAGCGCGGTCCCGGTATCCAATTGCAGGGGCAGCGTCAGTTCCATGGCAGCTCCTTCCGGCAAACAGGTGCAGGCATTTTGGGCGATGCGGCTTACAGCAGGTCGCGGATGCCGTCGTAAACGGCGGCGGCCACGCCGGCGTCGTTCATGGCGTAGAGATGGACGCCGTCTGCGCCGCCCTCGATCAGGTCGCGCAGCTGTTCCACCGCATACTCGATGCCGGCCTGATACAGCGACTGGGGGTCGTCCTGCCAGCGGGAGATCATGCGGGTGAAGGCGGAGGGCAGGCTGGCGCTGGACAGCGCCACCGTGCGCTCGATCTGGCTGCGGCGGACGATGGGCATGACGCCGGCCGAGATGGGCAGCGTGACGCCGGCCTTGCGGGCCATGTTCAAAAAGCGGTAGTATTTGCCGTTGTCAAAAAACAGCTGGCTGACCAGATGCGACGCGCCCGCCTGCTGCTTGTGGCGCAGGTTGGCCACATCGGCGGCAAGCGATTCCGCTTCCGGGTGGCCTTCCGGGTAGCAGGCGCCCGCAAAGCCGATGTCCGGCGCGGTGTCGCGGATAAAGTCCATCAAGTCGCAGGCATGGTGGAAGTCGGGGCTTTCGGGCCGCAGCGGGGTGCGGTCGCCCCGCAGAGCCAGCACGTCCCGCACGCCGGCGGCGCGCAGGGCTTCCAGCTGGGCGGCGGCCTTCTGCCGGTCGCTGCCCATGCACAGCACATGGGCCAGCGGCTGGATGCCCAGCTCGTTTTTGAGGAAGCTGGCCACCTGCACCGACGACACCCCGCCGGCCGAGCCGCCCGCGCCGTAAGTGACGCTGATAAAGTCAGGGTCCAGCGCCTTCATGCGGCGCAGGGTGTCCTGCATGGCGGCAAATCTGGTGGTCTGCTTGGGCGGGAAGCACTCGATGGAAAAAACGCAGGGTTTCTGCCGGTACAGCTGCGAGATGGCAGACATGGGGTTCACTCTCCTTTTGCGGGGTATGTTTCACGCGGCGCGGGCGGCGTCAGGCCGCCGGGGCAAGGGCGCCGCTGTCGTCGGCGGTGCAGTGGATCTGCAGGCCGTTTTGGTCATAGACGGCGGTGACGGCGCCGTCCTGGTCGGTGCGGTAAAAATCGGCGCCGGCGGCCAGGACGCGCTCCACCACCTCGGCGTGGGGGTGGCCGTAGTCGTTGTCCAGACCGCAGCTGGCCACCACGACCTGCGGCGAAATGGCGTCCAGAAACGCCTGGGTGTTGGAGGTATTGGAGCCGTGGTGCCCGGCTTTGAGCAGGTCGGCCTGCAGCCCGGCGCCGTAGCGGAACGCCAGCTGTTCTTCCAGATCAGCCTCGGCGTCGCCGGTGTCCACAAAGGCAAAACTGCCGGCGGTGTAGCGCAGACAGAGCGAGAGATTGTTGGCGTCGATGGCGTCCTCCTCGTTTTGCGGCTGTTCCCCGGCCTGCAATACGGTCAGCGTGCCGCCGCCCAGGGTGAAGGTGTCGCCGTCCATCGCCACATACATGGGCACGCCGTTGTCGGCGGCCGCGGCCAGCGTGCGGTCCAGGCCGGCAGATTCCTCGTCGTATTCGGTCAGGTCGGGCAGGATCAGCAGGCCGGTGTCAAAGCTTTCCAGCACCTGCGGCATGCCGCCGATGTGGTCGGCGTGGGGGTGGGTCATGACCAGATAAGCCAGCTCGTCCACGCCGGCGGCGCGAAGGGCGGCCACCAGCGAATCGGCCGAGTCCGGCGTGCCGGCGTCGATCAGGCAGAACTCGCCGTCTTGGCAGATCAGCACCGAATCCCCCTGCCCCACGTCCAGAAACGTCACGCTGGTCTGGCCGGATGCAACGATCTCGGCGTCGGGGGCGTTGTCCGCCACGCCCAGCATATCGTACAGCTGACCCCAGGTGGGCAGCACGCCCTGCCCGCCGTAGTGCTCCACCGCAAAGGCAAGCGCGGCCGCCGCCACCCCCAGCAGGCCGCACAAAACGGCGACGATGCGGCGGTGGTCGGCTTTGGGGCGGCGTTTGCGGGAACGGGACATGATGGCTCCTTTTTTGTATCAGACGGGGTCCGGCAGGGCAAAACGGAACGGCCGCAGGCTCCGCAAACGGAGCGGTCAGGGCAGGCCCCCATGCGGGGGCTTACTCCTCGTCCTGGCCGCCCAGCTTGCGCTCCTGCCACTGGGCGCGGGTGACCAGCACCGCACGGGGCTTGGCGCCCTCGTAGGGGCCGATGACCCCCTCCTGCTCCATCTGGTCCATGATGCGGGCGGCGCGGGCATAGCCCAGCTTGCAGCGGCGCTGCAGCAGGCTGGTGGAGGCCTGTCCGGCCTCGATGACGCACTCCACCGCCTGGTCGAACATCGGGTCGCGGGCGGAGCCGCCGTCGGCGTCGTCGCCGGGATCGTGGCCGCCCTTTTCGGCCACGGCGCGGCGCTCCATCTCGGCGATCATCTCCTCGTCGTACTGGGCGGAGCTGGTGGTCTTGATAAAGTTGAGCACCGCGCTGATCTCCTCGTCGGTGACGTAGGTGCCCTGGATGCGGGTGGGCTTGGCCGCGCCCACCGGCAAAAACAGCATATCGCCGTTGCCCAGCAGCTTTTCGGCGCCGCCGGCATCCAGGATGGTGCGGCTGTCGATCTGGCTGGACACCGCAAAGGCGATACGGCTGGGGATGTTGGCCTTGATCAGGCCGGTGATCACATCCACGCTGGGGCGCTGGGTGGCGATGATCAGGTGGATGCCCGCGGCGCGGGCTTTCTGCGCGATGCGGCAGATGTAGTCCTCCACCTCCTTGCCGGCCACCATCATCAGGTCGGCCAGCTCGTCGATGACGATGGCGATATAAGGCAGGTGTTCCAGCACCGGGGACTGAGCGGCCAGCTTGTTGTAGCTCTTGATGTCGCGGACGTTGTTTTCGGCAAACAGTTTGTAGCGGCGCTCCATCTCGGCGACGGATGCGCCCAGCGCGCCGGCGGCCTTGCGCGGCTCGGTGACCACCGGCATCAGCAGATGGGGAATACCGTTGTACTCGGCCAGTTCCACCACCTTGGGGTCGATCAGGATCAGCTTGACGTCCTCCGGCGAGGAGCGGAACAGGAAGCTGATGATGATGGAGTTGACGCAGACCGATTTGCCGCTGCCGGTGGAGCCGGCGATCAGCAGATGGGGCATCTTGCAAAGGTCGGCCACCTGGGCGGTGCCGGCGATGTCCTTGCCCAGCGCCATGGTCAGCGGGGACTGCATGTTGATATAGTTGGGCGATTCGAACACGCTGCGGATGTTGACCGCCGCGCGGATGCGGTTGGGCACCTCGATGCCCACGGCGGGCTTGCCGGGGATGGGGGCCTCGATGCGGACGCCGGCGGTGGCCAGGTTCAGTGCGATGTCGTCGGCCAGGTTGGTGATGCGGCTGATCTTGACGCCGGCCTGGGGCTGCAGCTCGTACCGGGTGACCGACGGGCCGCGGCAGATGTCCATGATGCGGGTCTTGACGCCAAAGCTGTCCAGCGTGCGCACCAGGGTATCGGCGTTTTTCTTCATCTCGCGGGCGGCGCCGGCGTCGTCCTCCGGCTTGTTGGGGTTGAACAGGTTGAGCGACGGGTAGCAGTAGGGCTGCACCTCGGCCTGGGTCAGCTCGGCCAGGCTGGGCTGCCGGCCGGCGGCAGCCTCCCCGTCACCGGGGGCTGCGGCAGCCACCGGGGCGGCCCGCGGCGGCGTGTGGACAGGCTCCGACGCCGTGTTGCCGGCGCCGGATACCCGCAGGCGGGAGATGCCGTCCGCCTCCTCGGCGGCCGGTTCGGCGGGCGCGGCGGGGGCCGCAGGGGGCGCCGCCCGCCCGGCCAGCACGTCGCTGATGGGCACGCCGGCGTTCCAGGCCGCCTGGGCGGCGTCAAAGCTGCCGCCGATGGTGGGGATCACATCCCGCGTGCCCATGGGGTCGGGCTGCGGCGCAGGCTGCACCGGGGCGCGCTGGGCTTCCACATCCAGGCGGATCTCGCCCACGCTGTCCTCGTCAGCCTCGTCGGGGATGCCGGCCATGGCCCTGCGGATCAGGTCGTCCAGCTCGCCGGAGGTGGTCGGCTCCGGTTCGGGCGCGGCCTCCAGATGCAGCGAGAAATCCTCCTCCGGTTCCGGCTCCGCCGGGGCGGCGGGCCGGGGTGCCGGCTGGCGGTTTTTGCGGCCCAGCTGCTTGAGCGGGTCCAGGCCAAAGGTGCCGCCGGGGCCGATCTCCACCGGCTCCAGCGGGTCGTGCTCCAAAGCCTCGTGCAGCACCTGGTCGGCGCGGTCGGGGCCCAGGTCCACGTCAAAGGCGGCGCGCTGGTCGGCCTGCGGCATGACCGGGGCGGCCCCGGATACTGCGGGCTGGCCGGACCGGGCCGGGCGGGAGGCGGCAGGCTGCTGCGCTGCCCGGCGGCGGGCCAGGCGGGCCTCGTCCTGCTCCAGGTAAGGCTCGGCATCAAAAGCCGGGTGATGGGGCTGGTCGGCGGGCTGCGTGTCGGGCAAAGCGCCGGTCAGGTTCTCGATGGGTTCCTCCTCCGGGCCGCCGGCAAACAGCTGGGTGTCGTACTCGGTCTCGCCGGCCTCGGCTTTGGCGCGGGCTTCCTTCAGGCGGGCGGACTGGTAGGCGATAAACTGCACCACATCCTTTGGCGTGACGGCAAAAAAGACCATCAGCCCGGTGATAAACAGCAGGATCATCACAAAGTTGGCGGCAGGGCGGCCGCACAGCGCCACCAGGCTTGCGCCGATGGCGCCGCCGAACACGCCGCCTGCCCAGAACCGGGTCTGGCCCCAGGCAAACAGCGTCTGCACCACCTGCACAAAGTTGGAGTCCCCAACCGTAAAGCTGGAGAACACCACCGGCACGCTGCTGCACACCAGCGCCAGCAGCAGCGTTTTGGCCAGGAACTTGCCCACCAGATAGCCCGAAGCCATCAGATAGGCCACATACAAAAGCAGCGGCCCCACAAAGTAGGTCAGGATGCCGAACACCCCGAACAGCCAGCCGCGCACCAGGTTCCAGGCGGCCTGCCCCGGAACGACCACCAGCGCAATGGCCAGCACGCCCAGCGCCGCCACCAGAATGCTGCCCATAACGCCGGAGCGTTCCTCCCGGCGCCGGGTACGGCGGGAAGCCGGCTTGCCGGAACTGCTGCTGCGCCCCGACCCGCTTTTGCTGCGCGCGGAGCTGCTGCGCGTGCCGGAGCTGCGCCCGGCCGAGGACGGCCGTTGCGCGGAAGATTTTGCCGACGATCTGCCGGAACGAGATTGTGCCATGATCCATGTACCCCTCTTGCTGAAAGCGCCCCAGCCCTTTAGCGGAGTGCGCATACGATGTTCTATGTATCCGGGGCGGCGCGCCGGCAGGCGGTGCGCTGTCCCCTGTTTTCCAATTTCAATCGAAATCTATGGTCTTTTATTTTAGCATGAAATTCCGGTCTTGTAAAACCGAGCGGGGCCATATTGGCCGGGCGCGGCGTAAAAAATCCAGCCGGGACGGCAGGGCGTTTTTGTCGACTTTCACAATAGTTGACGTTTCAGCGAGCGTTATCGATCTCGCGGTAGAGGTAGGCCAGCGCGTCGCCCAGGCCGCCCAGCGCGTCGATCAGCCCCTCGTCCACCGCCTGCTGGCCGTTGAGCACGGTGCCCATGTCCATGACCAGCTCGCCGGTGTTGTGCATCAGCTGCACAAACCGCTCGGCCGAGATGCCGGAATGCCCCGACACAAAGCTGACGATGCGTTCCTGCATCTGCTCAAAGTAGCGCATGGTCTGGGGCACACCCAGCACCATGCCGGAATGCCGCACCGGGTGCACCGTCATGGTGGCGGTGGGCACGATAAAGCTGCGCCGGGCCGACACCGCCAGCGGGATGCCGATGGAGTGCCCGCCGCCCAGCACCAGCGTGGCGCTGGGCTTGGACAGGCCGGCGATCAGCTCCGCCAGCGCCAGGCCGGCCTCCACATCGCCGCCCACCGTGTTCAGGATCACCAGCAGGGCCTCGATCTCGGGGTCCTCCTCAATATCCACCAGCTGGGGGATGACGTGCTCGTACTTGGTGGTCTTTTGGTTGTCGGGGGCAAAGCTGTGGCCCTCGATGGTGCCGATGACGGTCAGGCAGTGGATGGTGTGGCTGCCGCGGGTGGCCGCCACGATGCCGCTCTCGGCGATCAGTTCCTGCTCTTTCTGTTTCTGCATGGCGTCCTGCCGGGGGGCAGGCTTTGCCGGTTTCTGGCTCATGGAAATACCTCCTTGCATTGCCGGCGCAGCGCCGGACATCTTCTGGGAAAGTATGCCCAGAAGCCTTCCCGCTTATTTGTTGCACCGGCGGCGGAGAGCGCCCCAAAGGCCAAAAACTTAGACAAAAAATTGACAAACGCTTTTGAAATGATTATACTGTTTTTGTGAGATATGCTGTTTCCGGGTTCGGCCGGCAGCTGCGCACAGCCGTTTTGAACCCTTTGCAAGGTGCAAAGTCCGATATGGGGAGGTGCACGTATGCCCGCGCAAAACAAAGTATCGCTGCCCGTGATCAAACGGCTGCCCAAGTATTACCGCTATCTGGTAAGCCTTTCTGCCGACGGGCGGGACAAGGTGTCCTCCAGCGAGCTGGCCCGCATGATGGGCACCACCGCCAGCCAGGTGCGGCAGGATTTTAACTGCTTTGGCGGGTTTGGCCAGCAGGGCATCGGCTACAAGGTGGATGTGCTGCTGGAAGAGATCGGCCGCCTGCTGTTTGGCAGCGGCGAGCTGCTGCCCACCATCCTGATCGGCGCCGGCCGGCTGGGCAACGCGGTGTCCAGCTTTATCGCCCGCGACACCAACGGCTACCGGCTGATCGCCGCCTTTGACATCAACCCCGACCTGGTGGGCCGGGAGATGAGCGGCGTGACCATCCGCCCGCTGGAGGAGCTGGAATCCTTCTGCCGGGAGTACAAGCCCGTTGTGGCGGTGCTGTGCGTGCCCCGCCAGAGCGCGGTGGAGGTAAGCGGCGAACTGGTGCGGCTGGGGCTGAAAGGGTTTTGGAATTTCAGCCACTACGACCTTTCGGTGGAGCACCCGGAGGTGACCGTCGAGAACGTCCATCTGGGCGACAGCCTGATGAGCCTGGGCTACCGCCTGCGCAACAGCGGCATGTGACCCAAACGCCACCCCTGCGATCTGCCCCGTCCCCGGCCCATGCGCCGGACCTGTTCCCTGCCAGCCGCAGACTGCGGCTGGCAGTTTTGCTGCGGCGGATTGCAATTTGCCGCCGATCCCGTATAATAGAAAAGAATCTGGCGCGGGCACCGCGCAAAAACGGAGGAATTCCCTGATGGCAAAGCTCTATTTCCGATACGGCGCGATGAACAGCGGCAAGACGACGGCGCTTTTGCAGGTGGCGTTCAACTACAAGGAGCGGGGCATGCGGGTGCTGATTTTGAAACCCGCGGTGGACACCAAAGGCGGAGACCAGCTGGTGTCCCGGCTGGGCGTTGGGCGCAAGGTGGACGCGCTGGTCACCCCCGACCGGGATGTTTTCGCGCTGGTGGAGGCAGACCGGAACGGCAACGGCCCCCTGGCCTGCGTGCTGTGCGACGAAAGCCAGTTTTTTACCCCCGAACAGGTGGAACAGCTGTTCCGCGTGACGGTGGACCTGGGCATCCCGGTGATCTGCTACGGCCTGCGCGCCGATTTCATGATGAAAGGGTTCCCCGGCTCCACCCGGCTGCTGGAACTGGCCCACACCATCGAGGAGATGAAAACCATCTGCGCCTGCGGGCGCAAGGCCACCTGCAACGGCCGCAAGGTCAACGGGCAGTTCGTGTTCGAGGGCGAGCAGATCGCCATTGACACGGTGGACCATGTGGAATACGAAAGTCTCTGCCCCCAGTGCTGGTACCGGGAGTACCGCGCCTACCAGAAGCGGCAGGGCAAAACCGGCGGGTAAGCCCTGCCCGGATGCCCGGCGGACGATCTGCAACGACAAAAGCCGCACCGGCGTCCCCTGCCCCTTTGACGGGGCGGGGCGCCGGTGCGGCTTTGTTGTCTGCCGGGCCTGATCGCCCGGCGGTCATTCCGCGGGCCGGTCCTGCGGCCAGCCTTGTCCGCCGAACAGCCGGCTGTCCAGCCAGGCAAGCTCGTCGGCAAACAGTTCGGCGCGGTTGGTCTCGTTGTGCATCTCGTGGCGGCCGCCCTCGTAGATCTGGCAGGTCAGGTCCTGCATGCCGGCGTCGCCCAGACGGGCGTAGACCTCGCGCACGCCGCTGCCGTAATCTCCCACCGGGTCGTCGGTGCCGGCCACCAGCAGGACGGGCAAATCTTTGGGCAGGGACGCCGCCCATTTGCGGCTGCTGACGTGGGTCAGCGCGGTGTGCATATCCCGGTAGGCCGCCGCGGTAAAGTTGAACTGGCAGCCGGGGTCGGCGTCGTAGGCGGCAACCACAGCCGGGTCGCGGCTGATCCAGGCATTGTGCGAGACCGCATCCGGGATGCGCCTGCAATAACTGCCGGTCTGCGCACGGATGATCAGCGCCGAGTGGTATCTCTGCCCGGCCACCGCCGCCGTCACACGGGCCAGCGCCAGCCCCAGCCGGTTGCGGGGCGAGGGGCCCGCGGTGCCGCTGAGGATCAGCGCGTCGATGGTATCCGGCCAGAGTTCGGCATACCAGCGGGCAAAAAAGCTGCCCATGCTGTGGCCGTACAGCACCACCGGCAGACCGGGGAACCGCTGACGCAGCTTGTCGTTCATGGTTTTCAAGTCCGCCAGGATGCAGCGGTAGCCGTTTTTGTCGGCAAAGTGGCCGCGATCCTCCGGCGGTGCGCTGGCGCCATGGCCCAGGTGGTCGTTGCCGGCCACCGCAAAGCCCTGCGCCGTGAAAAAGTCGATCAGATGCCGGTAGCGGCCGATGTACTCGCACATGCCGTGGCTGATCTGGATCACGGCGCGGGGCGCCGCGCCGGGCAGCGTGTACAGGTAACCGGCGATGATGTGGTTTTTGTCCGCCGACGGGTATTGCAGCGGCTCGCAGTTGGGCTGCGTCATAGTGTGTCCTCCCCTGCTGTGCAGGTCCGGGGTGAATGGGCGGGCGCGGTCAGAATCGTTCGACGCCGTCGGCCGTAACGCGGGCGTAGACCAGCGGCGGCAGCGCGGGCTTTGTGTCCGACAGGATCAGCCCGCCGCGGTACATTTCCTCCGCCGCCGGGAACAATGCCGGGTCGTCGGCATAGAAGGTGCAGATGGCGTCGCCGGGGCGGACGTAGTCGCCCAGCTTTTTGTGCATGACGATGCCGGCGGCAAAGTCGATGGTGTCCTCCTTTTTGATGCGGCCGGCGCCCAGCAGCACGCTGGCGTTGCCGATCTTCTCCACGTCGTTTTTGGCGATGTAGCCCTCGCCCTGGGCGGTCAGGGCATAGCGGTACTTTGCCGCGGCCAGCTTGCCGGGGTCGTCGATGCAGGCGGTGTCGCCGCCCTGGGCCGCAAACATCTGGCGGCACTTGACAAAGGCGGTGCCGTCGGCCAAGGCGCGCTCGGCCAGGGCGCGGCAGGCAGTCAGGTCCCCCCTGCCCGCCAGTACCAGCATATTCGACGCCAGCTGCAGGCAGACCTCGGTCAGGTCGGCAGGACCGCGGCCCTTTAGCACCGCGATGCTCTCGGCCACCTCCAGCGCGTTGCCGATGTTGTGGCCCAGGGGCTTGTCCATATCGGTGATGAGGGCGGCCACCTTGCGGCCGTGGGCGGTGCCGATGGAGACCATCAGCCGGGCCAGCTCGATGGCATCGTCCAGGTTTTTCATGAACGCGCCGTCGCCCATGGTCACATCCAGCAGGATGGCGTCGGAACCGGCCGCCAGCTTTTTGCTCATGATGGAGGAAGCGATCAGCGGGATGCAGCCCACGGTGGCGGTCACGTCCCGCAGGGCGTAGAGCTTTTTGTCCGCCACGGCGATCTGGCCGCTTTGGCCGATGACCGCAATGCCGATGTCGTTGACCTGGCGGAAAAATTCCTCCTGCGTCAGGCTGGTGCGGGTGCCGGGCACCGACTCCATCTTGTCGATGGTGCCGCCGGTGTGGCCCAGGCCGCGGCCGCTCATTTTGGCGATCTTGACGCCGCAGGCCGCCACGATGGGCGCGATGACCAGCGTGGTCTTGTCGCCCACGCCGCCGGTGGAATGCTTGTCCGCCTTGACGCCGGCAATGGCCGAGAGGTCGACCATATCGCCGGAGCGGGCCATCACCTCGGTCAGCACCGCGGTCTCCTCGTCCGTCATGCCCCGCAGATAAATGGCCATCAGCAGGGCGCTCATCTGGTAGTCAGGCACGTCGCCGGACACATAGCAGTTGACCGCAAAGGCGATCTCGGCCCGGTCCAGGACGCCGCCGTCCCGCTTTTTGGCGATGATGTCATACATACGCATGGTGGGTACTCCTTTGTTTGCGGCGCGATCCTGCGCCAAAAAGCGCGAACGCCCAGCCCGCAGGGTTCCGGGCCGGGCGTTCGCCGGTTATTGTTGTGTGTGCAAAGCGTACAAAGGTCAGCGGGAGCCTTTGTCGTAGGGGATGCCCTCCGCCTTGGGGGCTTTGGACTTTTTGGAAGTGAAGATCAGAACGATCATGGTGACGATATAGGGCAGCATCTGGTACAGGTTGGAGATGTCCCGCACGCCCTCGAACTTGGGCAGGAAGGCCAGCGAACTGTTGTAGGCCGCAATGACCTTGAACAGCGCAAAGAACACCGCCGAGCCCAGGATGGGCAGGGGTTTCCAGTTGCCGAAAATCATGACCGCCAGCGCCAGGAAGCCGTAGCCGCCCACGTCGGAGTTAAAGCCGCTGCCGGCCGCCACCGTGTAGGCCAGGCCGCCGATGCCGCCCAAAAAGCCGGAGAGCAGCACGCCGGCATAGCGCATGCGGTAGACGTTGATGCCCACCGAGTCCGCCGCCTGGGGATGCTCGCCGCAGGCGCGCAGCCGCAGGCCGAACCGGGTCTTGTACAGCACGATGTACGAGACGATCAGCAGGATGATGGCGATGGGGGTGGTCAGGTAAAAATACTTGAAGAACAGCGTATCCCAGAAGCTCTGGCCCTCGATGGGGGCAAGGCCCACCGTCTCGCGGGTGATGCGCACCCAGCGGGGGATGCTGATGGTGGTCAGGCCCTGGCCCTGGATGGCCCAGGTCAAAACCACCGCGAAGGCGGGGGCAAACTGGTTGAGCGCGGTGCCGCCGATGGTCTGGTCGGCTTTGAGGTTGATGGCGGCAAAGGCCAGAAGCAGCGAGAAGATCATGCCGCACAGGCCAGCCACCAGGATGGCGATGAACATGGCCAGCTGGGGGTGCGCCGCGCCGAAGCCGTTCTGGTCAAAGGCCTGCAGCGTAAAGCAGGCGAACAGCGCGCCGATGATCATCATGCCTTCCAGGGCGATGTTGATGACGCCGGAATGTTCCGAGAACATGCCGCCCAGCGCCACCAGAAGAAGCGGCACGGCAAAAACCACCGTAAGACTGATAATATTGGCAAGTACGATCATTTCCCGTCCGCCTCCTTCTCTTTGCGGCGGCTGAGCGCCCTGGTAATGACGCCGCGCATCAGCAGTGCGAAGGCCGCCAGATAGATGATGACTGCAATGACGATGTCGGTGGTCTCCGGCGAGTAGTTGGGCTGCATGGCCGAGCCGCCCACCTGCAGGTAGCTGACAAACAGCGAGCTGAAGATGGTGCCGATGGGATTGGAGTTTGCCAGCAGCGCCACCGGGATGCCGTTGAAGCCCATGTCCAGAATGGACTTGGTGATGACGTACTGGACGGTGCCCGCCAGATAGTAGATGCCGCCGCCCAGGCCGGACAGCGCGCCCGCAATGACCATGGACAAAACCACGTTGCGCTTGGCGTTGATACCGGCATACTGCGAGGCGTCCTTGTTCAGGCCGCAGGCCTTGAGCTCATAGCCGAAGGTAGTCTTTTGCAGGACCACCCAGACGACGATGGCGACCAGGATGGCGATCAGGATGCTGATGTTGATCCAGGGGGAATCGCCGAACAGCTTTTCCAGCCCGCCGGTGGGGATGATGGCGCCGGGGTTGGCCGCGCTGAGCGCCGCCGTGCGGTCCGAGTTGGATGCGCCCCAGGCGGAGGCCAGCATAATGGGCATATTGGCAAAGACCAGGTTGACCAGGTACATGCCGATCCAGTTGAACATGATGGAGGTAATGACCTCGTTGACGTTGAACAGCGCCTTGAACAGGCCGGGGAAAACGCCCCAAACAGCGCCGCCCGCCATGGATGCCAGCAGGCAGACATACCAGGGCATCTGGAACTGGATGGCAAACAGCAGGGCGAAAAAGACGCCCAGGGTATACTGGCCCGGCGCGCCGATGTTGAACAGGCCGGTCTTAAAGGCAAAGCCCACCGAAAGGCCGCACATCATCAGCGGCGCCGCCTGGTACAGCACCTGCGAGAAGCTGTTCAGGCTGGAAATGCCGCGGGTCAGCATCGAGTCCATGCCGGCAAGCGCCGCGTCCGGTTTTAAGATCACCAGCAGGACAAAGCCCAGGATCAGGCCGACCACGATGGACAGCAAACTGGCCAGCACGCCGACCAGCGCGCCGTTTTGGGAAAGAGGCTTGCGCTGCTTTTTCATGCCTGTCCCTCCTTCTGCTTTTTGCCGCCGGCCATATACAGGCCAAGCTCCTGCACGGTGGTGGTTTTGGGGTCAAACTCGCCCACGATCTCGCCCTCGTAGATGACCAGGATCCGGTCGGAGAGGTTCATCACCTCGTCCAGCTCCAGGCTGACCAGCAGCACGGCCCGGCCGGCGTCACGCTCGGCCACCAGCTGCTTGTGGATATACTCGATGGCGCCCACGTCCAGGCCGCGGGTGGGCTGGACCGCCACCAGAAGCTGGGGGTCCTTGTCGATCTCGCGGGCGATGATGGCTTTCTGCTGGTTGCCGCCGGACATGCTGCGGGCGATGGTATCCGCGCCCTGGCCGCTGCGCACGTCGTACTGCTGGATCAGGCGGTCGGCGTACTTGCGCACCTCGCCGGCGCGGATGAAGCCGTGGTTCTGGAACTGCGGCTGCCAGTAACGCTGAAGGACCAGGTTTTCGCCCAGCGTGTAGTCCAAAATCAGGCCGTGCTTGTGGCGATCCTCCGGGATATGGCTCATGCCGGCCTTGGAGCGGTCGCGGATGGGCGCGGCGGTGATGTCCTGGCCGCACAGGCGGATGCTGCCGCCGGTGACTTTTTCCAGGCCGGTGATGCCGAACACCAGTTCGCTCTGGCCGTTGCCCTCGATGCCCGCGATGCAGACGATCTCGCCGGCACGCACGTCGAAGGAAACGCCCTTGACTGCGTTGTTTTTGTGCACGCGGCTGGGCACCACCAGGTCGCGCACTTCCAGGATGTTCTCGCCCGGCTCCATCGGCTTTTTCTCGACGGCGAACTCGACGTCGCGGCCGACCATCATGCGGGAGAGTTCCTCCTTGGTGGTGCTGGCGATCTCGACCGTGCCCATATAGCGGCCCTTGCGCAGCACGGTGCAGCGGTCGGCCACCGCCATGATCTCGTTGAGCTTGTGGGTGATGAACAGGATGCTCTTGCCCTCGGCCTTGAACCCGCGCATGATCTCCATCAGCTCGTCGATCTCCTGCGGGGTCAAAACGGCGGTGGGCTCGTCAAAGATCAGGATCTCGTTGTCGCGGTACAGCATCTTGAGGATCTCGACACGCTGCTGCATGCCGACCGAGATATCCTCCACCAGCGCGTCCGGGTCGACGCGCAGGCCGTACTTTTCGCTCAGGGCCATGACCTTTTTGCGGGCCGCGTCCTTTTGCAGAAAGCCCATCCTGGTATCCTCGACGCCGAGGATGATGTTGTCCAGCACCGAAAAGCACTCCACCAGTTTGAAATGCTGGTGCACCATGCCGATGCCCAGGCGGTTGGCGTCGTTGGGGTCCTTGATGCGGACCTCTTTCCCGTCCTTTTTGATCACACCCTTTTCCGGCTGATACAGGCCGAACAGAACGCTCATCAAGGTGGACTTGCCGGCGCCGTTCTCGCCCAGCAGCGCGTGGATCTCGCCGCGGCGCAGCTGGAGCGTAATGTCATCATTGGCCTTGATACCGGGGAACTCTTTGGTGATGTTCAGCATCTCAATGACAAAATCCTCTGCCAATGGGTGCCTACCCCCTTTCTCCTGCTTGGGGGACCCGGTTCCGCCGGCGGCGCAGGGCTGGCCGATGTACAGACAGCAAACGAGCGCCGATGCCGCAACAGTTGCAGCCGGCGGAACAGGTCCTTTGTTTACTCTTTGTTCATATTATATCGAACATCGGCGCTTTTTACAAGGTTTTGGGGCAAAAAATCAAACTTGTTGTACAAAGTTTTTGAATAGTACGACTTTTTCAGCAAACCTCCGCGCCCTGCCGCCTGTTCCTTGCCGCTGCGGCAAACGGCGGAGCGGAAGCGGTCTCCCCTGCCCACGCTGTCCCGGCAGCACAGCGGGCAGAACACAAAACGCCGGCCCGGCAGGGGCAGATCTCCCCCGCCGGGCCGGTGTTTTGGCTTTGGATGGATTTTTATGGTTTTGCCGTCAGGCGGCTGCGGATGCCGTCAAACCCGCACAGGCAATCAGCGGATCTCGACGCCCAGACGGTATTTCAGGTTGCCCAGGATCTTTTTGACGTAGCGGTCCACCTCGGCGCTTTCCAGCGGCTTGCCGGCGGGGACAAAGTGCAGGGTAAAGGCCATGCTCTTTTTGCCCTCGCCCAGCTGCTCGCCGCGGTAAATGTCGAACAGCTGGATCTCGCCCACATGGGGGCAGGCCTTGTGCATCTCGCCGACGATGTCGCCGCAGGTCACGGCCTCGTCGGCCACCAGGGCCAGGTCGCGGCTGACCACATCGAACTCCGGGATGGGCTTGTAGCGCAGGTTGGCGTCGGCCAGCGCCGAGAAGGCAACGTAGTCGATCTCGCCCAGGTAGATGTTCTGGTGGTTCTTGCTGTCCTTGGGCAGCTTGAGCTCGGCGGTGACGTCGTTGGCCAGCTTGCCGAAGCAGCCGATGCGCTGCCCCTTGCAGAGGATGCGGGCCGAGATGCCGGGGTGCAGCCAGGGGGTGTCATCCGCGCGCTGGTAGTCGAACGTCAGGCCGAACTGCTCGGCCAGGGCCTCGACCGCGCCCTTGACCCGGAAGAAATCCTCGTCCTCGCCCCAGGCCACAAAGCCCAGGTGCAGGCGTTCCTCCGGCAGCTCGGTGACGGGCAGCTGTTTGGGGAGATAGATGTTGGACAGCTCGAACAGGCGGCCGGAAGCGTTGCCGTTTTTCAGGTTGGTGACGGCGGCGTTCAGCAGCGAAGGCGCCAGCAGCGTGCGCATGATGGTCAGGTTGGAGCTGATGGGGTTGAGAAGGCGGATGACCTTGCGCTCCGGCGCATCGGCGGCGATGTGCAGCGCGTCCAGGTCGGCGTCGGCGTAGAAGGACATGGTCTCGGCCTCGTAGAAGCCCTGGGCGCACAGCACCCGCTTTGCCTTGGCGCGGCGGCGCTGCTCCGCGTCCAGGCCGCCGCCCGTGACGGTGGCGTCCTTGAGGAAGGTGGGCACGATATGCTCGTAGCCGTACTCGCGGATGACTTCCTCGGCCAGGTCGGGCTCGCCCACCTCGATGTCCTCGCGGTAGCGGGGGGCGACGACCTCCAGCCTGTCGCCGTCGCGCTCGACCTGGAAGTCCAGCCGGGTCAGGATGTCCACCACCGCGTCGGCGGGGACCTCGATGCCCAGGATGCGGTTGATGCCGCTGACGGTGGCCGAGATGTGCTTGCCCTCGCGGGGGGCGCCGGCGCTGACGTCAAAGGCGCTGGCGGTGACCTCGCCGCAGCCCAGTTCCTGGATCAGGTGCAGCGCGCGGGCCATGCCCAGCTCGGCGGTGTACTCGGAGACGCCCTTCTCGTAGTGGCTGGAAGCGTCGGTGGACTGGCCCAGGCTGCGGGAGGTCTTGCGGATGCTGTCGCGGGCGAACTTGGCAGACTCGAACAGCAGCTGGGTGGTCTTGTCGGTGATCTCGCTGTTCAGGCCGCCCATAACGCCGGCCAGCGCCACCGGCTTGGCGCCGTCGCAGATGACCAGATTGCTTTCGCTCAGGGCAAACTCCTTGCCGTCCAGCGTGACGATGCTTTCGCCCTGCCGGGCGCGGCGGACGATGATCTGGCAGCTTTCCAGCGTGGACATGTCAAAGGCGTGCATCGGCTGGCCGATCTCCAGCATGACATAGTTGGTGATGTCCACCACGTTGGAGATGCTGCGCAGGCCGCACAGCGCCAGGTGACGCTTCATCCAGCGGGGGGACTGGCCGGGGGTGATGTTGCGCACATAGTGGCCCAGGTAACGGGGGCACAGGTCGGGCGCCTCCACCGCGATGGACAGGCGCGGGTCTTTGTAGTCGCTGGTGGTGTAGTCGGTGGCGGGCATCTTGAGGGGCTTGTTCAGCACGGCGGCCACCTCGCGGGCGATGCCCAGAACCGACTGGCAGTCGGCGCGGTTGGCGGTGATGGAGATGTCGAAGATATAGTCGTCCAGCCCCACCACTGGCACGATGTCGGCACCGGGGACGGTGTCCTTGGGCAGGTCCAGCAGACCGTAGACCTCGGCGCCGGGGTACAGGTCCTCGTTCAGGCCCAGTTCCTCGCCGCTGCACAGCATGCCGTTGGACTCGACGCCCATCAGAGGCTTTGCCTTGATCTTGATACCGCCGGGCAGCGTGGCGCCGTCCAGCGCAGCGGGGGTGTGCATGCCCACATAGACGTTGGGCGCGCCGGTGCTGATCTGGATGTCATGGCCGTAGTCGCCGCAGTCCACCTTGCAGACGTGCAGGTGGGTGCCCTCCTGGGGCACGGCCTCGGTGACGACGCCGACGACGACGCGGCTGATCTCGGCCCCCAGATCGATCAGCTCCTCCACCTCGAACCCGCAGGAGAACAGCTTGCTCTGCAGCTCCTGGGGCGTCACGTCAATGTCCACATATTCTTTCAGCCAACTGAATGGTACTTTCATGGTGCGTTTCCTCCTTTTCGCTTAATCCTTGAACTGTTTGAGGAAACGCAGGTCGTTTTCAAACAGCAGGCCGATGTTGTTGATGCCGTACTTGAGCATGGCGATGCGCTCGATGCCGATGCCGAAGGCCAGGCCGGAATAAACATTGGGGTCGATGCCGCAGTTTTCCAGCACGCTGTGGTGGACGATGCCGGCGCCCAGCACCTCGATCCAGCCGGTGTGCTTGCACAGCGGGCAGCCCTTGCCGCCGCACTCGAAGCAGGAGACGTCCACCTCGACGCTGGGCTCGGTGAAGGGGAAGTAGGACGGGCGCAGGCGGGTGCGCACCTCGCTGCCGAACAGCCGCTGGACGAACACGTCCAGCATGCCCTGCAAGTCGCACAGGGTGATGCCCTTGTCCACCACCAGGCCCTCCATCTGGTGGAACATGGGGCTGTGGGTGGCGTCCGAGTCGGAGCGGAACACCCGGCCGGGCACCAGCACCTTGATGGGGGGCTTCTGCCGGTCCATGACGCGGATCTGGCCGCCGGAGGTCTGGGTGCGCAGCACGATGTCCTCGGCCACATAGAAGGTATCCTGCATATCGCGGGCGGGGTGGTTTTTGGGCACGTTCAGGCGGGTGAAGTTGTGGTCGTCGTCCTCGATCTCAGGGCCTTCGTAGACGTCAAAGCCCATGCCGGCAAAAGCGTCCACGATCTGGTTTTTGACCAGCGTGATGGGGTGCAGGTTGCCCATCTCCCGGCGGGTCCCGGGCAGGGTGATGTCCACCGCCTCGGCCTTGTTGCGGGCTTCCAGCTCGATGCGCTCGATCTCGGCGTTCAGATGCTGGTAGCGGGCCTCGGCCCAGGCCTTGCACTCGTTGATGGTCTTGCCGGCGGCGGGGCGCTCTTCTTTGGGCACATCCCGCAGGCCCTTCATCAGGCCGGCCACGCTGCCGTTTTTGCCCAGATACTTCTGCCAGAAGGCAGAAAGCTCCTCTTTGCTGCGCACGCCGGCGGCGTCGGCCTCCAGCTGTTCTTTCAGTGCGCGGATCTTTTCTTCCATAATACACCTCGTTTTCGATCGTCGGCCGGTGCCGGCCGCTGGCGCAAACAGACGTAAACAGAAAAGCGGCTCCGTCCCTGGCATAAGAGCCAATGGGACGAAGCCGTTTGCAACACTCCGCGGTACCACCCGTATTCCGCCGTGCAAAGACGGCGGCGCTTGTTTCTGCCGGTAACGGTGCAGGGCCGTCCCGCGTTACTGGGCGTAAAAGCCGTTCGCACGGGCCACTCGGGAGCGAACTTCGGCGCAGCGCCGTTCGGGGGACCTTTCAGCCGGTGAGTCCCCTCTCTGCCAATGCCTGCCGTTTGGGGCAGGCCGCGCCGCGTGTGCGGCAGCCGGGCAGCTGCGATTACTTTCTCCGTCAAGGTGTTTCGCCATAGACTGGTTCTTATTGTATGCGTTTGGGCGGCGTTCGTCAAGGGGTGGGGCGAACAATTTTAAGGTTTTGCCGCCAACGCAGGCTCCGGGCAGGCCGCCCTGGCGTCACTGAACCGCAGACTGCGCAGCCCCGGCAAGATACCCCTGCAAACTGCGCAGCGCCGCCGGGTCATCGGGATAGTAAATCAGCAGCCCTTCACTGCCCGGCAGCTGCACAGCAAGCAAATTATCATCCATCACCATCAAGTAGGTGGCGTCTGCCGTCTCTGCGTCCCAGGTCAGCAGAAGGTAGGCCGCGCACTCTGTCATGCCAGGGCTGGCGGTTTGGGGCCAGGGCAGCAGGTTGCGCAGCGCCGGGCGGTACTGCGTTTGGCTAAGCAGCTCTATCACCCGGGTATAGGCCTCATCATCGGGGGCAAGGCCCTGCAGTTCGGCCGTATCGGGCACAAATTCGCCGTCGATCAGCTGCAGGCTATCCCAAATGCAGCTGACAACCTGCGGCTGCCTGCCATCGCTGCCGGAAACCTGCGAAAACGTCCGGGGCAACAGCCGCCAGGCGAGCAGAGCGGCCAGCAGGACAGCCGCCACGGCCAAGACGGCAAAACGCTTGCGGATGCGCATACCAGTTCCTCCTTACAGGGGTCGGGGAGACGGATAGGGTTTTGGGCCATACCAGAAGCCGCCAAAGCTGCCCGCGGTTCCCGATGTGCCCCGGCTTTGACCGCAGTATACCATTTCCACCCATGCCCGGCAAGCGCCCCGCGCGCATTTTGCGTCGAATTGACGTCCATTTTACATCGATTTTATGTTGGTTTGCGGCATGCCAAAAGCCGCGCCCCGGCACGGCGGAAGATACCCAAACAGGCTTCCGCCGGCGCGGGGCGCGGCAAAATGGATCGAATCATGTTATGCCGGAAGTCTCCGGCCTCGGCACGCTCAGTTGTTGCGGCTGCGGCCCAACAGGCGGATAACGTACAGGAAGATGTTGATATAGTCAAGATAAAGCTGCAGCGCACCGATGATGGAGCTTTTGTGCAGCATGGCCTCGTCGCCGCCAAAGTAGGCGTAGAAGCTGCGCAGCTTCTGGGTGTCGTAAGCGGTAAAGCCCATGAACACCAGCAGGCCGACGGCGCACAGCAGCACGTCAAACAGACCGAAGCTGCCCACAAACAGCATGCCGAACAGCGACACCACCAGCAGGGCGATCAGGCCGCCCATCAGCTTGGGGCCCCAGCCGGTCAGGTCCCGCTGGGTGCGCAAGCCGTACACGGCCATGATGCCGAAGTAGACTGCACCCACCAGGAAAGCCAAGATCAGCGTGGACAGGTCGTAGACCACAAAGTAGACGCTGAGGTTGATGCCGGTCAGCGCCGCATAGGCAAAGAACATGGCCGTGGCGGTGGCGGGCTGTATCTTCTGCACCCGCATGGACAGCACCGCGACCAGGATCAGCTCGCCGATGGACAAAGCAAAGACCAGGCCGGTGTTCCACAGCGCGACAAACGCGCCTGAAATCACGGTGGCCAGCGCCACGGCGAAAGTAAGCATCAGGCCGGCGAACATCCAGCCAAAGGTGCGGGCCATGTACTGGCTCAGGGACAGGTACGGGCTTTCGGCATAGCCGGCGGCCTGCGCCTGCTGATACCGCTGCTGCTGATATTGCTGATACGCCTGGTCGTAACGGTCATTCTGCTCAGACCCGTTGCGGCGAGGATCATTTTCGTAATAAGCCATAGTTGATTTCCCCTTTCTGTTTGGGTACACTTATTATATACCCAAACAAATGAAAAATGTGTAAATTATCTATGAACTGTTGGGGGAACGGGCCGGTATTTGCTATAAAAGCATCGGGCTGCACCGCTGTTTTCCTGCTTTTTCGGCCGCCTCCTCTGCAAAGCTGCCGGCGGGGGGGCTTGCCGCCGCGGCCGGGAGCCGTTTCCCCGCAAACGCCAAAGGAGGCTGCCATGCCCTGTTCCGCCGCGCCGTTCGGCATCTATCTGCATATTCCCTACTGCCCGGCCAAGTGCCGGTACTGCGACTTTTTCTCCCGCCCGGGCTGCCAGGCGGTGCCGCAGGACTACTGCGATGCCCTTGCGCGGGAACTGCGCAAAAACACCCGCCGGCCCAACACGCTGTATTTCGGCGGCGGAACGCCGGCGCTGCTCTCCCCCGCCCAGGCGGCCCGGCTGATCGAGGCCGCCGCCCCGCTGCCGGGGGCGGAGATCACGCTGGAGGCCAACCCCGACGTGGTGACGCCGGAGACGCTGAAAGGTTTCCGCGCCGCCGGGGTGACGCGCATCAGCTTTGGCGTGCAGAGCGCCGACGACGCCCAGCTGCGCCGCCTGGGCCGCACCCACACCGCGGCGGGGGCCGCGCAGGCGCTGGACTGGGCGGTGCAGGCCGGATTTGCCGAGATCTGCGGGGACATCATGCTGGCGCTGCCCGGATACTCCAACGGCGAGTTTGACCGCACACTGGCGCTGTTGAAAAACGGCGGCTGCACCCATATCTCGGCCTACCTGCTCAAGATCGAGCCGGGCACAGCTTTCTATAAAAATCCGCCGCCGGATCTCCCGGACGGGGACGCGGCGGCGGACTTTTACCTGTACGCGGTGCAGAGGCTGGCCGAGGAAGGCTACCCCCAGTACGAGATCAGCAACTTTGCCGGGCCGGAGCACCGGGGCCGGCACAACCTGCTCTACTGGGATTGCCGGGACTACCTGGGACTGGGCCCCGCCGCCCACAGCTGCCTGGACAGCGTGCGCAGCTTTTGGCCTGCCGGGCCGGGCGCGGTGGATGCCTTTATTGCCGGGACGCTGGAACCCCGGACCGAGGGCATCTGCGACGCCGAGGACTACCTGATGCTGCGGCTGCGGCTGCGGGACGGGCTGGACCTGGAGCAGTACGCCGCCCGGTTCGGCGGGGCGCTGAACCCGCGGCAGCGGGCCTTTGCCGGGCAGTGCGCTGCCGCCGGCTACGCCGAATTTGACGGCAGGGTGCTGCGCCTGACGCCGCGGGGGCTGCTGGTGCAGAACAGCATCGTATCCGAGCTGATGGCGGAGGAAGAATAAAAAACGAAAGCGCCGGTTCCCGCCCGGCTGCGGAGCATTGGCTCCGCCAGGGGCGGACCGGCGCTTTGGCACGGCGGTTTTGCCGGGCGCGGTCACAGCCTGTCCCAAAGGCGCAGGCGGGTCAACAGCAGCAGCGCAACGGCATATTCTGCTGCCAGGAAAATACCATTGGTTACCAGGTAAAAATGCGGGATCGGCAGAACGTCCGTCAGCCAGCCTGCCAGCACAAAAAGCGGCAGAAACAGCCCCGCCGCGCAGCCTGCCTTGACCATCCAGCGGGCAGGACGCGCCTGGGACAGCATCCGTCCAACGCCGTAGCAGACCACACCAATGCCCTGTACGACCATGCCGCCTGCAATGCAGTCGGCCGTCTGTTTTTCATGCCAGGCGGCCAGGGCGCAAACCAGCCCGACCCCCAGGAAAAACAGCGCCGCCAGATACAGCACCCGGCTGGCAAAAGCGGCGTCCGGCCGGCGCGCCGGGGCGGACCCGGCTTCCGGCGGCGTGCCCCGGCTGCCCTTGAGCAGATAATCGGTGGTGACGCAGAACAGTTCGCTCAGGGCAATGATTTTATCCAGCTCCGGCTGGGCCTGGGCGGATTCCCACTTGGATACCGCCTGGCGGGAGACGTTCAGTTTTTCGGCAAGCTGTTCCTGCGAAAGCCCGTGTTCGCGGCGCAGCTGCTGGATACGGTCGGCAAGGGTCGGTTGGTTCATCGTCTGGTTTCTCCTGTTTCCGGGGCGCGCCCCATTTGTTGCGGCCTTATCGTATCATTTTGGCCGGTTGCGGGGCAAGCAAGTCAGGCTGGAAGTTTGTCAACCGGGGGTTGCCAAAAAAGTTTTTATTGAATTGACGTTATTTGCCCTGTCCCGCATTGGGAGTTTTTTGTTTCAAGGATATTTTTTGCATTTTCATATGCGATTTGCCTTGCCTCTTTTTTGGTAAAATCCATTTGGTTTAAGGCGTCAAAATAAAAGTCATAAATCTGCTGCGGCGGCAACCTTCTGCTGTCGGGGTAATCCGTGGCAAAAAGCAGCCTTTCCGCACCGAAGCGCCGCAGGATTTCGTTGGTTTTTGAGATTCCGTAAACCCGGATATACTCCGGCAAAATGGCCGATATATCCACATAGCATCCGATGGGCAACAGCCGTTCCCACTGGAATGCCCCTGCATGGCAGACGATCAATCGCAAATCCGGGAAGCGTTCCGCAACCCTTGCGATGCGCCCTGCCGCTGAGACGTCGTCTTCCATGTTTGGATAGGAATGGATTGCGACCGGAATCCCGCGCTGCTGAGCAAAGTCGAAAATTGGCCGGTTATAATCAGAATCAATCGCAATCCCCGAATTGTTGGGATGAATTTTAATCCCATCCAGAAAACCGTCGTCGATTGCATGGCAAATCGCATCGACAGTTTCAGAGATTGGGTTCCTTCCATCAACGTCCGCATAAGCATACAGTTGACCCGGATAACTTTTCTTCAACGCACAGAGGTTTCTGTGTACCGCGTGGACAGTGAATTTCATTGACATCAGGCAAGGGTCATTAAACGGCATAACAATCGCTTTTTCAATGTTATTCTCGGCCATAATTTTCTGGTATTTTTGCATATCGGCATATTCCCATACATCACCTGCATCGGGGTTGGCTCTGTGCACTTCATCTGGCAAAATATGGATATGCGCATCAATTTTTTTCAAAGATTTCCAATCCATAAAAACCATAGCCTCCTATCCCTTTTTTCGTTACAAAACCCAATCCTGCAAGAATGCCGCCCCGGCTCCCGTTTGAGAGCCAGGGCGGCATTTTTACCTGTCGATAGAAAATTGGCAGCTGTCATTTCTTTTTGGTAAAGCGGTACTCGGTGCCGTCCTTCAGGCGCTGGATGTTGGAGCGGTGCATATAGATGACCATGCCGCCCATGATGGCCGCGCAGACGCCGATGAACACCAGCGACGGCAGGTTGGCCCCCTGCCAGGCCCAGTAGACGATGGCCAGGATGGGATACAGCCCCGCCACGATGATACTGCCCAGCGAGACGATGCGGGTGATGGCAAACTCGATCAAAAAGATGATCAGCAGCGCCAGCACCACCACCGGAGAGGTGGCCAGGATGGCGCCCGCGCCCACCAGAACGCCCTTGCCGCCCTTGAAGCCGAAGTAAACGGGCAGCGTGTGGCCGATGACCGCAAAGATGCCGGCCAGGTAAGCGCCGCAGACCGGCTCGATGCCGGTGCCGGGCAGCATCCACGCAAAGATCAGACGGCCGAGGATGACCGCCACGGCCCCCTTGGCCACATCGCCCACCGCGGTGGCGGCGCCGGCGGCCTTGCCGTAGTTGCGCAGCATGTTGGTCATGCCCGCGCTGCCGCTGCCGTGGGTGCGCACATCGTCGTGGCAGAAATGCTTGGAGATCAAAATGCCGAACACGATGCTGCCCAAAAGATAAGCTTCGGCCGCCACAAGAATACAGGCCGCGATCAGTTTGAATCCCATGGAAAATCCTCCTCCAACAGATAAGTCAGGCCCGCGCCGTTCCGTCGCCGTGCTCCCGCACCAGCATGCGGATGGGGGTGCCGGTCATGCCGAACGTCTCGCGGATCTGGTTTTCCAGATACCGCTTGTACGAAAAGTGGAACAGCGCCTTCTGGTTGACAAAGCAGACAAACGTCGGCGGCCGGGTGGAGCTTTGGGTCATGTAGAAGATCTTGAGCCGCTTGCCCTTGTCGGAAGGCGGCTGCACGCGGGCAGTGGCGCGGGCCAGCATCTCGTTGAGGGCGCCGGTGGGGATGCGGGTGCCGTTCTGCATATCCACGAACCGGATGGTCTCGAACAGCTTGTCGATGCGCTGGCCGGTCTTGGCGCTGATAAACAGGATGGGCGCGTAGGACATAAAGCTGAAATCCTCGGCCAGCTGCTTGCGCATGGCGTCCATGGTGTAGCTGTCCTTCTCGACCAGGTCCCACTTGTTCACCGCGATGATGCAGGCCTTGCCCTGCTCGTGGGCGTAGCCGGCAACTTTCGAGTCCTGCTCGGTGAAGCCCTCGGTGGCGTCGATCATGATGACGCAGACGCGGCTGCGCTCGACCGCGGCCAGGCTGCGCAGCACGCTGTACCGCTCGACGCCGCTTTCCACCTTGCCCTTTTTGCGCAGGCCGGCGGTATCGGTAAAGATGAACTTGCCGTACTTGTTGTCCACCGCGGTGTCGATGGCGTCGCGGGTGGTGCCGGCCTCGTTGGCGACGATCATGCGGTCCTCGCCCAGGATATGGTTGACCAGGCTGGACTTGCCCACGTTGGGCCGGCCGATGACCGCCACGGGGATGCGCTCGTCATCCTCCGGCTGCTCGTCCGAGAAATCCAGGTGGTCGCAGACGGCGTCCAGCAGGTCTCCGGTGCCGTGGCCGTGCACGCCGGAGACGGGGTACAGCTCGCCGATGCCCAGCGAGTAAAAGTCGTACAGCTCCATGGGCGGCTCGCCGACGGAATCGCATTTGCTGACCGCCAGCACGATGGGCTTGCCGCTGCGCATCAGCATGCCGGCAATGTCCACATCCTGCGGCGTGACGCCGGCGGTGACGTCGCACAGCATGATGACGCAGTCGGCCGAGTCGATGGCTATCTGGGCCTGGCGGCGCATATGGGCCAGGATGCCGTCGTCGATGTTGGGCTCGATGCCGCCGGTGTCCACCAGCAGAAACTGGTGGCCGTTCCACTCACAGTCGCAGAAGATGCGGTCGCGGGTGACGCCGGGGGTATCCTCCACAATGGCCAGGCGCTGGCCGGTGAGCTTGTTGAACAGCGTCGACTTGCCCACGTTGGGCCGGCCGACGATGGCTACGATCGGTTTTGGCATTTTGTCACTCCCCTTTCGGTTTGCTTTTGCGCAGGCGGGCGGCAAGGCCGGCCAGCCGTTTGGCGGGGTCCTGGGCGGTCAGCAGGGCGCGGCAGCAGCCGGCGCCGTCGGTGGGCAGCACCTGCACCCGGCAGCCCAGCTCTTTGCCCAGCTGCCCGGTGGTGATGTCGTCCAGAAAAGCGCCCTCGCCGTCCCGGAGCATGACTTCCGGCACGCCCAGGGTGCGGCTGTGCAGTCTGCCCTTGCACTGGCGGATGATGTCGGTGGCGGTGACCAGCCCCGCCACGCTGACGTTGCCGCCGAAAAAGTGGTTCTGGATGGGATGCACCGTAATATCCACCTGCGGGTACTGGCGGTGCAGCGTGTCCGCCATCTGCCCGATCAGCGGCGCGGCCAGCGTTCCGGTGACGATGTCGATGCTGCGGGGCAGCACCAGACCGCGGGGTTCGGCCAGCTCCTCCAGAAAGGTGTCGTGGTACTGCCGCCACATGCCCACGCCGTCCTCCAGCTGGGCGTAGTCGTCGTAAAACTCCGCTTGGGGCAGCGGGCGGCCGGCGGTCAGGTACCATTCGTCGCTGGGGTAGACGATGCTGCGGCCGTACTCGGCGCGGCATTTATGGCTGTACTCTTCCAGGATATCCAGCGTCTCGGCGGCGGAGGCCGCGTCGTAGGGTTCCAGATGGTACAGCCCCTTGCGGTGGGACGTCACCCCGGCCGGCACCGCGGCGATGCTGCCCACCTGGGGGCGCAGCGCCAGCAGGTCGTCCAGCGTGCGGCGCAGCTCGTCCCCGTCGTTGACGCCCCGGCAGAGCACCAGCTGGCAGTTCATCTCGATGCCGCCCTTGGCAAACCGGTCCAGATAGGCCAGCGTGTCCGCGGCCTTTTTGTTGGCCATCATCCGCACCCGCAGCGCGGGGTTGGTGGTATGCACCGAGATGAAGATGGGGCTGATGTGCATCTGGATGATGCGCTCCACCTCCCGCTCGGAGAGGTTGGTCATGGTGATGTAGTTGCCGAACAGGAAGGACAGGCGCTCGTCGTCGTCCTTGAAATACAGGCTTTTGCGCAGGCCGCGGGGCAGCTGGTCGATGAAGCAGAACATACAGTGGTTGTCGCAGCTGTGCTTTTCGTCGCCCAGGTAGGTCTTGAAATTGCAGCCCAGCGGCTCGTACTCCCCTTTTTCCACCTGGATGGTGCGCTGCCTGCCGTCCTGGCAGACCGCCAGGGGGAAGCGGGCCGCCACCGTATAATACTGATAGTCCAGCATGTCGGCCATCTGGTGGCCGTCGGCGGAAAGCAGCGTGCAGCCGGGCATGATGCCCAGCCGCTCGGCCGGGGAGCCGGGGTCCACGCTTACCACGCGCAGCGCCATGGCGAAACCTCCTTGTCTGTATCTACGTCAAGAATACCCGCCGCAGGCGGCGGAAACGGGCGGAACCTGGCGGGGCCGCCGCCAAAGATTGAACAAGTGGCAAAGAAAAAGGGAAGGGCTTTGCCCTCCCCTTGTAAGAACGCTCAGGCCTCTTTGACCTTGACGACTTCCTGGCCCTTGTAGTAGCCGCACTTGCCGCACACCTGGTGGGGCACCGTCAGCTCACCGCACTGAGGACATTTCACCAGCGTAGGAGCCTCCAGCTTCCAGACATTGGAACGACGCTTGTCGCGGCGGGCTTTGGATTGTTTTCTCTTGGGTACTGCCATGTTTAAGCACCTCCTTGGTGAAATTTCAACTGAGCAGTTGTTTTAATATGCTAAGCCGGGCATCTGCAGGGGCAGCTTCGCCTGCCGGTTGGCAGGTACATCCTGCCGCCTTCCTTTTTCCACAGATGGGGCATAGGCCAAGACAGTCGGGACTGCACAGCAGCACCCGCGGAACTGCCAGGATGATCTCCTGATAGACCAGTTCCTCTACGTCCAGCAAGCCTTCTTCGTCCAGGGGAAGCTCGAAATCCGGGTCCTCCAGATCACGGGGACGAACGGTGTACTGCTGTGCGATGTGGTAAGTCTCGTGCACCGGTGCAAGGCAGCGGGCACATTCCGCTTCCACCGCGGCATCGGCCTGGAGCGCGACCTCGGCGCCTTCGGCCGTGCGCGTCACAGAAAAAATGCCGGCCACAGGAGCAGGCAGCTGGTATCCCGGCCAGTCCCGGCCCGACAGGTCGAACGAAAACGACGCTGTGTGCGGGTTTTTGGCGGCTGACAGGAACTTGTTCAGGTCAAATCGCATAGTACACCTCAAAAGGTTGCCTAACTAGTATACACAAGCAAAGGGGGCTTGTCAACAGGATTTTGCAAAAAATTTTGGGTTTTGCGGCAGCCGGGGCGCAATATCTGGTATCCGGGCCGTTCTCAGTCTTCCGGGGTATCGTCCTTGGGGATGATGATGTTCAGAAGGAACGCCACCAGGAAAGACACCACCAGAGAGCTGCCGAAAACATTCTGGAACAGCTGGGGCGCAAACTGCAGGATCTCCGGCGCGGCGTCGATGCCCAGGCCCAGCGCCAGCGAGATGCCCACGATCATGCGGTTGCGGTAGTTCAGCGGCTGCTCTTTCAAAAGCTGGATGCCGGACATGGTGATGGCCGCAAACACCGTGACGGTAGCGCCGCCAAGGACCGACTGGGGGATGGTGGCCATCAGGCCGCTGAATTTGGGGAAGATGCCCGCCAGCAGCATGATGACGCCCACCATGGTGAACACCCGGCGGGAGACCACCTTGGTGGTGCAGATCAGGCCGACGTTCTGGCTGTACGGGTCGGTGGGCAGGCCGCCGATGCAGGCGCCGATCATGCCGCAGATGCCCTGGCCCTTGATGGCGCCGCCCAGCTCCTGGTCGGTGCACTGACGGCCAAAGCCGCCCATGGCGGTGGAGGACACGTCGCCGATGGTCTGCACGGCCTGGACCATGTACATCAAAATCATCATCAGGATGGCGTCGGGGTGGAACTCCAGCCCGAAATGGAAGGGCATCGGCACCGAGAACCAGGACGCCGTGGTCAGGCCGGAGAAGTCCACCACGCCGCCCATGATCAGCGCCGCGATGTAGCCGACGATGATGCCGATCAGCATGCCGGAAGCCTTGAGCAGCCCTTTGCCGAAGAAGTTGCAGGCCAGCGTGACCACCAGGGTCAGGATGGCCAGGACCCAGAATTTCGGCGAGCCGAAGGTGCCGTCCGCCTGGGCCGCGCTGCCGCCGCCGATGTAGTTGATGGCAGTGCCGTACAGCGAAAGGCCGATGCTGATGACCACCGTGCCGCTGACGATGGGCGGGAAGAAGCGGCGGATCTTGCCGATGAACATGCCGATGAAGATGGACACAAAGCCCGCCACCAGCTGGCTGCCGAAGATGGCCGCAATGCCGTACTGCTGGCCGATGATAGTCAGGATGGGCATGTAGGCGAAGGCAACGCCCATGACGTTGGGCATTTTCATGCCGAAGCCGAACACCGGGAACAGCTGCAGCAGGGTGGTGATGCCGCCGATGAGCATGGCCGCCTGGGTCAGCAGGATCTGATCCTCGGCCGAAAGGCCGCAGGTGCCGGCGATGAGCATGGGCGGGGTGATGTTGCCGATCAGCATGGCAAGGACATGCTGCAGCGCCTGCGGGAAGGCGACGCCCCAGGAGGGCTTGCCCTCAAACCGCAGCAGTTCCGAGTTGGTTTGCGTGGTTGCAGAACTCATTTACGATCTTCCTCACTTTCCAAATCCAAAAGTTGATACACCCAATACTGGACAGTATATCCGATGGCGCAGGGTTATGCAATACATTCTTGCGCTTTTTTGCCGCTTTTGGCCGGAAGTTCGGGCGCTTTGCGTTCATTGCCGGCATTTGCCCGCCGCGTCCGGGGCGCAGGGGGCTTTGCGGGCGGCAAAACAGGGGGGCGGCAGCCAAAAGGCCGCCGCCCCCGCTATGGGATATGGCAAAACTCTATTCCGCCGTTTTGGGGCGGCCGCTCCCCTGCCGCCCCGCCAGGGCTGCTTCCAGCCGGGCCAGGTCGGCCGGGGTGTCGATGTCCGCAAGCTCCCATTCGTCCGCCGCCGGCAGCAGGCGGACGCTGCCGGGATGGGCCTGCGCCACGGCGCCGCCGCCCCGGCCTTCGGGCAGGGCGCGCAGCTCCGGGTAGGCCCAGGCCGGGAACAGCACCGGCGCGCCGGGCTTTCCCTGCCAGGCGGGCCGCCAGATGGACTGCGGGTCGTCCGCCGCGCAGAGGGCCAGGCCGGCCACCGTTTCCCGCCGCAGCAGCGGCTGGTCGGCCGGGCAGAACAGGCAGCCGGCGGGCGGCTTTTGGCCGGCGTCCGCCCGCAGCGCCGCAAGGCCCAGGCGGACGGTATCGCTGCGAAACGGCCGGCTGTGCAGCAGGACCGGCACGCCCTGCCCGCGGCAGAAGGCAGCGGCTTCGGCGCTGCGGGTGACCACCACCCGCCGGGCGAAAACGCCCTGCGTGGCGTCCAGCGCGTACTGCAAAAGCGGCCTGCCCGCAAAGGGGGCCAGCAGCTTGCCGCCGCCGAACCGCCGCCCCAGCCCCGACGCCATGATGACGCAGCCCAGGCTGCCGAAGGGCGCGTCCAGATCGACGCAGAACACATCCGGATGCCGGCAAAGCCGGCGCAGAAAGGGCAGATCCTGCTTGCGCACCGCCGCGGCAAGCCGCTTGCGGGACATCAACTCCAAAACGGCGGCGCAGTATTCCGGGCAGGCGGTTTCCAGATAGCCCGCCTCATCCAGCAGGGCCCACTCCCCCGCCGCGCCGGCGCAGCGCCGCAGCGCCGGGACGCCCAGCGCGCAAAAGCCCTCCGTTACCGGGCGCATGCGGTTTTCGGGGCCGGGCAGCGCCGGGTCGAACCGGCCGATCACCGCGGTGCGGCCCGTGATGTTTTCTTTCAGGTACACCGCCCTGCCCGGCTGCGCCCAGGTGGTAAGGCCGGGCAGCGCCCCCGCCGCCCCCAGCCGCGGGGCCAGCGCCGCCAGCAGCGTCGATTTGCCGCTGCGCCGGCCGCCCGTCACGACCAGATGGCGCTTACCGCTGGCCAGGAAAGAAGTCCAGATACAGTCTGCGGTTGGCCTGTATGCAGGCGTCGCGGTAGGCTTCATAGCGGGCAAGCCACTCCTTTCCTTCCGGGGTCAGGCGGCTTCCGCCGCCGCAGCGGCCGCCCGCGGCGCGCTCGGTCAGCGCAAAGCCCAGCGCCTTCTCGGCGTTCTGCAAAAGCTTCAGCGCCTTGGTGTAGGCCATGCCCATCTCGCCGGCGGCGGCCCGCAAAGAGCCGGTCCGCTCCACCCCGTGCAGCAGGCGGCAGGGGCCTTCGCCAAAAAACTTTTCCTGTTCGTCGGTATAAAATACGATCTTTGTCACTGCCTGCATGGCGGGTCCTCCCGGTCTGTGCGCCGGTTTTGGGGCGTTTAGGGCGGCTTTGTTTTACGGGTCTATTGTACCGCATCCCTCCGGCTCTTTCAACAGCACCAGCTGCTGCCGGCCGCTGCGGTCGGCGCAGCGGTGCAGGCTGACGGCCCCGTACACCGCCGCCAGCCGCCGTTCCAGCTGCTGCGGCGGGTCGGCGGCGGGGTCCAGCACCGCGCGCACCCTGCCCCCCGCCAGCACCAGCAGGCGGTCGCAGCAGTTCAGCGCCAGGGCAGGGTCATGCAGCGCCGCCAGGACGGCGCGCCCCGGTGCCTGCCCCACCCACTGCCGCAGAAGATCCAGCATGCGGTAGCGGTGGCGGAGATCCAGCGCGCTTTCCGGCTCGTCCAAAAGCAGCAGCCGGCTGCCGGCCGCCAGCGTGCGGGCCAGGATGCAAAGCTGTTTCTGGCCCTCGCTCAGGTGCAGGTAGTTTTCCTCCTCCCGCCCGGCAAGGCCCACCTGGGCCAGCGCCCGGCGCGCCTGCTCCCGCATGGCCGGCGTGGGGCGTTCCAGCAGGCCCAGCTGCGGGTTAAAGCCCATCAGCACCACCTCCAGCGCCGTGACGTCGATGGCAATGCCGCTGCGCTGGGGGATATAGCCGCACCGCCCGGCCAGCTGCCGGGGCGAAAGCTCCTCCAGCCGGCTGCCCTCCAGCGTGCAGCTGCCGCCGTGGGGCAAAATGCCGCACACCGCCTTGAGCAGCGTCGTCTTGCCGCTGCCGTTGGCCCCCACGACGCCGACGATCCGGCCCGGCTTCACCGCAAAGCAAACGCCGTCCAGGACCGGCCTGCCGCCGTAGCCGGCGGTCAGGTTTTCCACTGCAAAAAAGCTCATGCCTGCCGCCTGCCTTTCACGATAAGGAAGATGAGGAACGGCGCGCCCAGCAGGCTGGTAAAGATGCTGACCGGCAGCTCGACGGCGGCCACGCTGCGGGCCAGGATGTCCGCCCCGGTCAGCAGGATGCCGCCCAAAAGCCCGCCCAGCAGCATGGTGCCGGGGCCGCTGCGCTTTGTCAGCAGCCGCGCGCCGTGGGGCGCCAGCAGCCCCACAAAACTGATCAGCCCCGAAAGGCTGACCACGCAGGACACCGCCAGCGTGGCTGTCAGCAGCACCGCCAAACGCATCCGCCCCACCGAGACCCCCAGCATCCGGGCCTCGCCCTCGTCGGCCGAGAGCAGAAGCACCTGCCGGTGCAGAAGGAACAGTGCCGCCACGCAGAGGGCGCACAGCGCCAGGTTGCCGCCGATGGAATACCCGCTGACGCCGTTCAGGCTGCCCATGATCCAGTATTCAATGGAGGCCAGCTCCCGCTCCGGGTCGGCGGTGAGTTTCAGGCACATCAGGGCGGTCTGCGCCAGCGAGTGCACCGCGATGCCCGCCAGCACGATGGTGCTGTGCCGGCCGGAGCGGTCCAGCGCCGACAGCGCCAGCGCCAGCCCCACCGCGGCCAGCGCCCCCGCAAAGGAGGCCGCCGTGACCGCCGCCGCGCCGGACAGAAACAAAATGCCCGCCGCCGCGCCCGCGCTGGCCCCGGAGGAAACGCCGATCACATCGGGCGAGGCCAGCGGGTTGCGGAACACCGTCTGGTAGACAAAGCCCGCCACGCCCAGCGCAAAGCCGCCCAAAACGCCCACCGCCGTCCGGCTGGCCCGCAGCGCCCAGAACACCCGCAGCTGCATTTCGTCGCCGGCCAGCATGCCCTCCAGCGTGAGCGGGTACTTGCCGGTGAACAAACTGGCAACAGCCAGGACGGCCAAAAGGGCCGCCCCGGCTGCGCAGAACAGTTTGATCTTTGTGCGGTCAGGCTGCATCGGTCCCACCGGCGGCCGCGCTGTAGGCAAAGCCGTAGAAGGTCTGGTAGAACTCGTCGATCACGGCCAGGCTGTCGGCTTCGGGGCACAGGTCGGGGTGCAGCACGCTGGAAAGCCACACCGCACCCAGGATGCCGCCGGGCACCGGGCTGTCCCAGGCCTCGGCGTCGCCGGGGATCTGGAACACATTGCCGTTCTCCACCGCGGCGCAGCCGGCCAGGTTGGGGTCGGCCAGCACGTCGTCCACAGTGTAGCCGGCGTCAGAGGCCAGCACAATGTAATCGGGGTCCCAGGCCAGCACCTGCTCGTAGCTGACCTCGGCCCAGTAGGTATCGGTGATCTCGGCAGCCGCGTTGACGCCGCCCGCCATGCGGATCATGTCCGACTGGTACATGGCGTCGCCGGCGGTGGAGAGGAAGTCCGAGTTGCCGGCCAGGTAGACGCTGGGGGTCTCGGCGCCGGCCAGCGTATCGGCCAGCCGCTGCTCCTGCTCCGCCGAGAAGTCCAATAGCGCCTGGGCGCGGGCCTGGGTGTTGGTGGCGGCGCCGATCAGGGTGACGGCCTCGTTCAGCAGGGCCTGGTCCTCCGGGTTGACCAGCAGCGCGGGAATGCCCAGCTCGGCCAGGCTGTCGGCGGCGCTTTCCAGCTTGAGGGGCAGGATGACCAAGTCGGGGGCCAGGGCGGCGCACCCCTCCAGGTCAAACTCCTTGGCGGTGCCCACGCTGGGCAGCTCCAGCAGCTCCGGCGCGCTGAGGGCGTAGATGGGGCGGGTGTCGGCCTTGGCCTCGATGCCCACCAGCTCGTCCTGCAGGCCCAGGGCGATCAGCAGGCTGGTGGTGATGTAGTAGCCGCTGACCAGCGTTTCCGGCTGGGACTCAATGGTGACCTGGCGGCCGGCCTGATCGGTGACGGTGACGGGATAGGACGTCTCGGACGCCCCGTCAGGCTGGGCGGTGGGGTCGGCGGCTTCCGGGGTGTCGGCAGCCGGCTCGGACACAGCTTCCGGCTGGGAGGCCGGTTCGCTGCCGGAAGCGTCGGGCTGTGCGCCGCAGGCTGCCAGGGACAGGGCCATGGCAAGGGCCAGCAGCAGGGACAGGGTCTTTTTCATCTTCATGTCGTTTTCTCCTTTGGCGGGCGGCTCGCGCCCGTTGTTCTTTTGAAACTATAACGCGATTATAGCAATTTCTCTTTCCAAACGCAAGATGTACTGATATAATGTTGTCGGAAATGTGCCGTTTTGCGCGGTTTTCGCGCCGGCGGCATGCGGTTTTGCGGCGGGCGGCGCTTTGCGCGCCCGCCCGGACGTCCCCCGCTGCGGGGACAGGGATCTGGAAAAGGAACGTGCTATGCTTACCATCCAAAACTACGTCCAGGCCGAAAGCCTGGAGCAGGCCTGGCAGCTGAACCAGAAAAAGAGCACCCGCATTTTGGGCGGTATGCTCTGGCTGAAGATGGCCAAAAACACCGTGGGCACCGCCGTGGACCTGTGCCGCCTGGGGCTGGACGCCATTGAGGAGGACGAAACGCAGTTCTCGCTGGGGGCCATGGTCACGCTGCGCCAGCTGGAACAGCACCCCGGCCTGAACGCCTACACCGGGGGCGCTGCCGAGAAGGCCGTCCGGGACATTGTGGGCGTGCAGTTCCGCAACATGGCCACGGTGGGCGGCAGCGTGTGGGGGCGGTTCGGCTTCTCTGACGTGCTGACGCTGCTGCTTGCCATGGACAGCGCCGTGGAGCTTTACCGGGGCGGCGTGGTGCCGCTGGAGCAGTTTGCCGCCATGGACTACGACCGGGACCTGCTGGTGCGGGTGCTGGTGCGCAAAACGCCGGGACGGTTTGCCTACCGGGCCATGCGCAACCAGCGCACCGACCTGCCCGCCTTGACCTGCGCGGTATCCTGCCTGGACGGCGAATACCGCGCCGTGATCGGGGCAAGGCCGGGCAAGGCCATGGTGCTGCGGGACGAAGCCCGCATTCTTTCCGGCGGCATTACGCCGGAAAGCGCCGCCGCCTTTGCCGACTTTGCGGCCGAAACCGTCCCCACCGGCAGCAACCTGCGCGGCAGCGCGGCTTACCGCACCCATCTTGTCCGGGTGCTGACCCGGCGCAGCCTGTTGGAGCTGGGAGGTGTGCAGGCATGGAACTGAAACTGACTTTGAACGGCAGGCCGGTGACCGACCACGCGGACCCCGACCTGCTGCTGATCGACTTTCTGCGCGCCCACGGCTGCTACAGCGTCAAGCGCGGGTGCGAGACCTCCAACTGCGGGCTGTGCACCGTGCTTTTGGACGGCAGGCCGATCCTTTCCTGCTCGATGCTGGCCCTGCGCGCGGCGGGGCACAGCGTCCAGACGCTGGAGGGCCTGCAGGAGGAAGCCGCCGATTTTGTCGGGTTCATCGCCGACCAGGGCGCCGACCAATGCGGTTTCTGCAACCCGGGCTTTGTGATGAACACCATCGCCCTGCTGCGGGAAAACCCCGACCCCACCGACGACGAGATCCGGGCTTTCCTGGCCGGCAACCTCTGCCGCTGCTCCGGCTACGACGGGCAGCTGCGGGGCATCCGCAGCTATCTGGACAGCCGGAAGAAAGGGGGCGACCGCCATGACCAATGAAAAACAGGACCCCCGCCGCGGCGAATACCGCTCCATCCACAAGCCGGTGCGCAAAAAGGACGCCATGCAGCTGCTTTTGGGCAAGCCGGTGTATCTGGACGACATCACCCCGCGGGACGCGCTGGTGGTCAAGCTGCTGCGCTCGCCCCACGCCAACGCCATCGTGGAGGAGATCGACACCGCGCTGGCTTTGAAGGTGCCCGGCGTCGTGGCGGTGTACACCTGGCAGGACGTGCCCAAAAAGCGGTTTACCATCGCGGGGCAGACCTACCCGGAACCTTCCCCCTATGACCGGCTGATCCTGGACCGGCATGTGCGGTTTGCGGGCGACGCGGTGGCCATCATCGCCGCCGAGACCGAGAAGGCCGCCCTGCGCGCCATGAAGCTGATCAAGGTCAAATACCAGGTGCTGGAGGCGGTGCTGGATTTCCGCACCGCCAAGGACAACCCCGTCCTGGTCCACCCGGAGGAGGACTGGTACCCGCCCTGCCCGGTGGGCGGCGACAACCGCCGCAACCTGGTGGCCAGCGAGGTGAACGGCGACGGCGACGTGGAGGCCGTGCTGGCCGACTGCGACATCGTGCTGGACCGCACCTACCACACCCGCGCCTTCAGCCAGGCGATGATGGAGACCTTCCGCACCTACACCGAGATGGACCGCTACGGCCGGCTGCATGTGATCTCCTCCACCCAGATCGTTTTCCACTGCCGGCGCATTTTGTCCCACGCACTGGGCATCCCCAAAAGCCGCATCCGGGTGGAAAAGCCCCGCATCGGCGGCGGGTTCGGCGCCAAGCAGACCGCCGTCTGCGAGGTCTACCCCGCCTTTGTCACGATGCAGACCGGGCGGCCGGCCAAGCTGATCTACACCCGCGAGGAAGCGCAGATCGCCGGGTCCCCCCGGCACGAGATGGAGGTGCGCATCCGGCTGGGCGCCGACAAAGACGGGCGCATCCGCTGCATCGACCTGTACACCCTCTCCAACACCGGCGCCTACGGCGAGCACGGCCCCACCACGGTGGGACTTTCGGGCCACAAGTCCATCCCGATGTACACCGGCGGGCTGGAGGCCTACCGCTTTGGCTACGACGTGGTCTACACCAACCTGCAGGCGGCGGGCGCCTACCGCGGCTACGGCGCCACCCAGGGCATTTTTGCGCTGGAAAGCATCGTGAACGAACTGGCCGAGCGGCTGGGCATGGACCCCACCCGGCTGCGGGACAAAAACATGGTGCGTGAGGGCATGGTCATGCCCAGCTACTACGGCGAGACCGCCAGCGCCTGCGCGCTGGACCGCTGCATGGAGCACTGCCGCCAGATGTTCCACTGGGACGAGAAATACCCGGTGCGGGACATGGGCAACGGCAAGGTGCGCGCCGCCGGCGTGGCCATGGCGATGCAGGGGTCCTGCATTTCCCGCGTGGACGTGGGCTCCGCCACCATGAAGCTGAACGACGACGGCAGCTATACCCTGATCATCGGCGCGGCGGACATGGGCACCGGCTGCGACACCATCCTGGCCCAGATGGCCGCCGAATGCATGGACTGCGATGTGGACGATGTCGCGGTCTTTGGCGCGGACACCGATGCCTCGCCCTATGATTCCGGCTCCTACGCCTCCAGCACCACCTACATCACCGGCAAGGCGGTGGAAAAGGCCTGCGCCGAGCTGAAAGAGAAGATCTGCGCCATCGCCGCCGAGATGATGGACTGCGACCCTGCGGACGTGGTCTTTGCCGGCAGGCAGGTGCGGCGCGCCGGCACCGGCCAGGCCGTCAGCCTGGAGGAGATCGGCTGCAAGACGCAGGTGTTCAGCAACCGGGCCGCCGTGGCGACGGCCAGCCACTCTTCCCCGGTCTCGCCGCCGCCCTACATGGTGGGCATGGTGGAGATCGAGCTGGACAAAGAGACCGGCCATGTGACGGTGCTGGACTACATGGCCGTGGTGGACTGCGGCATCCCCATCAACCCGGCGCTGGCGCGCATCCAGACCGAGGGCGGCATCGTGCAGGGCATCGGCCACACGCTGATGGAGGACGTGCAGTACGACCGCAGCGGCCGGCCGGCGGGCAGTTCCTTTTTGCAGTACAAGCTGCCTACCCGGCTGGACATGGGCCGGCTGCATGTGGAGTTTGAGCACAGCTACGAGCCCACCGGCCCCTTCGGCGCAAAGTCCATCGGCGAGATCGTCATCAACACGCCGGCCCCGGCCCTGGCCCACGCCATCTACCGCGCCACCGGCGTCTGGCACCGGGACCTGCCCATCACGCCGGAAAAGATCGTTATGGCAGCGGAAACAAAGCGGTAACCCCCGGCGGCAGCCCGGCCGCCGCAGAGACCATATCACATCATACCATCGCAATACGCAGACGCAGCGCCCTGCCGAAAAACGGCAGGGCGCTGCGTGTTTTCGTTTGAGCCGCAGACTGTGTGACACAAGCTTTCCGGGCAGTTTTGCGGGATCTTTTCACCGGCGGGGGTCAGGGCCTGCGGGGCGGGGTGCCGAACACGCCGTCCAGCTCCCGGCGCAGATCCGCCGTCAGGATGCCGCGGCGCACCGCATCGCCGGCGCTGTCCTGCAGCACAAGGCCGGCAGGGTCCGGCTGCGGCGGCAGCCGAAAGCACAGCCGCAGGCCGGCGCCCTGCTCCACCGTGATCTGCCAGCCCAGCGCGGCGGCGTACTCCCGCACCAGCAGCAGGCCCAGGGCGCCCCGGTCCAGCAGCTCGGCGGTGGGGCGGCCCTGCTCCAGCAGGGCGCGGGCCGCCGCCGGGTCCATGCCGGGGCCGTTGTCGGCATAGCGCAGCGTGCGGTCGGGCGAGAGGGTCAGGAGCATCTCGCCGTCGGCGCGGGCGCAAAGCAGGTTGGAAAGCAGGTTGGTAAAGATGCCGTCCAGCAGGCTGGCGCTGCCCAGCACCCACAGCGGGCCGGCGCCTTCCAGCCGGATGCGGGCGGCAAACCCGCGCATGGCAAGCTCCTCGTTGGCGCAGCCCGCCAGGGCGGACAGGTAAACGGACAGCTCCAGCGGGGCGGCCTCTTCGGCGCCGCGCATCCCCGCGCCGGCCGCCAGCCGCGCCGCATTGCAGGAAAGCCGGTACAGCTGGGCGATGCGCCCGGTCATGTCATCCAGCAGGTCCAGCGCCGTCTGGCGCAGCTGGGGCGGCGCATTGCAGGCAAGATACCGCTGCAGCGCGTCCACCGAGCTTTGCAGCGCGCCGAACCCGCCGGCCATCCTGCCCTGCAGGCCGCCGCGCAGCGCCAGTTCCTCCGGCGCCCCGCCGGAATGCTGCTGCCGCGGGGCACAGGTGTCCTTTTCCATATGCTGTCTTCCTCCCCGGATGCAGGCGGACAGGCTCAAAGACAATGGTCCCGGTCCCGGTCCGGCCGCCGGGCGGAGCGTTACAGCCCCAGCTCCCGGCGGACACGCTCCGCCAGACTCATCACAAATTTGCGGTTGGAAAGCGGCTTGTCGGTGCTTTCGCCCAGCTGCCGGCAGAGTTCCAGGTAAGCCGGGGTCGCCTGTTTCCACATGGCGCGCACCGCGCGGCCCACCGCCTTGCTGATGGTGTTGGGCGTGGTATAATAGCGGGCTGCCAGCTGGCAGTACAGTTCCTCCGCGGTGGTGTTCGGGTCGCGCAGCACAAGCTCCTCCGCCATCCAGCGGATGTAGTTGCCGCCCACCAGCTCCGGCGGCGAGCGGTACGCCCGCAGGTGCCAGTTGATGTGCGAGCGCACCCGCCGCTGCCGCAGCGTGTCGTTGTCCGCCGCCAGATAGATCGCCGTATCCAGCAATTCTTCCAACCGATATGGTTTTAGCATAAAGAAATCGGCCCCGGCTGTCAAGAGTCTGCGGGCCATCGCCTCGCTGGGCGCGCGCATCGTCACAAGGACCGCAGGCGGGTCCTTCAGGCACAGGCGGCCCACGCCGGCAAGCAGCTCAAACACGCTTATGTCCGGCAGCAGCATATCCACGATCAGCACATCGGGCGGCGGGCTTTCCCGCAGCCGTTCCAGCACCTGCCTGCCGGTGCCGGCCACCGTGACCTGAATGTCCTGCTGAAGCTGCGCATACAGTCCAACCGCGCTGCACACCTTCCCGTCGCCGTCCGCAAACAGCGCCGTCAGGGTCGTCCCGGCTGCATTGGTCATAGTGTTTCCGCCTCCTGTGTTTTCTATTCCTGCGTTGCCGCCCGCATGGTGCCCGGCGGCGGGCGGGTCACCGGCTGCCGGCCGGCTGCAGCGCCGCGTCCAGGCAGTCGGCCACAACGTCCCGCATCGCCGCCGGTTCCACCGAGTTCTCGTACAGATAGCGCAGCAGCCGCTCCGCGGCGGGGCGCTCCACGCCGGTCAGTGGGCAGCACGCCGCGCCGCCCTCCGCCCGGCCGGCGGCGTCGAACCGCTGCGCCGTCAGGCAAAGCTGCGTTCCCTGCTGCGCCAGGGCGTAGCGCACAGCCCCGGCCCGCTGCAATCCGGGCAGGGCGGAATATTCACGGACAAACACACACCATTCGGTCTCCTTCACATCGATCACTCCAAACTCTTGATGTTGCCGGGAAAGGCTTTCCCTGCGGCTGCATGGGCCCACCGCGTAATTTTGCGCAGCCACATGATTATGATATAATCCAGAATCCAAAGAAAAGCAAGGGTCTGGCGTTGGACTTTTTCTGCCATGCCGGGGGCAGGCCCCGGCACGGGACCATCCTGCAAGGGCGCGGGCCGGCCCTGCGGCGCCGTGTTTGCGGTGCGGCCCCGCGGCGGACTGCAAACGGTTTCGGCCGGCCCTCTGACGGGGGCGGGCGCCGCGGCAAACACGATCTTTGCGCAGATTTTACATTGCCATGGTGGCGGCGGAGCTGCGGCGTTTTCTATAATAGAAAGAAAACACACAGGGGGAGCTGTTTCCATGAAAACCGAAGGGAAAACCCGTTCCAGGGTCATTTTGATCGTGCTGGCGGCAATCTGCCTGGCCGTCTGGCTGGCCTGCGGCGCCGCAGTCTTTTTTGCGGACAGTCCCGCGTTTGCCATGGGGATGGCGGGGTTTGCCCGGCAAGCACTGCAGGGCGCGGGCTGGACGCTTCTGGCCGCAGCGGCGGCCGCTTACTGTGCGCTGACGCTGCGCCGGCGCAGCGATTCGGCCAAGACCGTCCTGGTATGCGCCGCCGTGATCCTGGCAGGCTGTGCCCTGGCCTTTTTCTCGCTGCGCGACCTGGTGCTGGATCTCCCCTATCTGAGCCGCCCTGCCGCCGCCAACCTGCATCAGCTCCGCTTTGCCGAGGATGTCCTCCATGACGGCGCGGCCAGCTACATGCTGGAAGGCGTCAGTGAAGAGGGCGGCCGGCTCTCCTTTTCCGTTACGCACGACGCCTACCTTGCCGGTTTGGAACAGTCGCGCGGCGGCGGGGAGCTTTGTGCGCAGATCACCTACCTGCCGCACACGGACATCCTGTTTTCGCTGGAATACGAGACCGGCAGCACAGCAGGATAAAAACAGCACAGCGCGCCAAAGCGGCAGGGCTTTGACGCGCTTTTTTTGGATGCCGTGTTACGGCTTTCTGCTGCGCAGCGGGTAGCGCATCAGCTTGCCGGTGGCCGTATGGGGAAGCTCGCGGACCAGGTGGTATTCCCGCGGCCACTTGTAGGAGGCCAGCGTGGACTGCTGCTGGCAGTATTTCTTTAACTCGTCCACCGTCAGGCTGTCGTCCGAGGGGACAACGTAAGCCGCCACCGCCTCGCCGCGGAGACGGTCGGGGATGCCGACCACCGCGCTCTCGTCTACCTTGGGATGGGCGTTGAGCACCTCCTCGATCTGGACGGGGTAGATGTTTTCGCCGGCCGAGACGATCATATCGTCCTTGCGGCCCGTGACGGTGACAAAGCCGTCCCCGTCCCAGGTCCCCATGTCACCAGTGTACATCCAGCCTTTATAAAACCGGGCCCTGGTGCGGTCGGCATTGTTGTAGTAGCAGAAGGTGCTTTTGCCCGGCGCAGAGATCAGGATCTCGCCCTGTGTCTCGCCGTCCTGCGGCACGGTCTCCTCCGGCTCGGCACGGGTCCCGTCGTCGTGGACCGCCACCAGCCGCACGTCGTCATCCGTGCAGGAGCGGCCCGCCGCGCCCGCATGTTCCGGCAGGTCGGCCGGGCGCAGGAAGGTGTTCCAGAACGTCTCGGTGGTGCCGTAGCCGTTGAATATGTTGGGCGTCAGCAGCTGCCTGTACTTTTCGCAGGCGGCCCGCTCAAAAGGCGCCCCCATCGTCACGATGCCTTTCAGGGAGGACAGGTCCGCATGGACCCGCTCCTGCATGCGGGCCAGCATGGAAAGGATGGTCGGCACGCCGATCAGGAAGGTAAGGCGATACCGCTGGGCATATTCCAGGCAGCGGCGCGGGGCAAAGTCCCGCAGGATCACCACCTCGCCGCCGGCATACAGCGTCGGACAGGGGCCGCCCGAATGGATCCCGCCGCGGTGGAACCAGGGGGTCATGTTCATGGTGCGGTCGTCCGGGCCCAGCGGGAAATGCATCATCACGTCGTGGGCCGAGAGGACCTCGTTGATGTTGTTGATGGGCACGCCCTTGGGCCGGCCGGTGGTGCCGGAGGTATACAGCCGGGTCGTCTCGTCATAGATATGCGGGTCAAAGTCGATGGGCGGGTCGGTTTCGGGGCGGCCCGCCGCATAGTCCCCGTAAGCGGTATGGCCGGCGGGCAGCGGCGCTTCGGCCTTGCCGGCCACCAGGACGATCTCCGGCCGGTGGCTGCACAGTTCCAGCGCCTGGCCGGACAGCGCACCGAACTGGGCGTCGTAGACAAAGACCCTGGGGCGGCTGTCGTCAATGACCTGCGCGATCTCTCCCCCGCCCTGGCGGTAATTCACCGGGCAGGCAATGGCGCCGATCTTGTGGGCCGCCAGGTAGCAGAAAACAAACTCCGGCGAGTTGAGCAGGGCAAACATTACCACGTCGTTTTTCCCCACGCCGTCCGTCCGCAGTGCGTTTGCCAGGCGGTTGGCCTCGGCGTTCAGCTGCCGGTAGTTCCAGCGCCGGCCGGACAGCGGGTCAAACAGCGCCGGCCTGCTGCCAAAGCGGGATACATTGCGCAGAAAGCCGTTCAGATAGGTAAACCGCGTTTCAAAGGTATCGCGGAACATGGTCACGTCATAAGTAAATTGGTGCTGCAAATCCATTCCTCTCTTTCCGGATCAGATCGCCGGATCAGCCCCGGTACCGGGCAAAAATGATGCTGGAGTTCTGCCCGCCAAAGCCCAGCGAGTTGGACATGGCCGCGTCGATCCGGGCCCGGCGCGCCGTGTTGGGCACATAGTCCAGGTCACAGTCCGGGTCCGGGGTATCCAGATGCAGCGTGGGCGGCAGGACGCCCTCCCGGATCGCCTGGATGCAGGCGATGGCTTCGGTCAGGCCGCCGGCGCCCATCAGGTGCCCGGTGGCCGACTTGGTGGAAGAAACCGGCGGGGCGGATTCCCTGCCGCCGAACACGCTCTTGATGGCCAGCGTCTCGGCAGTGTCGCCCAGCCGGGTGGAGGTCCCGTGGGCGTTGATGTAACCGATGTCGGCGGGCTGCATGCCCGCCCGCGCCAGGGCCCGGCGCATGCAGGCTGCGGCGCCGGCGCCGTCCGGGCAGGGGGCGGTGACGTGGTGGGCGTCCGAAGTATTGGCATAGCCTGCCAGCACCGCATAGATCTGCGCGCCACGGGCCCGGGCATGCTCCAGCGTTTCGATGACAAGCGCACCGCCGCCCTCGCCGATGACAAAGCCGTCCCGGTCCATATCAAAAGGCCGGCAGGCCTGTTCCGGCGCGTCGTTGCGGCGGGACAGCGCCTTGGCCTGGGCCAGCCCCGCCACCACGACGGGGCAAAGGATGCTCTCCCCGCCCACCGCCAGGACCACGTCCGCCTCGCCGCTGCGCAAAAGCATCGCCGCAGTCATAATGGCGTCGCCGCCGGCCGAGCAGGCGGTGTTCAGCGTAAGGCTGGGTCCGCGGATGCCGTGGGCGATGGCGATCTGGGCCGCGGCAATGTTGCCGATGGTCATGGGGACAAACCGGGGCCCGACCTTGTGCCCGGCGTCGTAAGCGGCCTGGGTCTCTGCCACGGTGGTCACGCCGTCCATCGCCGTGCCCATGACGATCCCCACGCGGTCAGGCTCCCGCCCGATCTCCAGGCCGCAGCCGGCAAGGGCTTCCTCTCCTGCCGCAAAGGCATACTGCATAAAGGGCGCCATGGTGCGCGCCAGGGGCTTTGGCATAAATGCCGCGGGGGCAAACCCCTTGACCTCGGCTGCGATCTGCACCGGAAGCTCTGACGCGTCAAAGCGGGTGATGGGCCCGACGCCGCACTTTCCGCCGACCAGCGCCTGCCAGTAATTGCTTACGCCGATGCCCACCGGCGTGACGGCGCCCATTCCTGTGATGACCAGGGTATGTTGATCCATGTTCTCCCCTCCATGTATCTGCAATATTAGGATGTTGCGGGGCGGCTGCGGCGCATTTTCCGCACAGCCCGGTCCGGTGTGCGCATTATGCCCGGCCTGCGCCCCAAACAGCGCCCGCCGCGTTGCGGGGGCCTTGCCATGCGCAAAGGGCGGCTGCGGTTTTGCGCATGGCATCCGCCGCTTTTCAGCGAGGCTTTTTTGCATTTTGGGCACTTTCAGCGGAACGCTTATGCCCCAAACGGAAATGATATCACACTTTTTGGGATTTGTCATCCGAAAAAGCGGCTTGCTCTTTCCCTCTTTTTTCGCCAGTCCGGGCAGGGCCGCCCAAAAATATACGATGCGCCGTACAGCAAGCCGCATCCCGGCCGGCAAAAGGGCGCACAGCCAAAACCGGGGCCCGGATCAAACGATCCGGGCCCCGGTACTGTCAGTGATGATGCTTGCTCAGACTGGATCAGCCCTTGAAGTAGCGGTCCAGCAGGCCCTGCATGCCGCGGCCGTGACGGGCCTCGTCCTTGGCCATCTCGTGGACGGTGTCATGGATGGCATCCAGGTTCAGCTCCTTGGCCTTCTTGGCCAGGTCCATCTTGCCGGCGCAGGCGCCGCACTCGGCGTCCACACGCATGCGCAGGTTCTTCTCGGTGCTGTCGGTCAGGACCTCGCCCAGCAGCTCGGCAAACTTGGCGGCGTGCTCGGCCTCCTCAAAGGCGTAACGCTTCCAGGCCTCGGCGATCTCCGGGTAGCCCTCGCGGTCAGCCACACGGCTCATCGCCAGGTACATGCCGACCTCGCTGCACTCGCCGTTGAAGTTCTCGCGCAGGCCGTCGATGATCTCCTGCGGGGCGTCCTTGGCGATGCCGACCACATGCTCGGTGACGTAGGAGTTGTCCTTCTTCTCAATGAACTTGGAAGCGGGCGCCTTGCAGACGGGGCAGAACTCGGGGATGGAGCCTTCGGCGATGTAGCCGCAGATGGTGCAAACATACTTGGTCATAATGCGAACCTCCTGATGTTTTGATATTGAATATTTTTAGAACTGCGTCCCGCTTTTGGCGGCAAGGACGCAGCCTGGCACACAGCATTTTTGCCATGGTTTCAGTATACCTGTTTGCCGGGAAAAAGTCAATGGTATTTGCCAAATTTTTAAGATTTTATCTTAATCTGTTCATATTTTCACGGGCCTGCCCCTGCGGGGCGATGCGCGCCAGATACGGAAGCAATGCCCGCAGCAGCCCCCAGGTCACGCCGCCGACCGCCAGCCCGGCGATCAGCAGCACCGGCGCGTACCCCAGCGCCGCCCGGCTGGACAGCAGCACCGCCGCGCCGGCCAGCTGCCCCAGGTTGTGCGCCAGCGCGCCGCTGGCCGAAAAAACATATCCGCTGCGCTGCCCCGGCCAGGCCAGCAGCAGGCACATGACGGCCAGCGAACAGGCGCCCCCCAAAAAAGAGAGCGCCCCCGCCGTAAAGCCGCGGGTCAAAAAGGCAAACAGCGCCTTGAGCACCGCCAGCGCGGCCGCCTGTTTCCGGCCAAGGCCCAAAAGGGCGTACATGACCACAATGTTGGAAAGCCCCAGCTTGATGGCCGGCATCAGCCCCAGCAGCGGGGCGATGGCGGACTCGGCAAAAGAGAGGGCGATGGCCAGCGCGAACAGCATGCCCAGCTGTGCCGCGCGGCGGCTTTTCTGCCCGCGCATAGGCGCCCCCCTCCTTTGAAAAAACTGCGCGGGCGCCGCAGGTCCGGCCGCCCGCCTTTGCCTGCATTCTACCCTGTGCGGCCCGCCTTTGTCAAGAAAGCGCGGTCCCGCGCGCAGCCCGCCGGAACGCGGCGACGATTTTACATCCGGCAGGTCTTGAAAAAGGGGCTGAAATGGTGTATCTTATAGGTATTCCGCCGCAATCCCCGTCCGTGTGCCCTTTGACCCCCGCGCCGGGGCCCTGCATTGCGGCGGAGGCTGCCGCAGGTCTTGTGCTCCCGCCGGCAAAATGCCGGAATGCGGCCGGGCCGGCCTGCCCATACTGATCTGTAATCTTAATCTTAGAGATCCGGAGGATTTTACCATGAAACGACTGATCTGCACCGTCTGTGCCCTTTCACTGTGCGCCGTGCTGCTGGCAGGCTGCGGCGGCGACGCTTCTTCTTCCGCGCCGTCCTCTTCCTCGGCTGCGACTTCCAGCTCCGAGGCTGCGGACAGCACCGCTTCGGAGGACAGCACCACCGCCGAGTCCGGCGACACCTCGGCCGAGACTGCCGACACTGCGCGCCTGGACGCCATCGTCGCTGCCATTGAGGCCGTGAACCCTGTTGAGAACCCCCGCGCCATCGATGACAACACCCTGACCTATGACATGTACCTGACCACCGACAACATCGTCGCCTACAAGGGCGACGTGACCAACAACCAGTCCGACTGCGCGCTGGTCTTTGCCGCCCAGGTCAAGGAAGGCACCGCCGACCAGGTGGTGGAGGAGCTGACCGCCTACCGGGACGGCCTGGCCTCCAACGATATGTATGTGGAGTTTGCCGACAAGGTCGCCAAATCCGCGGACGCGCGCATCGTCTCCAGCGGCAACTTTGTTGTGATGGTCATTGCCGGCGTCAACGGCCCCGACTACGCCGAGATCGACACCGCCATCGAGAGCGCCCTGGCCTGATCTGCCGGCCTGCCGCCCCGCACAAACAAGACAAAGCAGGCCGCTGCCCGCATTTTTTGCCGGGCAACGGCCTGCCTTTTCGTAAGGAGGTCCTGCCGTGGAATCCCAGGGTTTGGTGTTCAACAGCGTCGTGTTTCTGTTCTGCTTTCTGCCGGTCGCGCTGCTTTTGTATTACATTGTGCCGGGCCGGGCAAAAAATGCGGTGCTGCTTTTGGAAAGCATCGTCTTTTACTGCTGGGGCGGCGTCCGGTATCTGCCGCTGATCCTGATATTGGTCGCGGTCAACTACATTGCCGGCCTGCTGCTGGGCAAAGCAAAGGGGCGGGCCGCCCGCCTGGCCCTGCTGATCCTGCCTGCGGCGGTCAGCGCGGCGGCGCTGGTGTTTTTCAAGTACACCAACTTTTTGATCGAGACCTTCAACCAGATCGCCTCGGCCCAGCTGTCAACGCTGAGCTTTCTGGACGTATTGCCGCTGGGCATCAGCTACTATGTCTTTAAGCTCATCAGCTATATTGCCGACGTCCACACCGGCAGGACGGAGCCGGAGCGCGACCCCATCGCCTTTGCCGCCTATGTGATGCTGTTCCCGCAGCTGATGCTGGGGCCCATCGTCAAGTACCGGGACCTGGCCCCCGCGCTGCACAACGTCAAAAACCGCTGCAGCGCCGCCCAGATCGAAGCCGGTGCCGAGATGTTTGTGTTCGGCCTGGCCAAAAAGGTGATCCTGGCCGATTCCATCGGCGCGCTGTGGAGCGACCTGCTGGCGGCGGACGTGGGCCTTGCCAATGTCTCGACGCCGCTGGCCTGGCTGGGCATCCTGGCTTACTCGTTCCAACTGTACTTTGATTTTGCCGGCTACTCTGAGATGAGCAACGGCCTGAGCAGGATGATGGGCTTTGACTGCCCCGCCAACTTTGACCTGCCGTACATTTCCGCCAGCATCACCGAGTTTTGGCGGCGGTGGCACATCTCGCTGTCGTCCTGGTTCCGGGATTACATCTACATCCCGCTGGGCGGCAACCGCCGCGGGCTGCCCAGGCAGCTGTTCAACATGCTGGTGGTCTGGGCGCTGACCGGCATCTGGCACGGCGCCAACTGGAACTTTATCTGCTGGGGCCTGTACTATTTTGTGCTGCTGACCATCGAGAAGGTATTCCTGCTGAAATACCTGAAAAAAGGCCGGATCTGGCCGCACATCTATACCCTGTTCTTTGTGGTGCTGGGCTGGGGCATCTTTACCGCCAATGTGGAGGGCGCCGCCCTGCCGCTTTTGATGAGCCGGCTGTTCCTGCCCTCCGGCGGCATCTCGGCCGTGTATTACCTGCGCAACTACGGCGTGCTGCTGGTGCTGTGCGCTTTCTGCTCCACCGCCCTGCCCCGGAAGATCTGGCAGCGGGCCAGGCGGCACACGCCGGTGCGGCTGGTTTTGCTGGCCGCCGCGATGATCCTGTCCGTCGCGTTTGTGGTGGCATCCACCAACAACGCGCCGCTGTACGGCAATTTCTGAGAGGAGGGTGCGCCTTGAAATACGTTTACCGCGCCAAAGAGAGGAGATCCCCCCGCGGCTGCCCTGCCCTGATCCTGTTTTTTGTGCTGCTGTTCGGCTTTGCGGTGCTGAACCTGTTCTGGCCCAAGCGGACCATCTCGGAGCTGGAGAACCGCCGCCTGGCGCAGATGCCTGCTTTTTCGTGGCAGGGCCTGCTGGACGGCAGCTGGACGGCCGATTTTGGCGAGTACCTGCAGGACCAGGTGGCTTTCCGCGACCTGTGGATCGACCTGCAAAGCGGCGTAAACACGCTGGCGCTGCAGAAGGTGGAACAGGGGGACATCCTGCTGGGAAGCGACCACTGGATGTTCACCAAGCAGTTCGGCACGCCCGACACCACCCAGCTGATGCAGAACGCCGGCTTCGCCGCCCAGTTTGCCCAGCGGTATCCCGGCCGGGTGACCTTTCTGCTGGCGCCTTCGGCCAGCGTGATCTACCCGGAAAACCTGCCCGCCGGCGCGCCCATGACGGACGAGAACGCCCTGCTGGACCAGGTGTTTGCCGCAGTGTCGCCCTACGCCAATGTCATCGACCTGCGGGAGGTGTACACCGCCCGCAAGGACGAGTACCTGTATTTCCGCACCGACCACCACTGGACCACCCACGGCGCTTACGTTGCCTACGAGCAGTTCTGCGCCCAGCAGGGGCTGACGCCCTTTGACACCGCGGCGCACGAATCGCAGGAGGTGACCGGCTTTTACGGCACCCACTACTCCACCACCCGGTGGTGGAACACCCGGCCGGACACCATCACCTGGTACCCGCTGGACAACCCGATGACGGTATACACCATCACCGGCGACGGCGTGTTTGAGCTTGCCCAGACCACCGGCATGGTGGACACCGCCAAGTTTGACACCCGCGACAAGTACGGCGCATTTTTGGGCGGAAACAACGGCTATTCGGTGATCGAGGGCGACGGCGAGGGTTCCATCCTGGTGGTCAAGGACAGCTACGCCAACAGCTTTATCCCCTACCTGACCGCCAACTACGCCAAGATCGGCGTGGTGGATTTCCGCAATTTTGCCTACGGCCTGGACAACACCATCGAGAAGGAAGGCTACGACCAGATCCTGATCCTGTACAACTTCCAGACCTTTTTGACCGACCGCTACGTCAACCGCCTGGTGCGCCCCGCCAGCGAGAGCTGACAAAATCCGCAAGGCCCTTTCTGCCCACGCAGAAAGGGCCTTGTTTTTGTGCATCCTGGGCGGCGCCGGTCAGGCAAATATCACCTGCAGCACGGCCGGCAGCGGCGCGGCGTCCGGTCCCAGCAGGTTCTGCGCCCAGAACGAGAAGCGAAACGGGTCGGCACCGGCGGCCCCGGCATCCGTACACAGCCGGGCAAAAGCGTCCTCCAGTTCCTGCCGCAGCAGGGCGCGCAGGGCATCCTCCTGCTGCGGGGCGTCGGGCGTCAGCGGCGCAAGGCGGGCATCCGCCAGCACCAGCTGTACCCGCAGGCAGTCCGGCGACGGCCGGCACCGTACCGTCACCGCCGCCTGGCAGGACACCGCATCCCCGTCCAGCTGCAGATCCAGCCGGCCGGCCTGCCCGCACAGGATCGCCGCCAGCTGGGCCCGCAGCGCCTCGGTGTAGCGCAGCGGCTCGGCGTCCCGGCACAGGATGGCAAACCCGTAGCCGCCGCCCTGCCAGCAGGGCAGTGCCGCGGCGTCCGGTTGGGCGGCCGGCATCTCCAGCCCGCAGTGGACGGCGTACCGTTTTTCGCATTGGCGCAGGTCGTCGTACAGTTCCCCCGCCGTTTCCTCCAGCCGGGCCGCGGACCGCTGGTCCAGCAGGAACAGCGAAACGTCCGGGGCGGGCCGGGCGGTGTCGCCCACCAGCTCGGCAAACTGCCGCAGCTCCTCCCAGCCGCTGCCCGGCGGCAGGCCGACGGTGTCCATCGCACCGTAAAACACCGTGCCGTCCAGCCCGCCGGCCGCATCGGACAGGGCCTGCGCGGCGGTATCCCCTGCCCCGGCCGACGTCCGGTAGGCGGCGGCTTCCTCGCTCTGCTGGTCCTGAAGCAGCAGGACCGCCTGGTACCGGCCGCCCTCGCGGGCAAAAAAGACGGCCCGCACGATCTCGCGCTCGGCAAGCGGTTTTCCGGCGCAGCCGGTCAGGCAGAACGCTGCGCACAGCGCCGCCAGCATCAGCCGTGCTTTTTTCGGTCGGCGGCAAGCCATCGTATCCCTCCCATCAGTACCGTCAGGGCGGCAAAGGCCCATGCGGCCAGGTTTTGCAGCTGCGCCGCGGCAGCCAGGTCCCAGTGCTGCGCCGCGGCGCACAAAAACACCAGCACCGCCGCACCGCCGGCAAAGCCCGGCAGGCCGTGCAGGCTGTTCTCGTCCGCGCCTTTTGCACCGGTCAGCCGCGTGAGCGCATACAGGTACAGCCCCAGCTTGACCGAGACCGCCATCGTCCAGACGATCAGCTGGAGCCATTCCAGCCGGTCAAAGATCGACAGGTTGCCCCGGCTTGCCGCCTGGTGCAGCGGATCGATGGCCTGGGGCATGGCCGCGCCGAAAAACAGTTCCAGCAGAAGATGGACCCCGACGTTGAATACGCCGCCCACAGCAGCCAGCCGCAGCACCGTGTGCCGGCCCCGCTTGGCGCTGTCCTGCCAGAGAGCAGGCAGCAGCAGTTCCGGGTACAGCGTGCACTGGGCGGCCAGCGCGCTTTGCAGCGCGGCGGCGTCCAGCACATCGGTCTGCAGGTTGACCAGCCGCAGCCGCCCCGCCACCGACACCACCAGCAGCGCACAGGCCGCCGCCAGCAGCCCCAGCACCACGTTGGCTGTCTGGGCGATGGCCGACACCCGCCGCAGGTAGACCACCGGGATCAGCACGGTCAGGCAGACGCCCAGCAGGCTGACGGCGTCGGGATAGACGGCGGTGTACAGCTGCCACAGGTTCAGGATCTCCACGACCGCCCCAAAGACCAGCAGCGCGGCAAACAGCAGCGACACCGCGCGCCCCTGCGCCCGCCCCCAGGCGCGGGCAAACAGCACGCCGCCCAGCGCCGAGAGCAAAATGCCCGGCAGCAGCGTCAGCAGCCCCGCCCGGCTAAAGAACAGCGTCTGCGTCCGCAGCAGGATGCGCACCAGCAGGCTGAGCAGCAGCGCGCCGAACAGGCTTGGATCATTCCCTTTCATGCTTGTCCACCGCATATCCTTTCCCGGCCAGGGTGCTCCAGATTGCCCGCACCACGCCGTCGTGCCAGGCGGCCGGGCCGGGCGGCATCAACGGATAGAGATAATCGTAGCCGAAGGGCTCGGTGCCGCAGGCCATGGCAAGGATGACCACCGCCCCGCAGGCCAGCCCCGGCAGGCCGAACACCCCGGCCAGCAGGATGACAACAAAGCGGAACAGGATCGACTGCTCATACAGCGAAGGCACCGCCAGCGTGGCGACGGTGGCTGCCGCGGCCATCGTCAGCACCGGCGTACTGACGATCCCGGCCGAGACCGCCGTCTCGCCCACAATCAGCGCCCCCACCAGGCTGACAGTGTGGCCGATGGATTTCGGCGCGCGCAGCCCGGCCTCCCGCACGATCTCCAAAAGCAGCGTGATGGCCAGCATTTCCAGCATCAGGGGCAGCGGCGTGGCAGCCTCGGCACGGGCCAGCTTGGCCAGCAGCTCGATGGGGATGGTCTCCGGCGCGAAGGATACCGCCATCACATACAGCCCCGGCCCGAACACCGACAAAAGAAAGGCGATATATTTCAAGATCCGGATCAGCCCGGCAAAGACCGCGCCGGAGGAGTAGTCGTCCAGGCTTTCAAAATGCTCGCTGAAAAAGCTGGGCACCACCATGGCGTTGGGGCTGCCGGACACCAGAATGACCACCTTGCCCTCGCACAGGCGGGCGCAGGCAGTGGCCGGGCGCTCGGTATAGGCGGCGGCCGGGAACAGGTTCAGCTTGTCCTTTTTGAGGAAGGAAGCAAAGTAGGCGCTGTCCAGCAGAACCGGGATGCGCACCCCGGCCAGCTGCCGGCGCAGCGTGCGGATCAGCGCCGGCGGCACCCGGCTGCGGTCATAGCACAGCGCGTACTCGGTTTTGGCGCGGCTGTCCGCGGTGTGGACCTCCGCCACCAGGCTGTCGGTGCGGAACTGCCGGCGCAAAAGCGAGATGTTGCTGCGCAGCAGCTCGGTGAACGCCTCCTGCGAGCCGCGGATGTCCCCCTCGCCGTTGGGCTGGCCGACCGCGCGCTGGGGCATCTCCTGGGTGGATACCGCCAGCGCCCCCGCGCAGCCCTGGATCAGCAGCACCGACATGCCGTTGGACAGCTTTTCGACCAGGTCGGTCATGTCGGTGATGGCGGTGCTCTCGGCCGGGATCACGCTCTCGGTCAGCAGGTAGTCCAAAAGCGCCGGGCCGTCCGGCACACGCACCCGGCTGCGCTGCAAAGCGTCCAGCGCCATGACCCACAGCTTTTCCGGCGAGGAAATGCCGGTGAACAGCGCGATGGCGCAGGGGATGCTGCCCAGGCGGATGCGCTTGGTATAAAAGTCGGACGACGCGCCAAAAATACCGTCAAGGCGGGAAAGATTTTCCTGCAAGGAACGGCTCAGACTCTGGTTTGACAAATGCCTTACCTCCCCGGCCGGCACCCTTTTGTGCGGATGCGGGGCCGGGTATAGTGTTTGCCGGCGCGGGCCGAATTATCAAAAATCAAAAAATGCCGGGGACCTTTCCCATCCCCTGCTGCGAGGTGGAGATCCATGCTTTCCTTTCTTACACGGGCGCTCGTCATTTACATCGTCGTCATCGTCGCCATGCGGCTGATGGGCAAACGGCAGCTGGCCGAGCTGCAGCCGTCCGAGCTGGTGACCACCTTCCTGATCTCCAACGTCGCCTCCATCTGCATCGAGGAACCGGAGCTGCCGATCCTGTCCAGCCTGGTGACCATTCTGCTGATCAGCGCGCTGGAGATCCTGAACTCGACCCTGGCCTGGTATCTGCCCGGCTATGCACGGCTGCTGTTCGGCAAGCCGGTGACGGTCATCCGCAACGGGCAGATCCAGGAGTCGGGGCTGCGCCATCTGCGCATCACCCCCAACGACCTGGCCGAGTCGCTGCGGGGGATGGAGATCTTCTCGCCGGAGGAGGTGCTGTGGGGCGTGGTGGAGTCAAACGGCACCCTGAGCGTGGCCCGCACGCCCCAGGACGGGCAGGAGCCGCCGCTTTTGCCCATCCTGATCGACCGGCACCTGTACAGCGACAACCTGCAGGCGCTGCACCTTGACGAGACCTGGCTGGAACAGACGCTGGCCAAAAAGGAGCTTACCCGCAGCCAGGTTCTGGTATTGCTGGCAAACGGCCAGCGCACCCTGCTGGTCGCCAAAAAGCAGGCGGCAACGGGCGCATGAGCCGCCCCGGCAAAGCAAATGCCCGCCGAAAGACGCACTTTCGGCGGGCGGCACAAAAAGGGAGTGAAGTTTTTTGAAACGGAATCTTTACGCGGTGATCCTGCTGGCGGCCATCTGCGTGATCGTGGCGGTCTCCGGGCATTTTGTCAGCCGCAGCGTGGCACAGACGCAGGACCAGGTGCGGCAGGCGTACAGCGCGGCGCTGGCCGGAGAGTACGCCGAGGCGCGGCTGGCGTTTCGGGCCGCAAGCGAAAACTGCGGCGCACAAAGCAGGCTGCTGGGCCTGTTTGTACGCCGCAGTTTACTGGATGAGATCAACGAAACGCTGGGGCTGCTGGAATACTATGTGCAGCCGGACAACCTGGCCGACCTGGGGGCCGAGACCGCCCGCGTCAGCGCACAGCTGGACCAGCTGGAGACCTCATTTCTCGCCGCCTTTTGAGCGGCTGTCCAGCATGTCCTTCAGCTCCTCCATAAAGGTGTTGACGTCGCTGAACTGGCGGTAGACGGAGGCAAAGCGCACATAGGCCACGTCGTCGATATGCTTGAGCTGGTCCATGGCCAGATCGCCGATGTACATCGACGAGACCTCGCGGTCGTAGGAGCTGAGCAGCGTCTGCTCGATGTTGCTGACGGCGGCGTCCAGCTGCTGGTAGCTGACCGGGCGCTTTTCGCAGGCGCGCAGCATGCCGTTGAGCAGCTTCTGCCGGTCAAAGGCCTCCCGCGAGCGGTCGCGCTTGACGACCATCAGCGGCACGGTCTCGACGATCTCGTAGGTGGTAAAACGCTTTTTGCAGCTAAGGCATTCGCGGCGGCGGCGGATCTTTTCGCCGTCCTCTGTGGGGCGGGAGTCGATGACCTTAGAGTCGATCGCACCGCAAAACGGGCATTTCATCCGGGGTTCCCTCCTGTCTCGGTTGCGTTGTTATCGCGCTGCCTTTTTGGGCAGACGGGCCGTCTTTTTGCCGCGGCTCTTCCAGTCGACCCACAGCTGGGTGGCAATGCACATGGTGCTGTACACGCCGCTGACCATGCCGAACATCAGCGGCATGGCAAAGGTGAAGATGCTTTCGATCTGGAAGACCACCGCCACCACACAGATGATGGCCAGCGCCACACAGGTGGTGACAGAGGTCATCAGCGAGCGGGCAAAGCTCTGGTTGATGGACAGGTTGACCAGGTCGACCAGCGGCATGCGCTTGCCGTACAGGGCGCTGTTCTCCCGCACACGGTCGTAGATGACGACGGTATCGTTGATGGAGTAGCCCAAGATCGTCAGCATGGCGGCGATAAAGTTGCCGTTGAGCGGGATGCGGAAGACAACAAAGACGGCGAACACCACGAACATATCGTGCAGAAGCGCCACAATGGCCATGCAGCCGGCGGGCCAGCCGCCGATCTTGCGGAAGCGGAACGCGATATAGATCAAAATCAGCACACAGGCTGCGGCGACCGCCACCAGGCTCTTGACAAAGAAGGAGTTGCCGATGGCGGCGTCCACATTGCTGACCGAGGTCTGCTCAAAAGCGTTTTCCGGGAACTGGCTGTTCAAATCTGCCAGCAGGTCGTCCAGCTGCTGGGTGGTCAGCGTCTGGCTGCCCGGCAGCGTGATGGTCATGGTCTGGTTGCCCGAAACGTCGGTGCCGCTTTGCACCGTGGTGTCGGACATGGACAGCGAACTCTCGACCTCAGACTGGACCGCGTTCAAGTCTGCGTCGCCCTGGTAGCTCAGCGTGACCATAGCGCCGCCGCGGAACTCGACGTCCATCGAAACGCCGAACACCGCCGAGAACACCAGCACCACCGCCACCAGCACACAGCTGATGGTGTAGAAAAGCTTGCGGCGGCCCACAAAGTTGATCTTGGGGGTTTTCCAGACCTTGGCGGGGTCTTTCTCGCCGCCGTACAGCCAGGGGTTGCGCAGCGCCTTGAGGCGGGACGCGCCGCGGATCATCAGGCGGGTGGCGCCGACGCCGAACACAAAGTTGAGCACCACGCCGGTCAGCAGCGTGTAGCCGAAGGAGTAGATGGTGCCGTTGGTGGAGGCGCCGAACCAGGTAAAGATGGGCGAGAACACGCCGGCCCAGAACCCGTCGGTGGGGCCGAAGGCGCCCATCAGGATGGCGGCCACGATGACAATGGTCACGTTGCCGTCAATGACCGGGGCCAGGCCCATGTGGAAGCCGCCGGCAATGGCGCCGTCCAGGCTTTTGCCCTTGCCCAGCTCCTCACGGATGCGCTCGGCAATGATGACGTTGGCGTCAACGCCCATGCCGATGCCCAGGATGATGCCGGCGATGCCGGGCAGCGTCAGCGTGGTGCCGGGGAACACGGCAAAGCAGCCGGAGACCACCGCCAGCGTGGCGGTGACCTGACCCAGCAGCGAGATGACCGACAGCGCGCCCGGCAGGCGGTAGCGGGCGATCATCATAACGGCGATCAGCACAAAGGCCAGCACGCCGGCCAGGACCATGACGTCCAGGCTGCGGGAGCCCAGCGTGGGGCTGATGGTGGAGAAGCTGCCGGCGGTCAGCGCAAAGGGCAGCGCGCCGGAGTTGATCTGGTTGGCCAGCGTTTCCACTTCCTCCAGGGTAAAATCGCCCTGGATGACGGCGTTGCCGTCCACGATGGCCTCGTTGACGGTGGCGGTGCTGATGTTCTCGTCATCCAGCCAGATGCTGATGACGCCGTCCTCCTCCGCCAGGCGGGTGGTCGCATCGGCAAAATCGGCCGCGCCGTCGCTGGTAAAGGAAAGGGCCACCGCGTAATTGCCGCTCTGGTCGTAGGTGGGGGAAGCGGACTGCACCTCGTCGCCGGTCAAAATCTGCGCGCCGTCGGCGGTGCTGCCCTCGCGAAAGACCATCTGGGCGGTGGTGCCGATCTCATCAATGGCCTGCTGGGGGTCAAAGTTTGTCTCGTCGCTGCGCCAGGGGAAGCGGACGATGATCTGGTCGTTGTTGTAGTCGATGTAGCTTTCATAGTCCGTCACGCCAAGGCCGATCAGACGCTCGTTGATGACGGTCTGGGCCGCGTCCAGCTGTTCGTCGGTGGCGTCGATCTCCTCCGCCGGGACAAAGGTGACGCTGACGCCGCCGCGGATGTCGATGCCGAACCGGATGTCCGACACGCCCTTGATATAGGTGGTCTTGATATCACCATACTGATAGCTGACGCCAAACAGCGACGTCACGGCAAACACCAGGATCAGAACTGCCACGACGATAAAATGCCATGGCCTGCCTTTTCTGTTCATACGTACCTCCAGAATTTTGCCCGCGCCAGGCGCGGGCAGTTATCCTATATTGGGGCGTATCCGCCGCCTGTCCTGCGCCGTCCCGCTCCGCCGGGCCAAAGCCGGGGCAGCGTTTGCGGCGGCCGGGATGGCGCCGGACACGCCCGCAAAGTGCCGCGGGTGCGTTATTCCGCATCCGCCAGCAGCTTTTCCACCACGGCAAGCCGGACACAGACGGTCAGCAGCTCGGACGCCTGCTCCACTTCGCTCAGGCTGGGATAGGTGGGCGCGATGCGCAGGTGGGAATCCTCCGGGTCCTTGCCGTAGGGGTAGGACGCGCCTGCGCCGGTCAGCACCAGGCCGGCCTCCTTGCACAGCTGGGCCACCCGCTTTGCGCAGCCGGGCATCACATACAGGCTGATAAAGTAGCCGCCCTTGGGGTTGGTCCAGTGGGCGATGTCGCCGCAGGGGGTCAGGCGCTGGGCAAAGGTGGTCTTGACCGCGTCGAAGCAGGGCACCAGACGGCGGCGGTGTTTGGCCATGTGGGCCAGCACGCCCGCCTTGTTCTTCAGGAAGCGGACATGGCGCAGCTGGTTCATCTTGTCGTAGCTGATGATCATGACCTCAAAGCGCTTGCAGACGTACTTCATCATCCGGTCGCTGCAGGCCAGGGCCGAAACGCCCGCGCCGGGGAAGGTGATCTTGCTGGTGGAAGTGAACATGAACACCCGGTCCTCATTGCCGTAGGCCTTGCTCTCCTCCAGCAGCACCGGCGTCTCGATGATCTCGTCGGTCAGGTGGTGGACAATGTACGCCTCGTCCCAGAAGATCTTGAAGTCAGGGGCGGCGGTCTTCATGGCCGCAAAGCGGCGCACCGTCTCGTCGCTGTAGGTGTAGCCGTCGGGGTTGGAATACTGGGGCACGCACCAGATGCCCTTGATGGTGGGGTCCTCTGCCACCAGCTTTTCCACCATGTCCATGTCGGGGCCTTCCGGGGTCATGGGGACGTTGATCATGTCGATGCCGAATTCCTCGGTGATGCGGAAGTGGCGGTCATAGCCGGGCACCGGGCAGAGGAACTTGGGGTGGTCCACCTGCGACCAGGGGCAGGGCGACTCGGGGAACCCGAAGGTGTACCCGATGCTGACCAGGAAATACATCAGCTGCAGGCTGGAGTTGCCGCCCACAAAGACGTTTTCCGGCTTGACGCCCATCACCTCGCCAAACAGCTGGCGGGCTTCGTACAGGCCTTCCAGGTTGCCGTAGTTGCGGGCGTCGGTGCCGTCCTCCGCCGTATAGTCGGTGGTCCTGAACAGGTCCATGGCCAGGTCCATCTGGTGCGGGCCGGGCTTGCCGCGGGCCATGTTCAGCTTCAGGCCCTTGGCCTTGAATTCGTTATACTTTTTTTCGAGCTTGGACTTTTCCGCCTCCAGCTCCGGTTTGCTCATGCTGCGATACTCTGCCATCGTGCTTCCCCCTCGATCATAAATGCGTCGTTTGCTTGTATATCGTGTACCCCCTCTATGAGTACAAATACACAATATGCAGTGCCAGACATACATTAAAGTATACTCGAAAGAGCGGCAACTTACAAGTATTTTCTCATTTTTTTCAAGGAATCGGCGGGGAAAGTTTCATTTTTGCCCTTCCCGCGGCGCATAAATCCGCACAGCAGCCCCCTTCTCCCGCCGGCGGCGGAGTACCCGGCGGCGGACCGGCAGCCGATGCCGCTTTCGCTTTACGCCCCCTGCCCTGCCATGGTATACTATAGTTAAGAAAATACCGCAGCAAACCGCTTATGGAAACCCGGCAAGCAAGGAGATGATCCCCCGTGAAGCGAGGCAGATCCGTCCGTCTGTACAACGTACTGTTCCCCATCTGGTTTTTGATGTACCTGTATCCCTCCTGGCTTCCGCTGGCTGTGCTGGCGTTCAACTTTGCTTTCGACAGCCTGGTGCTGGCGCTGGCGGCCCGCTGGCAGAAGATCGGCGATATCCGGCGGCTGTGGAAGCAGACCATCCTGCGGGTCTGGCTGCTGGGGTTCGCGGCAGATATCCTGGGCGCGCTTTTGAACCTTGCCGTCTATTTTGGGACCGTGGCGCTGGCGGACCTGGGCGGCGTCTGGGCCGAGGCGCTGTACGGCTTCTGGCACCCGCTGAATTTCCCCGGCGCAACGGTGTTCGCCATCCCCGGCGCGGCGCTGGCCGGCGTGCTGATCTACTGGTTTGACCGCCGCTTTGCCCTTTGCCGCACCGGCCTGCCGGCGCAGACGGTGCACAAGGTCTGCCTGGCGCTGGCCATCGCCACCGCGCCCTACACCATGCTGATCCCGCTTTATTCCTGGTAGGCTGCTCCTCTGCCCCGCCGTGCCGGGGACGGCGGTTTGGCGCTTTTTTGGCATGGCGTTCCCGCCCCTTTTCCCCTCTTGCATTTGGGGCAAAACTATTGTATAATACCCAAAGCGGACAGGGCTGTATTTGCGCTGTTTTGCATACGGATGCGGGCCCCGTGCGCGGGTGCCCCGTGAACCATGTCAGGCGGGGAACCGAGCAGCATTAAGCGGTGCGTACCCGGCGCCGCGGCAAGCCTGCATCCGTATACAAAGCAGCGCAGCCGGCCGGTCCGTTTTGTTGTATCCGGGCAGCGCCGGGCGGCGGTTTTCCGCCTTCCGGCGTCTGCCGCAGTTTCTGGCTGGGGAGGGCAGGCAGATGTACCACGCACTCTACCGCAAATGGCGGCCGCAGAAGTTTGCCGACGTTGTCGGGCAGGAGCCTATTGTCACGGCGCTGCAAAACCAGATCGCGTCGGGGCGCATCGGCCATGCCTATCTGTTTACCGGCACCCGCGGCACCGGCAAGACCACCTGCGCCAAGATCTTTGCCAAAGCCATCAACTGCCTGGACCATTCCAGCCCCGACCCCTGCGGCGAGTGCGAGGTCTGCCGCGGCATTGACGAAGGCACCGTGCTGGATATCTCGGAGATCGACGCCGCGTCCAACAACAGCGTGGACGACATCCGCGACCTGCGGGACGAGACCGCTTTTCTGCCCACCGTCTGCCAGTACAAGGTCTACATCATCGACGAGGTGCACATGCTGTCCACCTCGGCGTTCAACGCCCTGCTCAAGACGATGGAGGAGCCGCCGCCCCACGTCATCTTTATCCTTGCCACCACCGAGGTGCAGAAGGTCCCCGCCACCATTTTGAGCCGCTGCCAGCGGTACGACTTTGCCCGCATCACCGCGGACAAGATCGCCGGCCGGCTGCTGTATGTGGCCAGCCAGGAGAGCTTTACCCTGACCGAAGGGGCCGCCGCCCTGATCGGCCGCCTGGCCGACGGCGCCATGCGCGACGCGCTGTCCATCCTGGACACCTGCGCCGGCGTCAGCACCCAGGTGGACGAGGCGCTGGTCCGCCGCATGGCCGGCGTCACCGACCGGGCCTATCTGTTTGAGATCAGCGACGCCATTGCCAAAGGCGACGCGGTGGCCGCGCTGCAAAAGGTGGCCGAGCTGCGCCAGCAGTCGGTGGATATGCGCCGGCTGTGTACCGAGCTGGCGGGGCATTACCGCAACCTGATGCTCTGCTCGCTGCCGCAGGGCACGGCGCTTTTGACCGGCATCTCGCCGGAGGAGGAAGCGGCCTACTCTGCCCGCGCCTCCACGCCCCAGGCGGACGCCGTGCGCGGCATCGAGGCCTTTGGCGAGGCGCTGGAAAAGATGGGCCGCGGCGCCGACCAGCGCATCGAGCTGGAGCTGGCCATCTTTTCGCTGACCCAGCCCGCGGCACAGCCGGCGGTGCAGGTGGTCCAGCAGCCTGCGCCATTTGCCAGCGGCCCTGCCCCCTTTGCCGCGCAGCCGGTCCAGCCGGCTGTGCCCTCCCCTGCCGCACCGGCGGTCCAGCCCGCCGGGCAGCCGGTCCAGCCGCCGGTGGCGCAGCCGGAAGAGGACCCCGTCCCCTGGCAGGCCGCGCCGGCCAACCCCCAGGCCTTTGCGCCGGAACCGTCCCCGCCGCCCGCAGCGCCTGCTGCGCCGGCAGTCCCCCCTGCCGACCGGACGCTGCGCCCCTTTGCCCCCTGGCCCCAGGTGCTGGAAGCCCTCAGCGGCCGGGACCCGGCCATGTCCTCGTTTTTGCGGGGCAGCGGGGCTTTCTACGACGGCAGACGGGTGCTGATCGACTGCAACGAGACCTTCCGCGATTATATGCGCCAAAACAAAGAGACCAACCGCCTGCTCAAGCAGGTGATCTTGGAAGTTTCCGGCATCCGCTGCGGAATCGGCCCTTATGAAAAGCCCCAGACAGCCGCCGCATCCGGCGCGCCGCCGGTGGAGGACACGCTCAAGGCCATGCAGAACTTGGGCGTGGACGTGGTCGTGGAGGACAAATGATCTGTTGTTCCGGGCGTTTCGCCCGTTTTGCGCGGTGTTCCCTGCCCTGTGGACAGGGTGCGGGCCGCCGCGCCGCCGGCGGGAGATTTTTTCCCGCCAAAATGCCAATACTATCTTATCAGAATTGAGGAATCGCCATGAAAGCAAGAATGCCCAAAGGCTACGGCCGCCCCGATCCCAACGCCATGATGCGCCAGGTGCAGAAGATGCAGGACGCCATCCGCGAGAAACAGGCCGAGCTGGAAGCCAAAGAGTATACCGGCACCGCCTCCGGCGAGATGGTCACCGTGACCATGACCGGCAAGCATGAAGTCACCGCCGTCAAGATCAAGCCGGAGGCCGTGGACCCGGAGGACATCGAGATGCTGGAGGACCTGGTCGCCGCCGCCGTCAACAGCGCGGTCTCGGCTGCCGACAAGGAAGCCGAGGAGGAGATGGGCAAGCTGACCGGCGGCATGAACATCCCCGGCATCGGCTGAGAGGAAGCGACACCATGCCCCAGAATGTTGAACCGCTGGAAAACCTGATCGACCAGTTCGGCCGTTTCCCCGGCGTCGGCCGCAAGGGCGCCACCCGCATGGCCTACGAGGTCATGGCCATGTCCAACGAGCAGGCTATGGCCCTGGCCAAAGCCATCGAGCACGCCAAGACCGACCTGCACCGCTGCCGTATCTGCCAAGATTACACCTCCGGCGAGGTATGCGGCATCTGTGCGTCGCCCAAGCGGGACAGGTCCGTCATCTGCGTGGTGGAAAGCCCGCGGGACATCCAGTCCATCGAGCGCACCCACGAGTACAACGGCCTGTACCATGTGCTGCACGGCCTGATCTCCCCCATGGACGGCGTGGGCGCCGAGCAGCTGTGCATCAAGGAGCTGCTGGCCCGCCTGAACGAGACGGTCCAGGAGGTCATTATGGCCACCAGCCCCACGGTGGAGGGCGAGGCCACGGCCATGTACCTGGCCAAGCTCATCAAGCCGCTGGGCATCAAGACCACCCGCCTGGCCTACGGCCTGCCGGTGGGTTCCAGCCTGGAATACGCCGACGAGACCACCATCTACCGCGCCATGCAGGGCCGCGGCGAACTGTGAGCGGCGGGCGTTTCGCCTGTTTTTGCTTGACTTCCCGCCCTGCAGGCGATATACTGGTATCCCACACTGCATTGGAGCTTTGACGGAGCAAAGGAGGTGAGCATCCTGGCAGCGGACAAAAAGGGCGAGCCCCGCAAGATCATTGCCCAAAACCGGGAGGCCCGCCACGAATATTTCGTCATTGAAACGCTGGAGACCGGCATTGAGCTGGTGGGCACCGAGGTGAAAAGCCTGCGCAACGGCGGCTGCAACCTGAAGGATTCCTGGGTGGACGTGGATGACGGCGAGCTGATCGTCAAGGGGATGCACATCAGCCCTTACGAGATGGGAAACATCTTCAACCGCGAGCCGCGCCGCCCCCGCCGCCTGCTGGCCCACAAGGGCGAGATCCGCCGCCTGGCCCAGCAGATCAAGCTGCAGGGCTACACGCTGGTGCCGCTGTCGCTTTACTTCAAGCATGGCCGCGTCAAGCTGGAGCTGGGGCTGTGCAAGGGCAAAAAGCTCTATGACAAGCGGGCCAGCGCCGCGGCGCGGGACGCCAAGCGCGACATTGACCGCGCGCTGAAGACCCAGCGGTAACCGGCGCCGGATGCCGCATCCAAACAATTTTCTTTCTTGCGTTTTTCTTACGCGCAAATTACGCGCAAAGCGCGTCACTTTCCTCAAGGGGCTTTGCCCCTTGAAACCATGGGGATGTACTGGTTTCGACGGGGAGAGAGGGGCGTGAGCAGCGGGCCGTGGCGGGGACCCACGAAAAAAGCCTCAAAACAAATTAACTGACAACAACACTGTTGCAGTCGCGGCCTAACTAAAGGCTGCCGTCCTGCCCACTTTAGCACCGCGTGGGGCCAGGGCGTCGACAGGTGCTGAACATGTACGGGCCTAAGCTTTGCCGTCCGTCAGGTATTCATGAAGCTACCAACGCAAACTGCGCGTGTGTTCGCCGTTGCCGCGGGAAACTAAAGTAAGCACACTGCGCCCGGAGATACTCTAACCGCTTTCTTTTCGGACAGGGGTTCGACTCCCCTCATCTCCACCAGATGGACATTACACGAACACCTATTTTTTCAAAGGCGGCTTTGCCGTAAGAGTGTGGTTGTGATGTCAAAACAGAAAGAAGAGAGTGGCATTTGCCACTCTCTTCTTTACTATTTCTAGCAGATTATGTAGTATATATTAGTCAAGATAAATTGTGAGTAACATATTGAAACTCGGAGGATAGGAAAAGCTTATGAAAGTTTCAATTAAAACTATAAAAATCACATCTGTAATCTCTGCTCTCTCTCTCGTTATTGCCTTGCTTATGGGGGCGGAATATTTTAAGGATACCTCGCAGATATATTTGTTTGGAATTTCTTGGGTTACACTACAAAATACAGCGTTTGGGATTTTCGGAAGTGCTGCACTTGCAGCAGTATCAGCCGGAATTATTTATGGTGTAGATAAAGAAGCATATCTGAACAAATCTGAACAGTATTTGATTCATGTGTGTACAAAATCCAAAACTGCCTTTGTGCAGCTTACCGAGGCCAATAAAATTTTGGAGAATGGAATCCTTTCAAAAAACGAAAAAGCTACTTTCACAGGTGTTTCAACTATAGTTTCGTTTATTGAGACTCAACAGGAAGCAATACAGCCAGCATCAATGCAGTTTTTATTCAAGCGTAGCCAGGTGGCTTCGTATAACGCGCTGTTATGCAGATGCCATGAAGTAACACAAGGATTGATTCAGCTGAGCAACAAATTGCAGGTAAAATATGGACACTGGGAAATAAATGACGCCGTGAAGAATGCAGCACAGTCTTCGACTGGACTAGACAGTCCGCTTTTAGATGAGGCAAGAAGTTGTTCAGAAGAGGATCTGCGCTTAACAATTAACCAAATAAGTTGGCAACTCAATAATGTGATCCAATACACCACTTTGGCGATTCATCAACTTTTTTATCTTCAGAAGAAAGAAGATAAGCTCCAATCAATTTTTCAAATGATGGATGATCAGGCACAATATTACCAAAAAACACTTGAGGTCCAAGCGCCTACGGTTGACAAGAAAACAATAGCAGAGCACCAGATCAAAGTTGTTCAACAGGTTTCTAACATAGAAGGCATATTGTGTGACTCCCATAGTCCTGCAATCACTATGATGACCCAAAATCCCTACGCATATGTGAATACTTTGACAGATGTATTGAAGAATATGCGTGCTTGCCGATATGAGGTATCCGTGTTATATGCCTCTGATAAAAAGTTGGTTTTCGATATCAATACGATTGTGGATGATCTTGGTATGCTAATTGAGCAGCTCCATACGACTGTTGCTTTGGCCACATCTCTTCGACCGGAGTGGATTGACCACTTGCAAAGAAATGGAATAGATGTAAATTCTGCTTACCTGTTTGATCCGAAGCTAATTGAGTTAACAGAAGCGTTTCTGAAGGAAAAGACGCCGTATGGAAAGACACAACTATTGGCAGATGAAATTTTTAAAATAATTCGTTCTGACGAGTTTAAGAATCGCCTACATTTTAGCGATAATAGGAATAGTTTGGAAGCAAAATAATCTGTTGTTATTAAGATAGTTAATTTATATGGATTATGTCGCAAGCAATGCGAGTGTTCATACACACGCTCCTTTTCCGCTTGTTGGGGACTATGCCCCAAACCCCACTGAACACAGAACTCATTCTGTGGCTCTACGTGTTCTGCGAATACTTTTGAAGGGTATGCTAAAACGCCGCCCCCTTTGCAGGGATGTGACGAATCGTTACACACTTATGAGGTGGCAATATACCATCCCATCCGGCGATATAAGTTTCGCCAAAAGGGGTTTTCCAAAATGGAAGCCCCTTACTCGGGACGATAGCTATGGTGACTATCCCTCCAAAAGGGTGTTCAAATATCGCACCCCTTTACATCGTAAAGGTACTGTGAAACAGGGACACCCCTGATTTCGACTGGTGCGTCGCAAAACGCGACGCACCGAACATGAGCGGGTAGGTAAAACGCCTATCCATCTCAGGTGTGAGAAATACCCCCATGGAACAAAACGTTCCTCCTCATTACTGCGACAAAAAGGGACGCCCCGAAATAGGGCGTCCCTTTGCATATTATCTTTGAACTTTACTTCACTCCTCACTTTTATCAGAATACTTCTTTTTCCATGTTTCCAATTCCTTTCGCCCTTCTTCGCTGGCGTATAATTTCTGGATTTCAGGTGCGAGGAATCGGGCGAAGGAATCAATGATGGACTGTGGCAGTTCGATCTCGTATGGATTTTGATGTTTTTGCTGGCTGGCCATAGTGTATTGCCCCAACAGCAAAACCTTTTCGGCTCAATTCAGCTCATCTCACACTCCTTTCCGGCGATGCACAGCTGCCAAAAATTGTTCCCATACACAGAGGGGAAACAGATAATTTCAAAACCTGAAAATATTCTCATAGAGCTCCTTTCCCATCCCTTCCCTTCCGGGTTTTTCACCGGAAAAGCCCGCACAAAATAGCTCGGATAGGAAGGGAATGAATCGAATTAAACTGGGTATATTTATCTTTTTCTTTTTATCTACCGTCTGGTTTTCGCACTTCAAGAAAGCGGATTACCGTACTTGTCGAATTCATTATTCAGACTTCCGGCGTTCCGTAACCGGATTTCTTGAAGTCGGCGTTCGAAACCGCTTCATAGTGTTTGGGGTAGATGCGGTTGGGTTTTCCACAACCCTGCTTTTTGATGGATATAAGATCTGCATATTGCAGCTCCCGTAGCGTGTCCACCGCTTTTTGACGACCACAGTGCAGCAGTTTGCACACTTCGTTGATGGGGTAATACAGATAAATTTTGCCATAATCGTCGGCCCATCCGTTTT
>ERZ1643246.105-NODE-105-length-107220-cov-7.625960_pt1 | contig 107220 bp, 126 predicted proteins | sample MGYA00579265_ERZ1643246 | MGnify/ENA primary metagenome ERZ1643246 (study PRJEB29033, sample SAMEA4952261) | chicken gut metagenome | biome: Broiler Chicken; feature: Gastrointestinal Tract; material: Caecum | place: Ireland | collected 2018 | study: Broiler...
CCCCGCCGCCGGAGCCCAGGGCGCTGAAATGCAGGATCTTTCCGGCAGGGTCGAGAACCGCTGTCAGCACCGCGCCCTTAATAAAGCTGTTGGATTTGAGCGGCTTGCCATTAGAGGTCTTGACGGTGTAGCTCACCCCGTCCACCGTCCAGGTGTTCCCCGGCTCATAGATTTCTGGGGCCTCAAAAATGACGATCACCCGCTCATCCACAATGTCCTCCGGCAGGCCGGTCAGCTGGAACACGCCGCCAACCTTCTCGCAATCCAGCTCATAGTTGGTGCCGGCACGCAGGCGAGTCAGGCGCTCCTCGTTGAAGTGCAGATTCGGGTCGGTGAAGTGGCCGTTGTGGCTGTCCTTGCTGTTGTTGTGGTTCTCGATGTCCTTGAGCGTCGCAGATACGCCGTCATAGGAGATGTTCAGCTCGATAGCGCTGGCATCGGTGACGGTAACCAGGATGTTGATTTCCATCGGGTTAGATGTACCGTTGATGACCGCCAGCTTGCGCCATCCCGGCGCGGAGGCGATGATGACAAGGTTCTCGTTTTCGTCGATAACGCCAATTTCCCGCACTTCCCAGCCGCCCACATCGACCGGGACATTGGTGCGGATGTTGAGCATATTGGGGTTTGCCGGGTCCTGCGTTACGGTACATTCCCCACGCCAAACCTCCCGGTACAGAGCGGTCATTTCCCGATCCGGAAGAACATAGTTACCCTCACCGTCGCCCAGCACGATATGGGTCAGGCGCAGCGGGGTTTTAGTCGCAAGGGCGGTGGCAATCAGTTCCCGCCCCAGATTGGTGACGACGGCATAGTAGTCCACATTGTCCTCTTTGACAACAACGCCGTTGCTAGACGGCAGGACCGTTCCCGTCAGGTTATCGTTCATAGGTTCCCCTCTCCTTCTTTTTCTTTTACCGTGTAGACGATGTTGGCTACCGTCAGCGGCACCAGTTTTGTGCTCACTGGGTAACTAGCTGAGACAACGCTCTTTTCTCCGATCCTCCCCTGCAGGATTGCCGAGGGAAAAGCGGTGGCCCGCAGCGGTGAGCAGTCGGTGTTGATGGTCGTTTCTGCTCGGATGTTGATGCCGACGCCGGCAGCCACCAGAGGCGGCAGCAAAAAGATATCCTCCCCTGGTTTGTATTCGTACGGGAAGGATACTGTCAAGCTGGCCGGACCATCGACGTTTTCGTTGTATTTCACCTTGTCGACGTCCCAGATGGTTTTGACTGCGGTGATAATGTCCCTGTAGGTGGTATTGGAGGTATTTGCCAAAATCTTGTATTTGAGGTATTTGCGGTACCGGGCGTCGTCAATCACGTCAAAGTCGATGACGCCGCCCTGCGCTGCGAGCAGGCCCGCTTCCGCACGGGAGAGAACGACGATGTCCCCGATCCTGTCCAGCTGCTCCCCCTCCGCTTTTTCGATGTCGAGCAGGAGCAGGAGCTGCTGGAAGCACTGCTCAATTTCTGCAAACTGTCGGTCGAAGCAGGCGCACAACGCTTCGATCTTCGGCTTGCCCTTAAATTGGGACGGAAAGTCCTCGATCAACGGTCTCATCCCAGCTCCACCTCAATCCGTTTGTCCTCCACCACAATCCGCTGCCGCACATCGGCCACGATGTTTTTATTCTCTCCATACTCTTCCGGCTCCGGCGTTTTGCCGCTGTCGGTGGTCGAGTAGGTTTTGACATCGATGTATCCGACGCCGCTGACGTTGCGGTAGATATCCCCCAACAGCTCCTGGATATACAGCGTGCTGCCTGGCAAAATCTCGTCGCACTGCTCCACAAGGCTCTCCTTTACAAGGTCCGCATAGTTTGGCGGCATTGCCTCCTTGCGGCTGGGGGTTAGCACTATCTGGAACCATGCGTAGACCGGCTGCGGGCGGTTAAAGCACACCTCAACCGGCTGGCTGTCATCGCTTGGCACTTCCACTTTGGTGGTGCCATAGGTCTGGATACCTCCAGCTTTTTGCTCCAAAATCGCCTGTGCGATCTCCATGTCGGAGCCGCCGGAAACCACTACCTCGATGCTGTGCGGCGGCCTGCCGTACGCATCTGTGAGGTTGGTTTTGTTTTCGTAGCACTTGACCGAGGTGACGCCCTGCACGCTGTCCAGGATGGCCGACTCGATGGAATTTGTCATGCGGGAGGCATGGGCAGAAATACGCTTAATGTACGATTGCCGCAGCTCCACATCGGTCTCCCGCGTGCGGCCCAAAACCGGCTCGATGAGGTTTGTGCAGGACAGAAAACCTGTGCGGTTGGTGACAACCTTGGTGATCGACTCGTTTGGCAGCTGGTATTTGCCGTAGTCCTGGCTCTCGAAATTGATGAGGCTCGACACACTGTCGGTCGTGAGATTTTCACTCAGCAGTAAGGTGTTACTGCCTTGCAGGTTTTTGTCCTCAATCAGCAACATTCCATCTGCAACGGTGGTGGTAAAATCTTCGGCGGGGATCTTCTGTGCAAGTGCCTGCAGGATGGACGCCTCATCCGGCTCCTCCCCGCTGCTGACGCTGTACAGATCTCCGTTGATGCCGACGGTGTAGACGTCGTTTTCTTCCAGCGAAATGATCTTGATTTTTGCCTTGTTGCAGGACTGACGAGTGATCTCCCTGTCCTCCGAGCACAAAAACAGCAACGGCGGCTGGGTGATGGAGGAGATGATCGTCCCTTTCGGGATAGCAGAGCCATCGTCCCCTGTACAGAGGATATTGTAGAAGGTTTTCTGGTCTGAGATGCGCCGAAGACCCGCAAACTGCACCGCGTTGTCAAGGCTTACCCCTTCTGCACTGGACGGATACAGGTTGTGATAGATTTCCTGTCCCAGCTCCCACAACGCCGCAAGCCGGTCCGCCTGTCCGGTCAGGATGACGTTCAGCAGTGACTCTGGATTTTCCAGTGTATTGACGCCCCAGGCGTCGGACAGGTCCCGGTGCTCCTCCTTATAGATGGTGTCCATCCTTTTGGGGACAAAGCCGGCAGGTGTCACGCCATAATTAGAGCTCATCGATCTGCACCTCCTCTTCGATTGCGCCCTGTGTGGTCTGGGCCTTAAATTTCACGTGGCATTTTCGCAAACGTTTGTCAATTTGCACGCTTAAACTTTCAATGCGGATTACTTCGGAGACGCTTAAAATCTGCTGCCTGAACAGCTGCTCGATAACTGCCGTGCTTGGATTTTTGACTAAAATCTGGCTGTAATAGGGCATCCCGAAAGAAGTATTGAAGATCCACTCTCCCAAAAACCAGCGCAGGCGGATTAAAATAGCCTGGCGGACACTGTCCGTCAGGCTTACATCCCCGTTCGGGGTCAGATATAGGTCTCCATCTTTATCCAGCAACAGGTCTTTCATGCTTTCCTCCTTTACTGCGGGGTACCGGTATTGCCTGAACCTGCCTCCACGCCGCTGTGCGTGTGGCTCCGCAGGCTGATACCGGCGCCAATTACATCGCCCTGTGCAGTGATCTGCCCGCTGACGGTGAGGTTCCCAATCAGGTCTGCCCCGCTTCCCGTCAGCTTCAGGACAGTACCGCCGTTTTGCAGCGTAATTTCCCCGCCCTTCATTTGCATCAGCTGCTCGTCGTTTCGCTTGAGCAGCACCTCGTCGTTGGACAGCATCGCACGGGAGTCCTTTTGCCGGATGATAATGGCGTCTTTGTTCTGCGCCTCCTGCATCAGCTCGTTTGGCTGCCGGCACACTCCCATGATGGCAATGGCGTTGGTCAGGTCATGCTTTAGGTCTGGAAAATCCTCGCCGCTGCTGCGCCAGGCGTCCAACGCCTGTTCCGAGAAAAGCAACAGGCATCCGTCCCCAGGTTTTACTGGGAAGCAGATGCAGCTTTCCTGCGAGCTGCTCTGCTGGAAGTGGACCGGAACCTGCGCAATCTGCGGATAGTCCACCTTCTGCCCATCTGGCCGCTTAAATTTCCCTTTAGGTTTGACAATCGCGGTGCATTTGGCCGCATCGAAGGAAACGATCTCCCCTGGGATACAGGTATGTACCCCGTCCAGCGATTCCTGGACGGTATTCTTGATTTGTTGGACAAATTTTTGAATCATGATGCTGCCTCCACAATCTGCGCCGTACACAGCCAATCCCCTGACATATTGTCGCCCTCGAGCTTGACCGATTCCACGCGAAAAATACCGTTTGCTACCTTGCTTTCCAGCTGTACCAGGTCATTGACGCCGATGGCGGCATTAAGGAAATACCGGATCTCCCATCCCGCCTGTGCTTTGTTCTTGGAGCTGTTCTCCTCAGCGTTGCCGGAGTTTTTCTCCGACTGGGTGAGTTTTTTCGGGCTTCCGATCAGGCCCGTCCTTGGGCTGATGAGGTGGGCGATGGTGGAAATCGGTTCGTTTGCTTTGGTGACCTGAATCACGCCGTCTTGGACGCTCCAGGTCAACCCATTGGAAGCGCAAACTTTGTCAAAGACGTTTTTGGCAAGTCCAACATAGCTGTAGCTCTCCAGCGGTTTAAAGGTCGCACCTTGAGAGAAGGTGACCGGCAGCCCCATCTGACCAGCGGCGTCCTGCAAAATCAACTTGGAATCGGTAGTCTGCAGGTACTCAAAGGTTACATAGCTGTCCCGCAGTTCCTTGCGGCCGTCCAGCACGTCGATGGTCGTCTTTTGGTCGGCGCCATCGTCCTCGGTGACAACGTTGGTCACGGTGCCGGTCAGCACCATTGGGGTGTTGCCCTCATATCCTGCGTTTAAAGTCACGATGCAGTCCTTTTCTTCCAACGCCGCCTTGTGCTCCGGATTGAGGTTCCAGAGGGCAATTTTCGCGGTGTTGGGGGATGAAACGTCCGCTTTTTCCACTGAAAAATTGATATGCAACTGGGTGATCGCAAAGCCGGCAGCTCCTGCCTGTCCGGCCGAAAACTGATAAGCTCGCAGCCAGTTAGCCATTTGCGACCACCTCCTTTAAGTCCGCCAGCGGGATGAACACAAACTGCGCATTCCCGTTTTGAAAATCCTCCCTGCCAATACGATCCTGTACAGTAACAGCACTGAATAACCCCTCCGGAAGATCGTGGCAAAGGTAAAAGAAATTGAGCGGGGAGTTTGGGACAATCTTAATCCCTGCCACATAGGGGCTGCGGTTGCCGTCATAGATCCCAAACGTCCAGTAATTCCCCTCGTAGTTGTAACTAAAACGGATCAGGTACTCCTTGCCGCCAAGCACCACACGGGAAAAGCTGTCGTTATAATTTGGAACTTGAATTACGGTAATCATGAGCCACCCCCAAAATATCCAACAACGCTTTCAATTCCATTTTTCAGCGCTTCTTCGCTCCCCATAATCATGCTTCCAATACTGTAAATTGCTGATGCTCCCTTTTCATCGCCGCTTTGTTCATTTTCAACGGAATTACCTGTCACAGTTGATGCTGTCCCCGTCTCACTGCCATAAGGAGAGGTGTTGGCCGTTCCTGCCGTGGTACCGGTATCTCCTCCCCGACCATATTCAGATGGGATGGTGACGGTCTGGGCAGTGGTCGTCAGTACCTCTTTGAGCGTGATAGGGATTTCCAGCGAGGTTTTAGTCGATACATCGTAAGGGAGGGACAGGCTGGTGATGCCCATGTTCTGGAAGCTCCCCTTGGCACTGGTAACCGTGATGAGCTGCCTGCTCTGGTAAAGCTCCTGGAAACGGGCTGCCACCTCCTGCACCCTTCCAGGGGAGGCATGGGAGCGGAAGGTGATCGGCGTATTGGTGACAATGACCGTCAGAGACAGTGTCCTCGGTTTGAGGATCATGGTATCCTGCACCGAATAGCCTTCCTCCACCGGATAGTCAGGGATTTCAGCCTCCATTGCAAGCTCGTGGTGGATGAGCGCATCGCACTCGATTCCACCGATATTGACCGGCTGCAAATTCAACTTCTTTCCCTCCTCTCTCGTTATCTGCCTGTCGCCAATCCCTTTGCCGCTTCGTCAAAGGTGTCATTGGCCGCTTTGCCCATCATGTCCGCGCCTTTCTGCTGCATTTCACGGTCGGAGCCGTTGAAGGTATTCTGGATATTGATATTTTGATTGACATTGTTCGTCCGGTTCCCTCCTCCTGCGGAAGCAGCAACGGTCGCGGGCTGGGGCTCGTCTGGATTACCAAATAAGAAATTACCCGCTGAATCCAACGCGTTTGAAACCGTGTCTTTAACACCGCCAACAAATTCTCCAACCGGAGAGTCTTTCAGCCACTTCCACGCGTCTTTAATTTTATTTAGGCCATCCGTAATCCAGCTGAATTTATCTGCCAGCCAGTCTACGAAGCTCTGAAAACCGCTTTTGATGCTGTCGATGATACCATCAAAAATACTAAAAAGGCCATCCCAGAAGCCTTCCCACAAGGATGAGATGGTGTTCCAGATTCCTACACCGATTTCCTTGATTGCTTCCCATGCGCCCTCCCAGTCTCCTGAAAAAACGCTGTTGATAAAATCGATGACGCCGCTGAAAACCTCAATCAAGCCAGAAAGGGCTCCGGAAATTCCATCTACAAAACTGCCGATAGCGGACAGGATGCGATCCCCGTTTGCCTCCCAGAAGTTCCCGAGAAATTCTTTGGCCGCCGAGAATGCTTTTCCCAGAAAGGTGATGATCTTTCCGATAATCTCGATAAGACCGCCGATGATATTTTTTATCTTGTCCCCATTCTGTGACCAGATGTTGCCGAGGAAATCCTTGACCGCTGAAAATCCTTTTCCGAGTAAGTCGATCAGCTTCCCCAGCAATTCTTGGGCTCCATTGATAAAGGCCCCGATTTTCTCCCTGGCTGCATCTGAGTCGATGCCCATTTTTTCAAAGAAAACACCGATAATACTGGCATCGCCATTCATAAAGGCAATCAGGTCATCAATGGCCAGTGCGATCAGGGCAATTACTGCTACTAGGGCCATTGTTTTCAAATGGATTGGGTTCAGCACCGATGTGATACCCTTTAGCATACCTGGTGTTTTCCCAAGGAACCCCATGATCTTCCCAGCGTTTAAACCCAGCCAAATCGACCCTGCCGCAATGGCAATCAGCTTTAGCAGGTTCTCAAATCCACCCAGCTTGTCAGCTATCTTATCCACAAAGGCGACTGCCTTGTCCAGCCAGTTCATCAGCTTCCCAAAAATAGTTACCAGTAACCTCGAAAGCCTGTCTGTGATTTTGTACTGGTCGTTAATCTTGGCGACCCACACGCCCCACTGGTTGCGGATGTTAAGCAGCGCGTCCGACACGGTCATGTCCACGTTGCCAAACGCGCGGTTGATCTCGTCCGCATTGTGGACAATTGCATTTTTCAGGTCCGCGACGGTGATCTGCCCTGCACTCGCCATCTCTTCAAACTGCTCTTTGCTCGCACCGACCTCTTTCTCCAACAGCTTAATAGCTTCCGGGGATTCTTCGAGCAGGCGGCTCATTGTCTCGGTATCGACAACGCCGCGCGCAAAGGACTGGTTGAGGGCTTCCTGCATCTCGGCAACCTGCTCGCTCGACTTACCGGCCGACCGGAAGAGCTTGTTAGTCAGCTCTGCATACTTCGCGGCCTCATCGACGCTGCCGAACAAATCCTTATTCGACTGCACCAGGTTGCCGACAAACTTGGCGGTATCCCCGTAGGCCGTGCGGCTGTTATTGGCCGCCTTTAAAATCTTCTGCTGAATTTCAGCTTGCTCACCCATTCCTTCGGTGGCGCTGCGGATCTGGTTGTTGACGGCCGTGAATTCTTCTGAAATATCTTTAAGCTGCACCAAAGAAAATCCCAGTCCAAATGCTGCCGTGAGTTTTCCAACCATGGAGCGAACAACACTTGAAATTTGCTGATAGGTCGCTTTGGTTTGGTTTAACTCTTTTTGGTGTTTGTTTTCGGCTGCCGTTTGCTTTTTGGTTTCGTTGGTAACCTGCTTGCTTTTCCCAAAGATACTGTTCAAAAGGTCACGGATAGTCCTCTTCCTTTGAACTTCCTTTTGAGTTTGCTGCTGGACCTTCTTCCCTTCCTGGTTTATCTGCTGTTCCTTCTGCAGAATTCCCTGCATGGTTTGGTCCTGCTGCCGAAGAGTATCCGATATCTGTTCTTCAGCTGCTTGTCTGATCGCTGCATCTTCACCGGTAGCCTGTGTTTGAACACTTATTTTTTTGTCTCTCAAATGACTTAACCTGTCAAAGAGTTTTTCCAGCGCACCGTCGTCCACATCAAACCCGATCGCAATTGCAATATCCCTTATAGTCAAACTCTCACCTCCTTATCTCCTCAGCCTGCAAACGCTGGATATCAATGTCCCGCAGGTAGAGTGCGTAGAGCTTGAGTGCCTCATCCAGCGTATAGCAGGTTTCGAGCTCCCACTTGGAGGCAAGACCTGCCTTAATCAGCACATACATCCGCAGCTCCAGTTCACCAAACTGTGAGGTGTCTAGATGGCCGTAGCGTTCTGGGTCATCGGAGCTGCCTGATCCTGGCCGCGCTCTCCAAAGAGGCTGGCGGCCCTCTCGAAAAAACCGCCGAAGTTCTCCTTGAGGACATGGAAAGCCAGCACATACATCAGGTCAACCTGTCCGCAAAAAATTTCGTCCGCCTGCTCTTCGGTCAGCCACTCCCCGGTGGATTTGGGGACAATGTTCTGGGAACAGAGCAATTTTTTGAGCAGTTTTTCCAGCTTGTCCCCGCTTAAGCCAGCAAATGCGGCGGTGAGCTGCGGCGCTGCGTTTCCCAGATCGTCGTCCAGGTTGAGCTTCTTGTCCTTAAAAAGCGGAGCCAAAGCCCCGACCGCCGGCAGCAATAGTCCGGCAAGCTCACCGGACAGGTTCGCCGCCGTGAAAGCCGGGAAGGGGTAAAGAACATAAATTTCTCCCCCAACACTGACCTCTTTGCCGTTCATGCGTCTACTGTAATTTGCCTGCATTATACGTCACCTCTCTCCGATTCTGCGGTGTAAATTACCCACTGGCGGTTGCCTCCGGATTTTCCAAAATCGCTGTTTGGCATCTTTGCCACCCAGGCAATGTCGGCAGAGAGAAGCAGTTCGCCGGTTTTCTTTTTAATCAGCAGCGGGTAGGTTTTGAGCTCCCCATCCCGCAGGCCCGCTGCCAGCCCTGCCAGGATGCGGTTTGCCTTGACACCGTAGAGATTGGTGAGGGTTACCTTCGCGCTGGCGTTGGGATCGATCGAAGTGATAATTGCGCCATCGCATCCGTAGGTTGGCGCAGCCTCCTCCGCCATATCCTCGATCGTCAAAAAGCCGTCGTCCGCATATCCGGTCAGACTGTATGGGCCAAAGCTGATCAGGACATCCTTACAGTTATAGACAATAAATTCCCGTGTCATGATCTGCCTCCTTAATATTCAAGCGTGCCGCGCACTTCAACATAGTGGATTGCTCCGGCCAGACGCGCAGTAAATTTGCAGCCTTTGAGCTGCCGACTGGCGCGCTCAGCCTGGGTCAGGTCTCGGGCGCGCGGGACGGTGGTGGTATAGCCCGGTGTTGCGTTGCCGTCCTCGTCGTACTCGGTCGGCGCAATGCCGCCCATCGCCTGCCCGCGCTTGAGGGCATAGACCATCTGATTCTGCACCTGCGTGATGCCGTTGTCAGTGTACGGGATCTTTGGATGGGTGACAAACAGGTTGTAGATGCACTCCTGCATGAAGGATTTGAGCCACCACATAAAGCGGACTGTATCAATCCATTCCCCGCTGACGGTTTTGCCGCCCTGGGTGATCGCCTTGCCGCCGTACTCCACAAAGTAGGAGATGTTGGCCTCCTGCAGCTCCTGCATTTGGGTGGCGGTCAGCTCCGCGACGGATACTGCATTGAGGGTCTTAAACGCCCATGTCTCGCTGCCCGGTTCGTATTGCAGGCAGGCGACCGCAAAGGCGACGTTGATGTACTGGTCGGCATCCACCTTGGCAGGGCTGAAAATCTCAAAGCTGTTCATGTAGGTATTAACGGCCAGGCTGCTCTCGGTCTCGGTGATAGTAAAGCAGGCCATCTTTTCATGCGCCTCTGTCCACTTGGCGATATCCTCATACTTTTCCTCATCAATTCCTGCCGGGCAGATAACAAACCACTCCGGATTTGCCGCCGCACGGTCGAGGGTGTCTCCAAGAGATTCTGCGCTCCCGTCGGTGACGACGTTGGCTGCCACATAGATCTGCGACGGCTTTACAGCCTGCGAAAAGGCAACCGCTGCTGCATCATAAACTGCATCTCCTTCGGCCCAACCCGCCGCCTTTACCCCTTCCAGCGAGGTGTAAACGCCCAGCGTCTTGTAATCCTCCAGCGTCTTGGAGGTTGGCTCCGGACCGACGATCAGGATGGATTCAAACCCGCTCAGGGAGGTTGCCGGAGACGCAATCTGTATCTGGATATCCACAATATCGTTCAGGTTATTGCTCATTGTCTGTCTCCTTTTCATGTGTAATTTCCGCGCTTTCAAACCAGCCGCTCCTGTCCTCTGCCTGGTCGATGGTGCCGCCGCCGCTCGGGGATGGGACGGTGTTGTCCTCTCCCTGCTCTGCTGGCGGGGTGACACCGGAGTGTCCGGTGGCGCCGTCGACAAAGCTCATCACAAATTCCTGCTGGGCGCGGTACTCATATTTGGATTCGTTGAGGAGGGCACTCACATCCAACGTATTGCCCTCTTCGAGGATGCTGATGTTGTGTTCCTCTAAAAAATCCTGACCTGCATCTGAACCCAGAAAATGAAGAAAGCCCTGCAGGTCACTCACCGCCGTGTTTCGGGGCGGCGGCGCGCTCATGCCGGGCTTTGCGGTTGGTTTTCTGCCTCCGGTATAAAGGTTGAGGGTCACCCGCCCCGTGCAAAGATACTGGCGGCTGATTTCCTCATCCCCATATTCGTCCGGATGGACAGATCGCGAAACGTTTGTTAATTTGAGGGCCACGAAGGGGTACGGGGGTTTGACCTGATTGGTCTCGCACCACCGTACCACGGCCCCCGCAAAATACTCTTTGACCAACTGCTCAAACAGCAGCTGTGCCTGTTCGGTTGTCATGCTCTCACCTCCGGCGGGTCGGGCTGCTGGCCTTCCGGCAGGACAACCCACTGACATTCCCAATGTGCCAGCGGGGTATGTGCCCAAAGGGACGCCTGCTCACACTCGTACCACTCCCCACAGTAATAGAGCAGGTCTGCCGGGATGCCGGTGCGTTGGTTTACGGTATGCACCTCATCCTTGCCAAAGCTCTTGACCCGCCGGGAGGATCGCTGGCCCTCCGGCAGGGCTTCCCGCTCTTTTTCATTGAGGGATTGGACATTCAGGCGTATCACCCTGTCTGTGTAGGAGCGGTAGCCGTTGCGGTCAGCTTTTCCAAAGCGGCGGAGGATGTATTTTGACTTAAACATTAGTCATACTCTCCCTTCTTGCAGATAACATAGGAGATTCCCCGCCGCAGCTGGCCGGTATCGATCAGCGGGTGGTCGGAGCCTTTGCGCTGGACAGTCATCGGGGCGTTTGGCTCAAACTCTCCGTTGGTAATCTGATCCTGTACATAGCCTACCGTCACCACGCCGATTTTTTTGAAAGCGGACTGCGCGTCCAGCTGACCCTTGCAGATATTCTGCACCATCTCAGCAGAAATCTGCTGAATCTCTCCTCCATGCAGGTCAACCGTCTGTCCCAAAAAAGGACGGGCAGGAATCTTATCGGTCCCCAGTTCGTTCCAGATGGCGATGTCCACAAGGTCTGCGCCCAACTTTTCTTTCCCATCAGGAAATTTTTTTGTATGAAGCTTTCCACCCTGCACGCCGACGCGCACCTGAAGCTTTTTGAGCTTTTTCAATTCTTTCAGCAGCTTTTCGCCCGCTGGGGTGATTTTATCCGAGCCCGCCATCGCTGTCCCTCCTCACCATGATAGGGATAATCGCCTGCCGCAAGCGCAGGTACTCCAATCCATACGGGGTTTGGGTGAGCGAAGAATCCGCTGCGGCTGCCGAGGAGGTACCGGAGCCAAAGGAGACGGAGGTGGAGCCTTCGGTGTAGGAGGTCACCCCCGCGCGGTCGATGGCGCTGCCAAAAGCTCCGCTTTCCCCAAGGCCCGCCATCTTCATCCGGTGGGCCGCGAGGTAGGCTACTGCCTGTTCGTATGCCGCGCCAAAGGCGCTCTTGCTCACCAGCGGTTGGGTCAAATCAAGCCAGGTCTGCAGGGTTGTGTCCTCCAGCTCCTCAAACTCCGGCGCGATGGTGCGTAGCAGTGTCAGCAGCTCCATAGCGATTCCTCCTTATTTTTTTGTAGCTCCCCTCTTGACTTCTGTGTTGGCAGGCTCTTCAGCTGGAGCCTCTGCAGGAGATGGCTTTTCGGCCGGAGCCTCCGATGGAGTTACTTTTTCATCAACCTCAGTGTCCTTCCTTGCGACCTCTACCGCCCCTCGGCTTTCCAGGAAGGAAACAACGGGGTTGTTTTCATAGGCTTTCGGCAGCTCACCGCTTTCTCCTGGCAGCAGCATCATGCTGCCCAGGTGGATGATCTTGCCGCTTTTGTTGGTGATGATGTTCATCTGTCTTCCCTCCTTATACGCCTACCGCGATGATGGCGGAGAGCGGGTAGTAGATTATGGCGCCAACCACGCGGGATTCGCATGGGATAACGACTTCCAGGTTGCGGTTCTGGGCCGGATGCTGGTAGAACGGCATCGGAACCTCGATGGAGAGTTTGTCCTGATCTTTGGTGTACAGCAGAGCCACGCCTTTGCCGTCGGTTTTGGCTGCGTAGGGGTTGGTGTCGGTCGCGGTGGAGTTGAGCTCCGCGCAGGAGACAATCTGGATACCGTTGAGGTTATCCTGCAGATATTTGAGCGCCGAGGTGGCGGTCTCTGGGATGCGTTTGAGGCTTAGCTCAGTGTAGGTGTCGGATGGGATTGCCAGAGTATCCGGATGCTCTGTATTCTGGGTTGCGAGGTTGACCTGCGCCAGCATACCGGAGACGTCCGCGATGATCTCGTCGATATTCTTGCTGCTCCAGGTGGTTTTGGAGCCCTGCGCGCCGGTGGCAAGGGTGTACAGCGGGATGTCGTTGTCCTCGCTGAGCACACCGACCAGATTGTTGTCTGGGTCACCTTTCCATGCGATGGTGTTGGTCAGGCGGTCGATCGCATAGCGGGCCGCCTCGCCGCGACGGGCATCCAGGCCTTTGCCGGCCAGTCTGGATGCGCGCATATCCTGCACGCTGTAGCCGTAGCTGTCGCCCAGCCCTTTGACGTGCGCGGTCTTTGGCTGACCGGCAACGTCCGCGCGCGGCAGGTCATCGGCATAGTTTGCGATGACCTTTGCAAGGCCGCGTTTATTGTAGCCGTAGTAGGTTACAGTTTCCGCGCCTTCCGGCACCTCGTGGGTGACGGGGAACATACTCAGGGCGGTCAGCTCTGGATAGATGCGGTCATAGGTCTTGCCCTTGACATAATCGAGCTCTCGGGCAAAATACAGGCTTGCGTCCTCCTCGCTGTCAAAGCGCATATCGGGACTAGACGCGATGGTGGCGGCAATGCCGGAACGTTCCAGCGTTCTTCTGTCCGATGGGTCAAATGCGGTATGAGTATTGTTCATCTCGTTTTCTCCTTTCTTTACTGGTCGGAACCAGATGCCGAGGCCGCTGCTGTCTTGTGCATCTGGTTGTAGAGCATGATGGGCGCAATGTTGGAGCTGTCCTTGGCGCCGATGAAGCGGGCATTGAGCTCCAGCGTGTTGGCGCCGTCCGCCGCTGCCTTAAAGCAGCCCACACCGGTGCCATTGATAATCAGATGCACTGGATCTCCGTATTTTGGTTCGATGCCGTCCGCGATGCGCACCCAGATGCGGCCGTACTGCATGACGCCAACGGTGGTTTTGGGCTGGATCAGCAGCTCACCGTCCATATTCATCTCGCGGTTGACGTCGTTGATGACGATGCCCTCAAACTGTTCAAGGGTCGCGCCGGTGGCAGGGATTTTGACATTCGAGCCTGGCTTATCTCCCTGCACAACGCCCATACCTGGCTTGAGAGCGGTATCCGCCTGGCCATTCAGGCGGCTGACAACAGCGTGCTCGCTCAGGTCGTAAAAGCCGCCGGCAGTACCGGCAGCCATGCCCTGGCTGTAATTTGTCCACATATTCATTTACTTGTTGCCTCCTTCTTTTTTGTCGGTGCCATCCATTCTGGCGATCATTCCGGCACGTTTGGCCGCCGCGCTCTGTGCGTCTGGAGCCTTGCGGACTCCCTTTTCCATACCGTCGCCGCGCATCTGCTGGCGCTGGTAATCGACGCCCTTGCGCTTGCCGATACTCTCTTTAGTAATGTCGTACATGGCGTCGATGTAGGCCTTGTCCTTTCCATCCAGGCGAATATTCGGGTTCACCTTTTTGATAATGGCTTTCTTTGCGTCCATCGGCTTCATGGTGTCGATACCGTCCATGTGGAGCTTGTCGCCCAGACGGATCAGCTCGATCTTCTGGCTGATGTAGGCATCGATGCTATCCATGTTGACCGATTCCTCTTTCTTTTCCTCCTGCGACGCCTCTTCTGCGCCTTCTTCGTCGGCATTGTTTTCTGCTTTTGGTTCGGATGCTTCGTCGAAGTCGATCTTTGCCTGCAGCTGCGCGATGAAGTCCAGCAGCTTCTGGATGTCGGCATCCTGCTGGGCAATCATCCCGTTGGCTTCATCCATCGTTTCACAGTCTCCGGCTGCGTCGCGGCGGTCGCGGTTTTCCTTGACTTCCTGCACAGGATCAACAGCACTTTCCGCACCCTCATCCTGATTTTCCTGGGTATTTTCCTCCCCTTCGGCGTCGGCCGCTGGCTGGTTATCGGGCTGCTGGCCCTGCATACGCTGCTCTTTGCGTTTTTTATACTCTTCCACCAGCTGGGCGATCTCCTCGGGTGTCAGGCCGTCTTTTCGTTTGGACATGGTGTTTCCTCCTTTTTCTGCTTGTGTATCTTCCCCGTCAATATTCAGACGGGCGCTATCCCCTGCCCTAGCCTTTTCGACCAGAGCCAGGTGGTTAACGCGGATGTTTCGCTGTATGGCGTCATAAGGCTGCCCCTGCCACTCCCCTGGGGTCTCCTCCAGATCAAGGCTGTACCCCAGCGAGAGCTCCCGCAGCCCGTAATCCAGTTTGCGCGCATCGTGGATGATGATCTGTGCACGGACATTATCGCCGTCCTGCATCCCTTCCGAGAGGATGGTACCGATCTGCTCCTGCTGCACATTGTCGCTGTCGATCATGCCAGCCTCATGGGTCAGGATCACCGGCTTGCCCTTGTAGCTTGCAAGGCTCTCCGGCGCAAAAACTTCCTCCGGCAGGCGCAGCTCCCTGCGGATGGAGCCGTCCGGTCGGCGATATTCAAAAATACCCACCCTTGTCAGGATGGGATGATCAATCAAATATCCCTCTGGGGTAAAATAAGTTTCGCCCAGAGGGATACTGTCATAACGCTGTTCTATTTTTCTCACTTCCTCAATTTATTCTTTTTCCTGCAGCCACGGAAGAGAAATGTCCAGGTTAAACACCGGCAGTGCCACGCAGCGGCAGCCGTAATCCTCCCCTGGATGGCACCTGCGGCCGGTTTTGGGGTCTACGACCGGCGGGTCGTCCCAGCGGAATTTCTTCCGGTTGAGCCGCCGGTGGCTGTCCCGCACGCGGCTGTCCTGGGAGGTGGACCAGACATATTCCTCCACGCCGGCATCCTCCTGCTGGTGCTGGGAGATCCTGGACTGCAGCTTACCGATCTGATCGCGGGCAATGAAGCGCGCGCGGCTCTTGTTGGTCTTGCAGATGCGCTCTATATCCCCGGCGATGTCCCGCACGCTGGCGCCACCGACAAAGCCGTCCATGATGGTGCTTTCCAGCTTGGTTGTCAGGTCCTTGGGGATGGTGGAAATCAGGTCGAGATTCTCACGGATCCACTGTTCCAGGATCTTCTGGTAAAACTCGCCGCTGTAGTAGTCCTCCATGATATTGACACCGAGCGTTTTCTTGACTGCCTGAAACCACTGACGGTTGACCGTCTTTTCGGTAAGCAGGCCGGTTTTACGCAGCAGGTCGGTGACGCGGTGGATGCTCAGGATTTTGCCGGTGATGGTGTGATAGATCTCTTGCACAATCCCTTTGAGCTTGTCCGAAAAATCCGAAAAGCCGTCGGTGCGGGCCTGCTCGTTTCGTTCCTGTTCGATGAGGCGGGCGATCTTAGGCAGGCTCTTTTGCACTTCCTTCTCCATTTCGCGGGCCAAATTCACAAACGTTTGCGAATATTGCCGCTCAGCCGAGATGGCATATTGCGGGACGTGCTTTGACTTGAGCTTGTCGTGACCGTAGAATTTGCGCTTGATCTGCTTTTGAAGGGCCATGCGGTAGGCAAGGTCGTTCACGGGGTTCACCTCTTTTTGAGCATGAAAAAAGGACGGCACAAAACTGTGTCGTCCTGTCTGTTTCTTATAAGATTTCGGCTATGCCCTTTGCAAGCTGAGCCGCCTTTTTCATCAAAGAGTTTTCCTGCAAATACTCCAGCCCACGCAGCGTGATTCGGGGATTGCGTGAAGGTTCCACATCCACATACCCCTCCTTTGCCAACATTCCCCACAACGCCGCCCAGCGCTGCGGCGTAATGCCGAGTGTCTCCGGCGAAAGCCTGTCTTCGTCAATCTCATCCAGATCCATCGCCTTTTCCAGGTAGTGCAGGATGCGGTAGATGACCTTGAAGTTATCCATTATCGCTTCCCGCACCTTCCAAAGAAGGCTCTCTATCACCATAAATGATATCTTGTATCTCATTTATGGTGGAAAGGTCTTCTGTATCATCTTCAAGGGCATCGCACTCAGCCATAAGAAGAGCATTACAAAGTTTGCTATCCTCTTCATCGCTCATGGCCTCTACTTCCTCAAACGTGAGGTTAAGATGTTCCTTCAACCAAGTGCGATGTTTTTCTTCAATCAGGGTCATCATCATTTCTTTTCCTCATCGCTTTCTGCGCTGTCATCGTAGTACAGTTCTTCGCCAACAGCTGTCACTATATCTGCGGCGATGTTACCCCGTTCGGAAACCTCCTCGTCCTCAGCAGAGCAAACCTCTTCGATTTCAATATCTGCGATTTGGTCATACAATTCAGCGAACTCATCGTCAGTCATTTTTTTGATATCTTCCTCATCAACATCCGTTTCCTCTTTGATAAATTCAAGCTGAGACGGATTTAAAACATTCAGGGCCTTGATTGCGTCGCTCATCGATTTTTCCTCCTCCACATGACAGTAACAACTTTGCCAGTATCCGTATCAAGCACCATACGGCTTCCATTATGGTCGTAACATCTCGTGTTCGGGGTATGTCCTTGACTTACTGTTCCTTGGGACATCATTTTTTCAATTCTGCCTGGGGAAATTTTTCTCCCACCCACTCGGTCAAAAGCATGGGACGAAAAAGACTTAATTTCTACTCCATCATGAGTTTTCGTTCCTACAAAGCGTTCAGAAATTTTTCTTTTCTCTGCATCTGTAAGACCGTCACTACTTTTTGGGGGAGTTCCAGAACCAGAACTTGCTCCGCCAGTAAATTTTCCGTTTTTATCGCGGGGATGGTCGGACTCCTTAAACGAATCCATGCGATCAGAATTTCCTTGTCCTTTTATTATACTACTTTCGACTGGTGTTTGTGTATTAAAATTTTGTAAATTCTCTTCTTCGCCCAGCCCTTCCAGCAGCGCCGCCCAGCCGTCGTCCTGCGCGTCCTCTGGCTGGTTGTCCAGAATGTCCTCGATATTGAGGCTGCCGTCCTGGGAGAGCGCCTGCCGCACTTCGTCGGGCTGCAGCACCTGCATGTCGATGTACAGCTGCGCGGTCTGGGCGGTGGCCTGCGCCCGCTGGGCCTTGGTGAGATCTACGGTGGCCTGCTCGGCCTCGCTCAGGCTCCACAGCGGCTTAAAGGTTGGCTTTATGATCCCTGGGTCTTCGATGCTTCCATCGTACATCCCCGCCTGCGTCACCGCTTTGAGCAGGGTTCGGATATTTTTCTTGAGCATCCGCTTCTGGATGCCCTCGACGAAGTTGTAGTAGTTTTCCAGGTCGCTTTCTCCGGTGGCGTTTTCCCCCGATGGCGACCGGCCGAACAGGATGGTCTGCGGGATGCAGGTGACTGCGGAAAGCAGGTTGTAGGTGCTTTCCAAAATCTCCTGCGTGCCGGAGAGCTGAAAGGTCTGGAAGGCGTAATCCTCACCGTCCATATCCACTGCGATGGAATTGAGCATCCCGCGCGCCTGGTCGATCACATTGAGCCGCTTGAGCACCGCTGTGTCCCCGCCCTCAGTAGCGAGGGTACTTTGCAGATTCTTTTGCTTGTAGACCGGCTGGACGCTTTTTTCAATCATGTTGGCGGCGTTCTGGTGGGTACGGAGTACGATGGAAAGGTCCCGTTTGATGCGGATGTACTCTGGCAGGCCCCAGTAGAAATACTGCTGCGGCGCGCCGAACTCCGGCAGCGAACCGTTTTTGAAAACCAGGCACCGGCTGCGGTGTACGCGGAAGGAGCCGCCGTAGGTGCTGGACACGTCGAAGTAAGTTGCCTTGCCGGTCCGATATGTATCAGGGTCCGGTTGTACCACTGCACGCTCGTAGACCAGCAATTCCTCCACCGAGTGGATGTCCGCCCAGTTGACCGGCTCCTCCAATCCTCTGCCGTCATCCAGCAGCATGACGATAATGGCACCGCCAAACAGCCTTGCCCATCGGATAGCGGTGGTCGCCTTGTCTTCCCAATCCAGGCGATCGAGGGCGTCGTCCAGAAATTCCTCCAGCTCGGGATCGCCCACATTATACTCCATCCCATGCTTGAGCGCCTCCTCTGCTGGCCGGTCGATGATCTTGCTGAAAAGGCCGTTGTACTGGTACTTTTCGGCGAGGTCGTAGTCCGGGATCAAAAGACCGCTTTGAGTATCAGCGTGCTGCGCCCCATACTGCCAGAGTACGTCCGAAAAACTGTCTGTCCGGAACATCTCACTCCTCCTGTTCTATTGTTTATAACAGTCCCTCCAAAGAGAAGGACGAAGAATTGTAGTAGGTGTTAGCCTGCGACTGCGCGTCCACCTGGTCATCGTTCGCGCCGTTCGGGAACATGGCGTGCTCCTCGACGAAATCATGCACCCAGGGTGCGATGGACGGGTCCGGCAAAAAGACATTGCCCGCCTCGGCCACCGCCGTCACAGCGTTGGCACGGACAATCTTGCCGCCTTCCGGCTCCACCGGAATAAGACCTGGCAGCTCACGCCGCAGAACATCGATAACCGCCGTTCCGTTGGCCTTGTCCTCAATGAGCTTGCGAACCGCCTGCGGCCACTTGGCAGAAAGGGAGCGCACTGCTCGAATAGTCTCAGTAAAGCTCATGCGGCCACGGACCTGATCCAGCAAATAGCGGCTGCTGCCCTTGCGCGCCCAAACCTGCCCGACCACATAGTCGGAGGATTGCGCGTCCTTGAAGGTACAGTCCCAGCTCTGTATATAGTCGTACAGCCCATCCGGCAGGGTGCGGTAGAACTGCCACCACTCCCGCTTGAAGGTGCCGCCGTCGCCCGGCGTGGGGTGCTGCTGATACAGCGCCGCCCAGTCACGGCTGCCGACCGTCGCCTTGATGGCGGCCAAAGCCTTCTCGTCATATTTCCATTTCCACAGGGCCTCGCCCTCCTGCCGGATGTCGTAGGACTTTGTCGGTGCCTCGCAGATGGCCGGCAGGTCGAGGATCGTCCATTGGTCCGCGCCGCCCTGCGAATCCTTGAGCAGCCTGCCGGCCAGATCGTCCTCGTGCCAGCGGGTCAGGGTCAATAAAATACACCCATCTTTTTCAAGACGGGTGTACAAAGTGGAGGTGTACCAGTCATAGACCTTGTCCCGATAGGTCGCGCTGTCGGCCTCCTCACGGTTTTTGATGGGGTCGTCGATGATGATGTACTCGCCGCCCATGCCGGTGATACCACCGCCGACACCGGCTGACCGGTAGACACCTCGGTGGTTGACGATCTCAAAAACATCGTTGTTGCGCAAATAGCGCGTATCCGAAAATTGTCTGGTTGATTTGTTGGTAAGACTTGTATCGGGGAAAAGCTGATGATAGCTTTCCTCATCAATGATGCGCTGTACATCCCGATTCATTCGGCTGGCCAGGTCCGCCGAGTAAGAGCAGGAGATGATCGAAGTATCCGGCTGCTGCCCCAGCAGGAAAGCTGGAAACTTTCGGGAGACAAGCTCGCTTTTTCCATGGCGTGGCGGCATAAAGACCATCAGGCGGCGGATCTGCTTGTGTGCCAGCTGGTCGAGATATTCGCACAACAGGCGGTGGTGCCAGTTCATGCGGTAGTTATGGTCGACGTACAGGACAAAGTCCCCCATCTTCCGACGGGCAAGCTCCCGTTCGGCCTCCAGCACAAGGGCGCTGATGCGCTCATCCATCTTTCTTTTCCCTCCTGATCAGCGCCCGAAGCTCCTCATCAGAAAAATCCTGCAGGACGCGCTCATGTGTGTTGTCCTCTTTCGGCATCTGGGCCTTCTGGGCGCGCAGGATGCGCAGCTCGCTGAGGTATTGCCGCTTCTCCTTCTGCACCTTGGTCAATTCTGCTTGCAGCTTTTGGATGACGTCGAAGACATCCCGCGTGCGGGTGGTAGTCTCCACCTGCTTTGACCGGTTGCCCTTGACACCCTCGCTTTCTACCGTCCGGCGGGTTACCCCGTCCAGGGAGAGGCCATTTTTGGCGTCCTGGTACTTCTGGATGGATTCCAGCAGCTGCCGTTCGCGGCTGGTGAGCAGGATCACCTCATCGATGATGAGCGCCTCCTCGTCGGTGTAGTCGATCTGGCGCAGGCGCTGCAGCTCTTCGGCGGGGATCATATCGAACGTCGGATTCGCATACAGCCCATGCACATAGTGGTTCTGGTTGCCTTTTGGCGCGCCGTGGCCGGCAGCGTTTTGGTTGCCCTTTGGCGCACCTTTGGCGGCGGGTTTTCGTTTGGTAACGTTACCATTCCCCGCCGTTTTATTTGGTAACGTTTCGGGTTTATTTGGTAACGTTACCATTCGGTTTGGTAACGTTTCGGGCTCGTTTGGTAACGCTGCACTCTCCCAGCCGTCCTGGTTTTTCCACTTGCGGACCATCGCTTCCGAGACCCCAAGCTCCTCTGCAATATCCCGCAAAAGCCGCTTGCCATCAGACTTTTTCCACAACTCAAATGCTTTTTCCCGGTTGGGGCTTCTCCCCCTCGGCACACCTCACCACCTCTCTGATCGTTCGTTTGGTAACGTTGTTTGAACCTGAAATTTTGATTTTACTCGTCCAGGCCAAAAAGCCTGCGATGGTAGTCCAGTTTCTTACTCAATTCCTCCTGCATAATCCCGTAGAAAGACTGCTTTGCAAGCCTGCGTCCGCTGCCTGCGGTTTGGTTGATCGACTTAAAGGCTCCCGCTGTCCCCACCTTTTTCATCTGCTCGGTCGGGACAGGGTTCTTTCCATTGAGGATCATGCACAGGTTGTATTCGTTCGGCTGAAATCCCGGCAGGCCGTCGGTACCGCAGCAGGTCATGCTGTCTCCCATCGCCCGCAGCCGGTTTTCGCCGCAATAAAAGGCAATCCCGTTCCGGTGGCACTCCGCTTTGATCTGCGCAAACTGCCGCCGCAGGGTGGAAAGCGGATAGACATAGTCGCCGCCGACCTTTACCATCCCGGGCTTGCTCTTAAAAAACTTCATTCCTTCGATGACCAGTCCATGTGCTCCCGCCGCCGCGATGCGCGGGATATTCTGCATGACATCCCGGAACACCTCCGGCATATAGGGCTGCACACGCACGATGGTGCGCTGGACACGGGCCGACACCTTCCGGAGCATCTCGAGGCGCTCCTCATAGCGCGGGCAGCCTGGTTCCAGCTTATCGTACTTGCTGCACACCATGGAAATCTGCACAACACAGTTGCATTGGCTCAGCAGGGCAAGGTATTCGTCGTCTGCTACCAAGCGGCCTTTTGTCGATACCACAAAGGGGTAGTGTGTCTGAGCGAATACCTTCAGGCATTCATACGAAGCGCGGATTTTTTTCTCCACCGGCTGGAAAGGGTCGCTCATCCCGCCCCAGTGGATCGGAATGTTCCAGTCGCACCATTTTGTTTCGAGGGTGCGCTCGCCCTTGATAAACGCCAGCAGGCTTTCCGGGCTTTCGTCCGTCTTAATTTCGTTCAGGTTGCTCTTTTTCTGCACAAAACAATACCGGCACCCGTGCGAGCATCCCCGGTAGGTATCGAACCGCACAGGCAGATTGCACAGGATTACCTGGCTGCCGCATTTGCATCCCATCAGATTTCCCCCTTTATCTTTTTGAGGATCAGCTGCACCATGCCCTCTTTTCCATTGGCCTTGATGTAAGCCGCCACATCCTCGTGTTCCTCCTTGTTGAAGCTGAGCTCAATGTTGAATGTTTCCTCGATACCGGACAGTTCTTCCTGTAGGAAATCGGCGTCGAGGGCCGCCGCGATATCGTTTTCCAGCGCGTCAATCTCCGCTTGGGAAAAGCCGATCCTCAGCGCATCGCCTCCAAGCTCTTCCAGGACAGACTTCAATTTTTCATTGTCCCAGCTGCCGGTGATTTTGTTGAGGGCAAGGTTGAGCTGCTTTTCTTTTATCTCGTCCAGGTTTACCACTGACACCTCGGCCTTTTCCTCGCCCCAGTATTCCAGGACGCTCAGGCGCTGATGTCCGCTGACAACCCGATTGGTTCGTTGATTCCAGACGATGGGGAGCACCTGGCCAAATCTTCTCATGCTTTCTTCCAGATATTGAAATTCTTCATCCCCCGGCATCAGGTCGACGCGGGGATTGTAGGTAGCTCGCTCCATCTCATCAATGCGTTTTTTTATGATCTTCATTCCATCAATCCTCTTGCTTTCTGTACGACCAACTGTGCCAGCTCCAATTTCCCCTGCCGGTGCTCCTGCAACCATGTCTCGAATATCTCGCGTGCCTCTGCTGGCAGGGTGAAAGTGATCTGAAACTGTGTCGGCTGCTCGTTCCGCTGCGCGAACTCCTCATTGAAAAGATCCTCAATGTGATTGTAGTCCGTCTGCAGTGCCTCAAGTTCGCTCTCATCAAAGCCCGTCAGAACAAGTTCCCCCTGCTCAGCCAGCTCGGACAGCAGCTCTTCCAGTTTGCTGTCGTCCCATTGACCGGAAATTTTATTGAGCGCCAGATTAAGCGCCTTTTCCTCCCGCTCCGGAAGATCGACAACGGATACCTCCGTTTCCTCAACGCCTTGCGCGCAGAGGATGGCGTACCGCTGGTGGCCGCCGACAATGTGGCCTGTCCGCCGGTTCCAGATGATCGGCTCGACCAAGCCAAAGGCTTCCATCGAATTATTCAGCTTCTCCCAGGCCTTGTCTCCCTCGCAGAGCGTTTGCCTAGGATTGTAGTCGGCCGGAACCAGCTCCGACAGCTTCTTTTTTACCATTTCCATCTGCGTTCTCTCCTGACACAAGAAAATTGAGGATATAAAGAAAGCCGCACTGTTTTTTCACAGTACGGCTTTTCAAAAAAGATTCTGTTTTAAAATTCGTAGTGTGTCCAAAGGCTTAAAATTTTGACCGCCTGTTCTTCCTCCAGTACCTGATAGACCAGGCGGTGTTGGACGTTGATTCGTCTGGAATAGGCAGTTTTGAGATCGCCGACCAGTTTTTCATACGGTGGTGGATGCTGGTAAGGATTTTCTTTTAAAATCTCTATCAGTGCCTTTACCTTCCCATCCAGCTTGGCGGCTTTCAGGTTGGGCAGCTGTTTGAGCGCCGCCTTTGTAAAATAAATTTGATACATTACCAGTCCACCTCATCCAGTGGAACACAGTCCTCCAGCGGCTCCTTCATTCCTTCCAGGATGGCGTCGCGAGTCGCCGGATGGCTCATCAGATAAACCGTCTCCAAAAGGCTGTTGTAATCCGATTCACTTAAAACAACAGCGTTTCCGTTTTTGGTGGTCACATTGATGACGTCATTGTACTCCACAGCCTGATTTAAATACTCAAAGATATTCTTTCTAAAATTAGTTGCGTTTGTATTGGTCATGCAGTCCACCTCCTTCTTTACTATATGTACATTATAGCGTACATATTCGTCGGTGTCAAGAAGAAAAGACTGTACAAAGAAGGCCGCACTGTTTTCACAGCGCGGCCTTCTTTGAAGGTGTTGAAGGAACAATAATTTTTTTGCTAGATTGGTAGCATAATCATTATAGCACATCGTTTTCCCGTTGTGTTCCCATCTTTTTCCCACGATTCTCTCCATCCTCGTCCATATCGTAAAAAATATCCGCTCCAAAGAGCATGATGGACAACTCTTCGACTGCAAGGTCAATGTCTCGGAAAACAGTACTTTTTGAGATCGCTTCCTCATCCATGATCTGTTGATAATCTTTTCCTTCGAAGGAATGGGCCGCCAGGACACGATACCGCCGCTGCTTTTCCGCATTTCCATTTTCGCACTGCAGACGGTAGAGCTCCAGCATCGACTTTGTCTGCTGCACCAGTGTCTCGGTCCTCCCAGCGGAGATTGCCAGGCCCTCCAGGTAAACATCCTGCCGGCCGGAAAGCTGCTGCGAGTAGACGCCTTCCGGGTCGTTCTGCGCCGATTCCAGGACCTTGCGCACATCATACACCGACTTGTGCGCATGGGTATCGAACTGCTGCAGGTGCTCCAGGAGCAGTCTGGTGTTGCGCAGCCGCCAATCCCGCCTTTCTCTTCTTTCCTTCTTTTTCTGTTTTGCCAGCGTCTCCAGCGTCACCTGAGCCGCTTTCTGCGCTGCCAGTTCAATGATGTCCTTTTCACTCATGGTCATAGACCCGCGCCTCCCCTTGTCTTTGTCAAAAATTTTTGATAGACTATATTTGTCACATGTTTTTGGGGGAGGGCGCAAGCCCTCTTCTTTTTTTAATGTTTATATGGTTTAGATTCAATAATTTCCATCGCAACCACCATATTATCAATCCTGCTGTCCATACACGGAAAAGCATAGTGCTGCACAGTATCCAGCTCTTCCGACCTAAGATCAAAATGAAGGATTCGCCGCGTTGGATCAATTTCCATGTTACAGGTGTTTTCTACGAAAGCCGCTATATCCCGTTCGGTCAGCTGATCTGGATAAAAACTTAGGACATTCTTCCCGTGCTGATTTCCAATCACCTTGAAGGCGATCGTTCCCTTATACGGACCGCACTGCAATGTCACGCGCACCGTTTGCTCCCAATCGTGCAGATTGGTTGTGTTGTTGTAAAATTTCAATCTGATTCCCCTTTCCCCTCAAAATCGCAAACGTTTAGGATTTTTACAGTCTCCGCCATCCTGGACAGCTCCGCCAGTTCCGCCTCCCGGTTGGCGCCAAAGATGATGTCAAGCTGGGTGAGCATCAGCTTCACCTTCGCTCGCTTTGAGCGCAGGAGGACAAGCGACTCTTCCAGCTTGTCCTCCCCCGCTCCCTCCCTCCGGCAGTCGAGATACCGCTGGAGCGCCTGCACCAGATACCTTGCCTCCACCATTGCAAGGTAAATCTGGGCGGTTTCTCCGTACTTATCGATGGCCTTCCGGCATATCTCCTTGCTTTCCTTCAGGTTATGTACCACGATCGTTGCCCCCTTTCTGATTTTTTTCTGCCAGCTGGGCCAGATGCTCCATGTACTCTCCGGCCGGATCGCCTCCGGCAGCCAGCCATGCCCTGGCCTTGGTGCAAAGATACCGGTTTGCCGCGCAGGATAGTTTATCCGACGCCGCGATGATGCGGGCGATGGGGGAGTTGTTTTGTTCCAGATCAATCATCTTCTTTTTCTCCCAAACCCGCACACCATCTATGAAACTTCCGTTGCTTGACCTCCTCTGTGCCGGAGAGGTCGATCCCTGCATCCAGAACATCGATGCTGAGCTGCACATCCCCCATCTCCTCAATTAGCATCTTCAGCAGTTCTTCCACTGTGGACCGCGTAGGATTCTCACGGCGCATCGCGCGGGACAGTTTGAGGGCCGCCTGCCCCAGTTCCGCACATTCTTCCGCCAGCTGTTCCAGCGCTGCCGGGATGCCGATCCGGTTGATAATACGGCTGCCGTCTACCTGTTCCTCCATCCTCTTATAACACCGGTTGCAGATCACATATCCCGATGTTACTTCCTGATCGCATTTTGCACATCTTGACATTTTCTATTTTCCTCCTCCAAAAAATTCCTCTCTCATGTCCACAAGTTTTTGCGTCCTGTGGAAGAACTCTCCCCCAGCGATGACCTGTGTTGGTGTCCGGTTACACTGAAACCGCCGGCAGATCAGGGGCCGCACGGGGTAAATCAGACACTTGCGTTCGCTATCCGAGCGGAACGGGCAGGTCATATCCACCGGATTGTCCGAGGTGGGATAGCGGTGTTTCTGCTCCCTGATCTGGTGCTTTTGGATATAGCGGTGGATTACCGCCTTCTCATTCTCCGTCAGGTGGAGCACATTGGAGCAGCAGGCTCCGCAGTTGGAGCACTTACCATCGACAGTAAAATCCGTCACGCTTCGATCTTCAAGGACCTCAAACAGGCTCTTAATCATCTTCCATTCCACTCCTTCCAATCCGGTCCTTCATGGTAGCCGAGCATCCCTTTCTCGCGGAAGATCTCCAGGTTTGCCCGTGCTTCTCGTTCCGGGACATGCTTGATATCCGCCACGGCCGATACCAGCGTATCAAAGTCCTGCTTTGGGTTATCTCGGATCATCAGGGACACGAGCGCCCGCGTCGAACCATCAAAGCGCATATCCCAGTATCCAACCGTTCCTTGCTTCTCTCTGGCTACATACTTTCCGTCGTGTGTCCGCTCGATGCGGCGGATGTTCTCACGTCGGAAATCCAAGACGTTGCCGTTGATGTGTTCCAGCTGGTTTTGCCAGGTCGAATAGATGATGTACTTGAACGTGGAAACGTTCCGGTTCTCGTATTTTCCCATCACCTCGCCGTTGTCCTGTATAAAGATGCTGCGGAGTTTGAGCACCTGCGGCAGATCCTCGTGAGAGATAAGGACTCTGCTGATCTCACCGCCTTCAATCGGGTTCACGACATAGATTGCGTTGTACCGGCGGCCCTGCGGACCGCTCCTCAGTTTGGAGACCGGATTGCGCAAACTTCCCATGTACTGCCCTGTTCCCTTCAAGACAATCTCATCGTACATCTCGCCGGTTGTTTTGCTGCTCATCGATACTCCCTCCCTGATTTGTCGTGCCTGATTTCAATGCGATGGATGAGCGAGAAGCCCGAGGCGGCAAGCATCAGCTTGACCGCCTTAATGAGCCTTTCCGCGTTGCGGTCGCACTCGTCCTGCTCCCGATCCGCCTCTTTGATTGCTCGGAAGGCGGTGGGGTCGCGGTATCCGCTGGGATTATAGAGCGGGTTGTTTCGGCTGTTCATCGGCTTCCCTCCAGATTCGCGCTCATGATGGTAAGCAGCTTTTGGACTGCCGACCGGAATTTTTCAGCGGTTTGGGCATCGCTGCTCTCCAGTGCCTTAAGCAGGCCGCTGAGCTCGTTAAAATCCGCTTGGAACGCCTTAAACTTCTCGTCAAAGACGATCAGCTCCCTGCTGCCCGCCTGCTGGGACTTGCTTTGCAGCTGTCGGTTCTTCTCCTCGGCCTCTGCCGCCCGCTGCTCGGCTTTTTCTTTTTCCTGCTGTAGTTTCTCAATCTGATCGGAAAAACGCTGCTCCGCCTCCCTCTGCGCCTGCTCGCGCAGTTCTCCAAACATCTGCTGGTCCGGCTCCTGGCTTTGTGCTTTGAGCTCCTCAATCTGCCGCTGGAGTTCCTTTGCCTTTTCCTCGCTCTGGCGCCGTTTTTCCTCGGCGGCTTTCCGTGCTTCCTCCAGCTTTTTGGCTGCCTCCACCTTTACCTCCAAAGACTTTTCGTAGCCGGCATTCTGGTTAACCGCCTCCTGCAGGCGGGTCTCCATTTTCTGCCGCTCGCTGATGGCGGTGTCCAGCTGTACGGAGGCCTGCGAGATCTGCTTCTCCTTTTCTTCCAGCTGTCTTTTCAGTTCCTTGTTCTCCTGCAGTGCGTCTTTAAGCTCACGGGTGGACATATTCTCCACATCATGCTCCGCCACAAATTCTTCCCGCTCTTCCGCCGGCAAAACGGTGAGCGCCAGCGCCTTGGAAACGTCCAAATTCATAATCGCTTGCGAATTTGCCACAGTCGTGAAGAGGCTCCCCTGGTCGCTCCCATACTCCCGATACAGCCGCATGAAGTTGTTGGCGGTAGATTGGCTGTAGTTGACGTTTTCTTTGAGCCACTTGCCCCACTCTCCGTGCGGTACCAGTTCCTTTGCCTCCAGTAAGCGCTCGCCGATCTCGATTGCGCAGCTGACTGCCGTGATCTTCGCCTGCCGGTCGAAAGTGATGATCTCCACCGCCAGCTGCTGCAAACGCTGGCTCGATTCGATTTCTTCAAAGCTCACATTTTCCATCTCGTACATTCTGATTCTCCTTTACGCTGCTGTCACTTGGATTCTTTTCCTGCTCTTGTGCTTTTTCTTCGGTTCAACCACTGTCTTCATCCACTTTTCCACAAAGCGTTTGACCTCCTGCTGTGGCTGGTAGTTGTTCTCGACGTCGTTGCGGTACCCGCGGTACTGGCGCAGGGCGTTGTCTTTTCCCAGTTCCAGTGTGTAGTAGGGTTCCTCTGGCGCCGTCTCTCTGCGGATGCAAAACAGCTTACACTGGCCCTGCGCATAGGATTTCGCATAGTTTGCAACACAGTGCTTGAGCTTCTGCCCCTCTGTCACCAGTTCTCGGTAGGAGCCGATGGGGCGGATCAGCAGCCCATCCGACTGCCAGGCATAGCCGCTCCACTTTTTGGCGGCCCGCTCGATTCCCTGTGCAGTTCTCTGGTTTTCCTTTTCCGCTGCCAGGGCGGTGGCCTCATCGTGGGCCTTTGTCAGGTCCTTCGGCCGCAGGATGCGGTCATCTGTCAGGTCATACCCCAGCTTTTTGCAGGCGTTCAGATAGTCGATCCAATCGATCATGATGTAGTCCTCGCTGCCGCCCCGGCACCTGACGGCAACTTGCTTATCCAGATAGTGCTCGATCTTTGTCAGTGATAGATATTCTGCCAGAGCAGCGAGGCGTGAGTATCCTTCAACCCGCTCATAGAGGCGCTGGAAAGTTGGCATATCCACCCGCTGATGCCAGGCAATTTGCCGGTAAGTTTCCAATTCACGCCAGGTAGGGTCGATGGAAAGGATCTCTTTCAACGCTTGGCCGGACAAGCCGAAAATTTCCTGCGGCGTTTTGCCTTCCGGCATCCTGGGGCCGTACCCGCTCACAATCTCCCCCAGTATCCGGTAAAGGCCCGCCTTGGCAAAGGTTTCCATCTGTGCTGGGTAAACCATGCAGTCCAGCAGCAGGCGGCCCGGATCGGCCTTGATGTGGCAAGCAATCTCCTCCAGCGGGACAAAGCGCATCCGGCTGTCCTTCTGACGGATGGCGTCCATCGTCCCTGGATAAATTCTGCAGCTCCCCCTCCACCGCTCCGAGACCTCGTAAAAACGCATCTCGCCGGTCTGCCGGAAGTTCCCCCAGTCGTAAAAGCCGGTATAGCCCTGCAAGGCAAGGCTGTAAAAGCACCGGTGACGCTCGAAAAGGGTGTACTCCTCGCCTGTCCGGGTGCGTGAATTGCTGTACAGATAGACCTTGAAGTACCGCAGACACCAGCCCTCATCGGTGGGCTGGATGTAGCAGAACCATTCGTCCCCGCGCACAACAGCCTCGTGATCCTTAAACTTACCGGTTGCCAGAAAAAACACCTTGCTGTGACAGTGCGGGCACTCTCCCTGCGCACGGTGTTTTGGGTGCTCAATCTCTACCTCCTGATGGCAGTGGCTACACCAGCCTCGCTGCTTTTTCTGCCCCTTCTGGTAGTCGTAGAAGATGCAGCGGTATTCCTTCATCAGCTCCTGATCCACCCATTCCATCACAGCGGGCGGCAGGGGCGTGATCTGCCGCATCTTCGCATCGATGCGCTCCTTGATCCTGTCGTGCCGGCGCGCGAGCTGCTCCTCCCGCAGCCGCTTTTGGTAGTCACGCAGAATCTGAAAGCCGCTCTCCCCACTGCTCGAGAAGGAAAACGGGGCGTTGTTTTTGCACCACGCCCGGATGAGGTTCGTGTCCTCGGCGGTCATGTGGTAGACACCATGATACTGTCCGAAGATCGTGCTCAGCGTTGCGTCGCTCGGCTTCTCGCTCGCCGGGAACTGAGAAAGCAGGTCGTCCGGCTGCTGAAAGGTTCGGTATAGTGGCTTTCCGTCGTGGGTGTAGGCCGTCAAAATCAGAGTGTCTCCCTCCATCCTGGCACCGGCAAGATAATTTGCCCGCCGATGCTGATAGCCGTAGTGTTCGACAAGCGTTTCTGCCGGTACCGCAATCTGCGGGGCTGGGTCAAAGGGAAGCTTCATCAACCCTCTTTTTTCTGCCAATCGCATGAGAATCCCTCCCTACAACAAATCTTCCAGAGAAAACATGAGCCTGTCTGCCTGCACAGCTTCTGGCGCCACCGGTTTTTCCGGTTCCTGCGGAGCGGGTTCCTTCTGTCCAATCCCATAAAACTCGAAGATGATTTTCTCGGCCTCCTCATCCTCCATGCAGTAGCAGTTGTCCTGCTTATGCGCCCTGGCATAATCAAACAGCTTTTTGGCACAGGCGGTAAGCTCCATCCCTTTGGTAGCCAAATCCTTCTCTACAATCTCCGCCGCCGCAGTGTCCCCTTCGCATCTGCTCAAAAGCATCTGACCGATGCAGTATTCCAGACTTCCCTTTTTGGTTTTTTCTATCTGTTTTTGCAGTTCCTTCATGGTGTTGTCTCCCTTCAAATTCACAGACGTTTGCGATTTTGCCTTGTACAAAATCAGGAGCGTCTCCTCGTGTTCCTCCGGTTTTTCCTCTTCCGGAAACATTGCTTTCATGCTTTCCAAAAACCGCCGCATCCGCCATACCTGCGAAAAGTACATCGGTGTGCACCAGACCGTCTCTTTGGCGGAGTCCCCCGCCACCAGCGGCTCGGTAAGCGCGTTGCCAATCTTGACATACCCTGCGCATCCCAACAGCGATAGCTGGATATAGCACATATAGGCCGCCGTCGAGTCGATGTCCTGCGCGATAAACAAAACGTCCTGCTGGTAGTTGATCTTCTCCTGCCGGCAGGCGTTGGCAAACGCAATCAGCATGGCGCCAGCGCCGCAGCAGCAGTCACCGACACTGATCCATCCCTTCCGCTCAAGATTTTCTTTCTGTTCATCCAGATTGAGCTTCGCCATCAGGTGGCAGACATGATATGGTGTGAAAAACTGCCCCTTCCAGTGGTTGCCCAGCTCCAGCTGCATGAACATTTTCCCAAGGAAGTCCTGGTCGGGATTGCGTTCCAGCTCCAGGACCGTCTCGGCAAACAGCACAGGAAAAACCTCCTGCTCCTGCTTGTTGTAGCGTTTGATGGTGTCGAGGTACATCTTTTCCCTCGTTTGATAGTGCCGTTTGTCCACCGCGTTCGCGATGGCGCAGGCTGACAGCGCGCAGAAATCGCTCCAAGCTTCCCAAGCCTGATGTCGGTAGAGCAGCTTTTTAAACTCTGCCATAAATCCTGCGGAGCGCTTCTCTACCTGTTGCTGCTGCCGCTTTGACATCTTTTTTCACCTGCATTTCCTTCTACCTGTCCGCACTTTTCCGGGTCGTTTAGGCAGGGGTTTTTGCAGCGCGGTCCCCTGCATGATTTGTACCCGCAGTCCGCACAGCAGTAGCGCTCCTGCAGACGGTCACAGTAAAACAGTTTACATTGTCTCTTTTTGCTTGCCATGCTTGCCTCCATAGGTGATGTAGCGTTGTATTTCATCGAAGTCGATCGAGGAGCTGTGTTCGGATGTGCTTGTCTGTTTCTCTCTGCGGGCAGGCTTTGCAGCTTTCCCTTTTGCTGCAAACTGTTCCGGTGTCGTGATCCCTTCGCGCAGGCAGCTGTCCAATACCGCCGCTACATACCGCCAGCTTTTTGCCCCCGACAACGCCGAGTACTCGATGACTGCCCGCATCAGTTCAGGAGCAACCTGTTTTTCTTCCAGATAAACACCGATCTCCCGTTCCACCGCTGGTGTCACCGGCGCTATATTCTGCTCAAAGCAGCGCTCCATTTCCTCGCGCGCGCGTACAACAACTACTACTATATTTTCTTTACTTTTCTTTGTGTCATAATTCTCGGAATTACAGGGGTTTTTCTCGGAATAACTGCCGTTTTTCTCGGAATTATTGAAAAAAGGTTGCACTTTAATAAAGCCTTGGGTTTCTTCTTTTGAAAGAAGCCAAAACTTTGCATTGACGACGATCGGATTTTTTGTGGCGCGGGACTTTACCGCCATCTGAAATCGTCTCTGTATTCCGGTGGACGTGAGGATAGTGTCCGACTGAAAAAGTTTGTTGTCAAACAGTGACCGTTCCAATAAGAATTTCCTCATCTGTCCTATTTTCTCTGGGCTCATTCCCAGCTCGGAGGATGTGATGTAATCAAAATCCGCATCGAAATCCAGGTAATAGCCGTGTCCCTTGTAAATCTCACAAAGCAGGTACAGGTAATAGGTGACGCCATCGGCGCCGAACCTGCCCTTTAAAATCTTGATCTTGCGATCCGAGAAAAAGTCCACATCCAAAGAAAAGTACTCCAGTCCTTCCTTTTGTGGACGTGCCATTTAAATACCTCTCGTTTCGGTAATGATACGCTGTATTTCCTGTAAGCGTTCCCGCAAATACTGGTTTTCTGCGGCCAGCTCTTTGTCAGTCTGCATTCTTGGAATATCAGACAGGCCCAGAAGATAGTCGGCGGACACTTGAAAGCACCGACATATCGCTGCCAATACTCCACAGCTTGGTTCTCGACCGCAAAAATAATTCGATATTGTTTGCGGTTTAAGATTAAGAGCCCTCGCCATTTCAGCCTGTGTGATCCCTTCCCACCTCTTTATTTCCTTGAGACGATTGACTAAAACACTATCCTTATCCGTAGACTTGCTCATTTAGTCATTTCCTCCATTTCAAAATCCTGCACAGCTGCTCATCCAGCCGGATTCCCTGCAGGTGGTACTTCTCGTCGAAGCTCTTTTGACCGAGCTGATCCACCTCTGCGTGGTGCTGCCGGCAGAGCGGTTCCACCAGCTGTCCCAGGTGATGGATTTTCCGGCGGTCGCGTCCCATGCCGACCCGCTCGACCTCATGGATTTCTGCCTTCTGTCCGCAGATGGCACAGCGCCGGTGCGCTACGCAGGCATAGACATATCGCTCGATGTCCTCGCACTGCTGCAGCAGGCTGACCTTGCAGGGCACGGCATGGGTGACGCAGAAATCAATCAGGTAGGTGATAAAGTTTCTGGCCGTAGTCATGTCGGTGTCGGAAAGGCTGAAATACTGTGTCCCGTCCTCGCACTGGGAGAGGAAGTCGTACTTCATCAGCTCCTTCAGCTCCTGCGGCTCGTAGCCTGTCCAGTCCGCAATATCCCGCAGCAGTGCGTAGATTTTGCGGCGCTGCACCGCGCTGATCCTGCGGCCGTCCTCCACCCGCACCGAGCACTCGGTGACGCCGTGGGTTGTAAGATACTCCGCATCGGAAAACGGGACGACCAGAGTCAGAGCCTGTCCATCGTAGTCCTGTATGTAGCCTGGCAGCCATCCTTCTCCTGTCATCCCGTTATTCCCTCCTATCTATGTTCCGGCGGCGGTTCCAACCCTGCAAAGAAATCATCTTCCAAGCTGAAATCCTTACTGTCCGCCTCATTGTTTGGTGTAATCTCTGTAGCCTGCGCTTCCGCTACTGGCTGCGGCTGGGGTTCCAGATCCGCGTTGTCCACATATTCCGGCGTGCCGTCGTCGCGAATAGCCGCCATGTCGTTTTCCATCGCCATCTGCAGCTCGGTGGACATGATGCCCCACTTGGAGATGAGCTGGCGCAGCATCGTTTTGTATGCCATAGCGTCAAAATCCTTGTACCAGAAGGAGGAATACTTCCACATTTCCTTCTGGGGGACCTCCCCGTTTAAAATCCGCTGGTGAGCCTCGGCACTGTACGCCTGTGAATACTGGTCAGCGTGCGCCTGCATCTTCTCGTAGCTCCAGTACATCGCCTTCCGGAAGCCGTTCAGATACTCGAACATCGCGTAGTAGCCGATGGTTCTGGCCTGCTCCCGCTGCCGCTCGTCCTGGATCAGCTCCACCTCAATTTCCTCATTAAGCGGGTCGAAGTGTTTGAGCTCCCCTTCCTTGATTGCCAGGACGTTGATTTTTTTGTAATAGCCCGAGCGGATCGCCAGCTGGATATACCCCTTGTACCCCAGTTGAAACTGCGCCGTGACCGAAATGACGTTGCCCTGCCGATCCTTCTTTTTGTAGGGAACCATGTAGTACTGCCCCAGCTGCGGCGAGGGGGAAAGGTTTAAGGATTCCCCCAGAAACGCACAGTTGAGAATCGACATCGAATCGCACTCCTGCAGCGCCGGGGAGTTGGTGACCGCGGACAGAATCGCCGTCATAAACCGCTGGCCGCCCTTGCCGCCGATCACCTCGTTGATCTTCTTCTTGATGGCGTCCTGCGTCAAAAAGACGCTGAAACTCTGCTTCTTCCCGCCCTTGACCAAACTGTTTGCCATTACTCAACCCTCCCATATCGGATATGATTTTGAACTAAAAACGCTTTGAGCGCCTGCATCTGCTCTGGTGTAACCCACACGCGGAAATCCAGCACCCGCAGCTCTGGGGCAGCTTCTCTGGCTGCTTCCTGCGGTGTGTTCATCTGTGCCACCGTCCGTTCTTTCTCTACGCTAACAGTCTGTTGCGCCGCAGGAGAATCGGGTGCAGGCTCAGCCTGCTTGGCCTGCGCTTTTGCCTTCTGCGCCTGCTCATATTTGTGCTTTTCTTCCATCGCGCGGCTCATGTCCAATGTCTCCAGATAGGTGGAAAGCATCTGGTCGCAACAAGGCAACTGCATGGCGACGATGATACCGATATCGCTGTGCGTCTTGCGGATGCACTCGACGATCTCCTTCTCGATGTCCTTCATCGGGTAGGTAGCGTTGAGCCAGCGGTCGTTCCAGATTTTGGAGAGCGGCAGCACCTCCTCCAGGTCCCCAACCGCCCCCTCGAAAAAGCGCTCGATCTGCTGGCGCTTGTCCTGTTTCTTTGCCTCATCGTAGGCTTTGACCTGCCGGTCGATGGCGCCGATCGGTTCGTCCACCATTCTTTCCAGCTCCTTCATTTTGCTCTCGAAGTCGCTGAGCGGCTGGTTCCACTGCGCCTTGACCGCTTTGCGGCTGTCCGCCAGTGCGGCCTTGAATTTGTTGAGGTTTGCCCTGTCTGCCTTTGCCTCCTTGATACCGCTCTCGGTGACCACCATGCTCTGGTAAACCTGCAGCTTTCCGGCCAGCTCAGACTTGATTTCCTCAAAATTAAAACTGATCTGCGGCGGGATGACCTGCTCGATGGCAGGGGTCAATCTAACTTCCATCCATGCTCCTCCTTTACAGTTCCGGCAGAATCAGCGCGGGTCTCGTCCCACTCTGCACTGCCTGCCAAAATGCGATTTCCTTTTCCTTCAGGTATGCGATATCGTCCAGCGCCTGCTCTCGCTCAAAAAGATAGTGCCGGATCGTGACCTTTCAGCCATATTCGCCGCGCTCCCGAATCCGTGCTTTGAGGATTGCAAAGTCATATCCGGTCGCCAGCAGCTGATGGACAATCTGCGCGTAGTAGTAGTCCGGCACCTGGCCGTCCCACTTCTTCCAGTCCAGCGAGCGGCGGATCTCGGTGGTTTTGATTTCCAGGATGCCCTTGCGGCCGTCGCTGCCGGTCAGCTCCCCATCAAGGGTCGCGAAGATGAACGGGCAGTCCGGTTCATTGGCAATCATCCCGAACTCATCGTAGTCTACCTTGTACTGCGGGAAATCCAGCTCGAACAGCCGACGAATGGCGGCCTCTGACTCCTTCCCGAAGCGAACAACCTCCTTGTCCGAGATGTCCTCCGGCTCACGCAGGCCGGTCTTTTCCTCCCAAAGCCGGACATTCGACTTCCACGGGGAGAGCCCCAGGACAGCGGCGGCATCGCTGCCGCCGATTCCCTTTTGCCTTGCTTTGAGCCATTGTTCCCGATTCTCCGCCGCTACCATACCATCTGCCCCCTTACAAAATCAAAGTAGTTGTCCGATTCCAAGCAGAAATCTCGATCGGACTGCTCGATGTCGTGCAGGTGGGCGGCCCGATGCAGGCGCTTCTCCCGGCGGTATACCTCGCGGAGCAGCTTCTTCTTGGACTGCTCGTCCAGGTCGTTTTCCCAAAAGTCAGCCGCCCGCTCATCCAAGTTTGCCTCGATGTAGCTGTCGGCAAATTCACCGGTGTGTGCACGTCCGTACTCCTCTATGTACTCCTTCAGGCACGCCGGGCAAAACGGTTTGCCGTCCAGATAAGTGAGCTCGTCCTCGCTGTACCGGTCCCCACACTGAGAGCACCGGATGTCCTCCGGCTCCCGGCACTGCGGGTCGTACAGCTCATTGCTGCTTGTCCAATCTCTCATGATGGTACGCTCCTTCCTTGACTTTTCGTTCGATTCAGGATACAATGGAGGTGGACTTTTTGGTTAGTCCACCATGTTGGCGGAAAGGTTGGTCGCTTTGGTCGGTTGAGCAACCTTTCCGTTTTGCATTCTATCCCGGCTCTGACGCTCTGTCAGGGCCTTTTCTTTTTGCCCCAAAACTGCCAGCGCCAGCCCGTAAAGCCCGCACAGCACGAGCAGGAACAGGCTTGGCAGGGCGATTAAATACAGCAAGTTAAACATCTTGCTCCTTCCTTTCTACCGGGTGAATCGCTTTGCTCTTTTCTTTAGCGATCAACACTATATGCGCACAGAACAGTGCCAGCATTTCGCCTACTTTATCAGGATAAGCAAGCTCTACAATTGCTCCTGCCGATGCGCCTGCAAGGGCATCGATCACTTCTCCCCAGCTGGCTGTTCCTCTTTCCATTCTGATTTCGGCTCCCTCTTCGTTGAGGATAATCTCGATTTTTCCTTTTGCGCTCATAAAAACGCCTCCTTTAGATTTTTTGACTTTCCAGACACGCCAACACTTTGCGGGTGTAGGCTGTCTCATGGATGCCCTGCGCCCACTGCCCTTTTGCGCCGCCTTCCCCGAGGTTGTAGGCCATCAGGCTGTCGGTCAGGCTGTACCGTTCCAGGTATCCGCCGAGGATATAGGCCCCAGCTTTAATATTTTGTGTGGGGTCGGAAAGGTCGGTCACGCCGATCTGCTCCGATAGCCACGGCAGGTTGATGCTGTGGATCTGCATAAGGCCATAGCACTCACCATTTTTGGCGTCCGTCTGGTAGCCGCTCTCGACCTCCATCACCGCAAAGAGGACATCCGGTAGGACGCCGTACTCCTCACAGGCGGCCAGCGCCACATCCTGCAGCTCGTGCTCGAGTGGGATGTCCCGGTACTTGTCCAGGGGCTTGACCTCCACCCGCAGACGGCAGACAACCGGCTGAACCGGTTCCTCGGGCTTTTCTTCCGCCAGCGTCAGGACCGGCTCCTCCGGCGGCGCGTCGCGGATTACATCCCTCTGCTCGCAGCTGCTTAGCAGCAGGCACAGGCAGAGGGCAAATAGTATTCGCTTCATTAAATTCCAAACTCCTTCTTTACCCGCAGCCGAAGCTCCGAGATCGTCAACATGATCTGATCCAGCGGCTCCAGACATTCCTTGAGCTGAGGAATCTCCTCCTCAGTTATCTTCCCGTCTGCCAGGATATTAAGCAGCTGGTTGCCTGCACTGTCCCCTGATCTGATCGCCGCCAAAAACTGTAATGCCGCTCGGTCAAGTGGTTTCAGCTCTGTGTCTGGCATACACCGATCCCCCAGCGGGCAAACTTCGTGGCAGTAATAGGGAAGCAGCTCCGGCGATCCGTATATATCAGACATCCTCAGCACCACATCAACCGGCACGATCTTGGTATAGTTAAGCTCATAATCGGCCAGTGTGGATGGCGATACGCCAAGCAGTTCGGCGGCCCCCTCGCGGCTGTTGAGCTTGTCGTTAAACTTTGCCGCCTCTTTCCTCTTCTGACAGTAGATGTTGCTGGCGGCTTTCGTTGGGGTTTGTCCCATTTTGTTTTACCTCCTTGGTTGGTAGAATAAAGTTAGGCACCTTCCTGCTGCGAGTCGTTTTCCATCGCTCCGGGTTCATACCCTGCCAGCAGGTCTTCGACGGTGCAGCCCAGGACCTTTGCGATTGCCATGCCGACCTGCAGGGTCGGATTCCTGGTCCCCCGCTCAATCCAACAAAGCATCGCCTGGGTGATACCTGCCTGCCGTGCGACATAAGCCTGAGTCAGGCCTTTGTCCTTGCGGATTCTACGGATGTTTTCTCCGATCATCTATTCCACCTCCTCAGAACATAAACGATAACTATCGAATAGAAGATAATCGAAATGCCATCTAAGATCATTCTTACGGTCTCCATCTGGGTTCTCCTTCCTGTTTATATATTGACAACGAGCGCGGAAAAAGGTATCTTATTAGCAGGGGAGTTGCCTCCCCTGCCCTCATTCAAGCAGGAAGTCGATCAGCTCGACAACCGCCTTGATGAGTTCGATGATGGCGACTGCAAGGAGAATCTTATTGGTTTGGGATTCCTTGCGGTCGCTTTTCTTTTTCTTGCTCATTGGCATTTTCTCCTTTTTGTGTTATTATTAAGGTGTAACCCTTAACATGGTTATATTATATCACTATTTATCGTGATATTCAATACATTTTCACGTAATATCGTTAATTTTATGTTTTGCACAAAATTAGGTGATCTTTTTATGTATAAAGCACAAACAACAAAAGATAGGATAAGAAGCCGATGTAAGCAACAGAAAATCAGTATAGATGCCTTGCTGAAAGCCTGCAATCTGGGCGTTAATGCCATTAGCCAGATCAATGATTCTAAAGGAATGGCTTCTTTTAGTCTTGCCCGCATCGCAGACTATCTCGACTGCTCCGTCGACTATCTCTTGGGACGCACCGTCTCCCCCTCTGAGCTCTCGCCAGAGGCGCTTGAGCTTGCCTCCCGCTGGGATAAGCTCGACGACGACGGAAAGGCTCTCGTGCGCGCTGAGCTTGTCCACGCGGAAAGAGGAAAGCAACATGATCAATTGGAATGATGCCGCGTGGATGGCACTTGGTATATCAAAATACTACCCTACTGCAGAAAAGCAGCAATCCAAGAAACCAAAGAAATATCTGCCACACATACGTAATCTTGCTTGCAGAAAACGCCTTAAGGATACCCAAGCTGATAGCCGTTAGAACTGTTACGATACAGAAAAAAATGGTATCTACCAAATTTTTTACCCCCTTCATTCATGTCGATTGTCAACCCCAATCGACACAAAATCTGCTATAACTATGTTATAGCAGATACCTCTATCTGCTTTTTCTTTAACACAGTTATATTATAATCCATATCTTTATTGATTTCAAGTATTTTTCCATAAAATTATGGAATTTAGCGTTTTGTACAAAAAGGAGGCCCTTTCATGTATGAATCGAGCATCATCGCTGAAAATATAAAGAAAACCGCAAAAGCTTCAAATATACAGCTAAAAGATATGCTCCTTGATCTAAGCTTAAATAAAAATACCCTCTCCAATATGTACAATGGTTCAATGTTAAAAGGAGATAGTCTTGCCCGTATTGCGGATTATCTCGACGTTTCCGTCGACTATCTCCTCGGTCGAGAACCATCTTCGGAAACAAAAAAAGACGGCAGCGCCGAAGCACTGCCGCCGGACACCGCCCTTACCCCCTCCCAGAAGCAGCTGGTCGAGTTTGCCGAATCGCTGACCGAGGAGGAGGTCAAGAAGGTCCTGAGCTATATTCGGTTTGTTATTTCGGAACGGAAATAAATTGAAGCGAGTATCACTACCATGATATAATAAAAAGGGGTATTTTTATGACAAATGAGGAATTTCAAGACCTCCTGGAAATGAAGAAAATCTTTTTAAAAAACAACATACAGTTACCTGAAAACAACGAAAACAATTCATATGAACTAAAAAGCGAAAGTACAAAGGATCGTTTTTACTTAGATATCGACCGTCGCGGAAAAATCGAATTTTCAAAATTTAAGCTTCAAAATAGGTATTTACAAACGAAACAGCCTCTGGTAAGAATTGATATTGATTCTCCCCCGCATATCAACCCCGATGGAACCAAAACTTCTCGTAATCATATTCATATTTATCGAGAAACTGAATTTGATACAGGAAATCTCCCTTGGGCATATGACCTAAGCGATTTCAAGGGACTTGTTTTAAATGAAGATTATTCTTTCATTCATGTTTTCCACGAATTTTGTAAATATTGTCACATTGACAGTGAAAATATAAGAGGAGTGATTTGATATGAAAGCTCAAGCCGATATTGACTTTGCCAAATTATATCTCGGTTGGCTCGAAGAAAATATCGAGCAGTTTCAAATCAACCAAAGTACCTTTCGTCTGACCCTTCCCTTCTTGGACCGCAATAATGATTATGTAGAGCTTTACATTGTTCACAAAGATGATGGCACGTTTTATATCACGGACGATGGTGCAACCTTGAATGATTTAGACTTTAATGGATTTGATTTTAAATCTTCCGAAAAGAGGAAAAACATTCTGAACAGTATCATATCCGCTCATGGTGTAACCCTGACAGAAAGCAACGAACTCACTGTTTCCTGCGGCTTGGATGATCTCCCTCAGAAAAAACATTTACTTGCTCAGTGTATGATAAAAGTAAGTGATATGTTTTATCTCTCCAAACCTACTGTTCAGTCTCTCTTTTTGGAGGATGTTCAAAATTTCTTAGATAAATATGATGTACGATATTTTGAAAATTTTTCTCTTGTCGGTAAAAGTAAGTTATCTACCCACTACGATTTTGCTATTGCCAAATCAAAACAAGCTCCTGAGCGTCTAATTAAAGTTGTAAATAAACTTGATTTAAATGCTGCTCGAAATATCATTTTTGCTTGGAATGATACGAAAGATATGCGTTTATCCAACTCTGAGTTATATACATTCATAAAAGATACTGATAAAAAAGTTTCTTCTGACGCTATTGGTGCTTTGGAGGAATATGGAATCAAACCGGCTCTCTGGACTAATAGAGAAGATTATATTCAAGCTCTAACTGCGTAAAAAAAGCCGCTCCCGGGCTCCTACCCCCGAAAGCGGCATCGAGAAAAATACACTATTCGACATATTCTCCTCACATCTTATTATAACGCATTGGCAAGAATTGTCAATCGGAGGAGGAGAATATTATGATTTGTTCTAACTGCGGTGAGGAGTTCGTTGGAAATTTTTGCCCTCGCTGTGGAAAAGCTGTTTTTGCAGACCAATATAAAACTAAGTGTCCAAATTGCGGAATCGAGTTTAACGGAAATTTTTGTCCGAATTGTGGTCATCCCAAATCCACGGATATTTCCCACATAAATTCCTTACCTCCAACAAATGAACAACCAGAATATGAAAATCTTCAAAACACGCAGCCTCCAATTTCAATTACAATAAACAATTCGAACAGTGGTGTTCCTTCAGCCTCTACCGCCCATTCCCCTTCTGCTAAAAATAAATGGGTTGCTTTTTTGTTATGCCTATTTTTAGGGTTCTTGGGAATTCACAAATTTTACGAAAGAAAAATTTTAATGGGGATTCTTTATCTTTTTACTTGTGGGCTGTTTGGAATTGGGATAGTAGTCGATTTGATTGTTCTACTTTTTAAGCCTAATCCGTACTATGTATAATAACTTGGAGGTTGAGCGATAAATGAGCCTATTTGGTTTTGTTTCTGAGAAAAACTTAGTTCAAGCCCAGGAAGAAATCAAAAAATTAAATGCAAAACTGGAAAAAGCGAATGAAGACATTTCTCAAAAAGATTCTCTGATAAATCAGCTAAATCAATCCATCACTAATCTAAAAGAACAACTTCGCCCTGAACATAATGATATTGCAATTTTAACCAAGCAGCTTTTTGATCTAAAGCAGGAATATAAGCAAGAAGAAAGCAAGTTATCTTCTTTTCAGGAAAATGTTGCTGATGTAGAAAATAAGTTGACAGAATTACGAAAAGACTACATTGAACTTGATGAGGAAATTTTATATCAGTCATATTCTCTCTTCAAGCCCATGTATGACTTTGCTTCATCTGAAGAATATAAGGAAAAACTCGAAGAAATCCGCTCGCAGCAAAAAGAGATGATTCGTAACAAGACAGCAGCAACTTGCTCCACTAAATGGACTGTAGACGGTAGTGAAGCAAAAGGTCGAAAGGTCACAAACGATAATATAAAAATGCTTCTGCGTTGCTTTAATACTGACTGTGAAAATGCTATTGATCGAGTAAAATATAATAATATTGAAAGTATGAGGGCAAGAATCAATAAATCATATGAATCTTTGAACAAATTGGGAATAAGCAATAAAATAACTATATCTCCTGTTTACTTACGTCTAAAATTAGACGAGCTGTCTCTCGCCATTGAATATGCTATCAAAAAGCAGGATGAAAAGGAAGAACAAAAACGTATTCGTCAGGAGATGCGAGAGCAGGCCAAGTTGGAAAAAGAGCTTGAAGAAGCTCGAAAGAATATCGATAAAGAGAAAAAGCACTATTCCAACGCACTGGACAAACTTAATAGTCAGTTAGAAGGCATGCTTTCTGATGATCAGAAAAATGATTTGTTGGAGAAAAAAGCAGAAATCGAAGACCAGCTCTCAAACTTACAAAAAGCACTTGATGATGTTGATTATCGTGAAGCAAATCAGAAAGCTGGATATGTTTATATTATTTCCAATATCGGCGCTTTTGGAGAGAATGTGTATAAAATCGGTATGACACGTCGCTTAGACCCAATGGAGCGTGTTGATGAACTTGGAGATGCTTCTGTTCCGTTTAACTTTGATGTTCATGCTATGATTTTTTCCGAAGATGCTCCAAAACTGGAAGCTGCCCTGCATCGAGCTTTTGAAGACCGCAAACTCAACATGGTTAATACTCGAAGAGAATTTTTCCATGTTACACTTGATGAGATAGAATCTGTCGTCAAAGCAAACTACGATAAAACTGTTGAGTTTATCAAGATTCCTCCAGCTGAACAGTACCGTCAGTCCTTAGCGATGTTAGAAGAAAACAAAAAAGAAGCTGTATTGGTTTAAGATGTCAAATTTTTGACCACAGATAATAACCACCTGACTGACATTCTGAAAAAGTATATGAAGTAAAGAAACAATTCCCCTGCTTTTTATTTCATGGCAGGGGAATTGTTAAAAGGAGACTAGAAAAGCAGTGGATAAAAACAATATCAAACAGGAAGCTATACTAACCGTTTCTAGTATTGACATAAACTATGAAGACTATACACAAAGTGCCAATACATTGTTTCATTTCATGAGCAAAATGGATTTTCTTAAAACAGCATTAAAAAATAAATGCTTAGATGCAAGATACTGTATCGAAAATATTTCCTATTTAGGATTAAAATTAAATGGTGAACCGATAAATGAAATTGCAGTTCTGCAAAAATGCTTTTGTGATATTCCTTTGGCAATGAGTGCTAAACGCTCAAAAATAAAAATACAAGAGATTGATCTCAAAAAATTATCAGAGAAATATATTGTTAATTCTGAGCGATATCAATCTCATACCGATTTTTACGGAGAATATGGTATTGGATTTTCAAAGCAATGGGCAGAAAATAAAAATATTCAGCCTGTGCAATATTTAGCTTCCTGTTCTCAGTATACAAAAAATATGAGTAAAGTTCTTCAGCATCTATTGAATGCAACAGACATTTCAGATATTGAATTCGAAGATGCTCTCATGCGCTTTTGTTTTATAAAACCATTACATGGAATTATGAATAGAAAATTAGAATTCCAAAGAAAAGATGGTTCCATAGAAAAAGATATTGATGTGAGTGTCGAAAAAAACTTTCATGATGAAAAAGAATGGCGTTTTGTCCCTAAAATTGAAGATATTCATACCATTTTTCCAGAAGAATATCCTATTATTGCCAATAAAGATTCCATATTTCAAATTCATATGGATAAAGAGTACTTAGATCGTCGTATAAACGAATTAGCAAAGAAAAAAGTATCATCACTTCCATTCGAATTTGATGATATTCGTTACCTCATCGTTCCATCCCAAACTCAAAAACTTGATCTAATTAACCATATCGATTCTCTGGATCTCTCTAAAGAACAGAAATACCTTTTATGCAGTAAAATTTTAACTTTAGATGAAATAAGAAAGGATATATAATTATGGGAAATAAATTGAGAGAACTTTTTGAACGACAAGATTCTTACAAATTCACAATTCATTTTAATGAATCTGACGTTGGTGACAACTTTCAAACAAATTTAAAGGAATTTCTAACTGATCCAAAGAAAAATTATTTTTCTGTTCAAGGAAAAAATATTGCAGAAATAGATGTGTTTAGAAAGACACCTTCGGGAAACTATCCTATTAAAAATACACCTAATATTGATAAAATTGCATGTTCCTATCCAGCAGAACCTATTGTATTTACAATCTCTTATGAAGGACAAACTAACAATATTATTTTTCATAGATATGTAAAACCAAACGGTACTTTTCTGGAGTCTGTTCCAGAATCTGTTATTTATTTTTATTTTTATCAAGGTTCAGGATCAAAACAAGTTCAATTTCATTGGGAATTCAAATTCGAAAAAGCCTCATCTTATGCTCAACTTGCCAAAGAAAGTGAACTTTATTATTACCTATTGATAAAATGGACCAATCCGACTATCAATGTTATTCCAAAAGAGCTTAAGGAAAGCATTGTTACCTTGTATCGACTATCACTGGCCTGCAAGCGAATTGTTAAAATTGAAGAAAAACTTGGAGTACATTTTTTTCCATCAAAATGTACTCATTCTGATAATGAAATGTCGAAGTTTGAGTATATTTACCAATCTCTTGTTAAAGGAGAACCTATCAGAGACGATCAATCTTATGAAAATGTCTCTTCCACCTTTGAGAAGTCTGCTCCTTCATTTGAAATTGGAACAGAAATGTTACTTCAACATAATTTTACTGAAATTATTTCAGTCGCTGAAGAAGATATTGCTTTATACACAATGCAATTTTACTTCAATGCTTTTGTACATGATATCGAGATAGGAAATGAGGATAACAAAATTATTTTTACTGGTGCTGATGAAAAACCATTATATTCTGTCAAAAAATCTTATCTTACATCCTCAGATATACCTAAAATGACTGGAAATATAACCGAGGATATCCTCCCAATTATGAATGCAAAAACACTTTCTGAAATTTTGTCTGATTTAGCAAGTCAAGAAAGAACTGAAGTAGAAGAATTGTTGAACAAAGGTGGAGGAGAAATTAGACTGGAAATTACTAAATCCGAAAATACGCCAAGTGAGAAAGAAAAACAATAACAATGCAGGGAAGCCCAGCAGATCACTCTGCTGGGCTTCCCTTTTTCTCCTTTTTCTCCTTCTTCCCTTCCTCCACCGCTGCCTCAAACTCCCGCCTTGCGTACTCCAGCACCTCCTCGACCTCTTCATCGGTTAAAACCGATGCCTCCTCCATCAACTGCCGGAGCAACTCCTCTTTGCTGCACATCTCCTCACCTCATTTCTGTTGAGGCAAGTATACTGCTTTTTTATCGCTTTGTACCCGTTTTGTTAGAAACTATTATCTTCCAACAAAAACATTTGGCTATTTGATAGGGACTCACCTGCTATGGAATCGTCTTTCCTCTTTTGCTATGCTAAATTCACAGACGTTTGCGAATTTGCCGTCCCATTCTGCCTGTTTTTATCAAAATAGGGACAAGGCCGCACCACTTGCGCTATACTGCTCACAACGGCGACGTTCCACAAGCAAAACCAAAGGAGATGCTCCCATGAAAAAGGCAGTTATCTATGCCCGATACAGTTCCGATATGCAGCGAGAGGAATCCATCGACGCCCAGGTGCGCGCCTGCAGCTACTATGCTCATCAATATCAGTTCGAGGTCGTACATATTTATGCGGACCGCGCCCAGAGCGGAAAACGAACCAAAAACCGCGAACAGTTTTTGCAAATGATTGATGACGCTGCTGAAGGAAACTTTGAGGTTATCCTGGTGCATAAGCTCAACCGCTTCGGCCGAAATACACTTGAAGTATTGGAGTACAAAAACAGCCTGGAGGATATGGGAATCGAGCTGATCAGCGTGACCGAGCGGCTGGAAAGCACCCCAGAAGGCAAGCTCATGCTCATCATCATCGCCGGCATGAACGAGTTTTACTCAGACAACCTCTCACAGGAGGTCATGAAAGGATTAAAGGAAAACGCCTATCAATGCAAATTCACCGGTGGGGTGCCGGCGCTCGGCTACAAGGTCGATCCGGAGAGCAGAAAATTGGTGGTAGATGAGCAGGAAGCACCAATTGTCCAGCTGATTTTCCAGCGGTACGCCAGTGGCTGGGGCTATAACCTGATTATTGATGAGCTCACCCGCCTGGGCTATCGCACAAAATGCGGTAAACCATTTGGTAAAAACTCTCTCTTTGAACTGCTGCGCAACGAAAAGTACATTGGGGTATACACCTTTAACCGAGCTGCAAAGCGCAAGCGGGACGGCACCCGCAACTATCATGCGACCAAGGATCCGTCCGAAATCATCCGGATTCCTGGAGGATGCCCCGCTCTGATCGACAAGGAAACTTTTGATAAGGTGCAGAATATGATGCTCCAAAACAAAAAAATGAACCTGCAGCAGCATGGGAGCAAAAACTACATCCTGTCCGGTAAGCTGTTCTGCGCAAACTGCGGCGCCAGAATGTACGGCAATTGCAAAACCACGCGAGGACAAGCACATTTTTATTATGCTTGCGCCAACAGCTGGCGTAAACATAGCTGCCCTGCCCGGCACATCCCCGCCGAAGATTTAGAAAATGAGGTCATCGAGATGCTGCAAACCCGTATTTGCAGCCCGGAGTTTTTACAGGAGGTCTCTCAACAGCTTCAAAATGATAATAAGAAAAAACAGGAGACAACACAGAAACAACGGGAATCCTCTGCCAAACGTTTACGAACTGTCAATTCCAAAATACAGAATTTGGTCAACCTGCTTTCGGATGGAATTCTACTCGAAGAAGTTGAAGAAACACTTGTCAAACTAAAGCAAGAAAAAGAAATGCTCACTGCGACACTGGATACTCTGGACAACCTCCCCGCCTCTTCAGTATCCAGCGACCTATTGTTTTCGGAAAAATTGGCCCATTTGACATCTCTGGAACCTGCTGAGCAGGCTGCGCTTTTACGACAATATGTAGATAAAATCTATGTGTTTGCAGAAAAGAAAAGTCAGTCCGCAGCCAAGGTTGAAATCTATCTTCGATCGGATCAATTTTCAAAAATAAAAGTATCGAAGTAAAAGTTTTTGAAGTCCCTTCTCAGGGACTTCTTTTTTTATGTTTCCCCGGAAACCTAAATCATTGTACCTTTTTAAAACAGGGTTGGAAGCCACCAGTGCCACTCCACCGGCACCAGGCTGAGCCTGGACGCAATTTGCGTTCCGGGCTGGCCTTTTTCTTTTATCCTGCAACTCTCATTTAAAGACTATTTTTTGGCAACATACCCCACGTGTTCCAGAATCACTTTTGTGGTTCTGGATATTTTTATGATATTTTTTTACATCTATCTTTGAAAGCAATGAGGCGTTTATGAGAATCGTAAGCTGGAACTGCAACGGCAAGTTTCGTGAAAAATTTGAGAAAGTAAAGGAACTGAATGCTGATATCTATGTTATTCAAGAATGTGAAGATCCACAGAACTATGTCGGTACCGCATATGGCGACTTTGCCAAAAACGATATCTGGAACGGGGAAAATAAAAATAAAGGTTTGGGGATTTTTGCAAAGGAAGGCATTTTGATCGAAAACAATCGTTGGGAAACCTATTGCTTAAGGAATTTCCTTTCTGTCAAAGTAAATCATGATTTTGATTTGCTTGGAGTTTGGGCCTGCAAGCCTTATATTGAAGAATATTACATTTACCAGTGCATAAATATAGAAAAATTTAATGATAAAACAATTATAATCGGAGATTTTAACAGCAACAAAATATGGGATAAAACGCACAGCATAAGAAACCATACAAATATTGTGAAGAAACTGAAAAAGAAAAATTTGATTTCTGCCTATCATGAGGTTTATCATGAAAAACAGGGAGAAGAAAAACAACCTACATTTTACTTATACCGGCACTTGGACAAAGGATACCACATTGATTATTGTTTTATAAAAAGGGAGCGAATCAAGGATTTCCAGGTTCTTTGTGATCCCGCGTGGCTCAGCTATTCAGACCATCTCCCTATTTTGCTGATGCTATAGTGCAAAAAAGAAACGGCTGCGAAAATTCCCTTCGCAGCCGTTTCAGCATTATTTTTTCTCAGTAACCCAGAGATTTTTCTGCAAAACCTCCCGCAGCCAATTTTTCTTCAGCCCTTTTCCGATCATAACCGCGCGGCTGTCGGGCATCTCTTCGATTCCCGTGATGCTGTAGTTGTGGTCCACCACATCAAAGCGCAGCCAGGCGGTCTGCTCACCGGAGCCGACCGGGAGATATCCTTTCGCCCTGCAGATATCCCCAAACACGCCGGCCACCACACCCTGCAAAAACAGCAGCAGCTGGTTGCCGCTGGGCAGCGAAACTTCGGTCAGGCCGAGATTTTGCAGATCCGGCGTTTCTGCTTTGCCGGGCAGCTTTTGAGCGGGGTCCACCGGACGCGACAGCAGGCTTTCCCACCAGGAATCGGGATTGGCGGAATAGTGGGTGGTGAAAATCTCCGCGTCCGGGTTGATCTGGCGGATGCTTTGCTCCAGCTGCTCCAGCGTCTGCCGGTCCGCCCCCTCCATCTTGGAAACCAGGACGCAGCCCGCAGAGGCAATCTGATCCCGATAGATGTCCGGAAATTCCTGACAGTAGCGGTCGAAGGAATTGCTGTCCAGAATGGTGATGGGCGACAGCAGGGAGATTCGCTCGTACTGAATCAGGCGGATGTTGTTCATCACGTTGCTGAGCATCCCCACACCAGTCGGCTCCACAATCAGATATTCCGGGTCGATGGTGTTGGCGATGGTCAAAATGGAGGAAGCAAAGTCCGACTTCATCGAGCAGCAGATGCACCCTTCGGTCAGCTCCCAGATGTTCAGCTTGCCCGCATCCTCTTCCCCGCTCTCAGGCATTTCCTTTTCGGCCAGCAGTTGCCCGTCAATGCCGACCTGCCCGTACTCATTTTCCATAACGGAAAAATCTTCGCGCGTGCGGCGAGCAAGTTCCTTGATAAAGGTTGTTTTGCCGGCGCCCAAAAAGCCGGAAACGACCAGAATTCTCATCGTTTATCTTCCTTTAGTCGGCGATTTTGACAACCGGTTTGATCAGGTCGGCCGGTTTGTCGCGCATCAGGAACAGGGCCTCCTCCAGGTGTTCCCAGCCCTCAAAGACGTGGCTGACCAGCGGATGGACATCCAGTTTGCCGGCAGCTACCAGCGAGCCCAGCTTCTCCATGCGCAGGCGTCCGCCCGGCATCAGACCGCCGCTGATCTGTTTGTGACCCATGCCGACGCCCCACTCGACGCGCGGGATGGTGACATAGGTGCCGCTGCCCAGGTAGTTGACGTTGCCGATCTTGCCGCCCGGTTTCAGGCACTTGATGGCGGATTCAAAGGTCTCGCAACCGCCGCCCGCGATAACAACCTTGTCCACGCCCTTGCCGTCGGTCATCGCCAGAACCTGATCCTCGATGCTGCCGTTTTTATAGCTGATGAAATCGGTGGCGCCATAGCCTCTGGCTGCTTCTACGCAGACCGGGCGGGTGCCGACCGCGATGATGCGGGAAGCGCCGCGCATGTTTGCGCCCGCAACCGACATCAGGCCAACCGGGCCGATGCCGATGACCAGAACGCTATCGCCAAACTGTATATCGGCCAACTCAACGCCGTGGAAGCCAGTTGGAACCATGTCGGAGAGCATGCAGGCATCCACTGGGGTGATGTTGGAAGGCAGCAGAGCCAGGTTACCGTCCGCATCGTTGACGTGGAAATATTCGGAGAAAACGCCATCCTTGAAGTTGGAGAACTTCCAGCCAGCCAGCATGCCGCCCGAGTGCATCGAGTAGCCGGCCTGCGCTTCCAGCGAATTCCAGTCCGGGGTAATGGCAGGAACCAGTACACGGTCGCCGGGTTTGAAGTCTTTGACCAACGAGCCGACTTCGACTACTTCCGCGCAGCACTCGTGGCCCAGGATCATGTTGTGGCGCTCACCGATCGCGCCTTCCCAAAGGGTGTGTACGTCCGAGGTACAGATGGCAACTGCCAGTGGGCGGCAGATTGCGTCCATTGGACCGCAGGCAGGTCTGTCCTTCTCGATCCAGCCGGATTCGCCGATTTTGAGCATTGCGTAACCTTTCATTTTCATGTCTCCTTTACTGTTTAAATTTTCGTTGTTAATAAAAAAACAACCCTTGCAAAATCATTATACGGAAATATTTTTGCTCCGTCAAGCAGCCATCGGTGCGCCAAATCGCTTTTCTCTCTTTCGGGCATTTATTCATACCAGAATTGTATATTTTTCACAACAAAATCACAATGCCAATTTTTGTTATCCCCAACACAGCACAAAAAAAAAGGCTCCTCTTTGGCAGAGGAGCCTTTTTGATCATTATTGAAAACTATTCAGCGAGGTACGCCTGTTTGAAAGCTTCCATCTCTTCGGTGGTGTAGCCGTCAACCGAGGTTTCCCAATTCTTCATCTTGTTGTTCTGGCAGCCGAACATCGCGTTGCGCTGGCTGTAGAGGTTGATCTTGCTCAAGCACCAGCCGACGTCGTAGTAGTTCGGAATGCAGATCGCGTGCTGAATCATGTAAGCCTCCGCCTCAGCGTAAGCCTGGTAGCGGGCATCCAGATCGTCGTGAATTGCGTCCGCGGCCTCAACCATTTCGGTGAAGGTGACGAAGGTGTCGATCAGATTCTGGGTGTTCTCGTTCGCTTCTACTTCATTGATGTAGTTGTAGCTGGCCGAGAAGTAAGCGTTGTCGTTGCCGTAGGTTTCCTGGCCCAGATAGTTCTGCGGGTCACCGTAGTCAGCGCCCCAGCCGGTGAGGGCGATGGAGTGCAGCCGTGGAGTGTAAACTTCCTGTGTTGCGCTGGAAACGTAGGTTTTGATGTTCAGCTGAACATAATCTTCACCAAAGCTGTCGATGAAGCACTGTTTGAAGACGTTCGCGCTGTCCAGAGCGGTCTGGTTGGATGCGGAAATATAGTAGTCGATACCGATTGGGAAGGTAACGCCGGCGGCGGTCAATTCCTCGATGGCCTGCTGCTTATACTGCTCTGCTTTGTCCGCGTCCAGTCTGGCCAGGGTCTCACCGTTTTCCTGAATGCCCAGTTCTTCCTTTACCAGGTCAGCATAGTCGGTACCGTCGGAGGTGTAGACCAGACCCTTCATGGTGTAGGCGTTGTTTTCACAGCTCATCGGGTTGATGGCGTTCAGTCTGGAGTAGTACTCCTTGAGGTCGAGCCCGTAGTACCAGGAGAGGCGGAAGGCCTCGTTGGCAACTGCCAGATTCCAGTTGTTGTCCGGGGTGCCGTCTTCGTTGTTCTTTGCAAAGTTGAAGTGAATCTGCCAGGAATATTTGGTCGGCAATTTTTCAACCAGATAGTCATGGAACTCGTTGTTTTCATCATTATAGATGGTGGTCAGGTTGCTCTCGGTCAGTGCAACATAATCCAATTCCCCTGCCTGATACAGCTGGAAAGCGATATCGGTCGACTCTACCATCTTGATGGTGACTGTGTCAAAAAGGGTGCACTCGGTGTCCCAATATTTTGGGTTCTTGGTCTGCATCTTTTCGTTGCCCTGAATGTAGGAGGTCATGAGGTATGGTCCGTTGTACCACATGGTCTCGTTGTTCATCGCGCGCACGCCGTCCGGGCCGCCCAGCTCATCGACCATTGCCTGAGAGATTGGGAACAGGCAGGCGTAGGTTGCTACCGAGTCAAAATATGGTTTCGGGTTGATGCAATGGTAAACGATGGTGTAATCATCCGGAACCTCAACGCCTACCATCTCCAGGAAGGTGGAACCTTCGCCCGCAGTCAGCGCGTAAGCTTCTTCCTTGCTCAGTGTCTTGGTGTACTCGTAGTACTCGTTAGCGCCCTCAATCATTTCCAGCGGCATTGAGGTGTTTGCAGAGTCGTTCTTATGGAAGTTGAGCACCCACTCCAGACCGGAAGCAAAGTCCCAGGCGGTGCAGTCGGCTTTTTCTTCCGCGTTGACATCGACCCATTTGACCCCTTCACGCAGGTTGAATGTCCAAGTCAGGCCGCCGTCCTCGCTGCCCCAGTCCTCGGCAATACCGGCAATCGGAACACCGTGGGTGTCAACCTCCAGCAGGCCGTCCCAGTTGTTACACAGGACATCGAATTCCTTCTGGCTCTGGGAATAGAGCATATTGAAGGTTTCCATCTCGTTGATAACGGTCTGGGACATGTACAGATCGGTGATCGGTTCATGCTCGGCCGTTTCAGAAGTTGCTTCCGCAGTGCCCTCCCCTTCCGATGTCGTTGTCTCGGCAGTCTCGCCGCCTTCGGACGGAGCAGGTTCGGTTGTTTGACCGCCTGTATTGCAGGCAGTCAGCGCAAATGTTGCAGCCAAAGCCAGCGCAAGCAATTTGGTCATCTTTTTTTTCATGCAATTGCCCTCCTTGTAATAGGTTTGGATAATGGCGGCAGACCTTCTTTCACGGCCTCCGCCAGGAGTTCATCGTTGTCCTTTCGTGAACGATTTATAAATATTATAGTGAAAAGATGAATATTTTTCAATACTGCAATGAAATTTTTGTGATATATGCTGATTAATGAGTTTGATATTGCATAGAATGTCTTAAAGAATTGTTCGTAAAGACTTGTTTTTGAGATTTTTTTGTCAATTCAGCCAAATAAAGCATCTGCAGGATTTAAAATCAATTTATGCAAAATAGGTCTTTTCAGGAAAGAGGGTTCCTAAAATCTCTTTTTTGAGGTGGGGGACTGAGACCTTGGGATCACTGGTATGCAACTACTTCCCATTCCTGGTGCACTAACATCTCTATCCGGATTCGTTTCTGCTAAAGAAAAAGACCGATTTGCCCCCTTATTTTGTGGACAAATCGGTCTATATTCTCTCCCAAAGTTTTTTAAAGAGAGCTTTTTATTTTCAATACCATGTCCAAGCAGGAGGTGTGAAAATATCGCTCAGATCTGATAGAGCATGGCGTTGCAGATGGCCGCCGCCACATTGCTGCCGCCCTTGCGGCCGCGGGCCACGATGTGCGGCACGCCAGTTTGCAGGATCAGCTCCTTTGCCTCCACCACATTGACAAAGCCGACCGGCACACCGATGATCAGCTCAGGCTTGAGCTTTCCTTCCTCAATCAGCTCATAGAGCTTGACCAGGGCGGTGGGGGCGTTGCCGATGGCAAAAATGAGAGGCCGGTTCAGAGCGGCTGCCTTCTCCATGCTGGCGGTGGCTCGGGTGCTTCCCTGCTCCTTTGCCTTCTGCGCCACATCCTCGTCGGAAATAAAGCAGAAAACCTCCCCACCCAGCTGCGCCAGCTTTCGTTTGTTGATACCGGCCTTGGCCATCTGGGTGTCGGTGACGATGCAGGCCCCGTTTTGCAGCGCCCGGATTCCCTTTGCCACCGCGCCCTCGGAGATGCACAAACTGTCCACATAGTCGAAATCGGCGGTGGTGTGGATCACTCGCTTGACCACCAGCTCGTTTTCAGGAAGAATCTTGTCCTGCTCTCCCCGTTCACGCAGCTCCTGCGTGATGATTTCAAAGCTCCTCTGTTCGATTTCATTGGGCAGCACCCGCTGCAGCTGAATTTTTTCCATAGACGATCCTTCCTTTTATATTGATCTTTCTCCCGTCAGCGTCCTGCTTCCAAACGGTTGGGAATGGCGGTACTTTCCTATCAAACTTCCCCGCTGGAGGATATGTCCCTTCATCGCCCTGCGCAGATCTCTCAGCCCGGCCTGGCTGTCCAGCGCCAACCGGCAGTCCAGCACATAGACATCAAACCGGTAACGGTGGGTATTGCGGACCCAAAGCGGCGGTTTTGGACCGCGGTAGCGGTGAACGCCGTAGGCAACGCCCTGCGCCGCATCGTGAAGCTCCGGCAAAGATTCTCCAGGCGGGATTGCCGCCGGAATCTCCTGCGTCGGGGAAAGGTTCCAGATCAGCCAGTGCGGATATTCCCGCAGCAGCGGGATATCCAGATCCACCATCGTGACGGCCAGGCTCACCGCCCCTTTGCACAGCCCTGACAGGTGCAGCGGCGGCGAAACATCCTCGCCAAACCCGGTGCAGCACAGCGGAATTGTCCCATCCGATGCAAAAACAGGGGAGCTGACCGACAGCGTATCCGCCGCCTTCATCGCTCAATCCCGTCCCGCGCCGCAATTCCCTTGTCAAAGGGGTGCTTGACCTTTTTGATTTCGGAGATATAGTCTGCCAGCTCTATCAGCTCCGGCGGCGGGTTGCGGCCGGTCAACACCACCTCTAATCCCGCGGGCCGCTCGCGCAGCAGGCCGGCGACCCGTTCGGTTTGCAGCATCCCGGCGTTGATGGCGGCCATCACCTCGTCCAGAATCAGCAGGTCAGTGTCCTGCATCTGCTCCTTTGCCCCGGCAAAAAGCTGTTGCTGGATGACAGCGGCGCGGCGCTTCTGCTCCTCGTTCATCCGAAAGGTAAAGCCGAGCTGTTCGCTTGAGCGCAGCACCTTCACCTGCGGGAGCAGCTTTAAAATCTCCAGCTCCCCGGTCGGCGTGCTCTTTAAAAACTGCACGATCAGCACGCGCAGCCCGCGCCCCGCCGCGCGCATCGCAAGGCCCATGGCGGCGGTGGTTTTGCCCTTGCCGTCCCCGCAGTAGAGGTGGACAAGGCCGGTCTGTCTTTCTGCCATCTAAATCCCTTCCTTTAATATGCGGTAAATCGCATCCATGTCAAGGCTTTCGCGCACGCCCTGCGCCAGCAGGTTGTACTGTTCCTCCTTGTGCTGCGCAAAGTCCACCGCAGCAATCTTCCCCGGGTCTAAGCCCTTGCGCAGGCAGAGCGCTTCGATCAAGCCCTGCGCCATCTGCGGCTGGTCAAAGATGCCGTGGATATAGGTGCCAAACACATTCCCACAGCAAAAGCCCTGTTGTTCCGCGCAAGCTTCCCCGTTGCGCCGCTCGATGACGCCGAAGGGAAACGCATTTGAATTGTTTGCTTTGTTTGGTCTGTGTGATTCACACAAACCACTCGAACCACACGGCTCGGTCTGCCCCATGTGAATCTCGTACCCGCTGAAGGCCCGATGGGAAAGCTGCGGCAGCGCGGTGGCGGCAAGGTCGCCGGTGCGGCCGCTGACCTGTGTGCGGGTTTTCTGGGCGCTGAAGGTGGTGACCAGTGGCAGCAGCCCCAGACCCTTGAGTGTTCCGCCGTGCTCGATGCCCAGCGGGTCGCGCAGCTCCTGTCCCAGCATCTGATAGCCGCCGCAGACGCCAAAGACCGGCGTTCCCTGCGCGGCCAGTTTGAGGATGGCCGCCTCCAACCCGCTCTGACGCAGCCAGAGCAGGTCCTCCATCGTGTTTTTGGTACCTGGCAGGATCACCAGGTCGGGTACGCGCAGCTCGCTGACAGTTTTGATGTAGCGCACCGCCACGCCCTCAATGCACTCCAGGCTGTTAAAGTCGGTGAAGTTGGAGATTCTCGGCAGGCGCACCACTGCGATGTCGATGGCGGCGGCCTTGTCCTGGCGGGTAAACCGCTCGGAAAGGCTGTCCTCGTCCTCCAAATCCAGATTCATGTACGGCACCACGCCGACCACCGGCTTGCCGGTGATGTCCTCAATCTGCCGCAGTCCTGGCTCCAAAATAGAGACGTCGCCGCGGAATTTGTTGATGACAAGGCCCTTGACCATCGCCTTCTCGTCCTCGTCCAGCAACATCAATGTGCCCGCCAGTGAGGCAAAGACGCCGCCGCGGTCGATGTCTCCCACCAGCAGCACCGGCGCTTTGGCCAGCTTTGCCATCCCCATGTTGACGATGTCGTCCTGCTTGAGGTTGATCTCCGCCGGGCTGCCCGCCCCCTCCAGCACGATGATGTCGTACTGCTCATCCAGTTGACGGTAAGCCTGCATGATGTGGGGGATCATCTCCCTTTTGCGCTTGTAGTACTCTTTGGCGGACAGATTTCCCAGCACCTCGCCGTTGACGATGACCTGGGAGCCGGTGTCGTTGGTCGGCTTTAAGAGGATGGGATTCATCAGCACCGAGGGTTTGATGCCTGCGGCCTCGGCCTGCATCACCTGGGCGCGGCCCATCTCCAGCCCCTCCTCGGTGATAAACGAGTTGAGCGCCATGTTCTGCGACTTAAAGGGCGCAACCCGGTAGCCGTCCTGGTGAAAGATGCGGCACAGCGCCGCTGCCAGATAGCTCTTGCCCGCGTTGGACATGGTGCCCTGCACCATAATCGCCTTGGCCATTACTGTTCCTCCTCTCCTTCCCAGTCATATTTTTTCTGGCGGTCGCGCAGAAAGCGGTACTGGCGCTTCTGCTCGGCGCTGGGCGGGGTTTCGCTGTCCTGCTGGGGAATCTTCATTTCCCGCTCGTCCTCCGGCTCTGCGGACGGCTCTGGTACCTCTGCCGGGGCGGTCTCCGGAACAGGGCAGTCCGGCTCCTTTGCTTGGCCGGCAATAGATTCAGCAGTGCGTTCTGCCGCAGAATCCGGCTTCTCGCCCTCCGAATTTTCTTCTACTTGTTGTTCCTCCACCAGCTGCGCTTGGGAAGGAACTTCCTCCTCCGGTGGCAGCACCTGTGCTTCAGGCAATTGCTGCGCCGGCTCCACTGTGACGGTCACCGTTTCCGCAGCGACCGGCTCGATGACCGGCGGCTGCAAAACCGCTTCGAGCGCCGCAACCAGCCGCTCGTTCTCGGCATGGGTGCGGACAGCGATGCGGTAATAGCCCCTTTCCAGTCCCCGGTAATTGTCGCAGGAGCGGATCAGGATGCCGCTTTTTTCCAATTCCTGCTGCAGCTCAGGGATTTCCGGCAGGTAGAAGAAAATATAGTTTGCCTGCGAGCCGATCACCGGAATCTGCAGCCGCATAAACGATTCCTTCAGATATCTGCGCTCCTGTGTGATCAGCTCCCGGCTCCTTTCCAGATAGTCGCGGTCCTGCAGCGCTGCCAGCCCCGCAATCTGCGCCGGGACCGAGACGCTCCACGGCTGGCCGCACTGTGCCATCCTCTCCAACAGGGGCGGATTGCTGCACAGGCAGTAGCCCAGCCGCAGGCCGGCCATCGCGTAGTGCTTGGTGAAGGCCCGCAGAATCATCAAGTTGGGGAAGGCCTCCACCCAGCCGTTCATGCTGTTTTGCATCGGCTCGTCGAGAAAATCCCGGAAGCACTCGTCCACTACCAGCAGTGCACCGCAGGAGGCGCAGCGGGCCAGGATGCGCTCCAGCAGCTTCTGCTCGGTCAGCTGGCCGGTCGGGTTGTTGGGGTTGCAGAGAAAGACGATATCGGTCTGCGGCTGGATGTGCTCGAGCAGCTCCTCGGTCAACTGAAAGCCGTTTTCCGCCTTGAGCTCGAAGTAGTCGACCTTGCACCCGCAGGCAGTCAGCGCCTGCTCATACTCCGAGAAGGTTGGCACCGCAATCAGCGCCGAGCGGGGACGCATCGCCCACACAGCCCGGAAAATAAGGTCTGCCGCGCCGTTGCCGCACAGGATGTGCTCCTGGCGCACCTGCTCGGATTCTGCAAGTTCCTTTACCAGTTCCCTGCAAATCGGATCCGGATAGTGCGAAAAGGCATCCATCGCATTTCCCAGGGCCTCCTTCACCGACTGCGGCAGGCCCAAGGGATTGATGTTGGCGGAAAAGTCGATGATTTCCCCCTCGATTCGTTCTTTTGCGGAGTAAATATCCCCGCCATGTACCAGTTTTATCATGTGAAGGCACTCCCCTTTACAGTTAAAATTTGCCTTAATAACGCCATTTTTTTAGATAAACAGATTGACCAGCAACAGCCGAACCGCACAGCACAGGACGCAGCAAGCAAGGTCGCATCCGTACAAAAGCCGGTTTGCGCGCACAATATCCTGCGCTTCAACCGGCCTGATCGGGTCGCCTATCGTCGGCTTTTCATACAATTTTCCAAAGTAATATGCATTTCCGGCAAGCTGCACTTGCAGCGCACCGGCACAGGCCGCCTCGGTCTGGGCGCTGTTGGGGCTGGCATGGTTGTGCCGGTCCCGCAAAAAGATGCGCCACGCTCCCCTGCCGTCCAGCCCGTTTAACAAGGCGGACAGCACCATCAGCAGCCCGGAAATTCTGGCCGGAATCCAGTTGACCAGGTCGTCCAGCTTGGCCGAAGCGCGGCCGAAATCAATGTACCTTTCGTTTTTATATCCCACCATCGAGTCCAGCGTGTTCACCGCCTTGTAGCACATGGCCAGCGGCGCGCCGCCGACCGCCATGTAGAGCATTGGGGCAATCACACCGTCGCTGGTATTTTCAGCCACCGTTTCCACCGCCGCCTTAGTCACGCCGGTTTGGTCAAGAACCTCCGTGTCCCGCCCCACAATCATCGATACCGCATGGCGCGCGCCCTCCAGGTCGCCCTTCTGCAGCTCGGCATACACCTTCATGCTCTCGGTTTTCAGCGACTTTGCCGCCAGCGTCAAGCTCGCCAGCAATAGCTCCGCCGCAAACCCCAGCAACGGGTGGATGCGGTACAAAATCCACAGCAGCACCCAGCTTATCAGCAGGGTGATCAGCGGAACGCCCACCGCCAGGATTTTTCCCGCCAGCCGCAGCCTTGTGGGAAAAAGGGCGCGCAGCAGCTTCTCCCCCTTGGCAATCAGCCAGCCGATTCCCCGGATGGGGTGCGGGATCCAGGCCGGGTCGCCGATGATAAGATCGAGCGCCACCGCCCCGATCAGCAGCCAAACAATCCTCATTTGTTTTCCTCCTCGCCCAGTTTTTGCACCGGATACCGCCCATGAAGCAGCTGTCCGTCCGGGATTTCCAAAATATACCCGTCCCCATTGTCCACATGAAAGGCATAATACGGCTGCGCGGGCTGCGCATACCGCTCCAGAATCGCCATGATGCTGCCGCCGTGGACCACAAAGAGCAGCTCCTTTTTCCCCTCCTGCAGCGCACAGGCCACCTGCCGCTCAAACCCGGCAAGGCAGCGCGCGCACATCTGCATCCGGGACTCCCCCTGCGGGATGGGCCCTTCCCCGTTGGAAGCAAGCCACCGCTGATAGTCCGGATCCTCCTTTAGCTCCTCATAGGTCTTGCCCTCAAAGATGCCAAAATTCGTTTCCCGGAGATCGTCTTCTATCCTATAAGGATAGCCCTTCGGGCAGATCCATGCCGCCGTCTGGATGCAGCGCCGCATGGGGCTGCACACCACCCGGTCTGGAGATTGAGGATACAGTCCCTTCCGCATTTTTTTCAGGAGCAATGCAATCCCCTCCCTGCACAGAAGCTCGTCGGTCCAACCGAGATATCGGTGTTCCTGGTTGCTCTGGGTTTTACCGTGCCGCACCAGTGTGATCTTCATTCTGCCCATCCTCCTCCGTTGCCTTTAGGGTCATCGCGATGCCGCAGAAGATCCGCTCCACCCGCTGCGCCCTCTGCGCCAGCAGGCAGCACAGCCTGCCGGTTTCCTCCCGCCACTGCCGTTCGACAGGGTCGATGGGCACCACGCCGCAGCCGACCTCGTCGCACAGAATGACTGCATCAGGAAAACACTGCAAATACCGCTCCATCGCCGCCTGCACATCCTTCCCCTGCTGTACCATCCGGTAGACCCAGCGGTGCAGGTGGTTTAAGACCGGCCGGTCGGGAAGCGATTCCAGCGGGAGCGTTTCGCCGTCCGCCACCTGCTGCATCGACTGTCCGCTTGTGCGCAGATACCAGTCCAGCTTGCCCTGATGGGTGCCGCCAATAATCAACCTCATGTCCCTGTCTCCCCTATTTTACGATATTTCCCACCAGCATGTAAAGCACCGACACCAGCAGAATCAGCAGCTCGGTCATCTGCACCAGGTACCCTGCCAGGTCGCCGGTGATACCGCCAAACTGCTTTTGAATCATGTGATAAAAATAGATCAGATGTAGCCCGCACCCCGCCAGGACGCACACACCCAGCAGCGGGTTGCGCCACAAAAGCAGGACAGCGCAGAGCAGCAGAAAAACAACCGCCGCCGCGCGGACCCTGCTTTTTTGCGCCGCGCTGGAAAAGGCGTGCACAAGGCCGCTGTTTTTGGCGCAGGGGATGCTGACCACCGCAAAGGCGCTGATTGCCCGGGAAAGCACCGCCCCCACTGCCGCAGTCTCCGCTGCCAGCCACCGCTGTGCCCCCTCCGGCTGGGTCCACAGCGCAAAGGTCAAAAGCAGGTAGGCGCAGCAACCGATGACCGCAAAGGCGCCGGTGTGCGAATCCTTTAAGATTTCCAGCTTCTTCTCCCGGGTCTGGTGGGAAGCCAGCGCGTCGGCGGTGTCACAAAGGCCGTCCATGTGGATGCCTCCGGTCACCAGCAACGGAATCAGCGCCGCCACCGCCGCAAACAGTACCCCGTTCACCGCAAGCCATCCGGACAGCGCCGTCCACCCCAGCAGCAAGGCCGCCTGGACTACCCCCACCAGCGGGAGAAAGGCCAGCATATATTTCATGTTTTTTTCGTTCCACTCAATCTGCGGCATCGGAATGGCCGAGTACATCGAAAAGGTAACGTCCACCGACTCCGCAAGCTCCCTTAACTTCATCTTTCTGCCCCTTTCCACAGGATGGGGATACCGGCCACCACCTCGTAGACCCGGTCGGCCCGGTGTGCAATCCGGCAGTTAATCTCCCCCAGCGCGTGCAGGTACTGCTCGGTGCCCGGGTCGTACCGCGCCCCGTCCGAAAACAGCTCGTTGGTGACGACAATCACCTGTTCACACAGGGCCTGCAGCCGGTCAATTCCTTCCAGAATTTCCCGAACCACCTGCTCGCCGTCCCGCATCTCCCCGTCGGAGGAAAAAATTTCGTTCGCGGCCAGGTTCGACATGCACTCCAGCAGCGCGCAGCGTCCCTCCTTTAAAGTGGAAGGAAAGGAAATGCCGCACAATCCGACCGGCACCTCGATGGTCTCAAAGCCTTTGGCCGCGCGCATTTTGCGGTGGCGCGAGATGCGCCGGCGGCATTCCTCGTCGTAGGGAATCATGGTCGCCAGATAATACCGCCTGTTACAGCCGCTTTGCAGCACCAGCGATTCGGCAAATTCCGACTTGCCGCTGGCGCTGCCGCCGCTCACCAAGATCAGCATCCTATCCCTCCATCAGACCAGATGTTTATATTCCTCCATCTCGATCTCCGAGAAGGTGCTCATCTGGGAATAAATCGCGTTGGCCATATCCAGCAGCGGGAAGGCCGCGACCGCGCCGGTTCCCTCGCCCAGACACATCTCACACGTTATGAGTGGTTTCTTGCCAAGGGCGTCCAGAACAATCTTTCCTGCCGGTTCCTTGGAAACGTGCGCGGCAATCCAGTAATCGCTGGCAGTTTTGCAAAATTTCATCGCCGTGAAAGCCGCCGCTCCGGAAATCACCCCGTCGATCACAATGGGCAGATGGTGGTGTGCGCCACCCAGGAACACCCCGACCAGCCCCGCAATGTCCAGTCCGCCGACCTTGTGCAAAGTGTCCAAAGGGTCGTCCGGGTCCGGTTGATTGACCTCGATGGCGCGGTGGATTGCGTCTATTTTTCGCTTAAGTCCCTCGCTGGAAAGCCCCGCTCCCCTGCCGGTCATCTCCTCGACCGGACGGTGAAGCAGAACCGACAGCAGTGCGCTGCTGGTGGTGGTGTTGCCGATGCCCATCTCACCGGTGGCGATCAGGCGATAGCCTTCCTCCTTGAGCTCCTTGACCAGGTTCATGCCGTAAAGGATGGCGTCCGCAGCCTGCTCCCGGGTCATCGCCGGTCCCTGGGTAATGTCGGCGGTTCCGTAGGCAATCTTGTGGACGCGCAGTCCCGGCTCGGTGACATCCTGCGCCACCCCGATATCAACCGGGATGACGTCCGCGCCCGCAACCCGCGCCATCACACAGACGCTGGCCTCGCCGCTGCAAAAGTTTTTGGTGACGATGGTGGTCACATCCTGCCCGGACTGGGTCACGCCCTGCGCCACCACGCCGTTGTCGGCGCAGAACGGCGTCACACACCGCTTGTTTAATTCCACCTGGTGACTTCCCTGCGCGCCGGCGATGGTGACGATCGCGTCCTCCAAAAGCCCTAAACTGTGCAGCGGGTGCGCGATGCTGTCCCATCTTTTTTTTGCAAGGGCCATTGCCCGCTCATCCAGCGGCTGAATCTGTGCGATTTTCCGCCGCAGCTCTTCCTCCAACTCCATCTTTAAATTCCTTCTTTCTGTCGATGATACTGTTCACATCGGTTCAAAAAGTTCTTCGCCATCTGCGGATTGCTGTAAAAAAACAGATGGGGATAGCCTCCCCAGAAATGTTCGTCGCAGACAACGCAATCCCAGTGCGACCTGCGCAGCGGCTTTTGCGCCACAAAGCCGTCGCCGGTCACCTCGCTGTCCCAGTAGTGGAACTCGTGCGCAGCAAACCCCTCCCCTGCCCTGCAGAGCAGGTTGTCCTTGCGCGCGGTGAGGTTGACATACCCGAATCGGCGCAGGCCGCCGGTGCGAAAGCTCTTTCCCTTTAAAAATCCCACCATGGGATAAAGGGCGCCGTTCTCTCCCTCTAACGCCTGCTGCAGATACTGGAACCCGCCGCACTCAGCGATGCAGGGCAGGCCCTGTTCTAACGCCTGCCGCAGCGAGCTACGTAAAGGCTCATTGGCGCTCAGCTCCTCGGCATACAGCTCCGGGTAGCCGCCGCCCAGCAGCAGCCCGTCCAACCCCTGCGGCAGCGGGTCGCAAAGCGGGAAAAAGGGCACCAGCTGCGCGCCCAGCTCCTCCAGCAACTCCAGATTATCCTGATAGTAAAAGCAGAACGCCTTGTCTCGCGCCACGCCGATTTTAAGCGGCAGCTGCGCCGGCTCAGGCAGCGGGAGCGATTCTTCGGCAAAGGGCGGCGCGTCGCCGGCGATTTTGAGCAGCAGCTCCAGGTCGATGCTTTGCAGCGCCTGTTCGCCCAAACGTTCAATCCGCTCCTGCAGGTCGGTGATCTCCTGTGCGGTCACAAGCCCGAGGTGCCGGCTCTCCAGCGAGCAATCCGGCATCTTGGGCATGTAGCCGCAGACCGCGACCGAATAGCGGCTCTCGATCAGCGCCTTGATCTCCGGGTAGAGGCTGGGGCTTAGCTGATTTAAGATGACGCCCCGGATGCCGCTCTCCCGCTCATAGTTCAGGTACCCCCCAAGCTGCGCCGCAATCGAGACCGACATTCCCCGGCAGTTGAGCACCAGCACGGCCGGAGTCCTGGTCGCGCGGGCCAGATGCCAGGAGGAGGCGGTGCTGGTCGAGGCGATGCCGTCGTAGTAGCCCATCACGCCCTCGATGAAGGCAAGGTCCGCCCCCCGGCTGCTCTTTTGCAGCAGAAAGCGGGCGGTCTGCTCGGGGACAAAAAACAGGTCGAGGTTGCGCGAGGCAATCCCCAGCACCTGCCGGTGAAACATCGGGTCGATGTAGTCCGGCCCGCATTTGTAGGAGACGCAGGAAATTCCCCGCACCTTCAGCGCCTGCAAAATGGCGCAGGCGACGGTGGTCTTGCCGCAGCCGCTGGAGGCCGCCGCCAGCATCAGTCGTGGGGTGTTCATCATCCTTCCTCCTTTTGCGGGGTCAGGCAGCAGACAAAAACGGGGTTCTGCCCCATCATCAGGTGCATCTGCTGCTCCTTGCCAAGTGCTCTTGCGCGCGCGGCGCTGATTTGGGAAATTTCCAGCGAAACTTCGGGCAGCCCGCGCGCCGCTTCCAGCAGCTGCGCCACCGTCTCCAGCGTGATGGCGGTCGCCACGATGCGGACCTGCGGATTTTTGGCCAGGCACAGGCGGACAATCTCCCCGATATTCCCCGACGAGCCACCGATAAAAACCGCATCCGGCGCGGGCAGATCGGACAAAGCGTCGGGGGCTGTCCCCTCGACCACCTCGACGTTGGTGAGGGAAAAATGTTTGAGGTTTCGCCGCAGCTGCTCGACCGCTTTCGGATTTTTCTCGACGGCAAACACCCGGCCTCCCCGGGCTAGGAGCGATACCTCCACCGTGACCGAGCCAGTTCCCGCCCCCACGTCATAGACACAAAATGCGGGCTGGACGCGCAGTCTGGACACCGCCACCGCCCGGACTTCCTGCTTGGTCATGGGGATCGGCTTGCCCTCGTCGCCGCGCAAAAATTCCGCATCGTCCAGCCCGATGGCAGGATAAGGCCGAGACGGGGTGGGAACGGCGGTGATGAGCATCGCCGCCAGTGGGTCAAACTGCCGCCCGGCCAGCTCCTCCGCCGTGCCTCCGGTGAGCTTCTCCTGCGGGTAGGAGAGGTGTTCCCCCACCCAGACCCGCGCTTTTCCCAAGCCTTCCCGGCAGAGGGCAGCGCAGACCTGACCGGCCGTCTGGTTGGAGCCGGTCAGCACAAAGACCTTTCCGGCCTGGCGCAGGGCGCTGGCGACCTTCCCTTCCCTGCCATGGACGCTGACAACTATCACATCATCCCAGGCAGTTTCCAGCCTGGCGCAGAGGTACTGCAGCGAGCTGATTCCGGGAATCAGCTCGAGCGAAACCTCCTTCAGTTCCCGCAGCGCGCCCCACAGCTTTTTGGCCCCGCTGTAAAAGCCGACGTCGCCGGAGAGCAGCACCGAGATAAAGCTTCCCTGCGGCTGGCGGTCGATCAGGCGGGCAATCTCCTCATTTTGAAAGGAAGCTGTCCGCTCCGCCTCTGGTCGGCAAATTTCCTGCACCGCCTCCAGCATCCGTTTGGCGCCGATCAGGCAGTCGCTGTTTTCAATGATCTTTCTGGCCCGCACCGTCAGCAAATCGGGATTTCCCATCCCGATTCCAATCAAATATACCTGCCGCATCCGGTTCCCCCGCTTTCCTTTTTAAAACTTAGCCGATTTTTCCCTCGTCGATCAGACGGGCGATGTCCTTGGCATGATAGGTAATCAAGATATCCGCCCCTGCGCGGAAGATGCTGACCGCCACCTCGCCGATGATGCGGTCGCGGTCGATCAGATCCGCCTTGGCCGCGGATTCGATCATCGCGTACTCGCCGCTGACGCTGTAGGCCGCCAACGGCAGGTTGGTGCGCTGGGAAGCCTGCCAGATAATGTCCAGATAGGACATGGCTGGCTTGACCATCACGATGTCGGCACCCTCCTCGACGTCGCTGTCGATTTCCTTGAGCGCCTCTTTGCGGTTGTGGATGTCCATCTGATAGGAGCGGCGGTCGCCGAAGGAGGGCGCGGAGCCCGCCGCATCGCGGAACGGGCCGTAGAAGGCCGAGGCGTACTTGGCGGAATAGGCCATAATCGGGATGTGGGTGAAGCCCTCGCTGTCAAGCGCGTGGCGGATGGCCAGCACACGGCCATCCATCATGTCGGAAGGCGCGACCATATCCGCCCCCGCCCGCACATGGGAGAGCGAAACCTTGCACAGCAGCTCCAGCGTCTTGTCGTTGTTGACGGTGGTGCAGGCATCCAGCACGCCGCAGTGCCCGTGAGAGGTGTACTCGCACATGCAGACGTCGGTGATGCAGTAGATCTGCGGGAAGTTTTTCTTGATCTCGCGGATTGCCTGCTGCACCGCGCCGTTGTCGTCCCAGGCCGAGGAGCCCATTTCATCCTTGTGCGCCGGGATTCCAAACAGCAGAATCTTGTTGATGCCCGCTTTGACAAGCCGCTCCATCTCCTCACAGATGGTGTCCGGGCTGTAGTGGTACTGGCCCGGCAGCGAAGGGATCTCCTCCCGGATGCCGCTGCCCTCCCGGATAAACACCGGGTACACCAGCGCCTTTTTGGACAGGCGGGTCTCCCGTGCCATCTCGCGCACCGCCTCGCTGGTTCTCAAACGTCTTGGTCTGTGTAACAGTTCCATTTTATAAGCCTCCATTTATCTCATCAATCGGTGATTGTTCTGTTCAGTTTTAATTGATCCGCCCGCTCCACCAGCAGCTCGCAGAGGCTGTCGATGGTTGCCTGCCGGGAAATCAGCACCTGCATCCCTGCTTCCCGCGCGGCCTGGGCGGTCTTTTCCCCGATGCAGGCTGCCAGCAGTCCGGTCAGGGCGGTTCCTTGCATCGCTGCGGCAAATCCCTTCACAGTCGAGGCGCTGGTGAAGGTGACGCAGGAGATTTTCCCCTCCGTCACCAGCTTCTGGACTGCGCTGCTGTTTTGGCTTGTATACACTGTGTCGTAAAGCGGGATGTCGGTGTAGTCGATGCCCTGCTCCCGCAGCGTATCGGTCAATTCTGCCGAGCCGATTTTTGCCCGCGGCAGCAGCACCCGCTGGCCCGGCTGCATCTGTGCGGCCAGCGCCTCGGCCAAATCCTTTGCGTAGTACCGCTCCGGCATCAGGTCGGCGAAGATGCCGTGCCGTTCCAGCTCTTTTGCGGTGCCCGGCCCGATGGCGGCAAAGCGCAAATGGGACAGGGCGCGCAGGTCGCAGCGATTTTTCTGCAAAAAGTCAAAGAAAATGCGCACCCCGGTGATGCTGGTGAAGGCCGCCCACTGATAGTCGCTGATGTGGGAGAGCGCTTTCGACAGCTGCGGATTTTCCGCATACGGCTCCAAGCAGATGGCCGGTAGCTCGATCACCTCCGCGCCCAGCTCGTAAAGCCTGTGCGCCATGCGGGAGACAAGCTCCTTCGGCCTTGTCAAAACCACCCGCACCCCATCGAGAGGTCGGTTCTGCGTCCAGCTCAGCGTCTTTTCCAGCGCGCACACCTTGCCAACAATCAGCACCGACGGTGCCTGGATGTTGGCTTCGCGCGCCTTTTGCGGCAGATCGGAGACGGTGGCGACCACCCTGCGCTGCACCGCGCTGGTGCCCTCCTGCAGAATCGCCGCCGGCATCTGCGGGTCCATCCCCGCCTTCACCAGCCCTTCGCAGACCATCTCCATCGAGGTGACGCCCATCAAAAAGACCAGCGTCCCCTCCAGCGCGCACAGAGCCGGAAAGTTGATTTTCAGCTCCCCGCCCTTCTTGCTGTGCGCGGTGATGATGTGGACCGACGAGCAGTAGTCCCGATGGGTGACGGGGATGCCGTTGTAGGCGGGCACCGCCAAGGCCGAGGTGATGCCCGGCACGACCTCAAACGGGATGTGGTGGGCGGCGAGCAGTTCCAGCTCCTCCCCGCCCCGGCCAAACAAAAACGGGTCGCCGCCCTTTAAGCGGACCACCCTTTTGCCCTCCTGCGCCTTGGCGAGCAGAATCTGATTGATCTGGTCCTGCGGCACAGGGTGGTTGCCCGCCCGCTTGCCGACATAGATCAGCTCGGCATCGTTTGGAATCATCGCCAAAATCGCCGCCGAGACCAGCGCGTCGTACACCACGACCTGCGCCTGCTCCAGAAGCTGTTTTCCCTTCAGGGTCAGCAGCCCCGGGTCGGACGGACCCGCGCCGACCAACCACACCTTTCCCTGTTTTTCCATCTTGACAACAGCTCCTTCCATGCGGGCGGCTCATAGTTGCCCGCAGCTTGTATATTCGTCTTTTCTGATTGGATTTTCTATCTTTGTAATGTATCTGCAAGCCGAACCGCTCTTTATCTGGTCAAAACACAGCCAGACAGAAAGCGGCCCTTGAGCTCCCTTGCCAGCTCCACGCCGATTTGTTCCACGTCCTCGCAGCGGCCTGTCTTGGTGCCGGTAACATAGGCCTGCTGCTCCTCGTGGTAGTAAAGCCCGGTCAGCAGCACCTCTTCCCCCGACACCTGCGCAAAGGCGGCGATCGGCGAGGAACACCCGCCGTCCAGCTCCCGGACAAAGGCGCGCTCCGCCAGGGCCTCGGTGCGGGAAACAAAATCATCGGTTTCTTTAAGCCAGGAGTAGTCCTCCCCCGCCCGGCCCTGCACCGACAGGATGCCCTGTCCGGCAGAGGGAATCATTTCATCCAGAGAAAATACATGATGGATGCGGCCTTGCAGCCCGACGCGCTCCAGCCCGGCACAGGCTAAGATCAGCGCGCCGTATTCCCCGCTGTCCAGCTTTTGCAGGCGGGTGTGGATGTTGCCGCGGATGCCCTTGACCGGCACCTCCCCATACAGCCCCTGCAGCTGGATGCGCCGCCGGTGCCCGGAGCAGCCGGCCGGCTGGGTCTTGTCCCACTCGGTCACGCCTTCGGGCAGCACCAGGCAGTCGAAGGGATTTCCCCTCTTGGCGTAGGCCAGGAGGGGAAGATCCTCCGGCGTCTGCATCGGCATATCCTTCAGGCTGTGGACCGAGATGTCGATCCGGCCCTCCCGCAGCGCGCGGTCCAGTTCTTTGACAAACAGCCCCTTGCCGCCGATTTTGTCCAAAGCCTTATCCAATATCTTGTCCCCGGTGGTCTTCATCGTCACCAGTTCCAGCTCCAGCTCCGGGTGATGCGCCTGAATCTGCTCCATCACAATCCTTGTCTGCGCGACCGCGAGAGTGCTCTCCCTGCTGCCGACCCGAATGATTCTTTTGGCCATTTGCTCCTTACTCCTTCTTCTCACGCTGGGCGATGGCTTCCCGCAGCCATGCCGCCGCACACTTTACCTTATGATGGTCCTCCCCGTTGGAACAAAGGCCGATGGTCAACCCCTCGGCCTGCACCAGAGCGGGGAAATAAAAATCGCAGTCCTCCCGGCAGTCGCACCGGTTGGACAAAATGCCCTTCTGCCTGCACTCCTGCACAATCTGCCGGTTGACCGCATGGTCGTCGGTCGCCGCAAGGACAAGGTCGCCCTCACAGTCTCCGGGCCGCCAGGGGCGCTGATGCCAGACCATTCTGCCCTGCCGGGCGTCCTGCTCCAGCGACTCATCCAGCTGTGGGGCAATCACCTCGATGGTGCAGCCAAAACCCAACAGCGAACGGATGCGCCGGGCCGCAATCTTCCCCGCGCCAAACACCTGCCCCCGCTTGCCCGCCAAAGGGACAAACAGCGGAAAGTAGGGAAGATTCGTCTTTGGCTCCTGCTGCGGGCAGATTCCCCAGCGGTCGCGCAGCTGTGCTTTGAGCCCCTCCAGGGGGAAGCTCTGCTCGCTCTCCTGCGGGCGGCCGATCAACAGGACGGCAATCCCCGCCTTCTGAGCGGCGCTGACCTTCTGGTCCACCCCGCCGGCCCTGCCGGATTCCTTGGTCACCAGGCACGCGATGTTCCACTGACGGATCATCGCCAGATTTAGCTCCTCCGAAAACGGCCCCTGCATCGCAATCAGGTGGGAGGCGGGCACCCCTAACTTCAGACAGCTTTCCACCACATTGGCAAGCGGCAGCACCCGGGGATAGACCCGCTCGGCAAATCCCGAAACCTTCGTGTAGGCGGCAAGCTCCTTGCTGCCGGTGGTCAGCAGGATGTTGCCCGGTATCTCGTTTAGCCTTTGCACCGCCTGCTCGGTGGTTTCCACCCGGATGAGGTTGCCCGCCTGCAGCTGCGATTCCTCCCGCAGGCAGCGGTAACACGGCACCTCCGCCGCCGCGCAGGCCCTGCAGATATTCTGCGTCACCACCGCCGCGTAGGGGTGGGTGGCGTCGATGACAAAATCAAATCTGTTTTCCTTTAAAAACTGCTCCATCTGCCCCTCGTCCAGCCTGCCTGCATGGACCGAAAGGTTGGGGCGCGGCGCAATCAGCGTCTGCCCATACTCGGTGGCGACCGAGACGGTTGTCTGCACCCCGCACACCGCCAGATATTCCGCCAGCTGCCGTCCCTCGGTGGTGCCCGCAAACAGAAGCGCCTTATACATTTTTATATCCCCGCGGGGTCACCAGCTTGTCGCCGATGCGTCTGGTCTGGGAGTTGCCGACAAAGACGGTGGTGAACATATCCACCTGCGCGTCCTGCAGCTCCCGCAAGGTCATCACATGGGCCTCCTGCCCCTCCCGGCCGATGTTGCGCACATAGCCGCAGGGGGTGTCCGGGCTGCGGTGCTTTAAGATCAGCTCGCAGGCGTGCTTGAGGTAGTCCGCGCGCTTTTTGCTGGCCGGATTATAAAAGCAGAGAACAAAGTCGGCCTGCGCTGCAAGCTCGACGCGGGTCATGATTTTTTCCAATGGGGTCAGCAGGTCGCTGAGGCTGATGACCGCAAAATCGTGGATAAGCGGCGCACCCAGCACCGCCGCCCCGCTCATCGCTGCAGTGATGCCGGGAATCACCTCAATCTCGATGGGCGGATACTGCTGGGCCAGCTCATAGATGAGCCCCGCCATGCCGTAAACGCCCGCGTCGCCGCTGCACACCATCGAGACGGTCTTTCCCCCGACCGCCTGCTCAATCGCCATGCGGCAGCGGTCGACCTCCTGCTTCATGGCGGTGGTCAAAAAGGTCTTTCCCGGAAAACGCTCCCGCACCAGGTCGACATAGACGGTGTAGCCCGCAATGATGTCGCTTTGCTCCATCGCCGCCATCGCCGCCGGCGTTATCTGGCTGAGTTCCCCCGGACCGATTCCCACAACATACAGCTTCATCCCAATTTCCTTCTTTCTATTTTAATCTTGATCCGAAAAGGACAAGGTAATTTCCTTCTCGACTGCCAGCGCCGCCGTAACGCCGCTGCCTGCCTGTTTTGGCAGCAGCAGCTCCCCGCCGCCGGCGCCCAGCACTGCCGCACGCTCGCAGACGTTGTCCACCCCGGTCACCTGTTTGACAAAACCGGAGGGAGAAAAGGTCCCCGGCGCCTCCATCAACTGGCCGGCGGAATAGGTCGTCAGCGGCAGGTGATGGCTTTGGCAAAAACCAAGCAGCCCCGCTTCTTCCTTTTTTAAATCGATCGAGCAGACCGCACGCACCGCTTCGAGCGGGACGCCCGCTTTCTGCAGGGCCGCCGACGCAAACACTTCTATCGTCTTTTCCAAAACGCCCCTGCGACAGCCGATTCCCAACACAAGCCGCCTTGGCGGCAGCCAGAGGGTGTCGGGCCGGTCAGGATTGCAAAAGCTAATACAGATGCGCCAGTCCCCGGCGTTCTGCCCAATCATGGTCACGCCCTCGGGCAGCCTTCCCCGAATCGGAAAATCGGAGAAAAGAGCCGCCTTCTGCCCGGCCAAAAGCGCCGCGGAGATGGCTTTGGCCTTTGCGCGATCGGTCAGCACCAGCTCATTTTTCTGCGCAAAGACATCCACCGCGAACAGTCCGTTTAAATCGGTGGCGGTGGTGATGATTGGCAGCGCGCCCAGTATTTTAGCAAAGTAACCAGCCAGCTCGTTTGCCCGCCCGACGTGGCCGGAGAGCAGCGGGATACAAAAACGTCCCTTTTCATCGATCACCACCACGGCCGGGTCGTGCAGCTTATCCGCAACAAAGGGCGCAATTGCCCGCACCGCGATGCCGCACGCCCCTATAAAAACAAGGCAGTCGGACTTTGGAAATTGCTGTGCCGTCCAATCGTGCAGCGAGCCTTGCCAAACGGTCAGACTTTTGGTGTCCCAGTCCCCTGCAAAGCGGGAGCGCACAAAGCCGGCCGCCGCAAAATCCTTCCCCAAAGCGTTCAGCAGCCGGGCGGCTGCTGCGGCCCCGTTTTGGGTAAAGCAGATCAGCGAAAGCGTTGTTTTCATCTTGTCTCCTGCTGCTTTGCCTGGCGGAACTCGGTGGTGAAGCTCGGGTCGTAGAGCTTGGAGCGGGAATAGCTGCCGCCCAGAAAGTTTCCGACCAGAATCAGCGCAGTCTTGGTGATGTTGTTTTCCTTTGCAGTCTGCGCCAGAGTGGAGACGGTGCAGCGGAAAACCTTCTGATCCGGCCAGCTCGCCTTGTAGACAATCGCCGCCGGGGTATCCGCGCTGTATCCGCCGGCCATCAGCCGCTCCTGCAGCCCTTCCAACAGGCCGGTGCTCAGGAAGATGACCATGGTGGCTTGGTGGGCCGCCAGCTTTGCAATCTCCTCCTTCTCCGGCACCGGGGTGCGCCCGGCCATGCGGGTGATGATGACCGTCTGGGAGACATCCGGCAGGGTATATTCCGCGTTTAAAGCTGCCGCCGCCGCGCAGAAGGAGCTGACGCCCGGCACATATTCATAAGCGATCCCCAGATCGTCCAGCTGGTCCATCTGTTCGCGGATTGCCCCGTACAGGCAGGGGTCGCCGGTGTGCAGCCGGACGATGGTCGCCCCTTCCCGTTCTGCCTGGCCGATGACCTCCAGCACCTCCTCCAGCGTCATTTTGGCGCTGTTATACAGCCGGCAGTCCGGCCGTGTCTCCTGCAGCAGCTGGGGATTGACCAGAGACCCTGCATAGATCACCACATCCGCCTGACGCAGCAGCCGCTGCCCGCGCACTGTGATCAGATCGACCGCGCCCGAACCGGCTCCAACAAAATATACCATCCCGAATTCCTCCCTGTCTGTTGCCCGTTTATTTCTCGACCACAATCACCGAAAAGTAACTTGCGTTTTCGTCCACACCCCGCATCGAAGGGTAGATTTCCTCCCCCTCCATGCCGCACTTCTGCACCATCATCGCCTTGTCCAACAGGCCCTTTTCGTCCAGCAGTGCCTTGACCTTCTTCATTGAGCGGCCGGTCTTCATCAGCACTTTCGGCCCGCTCCATTCCAGGCCTTCCTCTACGCCCTGATAGGATGCGGGGATGATGTGCAGCGGCTGCGCGCCTTCGGCAAGGCCGGTGTTGAGCTTGGCAGCCACCGCACAGAAGGACGGCACACCCGGCACCATCTCGACCGGATAGCCGTGCTGCTGCACCCGCTTGTGGACGTAGATGTAGGTGGAGTAGATCGCCGGATCTCCCAGGGTCAAAAAGGCAACCGACTTTCCTTCCTTTAAGTAACCCTCAATAAGTTGAGCCGCCGCCTGGTGGCTTTGTTCCAGCACCTGCGGGTCACGGGTCATCGGCATCGAGACTTCGATCACATTTTTCTGCTCAAAATCTTTAACCGCACCCTTTGCAATCTGCCGGGCGACGCCCTCGCCTTCGCCCGATTTTGGCACCGCCACGATGTCGCACTCCTCGATCAGGCGCACCGCCTTGAGGGTCATCAGCTCCGGGTCGCCCGGACCGACGCCGATTCCATACAGTTTCCCTGCCATCCTTATCTGTCCCCTTCCGATTAATATTCTTCCAGCAGGCGCTGCAGAATCTGCTCGCTGCCCTGCGTCATTCCCAAAAATCCGTGCGCGTTGGAAAAGAGGATGACGCCGGTCTGCAGCGTCTCTCCGGCACGCGCACGCACATGTTCTTCTATTCTTTGCAGCATGCTCTGCATCACCTTCTGGCGCAGCCCTTCCCTGTCCAGCAGCGCAATCGCCTCGTCGGTGGTCGCACTGTCCATTAGGGCAAACAGCGTCTCCTTGCTTGCTCCGCACAGAGCGGCATGGGCGGTAAAAACCTCCAGCCGCCCGTCGGCGTAGCGGGAGTGGGTGTTCATGATGCCCGCCGCCAGCTTGCAGAACTTGCCGATGTGCCCCACCAGCAGCACTCGCTCAAAGCCTTGCTGCACGCACATGTCCAGCGTGTCCCCCACATAGTTCGAGCACTTGACCGCGCGCTCGCTTAAGGCAGAAAGCCCCTCCAGCGTGCCGCTGTTTAAAAAGGCCTGTCCGTAATTGCCGGGGGTGATGAGCACACCGGTGTGCCCGGCCTTGCGCAAGATGCTCAGCTCCAGCTTGATCGAGTCGGTCAGCGCCTTCTCGCTCATTGGCTCGACGATGCCGCTGGTGCCCAGGACCGAAATCCCCCCTTCGATGCCCAGCCTTGGGTTAAAGGTCCTTTTGGCCACCGCCTCCCCCTGCGGGATGCTCACCGTGGCGCGCAGGCCGACGCCCTCCCATGCGGGATAGTCCTGGCGGACCAGCTCAATCTGCTGGCGGATCATCTGCCGCGGCACCCGGTTGATGGCGGCCTCGCCGACCGGCATTTCCAGCCCCGGCTTGGTCACCCGGCCCACACCCTGACCGCCCAGAATGGCGATGCCCGCCTCCTTTGCCGGTTCCAGGCGCACAAAAACCTCGATGCCGTCGGTGGCGTCCGGATCGTCGCCGCTGTCCTTGCAGACGCTGGCCTGCGCCCAGCCGTCCCCCGCCTGCACCGAGCGGACCGGGATATGAAGCTCCAATCCCTTAGGGACGGTCAGGCGAACCGCCTGCGGTGGCTCCCCGCCAAATAAGAGCGTTGCCGCCGCCTGGGCCGCCGCCGCCGCGCAGGTTCCCGTTGTGTATCCTCTGCGCAGCTTCTGCTGGCCCACATAGATGTAGGCCTCCTGCTGCGCGATCCAATCCGGTTTTTCCAGCTCTGTCTCCCCCTTTATATACACCCGTTTATTTCCATATGTATTGTAAAGGATTGCGCGGGGGATGTCAACTGCAAATCTAGCCGAGCCCCACAATCATGGCGCGCAGCTGGTTGCTGTCCTCCACCGAAAGATCCCACTGGCTGCCCTGCTCGTCCTCCACGATGACCTCGTTCTCCCGCTCAAAGTTGACCCAGAGGTAGAACTGGTGCTCCTCCCCCTGCGCATCGGTCAGCTGCGCCAGGTAGTCGTATTCGCGATCATCAAAGTTTTCCATAAACTTTTCGTTTTTATGGGTCAGCAGGCTGTAGAGCTTGTTGGAAAGCATCTCGTCGCTGCTGCTCCAGGCCGGTTCCTCCTCGCCCCGGGCGGTGATGGAGGCCGACAGCATGTCGGTCGCCGTGCTCTGCTCCACTGCAAGTCCTCCCGTATCCTGCTCCTGCTGGCCGTCAGGCTGCTCTTCCTCCTGCTGCCAGATGGAGGCCGCGGTCACCTCCTTTGGCGCGTCGGGGGAAGGAAGCCTTCTCCAGGACTCGCACCCGGTCAGCAGCAGCGCGCATCCCAGCGCCAGCGCGCAATATCGCCCTTGTTTCATCCGATTCTCCCTCTTCCATTATTTACAAAAGCAGCTCGTGCCCGCAAAGATAATCAAATACAGTGTCCGCCACCAGCATGTTGCCAAGCTCCGACAGGTGGGAGCCTGTGGTGAACAGCTGGGTGGGACAGATCGCCTGGCGGTTATGCTCCATCACCGCCAGCATCGGGGACTTGACGTCGATGAAGGGAAGCCCTTTCTCCCCGCTCACCCGCCTTAAAATGTTGTCCACCTGCTCCAAAGCAACCATCTTTTCGTGGCTGCGGTGGGCGGAGGTGGAGAGCACCACCGTCTGAATCTGATCCTGCCCGCACCATTCCAGCAGGCAGCGCAACCCCTGTTCAAAGTGTGCCGGGTCGAGCGCTTTAGCATCGTTCTGCCCAATCCAGAGGATCATCATGGTCGGGTGAAGCAGCGCGATGTCGCGGCTGTAGCGTTCCAGCAAGTGGCGGATGGTGTCCCCGCAAACCCCTCTATTATAAAAGGTAAACTCCAACTGCGGAAAATGAATCAGGAGCCGCTTGACCAGAATGTCCACATAGCTTCCGGCATAGTCCAGGCTGTACCGCCGCGCCGGATGCTCCGATTCGTTTAAATCGGTGCGCTGGGTTAAACTGTCGCCAAAAAAGACAATTTTTTCCCCCTGCCGAATCAGCATCCAAACTCCCCCTGCTTTTTTCTTTCTATTGTACCACACTTTCTATCTTTTCGACAGACCCTTTTTCTTCCTTTCCCGATAATCTTTCGGACAACGCAAAAAAGCGTTCCCCTTTTCTATCAAAAGGGGAACGCTTTTGCCTGTTCGATTATTCCACCGAGACGATCGAGATATTCTCCACCGGGACCTCGGTCTGTTCCAGAACGATGTCGCGGATCTGCACCACATCCCCCTCCTGCAGCTCGGGGGATTTGACGATGACGTCCACCTTCTCGTTGGAGCAGTAGACCATGCACTCGGCAAAGCCTTTGGCTTTAATCAGGTTTTCGATCTTGCCTTCGGTCTCGATTGACTGCGCCATCGCGCTGGCCTGTGCGGTCAGCTCATCCTTCTGTTCCTGGTCGAGGTTGACGTCGGAGAGCATCACCTGCAGCGCCTCCTGCGCTTCGTCGCGGGTCTTGGTGCGGGTCAGCCTTGCTTGCGAGAAATATTCCTCGTCCCCCACCGCACTTTCGGCCTGCAGACTGGTCTCCTGTGTCTCTTCGCTGGAAACCTCCTTTGTATCCACAAACTGTGCGTCACCATAATTTTCCTGCTCGCCCTCCTCGGTGGAAAGCTCCTGGGTGGTTTGCTGTGCATTTGCCGTCACCAAATCCAGATCCTCCCCGGCAAATTGATAGTTCAGATAAACCGCCACTCCCAGCGCAACCACCAGCGACGCCAAAACGAGCTGTTTTTTTCCTACGATCATGTTCATATTTTTCCCTCCTGTAAGATCTGTAAAAAAGTCTTTATCATGAACGGCCGAGGCAGACGCAGACCTGTGTGCTGCGTATTCCCAGAACCGTTGTCACCGCCTCGGTCACCTGCTGGCAGACCGTCATGCTCTTCGCCCCCTGGCAGACCACCACCACGCCGTTCACCTGCGGGCGCACCGTCTTTTCCAGAACCGGCTGGTTTCCCCCCTCTCCATTCTCGACGAGCACCAGCCTTTTTTGGCTGGTGCTGGAGCCGGAGTTTGTCTGCCGGTCCTGCTCCTGGCTGACGCTGTCCTCCACCGCGTAGACGCTTCGCTCGCTCTCCTCAAAGGTGAGCATCACGCTGCACTCCCCCACGCCGTCGATCTGGCTGATAATCTCCTCCAACCGCTGCTGCAGCTGCTGTTCGCTCTGTTGCGCGTTCTGCTGCTCCGGTTGTTTCATGGCCGGTTCGCTCTTCTTTGGTTCCTCCCCCGCCAGCAATTCGGAGCACAGGATCAGCCCCATCCCCAAAAGGCCCGCCGCCACCAGCAGGCGCACCCGGTTCTGGCTGTTGCAAAACGAGCGCCAAAACGCCTGCAGGCGCTGCAGAAATCGATCAAAATCCTCCCGCATCTTCCACGTCTCCTTCCCGGTACTCGATTTGCAGCGACAGGTCGGACGACTGCAGATTCTGCCGCAGCCATTCCTCCCTGTCCCGATCTTTTTCCTCCAACGTCAGCAGCAGCTCCATCTGGATGGAATCTTCCTGCTGCATCATATCTATGCGGATTTGGACAGGGGTTATGCCTTGCTGGCGCAGAAAATTGTCCACCTCCTGTTCCAGCTGTCCCTGCACCGCCTCAAACCCGGCCTGCTGGCTCTGCTGCTGCATCTGCCGGGAAATTTCCTGCGCCTGCTGCTGGGGCAGCTGGCTCTCCCAGTCCGAAAAGGAAAGCTCTAAAGAGCCCAGCGGCAGCAGCACGCTGCATAGAAAGAAAACGCTGACGCAGACCTTCAGCATCCTTCCCAGCCCCGACTCGGGCGCAAGCATCTGGCAAAGCCCGGCTGCTGCCGCCGCAAAGCAAAGGCTCGCCGCCCATTGACGGATGGCTTCCAGCATCGCAGATTCCTCCCTTCCTTTTTCTGCAAACTATCCTGCCGTCAGCAGGAGCATCAGTGCCGTCGAGACTAAAATCAACAGCGCAAAGCAGGCGATCAGCGCCAGTAAAATGGAGAATGCCTGCACAATCGACTCGAGCAGCTTTGCAACCTCCCCCGCGCCCAGCATGGAGCTGACCCACGCCGAGGCTTTCAGCGACAGATACCACATCCCCACCTGCAGCAGCGCGGGCAGAAAGGTCAGCACCGCAACCAGAATCCCGAAGGAGCCGACCGCCCCCTTGAGCAGCTGGACACATCCCTTTGCCGCGCCCAAAGCGTCCGAAATGGTCCCGCCAATCACCGGAATCATGCTGCCGGCCAGAAACTTGGAGGCTTTGAGCAGCAGCGTGTCCCCGCCGCTGCCGATCACCGTCTGCAGCGAGAGCATCCCGACAAAGAGGGTCGTGATGATGCCAAGCCCCCAGCAAACCACCGATTTGATGGCGGCTGTGACCTGGTCCAGCTGCAAAAGCGGGGCCATCGGCGCGACGATGCACAGCGCAAGGTAGATGTTGAGCAGCGGAATCAGGGTGCGCGCGGCAAGCTCGGCCAAAATCTGCGCGGCAAAAAACAGAATCAGATTGTACGCTCCCGCCGAAGCCGGGTTGCCGCCCGCAATCAAAATCCCGCTCATCACCGGCGTGAAGGACATCACGAACAGTGAACATTCCCGGAGCGCCTGCACCGTCTGATCGATGCAGGCAAAGACCGGCTCCCCCAAAAAGGAGAGGACGCAGGCCGTCGCCACCACTAGAAAGATGCCCTGCAGCCGCGCGCTGACCGCGCTCTGCCGCACCGCGCTCAAAACTGCGCACAACAGCGCCACTGCCAGCAGCCTCCCCAACACCTCCAGCGGCCCGGAAACCTGCTGCAGCGCCGCGTCCTTAATCGCCGCCAAAAGCTCCGACGGGGTCATCGACAGCAGCGAAAAAAGACCGCCGTCTTCCTTCTCCTGCGTCAAGCTGTCCATCATGCCCTGCGCCTGGTCGGGGACATTGGGAAGAAGCTGCTCCTCCAAAAGCTCATTGAGCTTGTCCTGCACAAAGCTGCCCAGCGCCCCGTCGGCACTGCCGGCAAAGGCGGTTGTCCCCAGCAGCAGCGCCGCGAGCAGCATCCCTAATAGGCAACTTATCCATCTTCGTCCTGTCTGTTTCATCGTCCTCCACCCTTTATGTTCCGATCAGCCGCAGCGCCTGCTGGAGCAGCTCTGAGAAAACCGGCATCGCCAGCAGCAGCATCGCGGCCTTGCCCGCCGTTTCCAGCCGGGCGGCGATGGCCGTCTCCCCGATGTCCCGGCAGGTGTCGCAGGCGACCTGCGTAATCAGGCAGATGCCGAGCGCCTTGAGCAGCACCTGCGCCGCTTCGCCGCCGGACCCCAGCGCCAGATTGGAAAGCTGCTGCAGCTGCTCCAACACCGGTGCCAGCTGTTCCAGCAACCACAGCAGCACCCCCACCCCGCACAGAATGGAGATGACCAGCGCAATCTCCGGCCGGTACTGCCGCAGCAGCACGCACAGCGCCGCCGCGCACAGGCTAAAGCCGATCACCGCCCCAAGCGACATCCCGTTTCCCTCCTTCTCACAGGCCAAATACCGTCTTTACTGTATCGAACAGGGTGCTGATCTGCTCGATCATCATCATGAGCACCACAATCAACCCCGCCAGGGTGGTCATCGTGGCCTGCTCCTCCCTCCCCGAGCGGATCAGCACCTGGTTGAGCACCGAGACAATGATCCCGATTGCCGCAATCTTAAAAATCAAATCTACATCCATCACTTGTTCCCTCCTGTTTTTTCTTCTGACCTGCCCCATCAAAGCAGGATGCACAGCGCAAGGCCCGCCAGCGGCCCCAGCGAGGTATAGAGTTTTCTTTCCCGTTCTTCCTCTCCGGCAGCCTGTCCCGCCGAACGCTCCAGTGCGGCGCGCAGGCGGGAAAGTTCCTCCAGCTGAATCTGCAGCTCATAGGCACCCAAGATGCTCTCCATCCGGGACAGCACCTCCCGGTCAGCGCGCTGCAGCTCCCCGCCGCAATCCATCACCGCCGCCCGCCATCCTTTGGGAAAGGTTTCTCCCCGCTGCAAAAAAAGCTGCAAACAGGGCAGCGAGTGAAAAGCTGCTTCCCTTCCAAGCTCCTCGATCAGCTCCCCCGCCGGCTGCAGGCAAAATGCAAGCCGGGAACAGACCTCTCCCAGAAAGGAAGCGGCCAGCAACAGTTCCTTCCGTCTGCGGCCCGAACGTCCCGCCAGATAAAAGCCCGCCGCCGTGCAGCCGGCAAGCAGCATCGCCCGCCCCAGCACGCTCAAGGTCATTGCGCTCATCCTTCCACCTGCCTTTCCTGATCCTCTATCTTAAAAATCCCCGCCGCCTGACCGGGGAGATCCGCTCCCCGCAGCAGCAGCACCTTCTCAAACGCTTTTTCTTTTTGCAGCAGCTGAAACTGCGGGCGGAGAAACAGTTCCTCCAAGCTGCCCGAATGGATGGAGGCGATAAAGCGCACGCCGCAGTTGACCGCCTGCAGCAGCTGTTCGGTCTCGGCCAGCGTGCCAAGCTCGTCGCAGATCACCACCTGTGGTGAAAGGGTGCGCACCGCCTGCAAAATCCCCGCCGGTTTGGGGTAGCCGCGCAGCACATCCAGGCATCCGCCCAAGGAAAGCAGGCCGCGGTCCACAATCTCCCCCCGCTCGTCCACCACCGTGACCCGCCAGCGACGAGACAGAAAAAAAGCCAGCGCGCGCAGCAGGGTTGTTTTTCCGCTGCCCGGCTCCCCCGCAATCAGCACCGAGCAAAGCCCCCGGTCAAACAGCGAGCGGCCTATTTTCTCAACCTCCTCCGGGTTGTCCTGTTTTCTTGCAAGGCGGATGTTCAGCGAACTCAGCTCCCGGATGGAGGTGACCTTTCCGTCCTGTACCACCGCCGTCCCGCCAAGGCCGATGCGGTGGCCCCCCTGGATGGTGAGAAAGCCGTGGACAATCTGCGGCAGGAATGTGTGGACCGAGTAATCGCACAGTGCCGCAAAGCTCTGCTCGATTTCCTCGCGAGAAACAGTCTTTCCGTTTGGGATCACATGCCCGATCGAAAGCATCTTTCCGGGGAAGATCAGCCACATCTCCCGCCCCTCCTGCAGACGAATCTCCTGCAAGCTGTCCCAACAGCTCTCCGGCAAAGCCTCCAGCTGGCCGGCAAGGGCAGGCGGCAGCTTGCCGATTAGCTGCTGTAAATGTGAGATCGTTTTCTTGTTGACCATCCTTGTCCATTCTCCTTCCTCTTTGTTACCCCCATTGTATGCGCCGTGCTGCCAAAAAAGAACTGCAAAGAAAAAGGGTGCGGGAAAAAGGCATTTGCCTTTTTCCCGCACCCCTGCGGTTACCGAAAAAAAGATTTTAGTCCGCGCGATAAACGATTCTGCCATCGACAATGGTCATCCGGGTATGGAAGCTGTCGTCAAAGACAGCAAAATCCGCGCAGCAGCCGGGACGGATGGAGCCGATGCGGTCCTGCATCCCCATCGCGCGCGCCGGATTTAAGGTCGCAGCGTTGACAATCTCCCACAGCGGCTTGTTGGTGTTCTTGTGGACATTGGCAATCGCGCGGTTGAGGGTCAGGATGCTGCCCGCCAGGGTACCGTCCCGCAGGCGCGCGCTGGTGCCGTCCACCACCACCTCCAGCTCGCCCAGCGTGTACTCGCCCGCCGGCATGCCGCCGGCACGCATACAGTCGGTGATAAGGACAAATTTGTCCCTGCTCTTGCAGTCCATCACAAACTGGAACATTGCCGGGTGGACATGGATGGTGTCGCAGATCATCTCGGTGTAGACATCCGAGCGCAGTGCGGCAGTGACGACGCCCGGCTTGCGGTGGTGCATCGGGGTCATCGCGTTATAAAGATGGGTGACCTGGGTCGCGCCGCAGGCGATTGCATCCATCGCCTGCTCATAGGTCGCGGCGGTGTGTCCGATCGAGACGTGCACCGGAGTTTCGGAGGTGACTTTGCGGATAAATTCCATGCCGCCCTCCTTGTCCGGAGCTACGGTGACGATGCGGATGACGTCGCTGTACCGCTTGATGAAATCAAAATCAAAGTCCGCGATGTAGCTTTCCTCATGCGCTCCCTTGTAGGCCGGGTGAATAAACGGTCCCTCCATATTGATGCCCTCGATGACAGCCGCGTCCCATCCCTCACCGCTCTTTCCGACGACGGTACGCACGGTGTCAAAAACCTCTCCCGTCCGTTCCAGCGGCAGGGTGACCGAGGTGGCGAGGAAGCGGGTCACGCCGTTTTGAGCGACGGTGGAAGCGATGGTGTGCAGCGCCTCCACCGTACCGTCCATCGTATCGCATCCGCCGGAGCCGTGGATGTGCACGTCAAACAGTCCCGGCGTCACCAGAGCCCCCTGCACCTCGATGCGCTCTGTGCCCGCTGGGATCTCTGCTTCCGGCACGATGCCGACAATCTTCTCCTCAAACAGCACCGCCTTGCCGGTCTCCATCCGGTCGTGCAGAACCAGTCTGCCGCCGCAAATTGCTTTCATAAAAACGCTCTCCTTTCCGCTGGCCGCGTATATAAAATTCTACTCGTCCTTTTCTTCCCCCGCGCTCTCCTTGGGAACCACCGGCGGCAAGGCGCTCACCCGGCCGTGATTCTTAGCGATGAGGAATTTGATCTTGATGCCCTGGTCCATGAACATCTGCTCGTGCTCGGTCACAATATTTTCCGCAAAGCCGCTGGCCGCCAGGTCGTAGGTGATGAACTCCTGGGTGAAGCCGCACATCGCAAAGTAGTCGAGCGACTCCTCGAACAGCTCGTCGTCGTCGGTCTTAAACCAGATCTCGCCGCCGTCCTTTAAAAATTCCTGGTAAAAAAAGAGCTGGCGCGGATAGGTCAGCCGCTTTTTCTTATGCTTTTTCTTGGGCCAGGGGTTGCAGAAATTGATGTAGATGCGCTCTACCTCGTCGTTTCTGTCCAGCACCTGCAGGATGCGCTCGATGTCGTAGGCAAAGATGCGCACGTTGTCCACCTCTTTGCCGGCCTGCTCATACGCCTTTTCGATGTTGCGCTTGGTCAGTCCCAAGATGTCGCTCTTGATGTCCACCGCCAAAAAGTTGATCTGTGGGTTCTGCAGCGCCTTCTGTGCCATAAAGCCGCCCTTGCCGCAGCCCAGCTCAAGGTGCAGCGGCTGCCGCTTTGGGAACAGCTCGTGCCAGTGGCCGATGTGGTTTTCCGGGTCGTCTATGCAAAATGGGCAGGCCGCCAGCTCCGGGCGCGCCCAGGGTTTTCTTCTGATTCTCATACAATGCCTCCAACCATTTTTTCGAAAACTATCATAGCACAAAACTGCCGGAGGGACAAGCCTTATTTTCTGTCTCCGCCCGTCCCAGCAAAAATTCTTCCTCCGCACAGATTTTGCCGTCCCGGAAAGAAAAGATGTCGCAGGAAATCTCCCCGAGCGAGTTTCTTAAAATGGCAACGGCGCGGCTTTTGTCCTCACTCTGGTAGAATGCGATGCAGGCAAAGGTGACGTCGCTGTCCCGATACGCCTGCTGCATGACCGAAAGGTATTCTTCGATTCCACAGATGGTCCGCTCCCTCGTTCCATGCAGCCGCCAGACAATCTCCCTGTCCAAAAAGGTCTGATACATTTCCCAATCCCTGCTGTTTTCCGCCGCAAAAAAGCGGCGCAGCACCTCCCTTGGCGATTGCATGTTCTTCCTCCTAAAAAAGAAGGATGCCGCCGGGGCACCCTTCTTTCAAAATAAAACTTATCTGGTTGCTTTCTTTTCTTTTTTGAGCATCATGTCCAGCACGATCTGGTCAAGGGTGACCGAACCCTGATTGCCAAGCTCGGCAAAGTTGCTGATTGTCTTTTCGACGTCGTCCTCGACGATGCCGTCGGTGGAGAGGACGCGGATGCCGCGCATCGCCATCAGGGCAGCCTGCATGGCCGCGTTGGTGCAGGTGGCAATCTTCAGCGCGCAGTCCGCCTTTGCACCGTCACAGAGCATGCCGGTGACGTCGCCGATCATGTTGAATACGCAGTTTTCCACCTCTCTGAGACCGCCGCCCAACAGGTAAGCGATGCCGCAGGCGGAGCCCACGCCAGCCACCGTCGCGCCGCAGAAGGCAGACAGACGGCCAAACTGGGACTTGATGTAGATGCCCATCAGGTTGCTCAAGGTGACCGCGCGCATCATCTGCTCATCGGTCACACCCAGCTTTCTGGCAACCGCAACCACCGGCATGGTGCAGGCGATGCCCTGGTTTCCGGAACCGGAGTTGGATACAACCGGAGCGTCCGCGCCGGCCATGCGGGCGTCCGCACCGGCGGAGGCAATCTGCATCGCGTAGGTAATCAGGGAATCGCTGCGATAACCCTTTTCCATATCCTCCTTAATGCCGCGTCCGATGCACAGGCCGTATGGATTGCGCATGCCCTCCTCGCTGATGGCGGAGTTGACATCGATGCTCAGGCGGATCTTGTCCAACATGGAAAGATCGACGGTGGTGGCGTACTCAAAGATTTTGGCAACCGACAGGATTTCCTTGATGTCCGCGTCGGAGTAGCCGCCGTCCGCGTTGCCCTGTTCATGGCGTTTGTCCAGAACCGCTTTGCCGTTTTCTTCTATATAAATAATATTGGTGTGGACGTTGGCGATGATGGCTTTTGCGGTGTTGTGCTCGCCCTTGACCTCAACCTCGATGTACAGCTTTTCCGGAACCTTTGCAAGCTCCACCTTGACCGCCTTGGCGTCCACCAGAGCGCAGGCCTTTTCCAGCTGCTCGGAGGTGATGCCATTGATGACCTGCAGCTGCTTTTCCGGCTGCGCAACGATGGCGCCGATGGCCACCGCATACTCGATGCCGACTAAACTCGTTCCCGGGATGCCCGCCGAGTAGGCATTCTTAATGATATTGCCGCTGGCAAAGGTGTGGATGGATTTGACTTCCTCACCCAGATGCGCGGCCGCCGCTGCCGCAGTCAGAGCCAGCGCTCCAGGCTCGGTACAGCCGGTCGCCAGGACCAGGCCATCATTTAAAATCGAAGTGATTGCCTCATAGTTCATATTCCTTCATTCCCTTTCTTATTGTTTATCCATGCTTGATCGTTTTTTCACGCCAGTTCTTTCCCTTTAAAATAAAAGGGAAAGATTCTTTTTTTATTATAGCTTTTTTTGTGGAATATTTCAATCTCTTCGATTTATTTCCTTGAAAATTCTCTCTTTCGCCGAAAAACATTCCTGTATATTCCCTCTAATGACCAAAACCAACCGGCTGCAGCAGGATGCGGTCATTGTCCAGCGCACAGCTGCCCACCTGCTGAAAACGCTCCAGCAGCTCCGGCACGCTCATCCGTTCCCGCTGCTCCCCGCAAAGATCCAACAGTATCTTCCCTTCGCTCATCATCAGCGTCCTGCTGCCCATCCGCAGCGAGAGCTGCAGGTTGTGGGTAATCATCAGGGTGGTGATGCGGTGTTTTTGGACGATCTCCTGAGTAATCTGCAGCACCTTGTCCGCTGTCGCCGGGTCCAGCGCCGCCGTGTGCTCGTCGAGCAGCAGCAGTTTGGGCGGGGTCATGGTGCACATCAGCAACGAAACCGCCTGTCGCTGCCCGCCGGAAAGCAGTCCAACCGGCGTTTTCATCCGCTCCTCCAGCCCCAATCCCAGGGAAGCCAGCTGGTCACGGAAAAATTCCCGCTCCTGTTTAGGAATTCCGATGCCAAAGTGTCCCTGCCGGGAGCGCAGATAGGCCAGCGCCAGATTTTCCTCTATCGTCATCGAGGGCGCCGTCCCCCGCATCGGGTCCTGAAAGATGCGCCCGATCTGTTTTGCCCGGCGGTGTTCCGGCCAGAAGGTGATGTCCTTCCCGTCAAGCACAATTTTGCCCCTGTCCGGCAGGATGCTGCCCGCAATCAGGTTGAACAGGGTCGATTTGCCCGCCCCGTTGGAGCCAATAATGGTGACAAATTCGCCGTCCTGCACCGACAGGTTCAGGTCATCCATCGCCAGCCGCTCGTTGACCGTTCCAGGATAAAATGTTTTTCTTAAACTCAAAATTTGCAGCATCAGCGCATCCCTGCCCTTCTCTGTTTTGCCAGCCGCAGCGACTCCTTCACCGCCGGCACCGACATGGCCATCGCTACAATGATGGCGGTAATCAGCTTGAGGCTGGAGGAGGAAAAGTTCCACTCCAGCGCCTGCGCAATAATCAGCCGGTATAAGACAGAGCCGACGATGGCGGCAACCGCGCCGGAAAGAATATTTGCGCGCCGCACCAGCAGCCCGACTGCAATCTCCCCAACAATCAGCGAAGCCAGCCCGATGACCACCATACCGATGCCCATCCGCACCTCCGCGTAGCAGTTGTAGTGGGCAATCAGCGCACCCGACAGGGCGACGCAGGCGTTGGCGATGCTCAGGCCCACCATCTTCATCCGGTCGGCGTTGATCGAGGAGGAGCGCACCATCGCCTCGTTGTCCCCGGTCGCCCTCACCGCCAGCCCAGCCGGCGTCTGCAAAAACAGCACCAGCACCGCTGCAACACCGATAGCAGCCAGCCCGGAAAGCAGCATGCCCGGCAGGTTGTGGTAGATGCTCTCGCCCTGCGCTAACGGGAGGTTTGCCTTGTTGTCCATCACCATCAGGTTGATCGAATACAGCGCCGTCATGGTGATGATGCCCGCCAGGATGGGCTGAATTTTCATCCTGGTCTGCAGCAGCGCCGTCACAAATCCGGCGGCCGCCCCGGCAAGCGCGGCCAGCAGCAGCCCCAAAACCGGGTGTCCCGCCAGCGTTGCCACCACCGCGACCGCTGCGCCCAGCGTAAAGCTGCCGTCCACCGTCAGGTCCGGGATGTTTAAAATACGGTAGGAAATGAACAGCCCCAGCACCATCAGCGAATAGATCAGCCCAAGTTCGATGGCCGAGAAAAAGGAATACAGGCTCATCATCTTCGCTCACCGCCCTCGTCGTCCAGCTCCAGCAGGCTGTCCTCGTCAAAATAATCGATCCGCATCGCGTGCCGCACATCCTCCAGGGCCTGCTCGGCCTTTTTGCGCGCAACCTTGCTGCCCTCCTTGAGGATGTCATAGACCTCCGGCAGGCGGCGCTCCCACTCCCTGCGGCGCTGGCGGATGGGCCGCAGTTCCTCCTGCAGCACCTGATTGAGGAACCGTTTAACCTTGACATCCCCCAGACCGCCGAGGCGATAGTGCTCTTTGAGCTCCTCCATGCCGCTGTATTCCGGCAGAAAGGCCGCAAAATCTTCCGGTTTGCAAAAGGCGTCCAGATAGATAAAGACCGGATTTCCCTCCACCCTGCCCGGATCGCTGGCGCTGAGGTGATTGGGGTCGGTGTACATCGACATCACCTTTTTTTCGATCTGATCCGGTTCGTCCGAAAGATAGATGCAGTTGCCCAGCGACTTGCTCATCTTGGCCTTGCCGTCCAGCCCCGGCAGACGCATGCAGGAGGCGTTTTCCGGCAGGATAATCTCCGGCTCCACCAACGTCTCCCCGTACAGCTGATTAAACTTGCGGACAATCTCCCGGCACTGCTCCACCATCGGCTCCTGGTCCTCCCCTGCCGGGACAGCGGTTGCACGGAAGGCGGTGATGTCCGCCGCCTGGCTGATGGGGTAGCAGAAAAAGCCCAGCGGGATACTCGTCTCAAAGCGGCGCATCTGAATCTCCGATTTGACGGTGGGGTTGCGCTGCACCCGGGAGACGGTGACCAGATTCATGTAGTAAAAGCTCAACTCGGTCAGTTGCGGCACCATCGACTGGATAAAGATGGTCGATTTTTCCGGGTCGATGCCGCAGGCCAGGTAGTCCAGCGCCACCTGAAGGATATTTTGGCGAACCTTTTCGGGGTGCTCCGCGTTGTCGGTCAGCGCCTGCGCGTCAGCAATCATGATGTAAATTTCATCGTAACGATTGGAATTCTGCAGCTTCACCCGCTCTTTGAGTGACCCTGCATAATGGCCTACATGGAGGTGCCCGGTCGGACGGTCCCCGGTTAAGATAATCTGTTTCATATCGGTTGGCTCCCTTTCTTCAAAAATCATCTTACCCACATTTTACGACAGAATGGTCGCCGTCTCTGCGATCTCCTGCGGGATTTCCACGCCGATCTGTTCGGCGGTGGTCTGATTGATGTAGGTTCCGAATTCGCTTAGCGTCTCCACCGGCAGCTCGCTGATTGGCGTTCCCTCCAGAACCGCCGCGGCCATCTCCGCGGTCTTTTGGCCCAGCTGGGTGTAGTTGATGCCGACCGTCGCAAAGCCGCCGTCCTGCACCATCGAGTCCGCACCGGTGTAGATGGGAATCTGAAAATCGATGCCGACCTGTGCCAGCACCGGCATTGCCTGGGCGATGGTGTTGTCGATGGGGACATAGATGGCGTCCACCTCCTGCGCCAGCGACTGCGCCGCCTGCTGCAGCTCCGAAACCTCGCTGATGGTCATCAGCTGGGTCTCATATCCCATCTGTTCGGCCGCTTCCATCGCCTGCTCGGTGGTCACCTGCGAATTGATCTCCGAGGTGGTGTACAGAAAGCCAATTTTGTGAACCTCGGGGGTCAGCTCCTGGCAGAGCTGCATCACCTGATCGACCGGAATCGCATCGGAGGTGCCGGTCACGTTGCCGTCCGGATGCTGGGGATCGGTCAAGAGCTTAGCCTCGACCGGGTCGGTCACCGCCGAAAAGAGGATGGGGATTTCGCTGGTACTGGCCGCCGCGGTCTGCGCGGTCGGGGTCGCAATCGCCACAATCATGTCCACCCCATCCCCCACAAATTTCTGGCAGATGGTGCCGAGGTTGGTCTGCTCACCCTGGGCGTTTTGAATGTCGTAGTCCACCTTGTCCTCGCCGTAGCCCAGCTGCTCCATCTGCTGCAAAAACGATTCGCGGATGGTGTCCAGCGAGGTGTGCTCCATAATCTGCACAACCCCCACCTGCAACTTTTCGCCTGCGGAAGCGGTCAAACCGTCTGTGCCCGAGCAGCCACCCATTGCAGCCACCAACAGTCCTGCCAACAAAACACCGATTAATTTTTTCATAAAACGCAACTCCTTCTGGCATTTTCTGCCCAATATTTGAGCCGGCTTTTGTCTGCTGGTGGGATACATCCAATAAAAAAAGCACCCATCCCTGTAAAAATACAAGGACAGATGCTTGTGATCTGCGGTACCACCTTGATTGACGTCAAACAGGACGCCCACCTCAAACAGAATGCCAACACATTCCTGACCGATAACGCCGGCCTTGCGTCAGGGGATACTCGGAAAAAGCCTTTTCCTTTCGCCCTGCCCTCCAGGGTCCATTTGTCTGATTCGTTTCCTGCCGGAATCTCAGCTTGCTCCGGCTCTCTGTGAGGTCGTGGTCAGTTTTATCTCCCTGTCAACGGTTTGGGGTATGTTTTGCTTGAGCCCATTAAAGCACTTTTGCCGGGCGTTGTCAAGAGGGTTTTGCAAAAAAAATTTAGGCTGCTAAAGTTTTCACGCCCGATAGAGCGTTACCTTTGAATCTATTTTTCGCCTTCTATCAGTGCTTTTTGGGCCTCTTTGCTCTGATCCATGATGCACTGGTAAATTTTGGCCAGCGCCTCGCGGTACTCCGCTTTGGTCAGGGCGCAGACCTTCTCGATGACCTGCTTTTCCCGCTCGGGATGGTAGATGGGCAGGTTGTTGGCCTTCTTGTAGGCGGCCACCTTGCCACTGATCTCCATCCGTTCGGTCAGCAGCCGGGCGATCTCGTGGTCCAGCTGGTCGATGCGCTGGCGTAGCTGCGACAAATCCAGCTCGTTATGTTCCATGTCGGGTTCCTCCTTATCAATATTTCGGTAAACTTTAATTTACCGAAATTATCTCTTTTCCTGCTCCTCGTTGAGTGCCTCCTTGATGCGGCTGCCGTCGGCCAGCAGCTGGGTCAGGCGCTGGCCGTCGTTTTCGGCGATGGCGTGCCGGTACTCCTGCAGACTGGAAATCAGGATGTCCAGATCGTCCAGCAGGTTTTGGCGGTTGAGCAAAAACAGCTCGCTCCACATCACCGGGTTCAGGCGCGCCACCCGCGTCAGATCCTGAAAGCTGCCGCCGGTGTAACCCTTGTAGTTCATGCAGAGCGGATTTTTGATGTAGGCGCTGGAGAGGATGTGCGCCAACTGAGAGGTATAGCCGATCATCTTGTCATGGCTTTCCGGGTCGGTAAAGACAATCCGCCCGAAACCAATCTCCTGGCAGAGCTTCTGCACGATGTCCAGCGCCCAGGAGTCGGTGAAGATGGGGGTCAAAATCATGCTGGCCCCCCGAAACAATGTTCCGGTTGCGTTTTGGTATCCCCAACGCTCCTTGCCCGCCATCGGATGCCCGCCGATAAACTCCACCCCGTGGCTCTTGCAAAGCTGCGCCACCTGGGAGGCGACCGCCTTTTTCACGCCGCAGATATCCATCACGATGCAGCCCTTTTTGAGCTGCTCCACCTTTTGCCGGATCAGGTCAATCGCCGCGTTTGGAAACAGCGCCACGATGAGAAGGTCCAGCTGGCTGTAATCTTCCAGTGCCCCATCGATGCAGTGCTCCTCCAAAGCCCGGTGCATCGTCTCCTCATCGATGTCAAAGCCATAAACGGTATGCTCGGTGTTTTCTTTGACTGCCTTGGCAAGCGAGGCGCCGATCAGGCCCAGACCCACAATTCCGATCTTCATTCCCATGCCGTCACATCCCCTTCCCTGTTTCACTTACAGTGTTTTCATGAAGGCGCTCAGTTTTTTCACCTTCTGCATCAGCTCGGCAAACTGGTCCGGACGCAGCGACTGCGCGCCGTCGCACAGCGCCTTCGGTGGGTCGTTGTGGACTTCGATCATCACGCCGTCCGCACCCGCGGCGATGGCAGCCAGTGTCATCGGCTCCACCATCCACGGCAGGCCGGTCGCATGGCTTGGGTCGATGATGACCGGCAGGTGGGAGAGCTTCTTAATCATCGGCACCGCGGACAGGTCGAGGGTGTTGCGGGTCTTGGTCTCAAAGGTGCGGATGCCGCGCTCGCAGAGGATGACATTCTCGTTGCCGCCTGCCATGATGTACTCGGCACTCATCAGCCATTCCTCGATGGTGTTGGCAAGGCCGCGCTTTAAGAGAATCGGCTTGTTCAGCTTGCCAAGCTGTTTGAGCAGCTCAAAGTTCTGCATGTTTCTGGCGCCGACCTGGATGACGTCTACCTCCTCAAACAGGTCGATGTCGTCGTAGTTCATGATCTCGGTGACAATCGGCAGGCCAGTCTGCTTTTTGGCCTCCAGCAGCAGCTTGATGCCCTCCCCGTGCAGGCCCTGGAAGGAGTAGGGCGAGGTGCGCGGCTTAAACGCGCCGCCGCGCAGAAGGCCAGCGCCTGCCTTTTTGACCTCCTCTGCCACCAGGCAGATCTGCTCCGGCATCTCGACCGAGCAGGGGCCTGCAATCACCTGGAAGCTTCCTCCGCCGATCTTCACACCGTTGACATCGACGACACTGTCCTCCGGGTGGAACTTGCGGTTGGCCTTTTTGTATGGTTCCTGGATGCGCTTGACCTCTTCAACGATATCCAGCGAAGCGATTTTCCCAATGTCCACGCTGGTGGTGTCGCCCACCAGGCCCAGCAGGGTGGTGTTCATACCCTTGGAAAAGTGGACCTGCAGGCCCATCGATTCAAAATTTTCCTTTAATTTTTCAATCTGCTCGGGACGGGCGGAATCTTTGACAATAACAATCATGGTGAACTCTCCTTTATATCTGATCTTTCAGCAATGCAAAGCAACAAAAAAGCCGGCGCTCTGGGGAGCGCCGGCGGTCGATCAAACCTTGATGCAGTGCGTGGTGGATATACAAAAATCCATTTTACAAGAACAGCAGGATTACCGTTTCTTATCCGCGCAGCACAAACAACCAGCGCCAATCAAGCCCCGGTAAGCGTAATATCGTGCTGTAAACGAAACGTGTAGCATAAATGCGAACTCCTTTTTCTTGATGTTCCTATCATATCCCACCAGACGAAGTTTGTCAATAGGTTTCGCGAAAAAATATTTTAGCAGTTTAAAGCAGGTAAGAAATGTTTTCCTTTCTTTCCAACTGAATCACTTTGTCAAACAGGGACAAATGTTCCGGTGATGTGTCATGGGTAACGCAGAGGATGGTTTTGTCCAATGCCAACAGTTTTTTCTGTAGCTGCTGTGCATTTTTTTCATCCACTGCGGAAAAGGACTCATCCATCAGCACCACTGGCTTATCCGCTGTGATAGCTCGCACCAGTTCCATCATCTGTCCTTCTCCTCCGCTGAGTTCCTGCGCGTTTTCTTTCTGCAGCAAACTGTTTAGTTTGGCATTGTCCAGGTAACGCAGTGCGGAGTGCATGCGGGAGAGCGGATAGCTGTTAAACAAGGTCGCGTTCTCCTCGAAGGAGGCGTGGAAGATGTGCTCAAACTGGTTGACGCAGGTGATGATGCCGCTTAAATCTTTGCCCTCAATTGGGACGCCATCTACGCAGATTCTTCCCTGATCTGGCAAAACGTACTGCATCAGCAGCTTTAAAATGGTAGATTTGCCGGTTCCGCTTGGACCGACAATCGCGTACTTCTTCCCCTTTTGGAAGGTGCAGTTAAAGTTGGAGAGGCAGAAATCCCCCAGTTGCACCGATACGTCCTGAAATTGAATCGCATCATGAAACTGCTCGATCCGAGGGGCGGTCGGTTCGCGTTCTGTATCAGATAAAATTTTCAAAATCTTATCTTTACCCGCCCGGGAGGCATTGACGGTATTGATATCCTTTAGGATATAGGAGACCGGGTAGCAAAAACTCTGAACATACCCCAGTGCCGCACTGGCTGTACCGACCGTGATCTGCCCCTGATACAACAGATAGCCCAGCGCCGCAAAGACAATCCATTCCAGAAAATACATGCTGCTTCCGGTCACCACATTGGTCAGTGTTTTGTGGCAGCCAAAACGGTACTCTTTCTCCTCCGTTTTCTCGATACTTTCCCGGTGGCGGTTAGAAATTGCCTCCCGTGTCTCCCGGTTGACCAGACGAAAACCGGACAGCAGGTCCCGGATGGTGTCGGTGTAACCTGCCAGCGCGGTGAGGTGATCTGCCTTGCTCTTCGAGAGCTGCTTGCCAGTTAGCTTTGGCACAATGAGGCTGGCAAAGGAACTCAAAATAATGATCACCGTCAGCCGGACATCCAACGAAAAAAGAAAAAATGCGTAGATAAACAGCTGTAGAACAGTCTGGAAAATGGTAACGCAAGATTCCAAATATTGCCGAAAAACGTCCACATCGTTCTGGAAAAAAGAAAGGTAATCCGACAGGTCATATTTTTGAAAATCTGTATATCGCTTTTGTAACAGCGCGTCGAACAGATCCTGCTTAACCAGACAATAAAAGCGTTGCTGATATTTCCAGCCCGTGCGCTGACTGCAATATTCAAAAAACATCCCGACCGCAATGGACAAAAGATAGAGAAAAACAATCCTGATAGCCCCACCAATTCCCTTTGAAAAATCATAATCGAAGAGCAGCTTGACGACGTACGGCATGCTGGCAATGCCGACAATCGAAAGGAGGGCTGTTAAAACCTGAAAGGCCAGAATATATTTTAACTTTAGAATGTATCTTTTCATATTCGTCAGCTCCTACGAATTGATTTCTGTCACGGGAGTATTATATCACATTTGCAGAATTCTTTCCAGACGAAAATCTTCTTTTCTGCCTTTTTCGAGAAGATTTCTCCCTTCCCTTCTGCCCAATCGCTGTAAAACATCGTCCCTTTTCTGTTTTTCAACTGCATTCCACAAAATTCCACGACGACTTTCAACAATTTCTTCCTTCCATTTCTGCTATAATTTGCCTGTAAGCAAATCCCATTCGACAACAACCAAAATAAAGGAGGATTCTCATGAAGGAAATTTCCATTCTGTCGCAGCTGGACGCGCATCTGTTATTTTCTGTCCCCAATCAGCCGGCCTTTTTTCTGCTGCCTGTGTCGCAGGCTGAACGCATCAACGACCTTTCCTTTGAATGGTTTGAGGAATATCTCCCCAACACGCCCAATTCCGCCTACCGCATCCACCTGTTGGAGGACGGCAGCGTTCGCGACGATGTAGAAAATTGACCTTTCCAAACGCACCCTTTTATGCTATACTGTTTTACAACACGGGGCGCCCTTTGCCCTATGTCAAAGTAACAAAGAGGGTGAGATTATGAAAAAGACAAAGTGGTTCGTTTTTCTTGCAATCACAATTGTGGCGGCGCTGTACGTCTTTGTGGAGACGCCAAACTTAAGCCCGCTTTATCTGGATGGCGCACTCTTCTGGGCGGTGCTGATCACCGCCTATGTGGGGTCGGCGACTTTGCTGAAGATCGGCGAATTTACCATCCAGCTCAACAACTTTTCCTACTCGGCCAAGGCAAAATTTCCCAAGGTCCCGGCCATCATCATCGCCGTTCCCTGGGTCATCATCGCCGTGGTGCTGATCGTCTGCTCGGTTTTCTTCCAGTGGAAAGCCTACCGCGACCAGCTGGGCGAGCCGCAGATCAAAACATTTGACAGCGAGGTGCAGACCATCGACATCTCCCAAATCCCGATTGTGGACGAGCCTCTGGCCCTGCAGCTGGCACAGAAAAAACTGGGCGAACGCCCGGCGCTGGGCTCCCAGGTGGAATTGCAGACCGCCACCATTCAGATGGTGGACGGCGAGCTTGTGTGGGTGGTTCCGCTGTACCATTCCGGCTTTTTCAAGTGGCTCACCAATATGGAAGGCACGCCTGGCTACATCGTCGTCTCCGCGACCAATACCAACGACGTGCGCTATGTCGAGGGCAGCAAAATCAAGTACCACCCCGGCAGCTATCTGCTGTTTGACGTGGCGCGCAAGGTGCGCTTTGGCCCCGGACTGCTGACCGGCATCACCGACTACTCCTTTGAGCTGGACGACAACGGACAGCCCTACTGGGTCGTCTCCACCTATCACAACCTGCGCGGCTTCTCGCTGCCGGAGGCGGACGGCATCATCCTGCTCAACGCCACCACCGGCCAGATGGAGCGCTACACGATGGAGAATATCCCGGAATGGGTGGACCGCGTGCAGCCGGAAGATTTTGTCATCGAGCAGATCACCAACCGCGGCAACTACGTCCACGGCATCTTCAACTTTGCCAATAAGGACAAGTATCGTCCCAGCGACGGCCACAACATCGTCTACAACAATGGGGAATGCTATCTGTTCACCGGCCTGACCAGTGTCGGGGCGGACGACAGCGCAATCGGATTCATTATGGTGGACATGGTCACCAAGGAGCCAATTATGTACGAGATGAGCGGCGCAACCGAAGAGGCAGGCCAGCTCTCTGCGCAGGGCCGGGTGCAGGACCTGGGGTATCAGGCCAGCTTCCCGATTATCCTCAACATCGATTCCCAGCCCACCTACTTTATGACCCTCAAGGATGATATCGGCCTGATTAAACAGTATGCCTTTGTCTCGGTTACTAACTACTCCACCGTCGGCACCGGCGAGTCGGTCAGCGACGCGCTGCGCGACTATGAAAGCAAGCTGGTCAGCGACGGCGTGACCACCATCAGCAACCTCAGTGGAGAGACTGAAACGCTGGAAGGCGTGATTCTTCGCATCGCCAGCGAATACAGCGACGGGCGCACCATCTACAAATTCCTGCTGGAGAGCCCGCAGGACATCCTGTTCACAGCGCAGGCATCTGTCAGCCCGGAACTTGCCCTCACCCAACCGGGCGACCGGGTCTCGCTCAGCTATCTCCTCTCTTCCAATGGAATTGCGGATGCCGACTCGTTTGACAACCTCGAATTTGCACAGCAGGCATCCTAACCAAATTATCTTAGAAGGGAGATGTTCCATCATGCGCATTCTGATTGCCATCCTGCTGGTCGCTTTGGGCGCCTTTCCGGTGCTGCTGCACAACAACTTTTCCTTTTCCCAGATGAGCCCCGTGGAGGTCGCCATCTTCATCGCCTGCCTCATCGCGGCGGCGCTGCTGATTTTGGTCAAAAAAATCCCCGGAAAATCCAAGGAGGAGGACAGCCTTTATCAGATGAAGTTCACCCTTTCCTCCCCTTCCCCAATTGTGCAGCAGAGCCAGCAGCTTTATCTGCGGCCCTACATGGGACTGGACAAGGAGCAGATCGGCGTCACGAACGACAAAGGAGAATGTCTGGGCTTTGTTCCCGGCGAATATCGGGAGTACATCCTCTCCCGCATCGAAGCACACCGGATGACCCACACCACCGTGGAAGCGGTGGAGGCGGCCGCCGGCAACCAAACGGTCTCGATCAAAATTATCTGCTAAACAGAGCAAAAGGACGGAAGAATTCTTCTTCCGTCCTTTTTTATCGCTTGCCTGTCTTTTGGGAAGCAAGGGGCCGCACCGTATCTGTCTTTAAAATCTGGATGGTCAGGGTGCGGGTTCCGTTTTTGCCAAAGAAAGCGGTAAAGGTTCCCCTTTCTCGGTTGACACTCACCACCTGGCCGCGGCCGAAATTCTTGTGCTCGATCATCAGCCCCGGATACAGCCGGATACCATCCGCTTTGGTCTGCTCCTCCTTCTGCTCCGGCTCCATCAGGCGGGACAGAAAGCGGGAAGGGACCGCTGGTGTATTGGCGGAAAAATTGGCGTAAGGCAGCACCAGCCTTTTGCGCGCTCGGGTGCAGGCCACATAAAACAGCCTTGCTTCCTCCTCCATCTCTTCCTCCATGCCCAGCTTCCACTTTTCTACCGCCGAATGGGCCGGGAAGATGTCGTCCATGCAGTCAAGCAGGACCACCGTATCAAACTCCAAACCCTTGGCCGAGTGGGCGGTGGTCAGGGTCAGCCGTGCCTGCGGGCGCTGGGCGTGCTGCACTACAATCTCGTCCAGCTCGTCGATTCGATCCAGAAACTGCTCGACGGTGCTCACCCGGGAGGCAAGGCTCATCAAAATGTTAAGCTTTTGCGCCTGCATCGAGTAGCCCGCCCCGCTGGTGAATTCCAGATAGCCGAGATATCCGATCTGATAGAGGATGCACTCCATCGCCTTGACTGGCTCCATCTTGTGCAGCTGCTCGACCATCATAGAAATATACCGGATTTTTCCGGTGTTCTGGTTTTCGTCGCACAGCGTCACCATCCGGTCGAAATAGCTCTCTCCCTCCATCAGCGGACCCTGCGGGATGCGGCTGAGCATGTTGCGCTTCAGGCACGAGGAGGTCTTGTAAAAGATGCGGGAAAAGGCCGCAAAATCCTTCGAGTCAAAGCTGAGCGAAAAGAAGGCCAGCACGTCCGAAACGACATAGTTGTTTTTCAGCCTTGCCTTGTGCTCCTTGATGTAAAAATCCACATCGTTGCGGTCCAAAATGTCCGCGATGGGGACAGCCGACAGGTTGTTGCGGTAGATGAAGGCGGTCGTGCCCGGCTCGGCCAGGTACGCTTCAATCGCCGCATGGTACTGGTCGGAAAAATCGTGCAGTTTTTTTACCTCGATTGGCCCTCCCCTCTCGTTGTGGGTGAACATGTTTTTGGGGTAGCGCTGCTTGTTAAAGGAGATAAAGCGGTTGGCGTGCTCCACAATCTCCCCGGTGCTGCGAAAATTTTCCTCCATCTTCAGCAGCTTTGCTTTTGGATACTGTTTTGGAAATTCCAGCAGGTTTTCCGGGCAGGCCCCCCGAAAGCGGTAGATGCTCTGGTCCTCGTCCCCCACCAGGAAAAGATTCTGGCTTTTTTGAGCCAGCAGGCCGATCACCGCGTGCTGCAGCTTGGAGGTGTCCTGCGCCTCGTCCACGCAGAGATAGGGGTAGCGATCCTGATAGTATTCCAAAATCTGCGGGTACTTTTTGAGGATGGTCAGGGTATAGCTGAGCATATCGTCAAAATCCATCAAACCGTTGTCCCGCTTAAAGTTACTGTAGGCCTTGTAGATGCTCCACAGATTTTTGATCTGGGTCTCCAGAACCCGCTTTTCCGCCGGCTGTTTCTCGTTCTGCTCGACATCCTCCTGCCGCAGCATCGCGTTCTTGATAAAGCTCAGGTTGGAGACCAACTCCTCCTCCAGATCCTCCGACAAAAACTCCTGATTGATGCGCTGGTAAATTTCCCGCAGCGCCATGCTGCGCTCCCTTGCCTCAATCAGCTGGGGAGCAACGCCTCCGGTCGCCTGGCAGTAGCTGCCGACCACCTGATAGCAGAAGGAATGGATGGTGCAGAAAAGGGGCGTCTCCTTTTCCAGTTGCCCAAACAACCCCTCATAGCGCCGGCGCATGTCCCGCGCTCCTGCTTTGGAGAAGGTGATGGTCAAAATCGAGGACGGCGCAATGCCGTGCTCATAGATCATGCTGGCAATCCGGCTGACCATCACCGTCGTCTTGCCCGCTCCGGGAACGGCCAGCAGCAGCACCGGGCCGTCGATGGTCTCGATGGCCTGAAGCTGCTGCTGTGTAAAACTCAGATGAAACTGTTCCTTTAAATATTCCAGAATAGTTTGCTGCATGCTGCTATCTGTCTTCCTCCTCTTTGGAGCTGTCCGCCATGTAAGCGGCCTGCTGCTCGGGCGTCTCCGGATGCTTGCCGTCCAGGTCGCAGACCTCCACGCAGGAACGTGGAGCCATCTCTCCCTCGTGGTAGTCCACCTTCTGGAAGATGGGGCAATCCTGCGCGGCGTAGTCCGGCGTTTGAGTCTTCATTCCTTTTTTGCCCAACTTGTATTCCGCGATATTGCGGATCAGCGAATAGATCACCGCGAAGGTCGGAACGCCGATCAGCATGCCAACAAAACCGAACAACCCGCCAAAGAAGGTGACCGCAAACAGCACCCAGAAGGCGGACAGGCCGGTAGAATCGCCCAGGATTTTCGGGCCGATGACGTTTCCGTCCAGCTGCTGCAGGATCAGAATAAACACCGCAAAGATCAGCGACTTGATCGGGTCGTCGATCATGATAATGAAGATGCTGGGAATGGCGCCGATGAAGGGACCAAAATAAGGGATGACGTTGGTGACGCCGACGATAAAGCTGACCAGCACCGTGTAAGGCATCTGCAGAACGCTGCATCCGATGAAGCAAAGTACGCCGATGATGGCCGAATCGACAATCTTGCCGGAGATGAACCCGCAGAAGATGGCGTTGCTGTCGTGGGTGAGGTTGAGCACTGCCTGCGCTGCCCTGCGCGGGAAAAAGGCAAACATCAGCTTTTTAACCTGCGCATAAAACACCTCTTTGGAAAGCAGCAGGTAGACTGCAATGATGATGCCCACCACCACGTTCAGCAAGCCGCTTGTGAAGCGCATGACGCCGCCGAACAGATTGGGGAGCACCTGCGTCAGGAAGGTATAGCTCCTGGTAGCCAGACGCTGCAAGGCCAGCGAAGGATCAGAGACATCAATCCCCAAAATTTCCAGAACATTTAAAAGCAATTCATTGGAGCCATATTTTGCTGTCCACTCATTGAGCGTCTGCTGCGCCTGCGGCAAAAAGGCGTAAATCGACTGCGCAAGGCTGTTGATGCTCTCCACAATCTGCGGAATCAGAATCGCCAGGAAGATTGCAACCACCGCTGCCGCAAAGATAAAGGAAATCAGCACCCCGATTCTCCTGCGGGCGCGGCGGGAAAGCCGCTCGCCAAACAGCCTTGGAAAAACCTTTTTCTCCAGCCAGTTCAGCACCGGATTCAAAATATAGGCCAGCGCCGCTCCGTAGATAAACGGCATCATCAGGCTGACAAAGGTGCCGATCACCCTGCCGACGGTGGCATGTTCGTTGATTAGATAAAACAGCGCGATCGCTGCCGCAATCACAAGAAACGCGTAGATTGCGATGGTGGTATACTTTTTGTTTGGCTGTAATTTCACTGGTCTGTTCCCATCCTTTCTGTCTTGCTTTTATTCCCTTCTCTTAATAAAAACGAAGTATCCTCCTCATTTTCTACCGTTATTCTTCCTCCGAAAGCTCCAGCCACTCCTCACCGAAGGCCTCACTTTCATTTTTCAGCTGTTCGATCTGCTGGCAAATTTCCTCCACCTTCTGGTAATCCGACGCGATCTGCGGATCGCCCATCTGCTCGGTCAGCTGAGCGATTGTCTGCTCGTTCTCCTCCATCTTCTGTTCCAAAAAGGCGATGCGCTTTTTGGCCGCAACCTGACGGGCGCGGTCCGCCTTTGTCCGGTAAAATTTCTGTGCCGCCTGCTTCTTCTCCTCGGATGGCTGCTCTTTGACAACCTGCGGCTCCACCTTGTGCTCGATATAGTAGTCGTACTTGCCATTGTAGGTCTCATAGCCGGAGGGGGTCATCTCGATGATTTTGGTCGGGATGCGGTTGAGCAGGTAACGGTCGTGCGAAACCATGATGATGGTTCCGTCAAACTCCTCCAGCGCGTCCTCCAACATCTCCTTGCTGCCGATATCCAGGTGGTTGGTCGGCTCGTCCAAAATCAGCACGTTGCCGCGCTCCAGCATCATGATCGCAAAGGCCACCTTTGCGCGCTCACCGCCGGACAGGCTGCCCACCAGTTTGTAGACGTCGTCGCCGGAGAGCAGCACCCGCCCCAGAATGTTGCGCACCTCCACCTCGTACATATTGGGGAAGCGATCCCAAATCTCGTTGATAGCCGTCTTGTCCGGGTGCAGCTGGCGGTTTTCCTGCTCATAGTAGGAAATCTTCACCTTCTGTCCCCACTCAAAGTGCCCTGCTTCCATCGGAATCATCTCCTGGATGGCCTTGAGCAGGGAGGATTTTCCGACACCGTTCTGGCCGATGATGGCGATCTTCTCCCCTCTCATCACATCCAGCTTCATGTTCCGGCAGAGGACCTTGCGGTTTTCTCCCTCCCCGACAGCGATGCTCATGCCTTCCCCGTGGAAGACATCCTTGACCGGCGGTTCGTCGTAGGTAAAGCGGAAGGCGGCTTTTTTCTCCCAAATCACCGGCTTCTCGATGCGGTCCATCCGCTCCAGCGCAGCGATGCGGGACTTGGCGCTCTTGGAGGTAGAGGCGCGGGCGATATTTTTGGCCACGTACTCCTCCATCGATTTAATCTGCTCCTGCTGCTGCTCATATTCCTTGAGCTGCCGCTCCACCCGCTCCTTTTTCTGCACCACATAGGAGGAATAGTTCCCGCGGTAGGTGGTGAGCACCGTCCGCTCCAGCTCCCAGATGTGGTCGACCAGACGGTTTAAGAAATAGCGGTCGTGCGAGACCACCAGCAGTGCGCCCTTGTAAGAGGAGAGATAATCCTCCAGCCAGTTGAGCGTCTTGAAATCCAGGTGGTTGGTCGGCTCGTCCAGAATCAGTAGGTCCGGCTCCAGGAGCAGCAGGCGGGCGGTGGCAAGCCTGGTTTTTTCGCCGCCGGAGAGGTTGTTGGTGACGATGTTGCGGTCATAATTGCCAAAGCCCATACCGTTGAGGACGGTGTTGATCTTGACCTCAATCTGGTAGCCGTCCCTGGCCTCAAAGCGGGCCAGCTTTTTCTGATATTCTGCAGAGACGCGCTCGTACTCCTGTGGGTTGTCGTGGACCTGCGCCATCTGTTTTTGCAGCGCGTCCACCTCCTGTCCCAGTGCAATCAGGTCGGCAAAGACCGCCTCCATCTCCTGCTGGATGGTCCTGCCATTGGAGAGTCCACTGTTCTGATGGAGATATCCGATCACCTTGCCGTTGGTCAGGCTCACCGAGCCTTCCTCATAATCCAGCCCGCCGGTCAGCACATTGAGCAGGGTGGTTTTGCCTTCCCCGTTTGCGCCGACCAGTCCGATGCGATCCTTTTCGTTGATGGCGGCGTTGACATCCCGCAGGATGCAGTCCGCGCCGTAATATTTAAAAACATGTTCGAGTGATACAATCATGATATAACCTCAATCTTTTTTCTGTTTAAAATCTACCATTTTATATCTTATCACACCGCCGAAAATCTCTCAATATCTAAAGGCAAAAAAACTGACAATCTCCGGGTTTGCAAATATCAAAATTTGTAGTATAATAGAACCAATTATTTTACACGTTACAGTGATCGGAGGTTTCCCATGCTTTTTATCCACGCTCACCTGATGACCATGGAGCCCACCCCGACAGGGTTCCTGACAATTGAGGACGGCTTTTTGCTGACACAGGACGGCCGCATCCAGAATCTGGGGCCGATGTCCCAGTGCCCCGCGCTGTCGGATTTTCCCGCGCAGGAGGTGTACGACCTAGAAGGAAAATCGGTCTACCCCGGCTTTATCGACGCCCACTGCCACATGGGTCTGGCCGAGGAAGGGCTGAACTTTGAGGGCGACGACCTCAACGAGATGACCGACCCGGTCACCCCGCACCTGCGCGGCATCGACGCCATCAACCCGCTCAACAAGAGCTTTTCCGAGGCGGTGGATGCCGCCATCACCACCGTGATCACCGGGCCTGGCAGCGCAAACGCCATCGGCGGCCAGTTCTGCGCCATCAAAACTTTTGGCCACAACGTCGACCGCATGGTGCTCAAGGCGCCGGTCGCGATGAAATTTGCGCTTGGAGAAAATCCCAAGGGCTGCTACAACGACAAATCCGAGACCCCGATGACCCGCATGGCCACCGCTGCCCTGATTCGCGAGCAGCTCAGAAAGGCCCAGCGCTATCACGAGGACTGCTGCAAAGCACAGGAGGATGAGGACACCGATCCGCCGGACTTCGACGCTAAATGCGAGGCGCTGGTACCGGTCATCACCGGGGAACTCAAAGCCCACATCCACTGCCACCGCGCCGACGACATCTTCACCGCCATCCGCCTGGCAAAGGAATTTGACCTCGACTTCGTGCTGGTGCACTGCACCGAGGGACACCTGATCGCTGAGGATTTAGCAGAGGAGGGTGTCTGCGCCATCACCGGTCCGCTGATGACCACCCGCTCCAAGCCGGAGCTTGCCAACGCCACTGACAAAAATCCGGGCATTCTCTCCCGGCACGGCGTCAAGACCGCCATCTGCACCGACTACAACGTCATGCCCATCGGGATGCTGCCTATCTGTGCAGGGATGGCAGTGCGGGAAGGGATGGACTATCAGCAGGCACTGGCCGCCATCACCATCCATCCGGCACATATTGTTGGGATTGCCGACCGGGTCGGCTCGCTTGCAGCCGGCAAGGATGCCGACTTTTCGGTCTTTTCACAGGACCCACTGACCATCGCCGCCAAGCCGGAGATGGTTGTTATCAATGGTAAAATCGTAAGGGGGTAGCATGATGAGAACGATTACATCCGAAACCATTGTGCGTACAGTCAAAAATCTCTGCCTGCGCGCCAATAAATTTTTGCCGTCGGACATCAAGCTCACGCTGGACACCGCGTGCGACTATGAAATTTCGCCCAATGGCAAGCGTGCGCTGAACAGCATCATTGAAAACTACAAAACAGCCCAGCATACCGGCTTGCCCATCTGCCAGGACACCGGCATGGTGGTGGTCTTTGCCGAGATCGGTCAGGATGTGCACATCGCGGGCGAGCTGTTTGAGGACGCCGTCAACGAGGGCGTGCGTCAGGCTTACAACGAGGGAAACCTGCGCAAGTCGGTGGTCTATGACCCGCTCAACCGGGTCAACTCCGGGGACAACACCCCCGCCATCATCCATGTGCGGCTGGTGCAGGGCAACAGCATCTCGCTCACCGTTGTTCCGCAGGGCGCGGGAGGCGAAAACGCCAGCAGCCTGCGGATGTTCCACCCCAGCGCCACCCGCGAGGACATCATCCGCTATGTGGTGGGCTGCGTACAGGAAAACGGCGGCAAATCCTGCACCCCGCTGATTGTCGGCGTGGGCATCGGCGGCGACAGTGAGATGGCCACCCTGCTTGCCAAAAAGGCGCTGTGCCGCGACCTGTTCACCTACAACCGCAAGCTGCTCTACACCGACATGGAGAGCGAAATCCTCGATCGGGTCAACCGGCTGGGTATCGGCCCGGAGAATATGGGCGGCACCGTGACCGCGCTGGCCGTCAACATCCTCTCCTACCCCACCCACGTTTCCTGCCTGCCGGTCGCTGTCAGCCTTGGCTGCCACGCCACTCGGCACGCTACCGAAGTGATTTAAGCGCATAACAAAAAGGAGCCTTTTTCGAAAGGCTCCTTTTTTGTTGGAATTTTATGCGTTGTAAAGTTCGCACAGGGTTTTCATCGGCCAGTAGGCTTTGAGCGGCTGCTTGGGCTGGGCTTTCCCGGCCGGGATTTCGATGCGATGGCCCTGCCACTGCAGAACGACCGGCACGTTTTCCACCCGCAGCGTCTCCATCACGCTGGCCGGCATGTAGGTGACATCCGCCGGGACATAGACGCGCAGGCTGCCCGCGCGCTCGTAGATGCGGATTTCACGCTTGGTATTCTGCCAGAAGTTGTACGCTTCCACCGCCTGCTCGTCCGCCGGGTCCGGCTTCTCGGACTCATAGTTGATCGGGGTTCCGGGCGCGGTTGTTGTAGAGCTGTTGGGGCGGGAGGGGGTGGTTGGATTGGACGGGGTGGACGGAGTAACCGGCTTGTCGTCCTCTCCGGGGTTGACCGGAGGATTCGGGTTGTCCGGATTTTCCTCTTCCTGCGTCTTGATCGGACCGCTGGTGATGACAAAATCACTGTTATGGGTGATGGTGAATTCGAGATACTCATCATCTGTAATTGTCAACTTCTCACCTACCAGCTCAAATTTTTCATTTGTGTTATCGTAGTAGTAAACATAAAGATTTTCAGTGCCAACATAGCTCTGGAAGGCGTAGTCCATTTTGACACGAATTTTTGCCGGGCCGGGTAACGGGCCGTTGTCCTCAAAGCTCAGGATGATGGCTTTCTGTTCCCGCGACAATTCCTCACTAGCTTCACTATCGGAACTAAAATCTTCTTCAATCATCGTATTCAGATTGATTTCTTTGATATTTTCTTCGGTAATGCTTTGCCCGTTAAAAATCCACTGAATACCTGCACTTTCTAAAACGATTGTTTTATTGGTGCCTTTGATTGCTTCAAAGACTTCTGCGGGGAGTACATCATTTCTACCGTAAGAGATGTAAGCGGTCTTACCATCTTCCATGTTTTTAATGTCTTCGCTCAAATTCGTATTCAGAGTGGATGTAAAAATGTCACCTTCTTCGGAACTTTCATCAGTATTTTTTACATAGAACGAAAGTTCATTCGGTAATTGCAATCCATCTTCGTCTGCTTCATTCCGATAGTAGACAAAATTATCCATGCTGTCAACAAGATAGACATACTCCAACTCAAATAATCCACTTGGTTCGTATGGTGTTACTTCAAGAACCAGTTCACAAGGATCGTCCTTAAGTTTTCTGGTATCTATTTCACGACCAGTAACCTTATTCACAAAATGTGCTTGTATGTAGTCTATTTCAGAATAATCATCATTGGCTACAACAATCAAATTTAAAACCTTTGGTGCTTCTACTTCCGTAATGTTGCCATCAATGGAAATCTTAGATAAAACTGGGGCTGTTACATCTCCGCTTGATTCATTTGTCACTGTAAATGAAATCTCTTTTGGTAAAAAAAGATCATGAAAGTTTCCGTTTTGACGTGTATAGTAATATGCATATCGCCCATGAGAATCTGATAAAGCGACTCGGTCCAAATGAAAAGTTCCTGCTTCCTCTAAATTCTTAATATTAATATCCAAATTAACAGTTCCAGATATTAATGGCTCGTCATAAAAACTTTTACTCGCAGAAATTTCTCTTCCATTCTTGTCATTGACAAAGACAGCTTGGACATAATCTACCCCAGAAACATCATCAGACACTTCTAAGTACAGAGTTAATTTCTCCGATGCGGAAACCGTGGAATCACTGATTGACACATCCAATAGTTCTGGTTTTTTTAAATCTTCATCCCCGGCGTTTGCAACATTGAGGACTATTTTATTTGGTATTGGTAGATCGTCTCCCCCATACCAAGAATAGCGTTCTGCCTTGTCCTTTAATATTACTCTTGTCAATTCAAATTGCCCAACTTCTTGGTTAAGTGGAATAGAAAACTTAAATTCAAAAGTGTCGTTTACAATCACCTGGTCTTCTGGAATGCTAGTAGAGAAATCCATCGTAGTCCCTGTTGCAGAATTTGAAAATTCAAACTGCACATAATCTACACCAGACACATCGTCTGTTGCAGTTATTGCAATGACTACTTCACCTCCAACTTCTACGCTTGTTTCATTTACCCTCACTTGGAGCAACTTTGGACTTTCGTAATCTGGCGTACCAGCGCCACTAGACAATTCAATTTCTTGCCCCTGCCCAGGCAGCAGCTCCTCCGCGTACGCCCCAACCGGCATGCTCAGCACCATCGCGGCAGCAAGCAGCACAGCCAGGGTCTGTTTCTTTTTCATTGCTTTTACCTCCTATTTTCTTCGTTCAAACCGAATCTTCACATTATTCTTGTACACTATCTATTTTACTCTCAAATTATAGTCTAATCAATATACTTTTAGTACAAATATACTTCTGGTTTATGTTATATTTCATCAATTTTCGCTACCATTGTTCCAGAGGTGGTGCTAATTTGTGTGTCGATTATTCAGTATTAGGTAAACGCATAGCATATATTCGTCATAAAAAAGGAATGACGCAGGAAGGGTTGGCCGAATGTGCAGAGCTTTCTACTGTCTACATCTCCCACATCGAAAATTCCCGCTCGATTCCCAGCCTGGAAACGCTGATGAAGCTATGCGCCGCGTTGGAGATCACGCCCAACGAGCTGCTGCTGGGCACCAGCCAGAACATGACCGACTACCTGCAAACCGAGGTGCAGCAGAAGCTGATGCTCTGCACGCCCTCGGAGCGGCGGCTGGTGGACCGCTTTATCGACCTGCTGCTGGACGAACGCAATCACAGGCAATAAAAAAAGCACGGTTGCCCGTGCCTTTTTTATTGCCTGTTTTTATGCCAAGGTTACCTTGTGGAAAACCTTCTTACCCTTCTTGACAATGATCTCACCCTTCGCGAAATCCTCTTTGGTCAGCGCCGCATCAAAAGCGGCCACCTTCTCATCGTTGACCGAAATGCCGCCCTGCTTAATCAGGCGCTTGGCCTCCGCCTTGGACGGGGCAAGCTCGGTTTTGACCAGCAGATCCGCCACCTGGATGGAACCGTTCTCGTCCAGATCTGCCTCACCCAGCTGGGTGGAAGGCATGTTCTCGGTGTTGCCGCCCGCACTGAACAACGCCTTGGAGGCATCCAGAGCCTTCTGCGCCTCCTCCTCGCCGTGTACCATCGCGGTCAGCTCAAAGGCCAGCTTCTCTTTAGCGACGTTGAGCTGCGCGCCCTCCCAGCTTTCCATCGCCTCGATCTCCTCGATCGGGATGAAGGTCAGCATCTTCAGGCACTTGATGACGTCCGCGTCGTCGACGTTTCTCCAGTACTGGAAGAACTCGTACGGGGTGGTCTTGTTGGCGTCCAGCCAGACCGCGTTGCCGGCGGTCTTGCCCATCTTCTTTCCCTGCGAATCGGTGAGCAGGGTGATGGTCATGGCGTAGGCGTCCTTGCCCAGCTTGCGGCGGATCAGC
>ERZ1643246.106-NODE-106-length-107102-cov-40.890945_pt1 | contig 107102 bp, 169 predicted proteins | sample MGYA00579265_ERZ1643246 | MGnify/ENA primary metagenome ERZ1643246 (study PRJEB29033, sample SAMEA4952261) | chicken gut metagenome | biome: Broiler Chicken; feature: Gastrointestinal Tract; material: Caecum | place: Ireland | collected 2018 | study: Broiler...
TTAATTCCAGCTCCTATTTTTATGTAATTTCCAGAACGAGAAAGATTTGTTCCAATTTGAGTTAGTGTCGATGATAATGGTATGTCAACTTTAGCCCAAGCTGCTCCTAGAGTTAATGTTCCGTCATTTGCAGCAGTAATTGTTATAGCTTGAATAGACATATCATTTCCAGAACTAGTATAGATTGATGACTCGCTAGTTATTGGACTAAAAACTTCTCCATTCTCGTCTTTTAAATACTTCTGTTTTACGCTCATATATCTCCCTTCTGGGGTATATGATTATCAATACCCCCCCCCCACCTATAGAGATGAGAGGGAAATATTATTTTTTAGTTTGTATTATATCACTGAAATTTCCTTCTCTTGCTTTAAGAATCTTAATCTCAGTACATCTTTTTAACTCTAAATCTTCATTATAAGATTCTTTATAATAATTTAATTTGTAATCTAAATTAGCATTTTTTACGATAATAATTTCAGTCGCTTCACGAGTAGGAACAGTAAGTTCCAAAGCAATATCTTTATTGTCGTATTTTGCTTTTTCAAATAGTAATTCTAATTGTTTAATTTTACTTTCTGCCATTTTAATTCTCCTTCAACAAACATTAATATAGAGGATATTTTTGACAAAGATATGCAACACAAGATTCTACACAACTTTTATATAATTCGAATTCTTCTTCGGATTCAGCACACATAGAAATTAAATTTGCAATTAATCTCATATCGTCTTCTTTCATTCCTCTAGATGTGACTGCTGGAGTACCTAAACGAATTCCAGAAGTTACTGTTTTCTTTTCTGTATCAAATGGTATTGCGTTTTTATTTGTGATAATATGAACACTTGCAAGTCTATCTTCTAATTCTTTACCTGTTATTCCCATACCTCTTAAATCTAATAAGATAAGATGATTATCTGTTCCTCCAGTTAAAACATTAAGTCCATTTTTTATTAATTGTTCTGCCAATGCTTTGGCATTTTTCAATACTTGTTCTTGATATGTTTTAAATTCTGGTTGTAGTGCTTCTTTAAAAGTAACAGCTTTTGCAGCTACAATGTGTTGTAGACCACCACCTTGTAGTCTAGGGAAAACAGCTAAATCTATTTTTTTAGCCCATTCTTTTTTACAAAGAATTAATCCTCCACGAGTTCCTCTTAATGTTTTATGTGTTGTAGATGTTACAAAATCGCAATATGGGACTGGAGATGGATGTAATCCAGCAGCTACTAATCCTGCGATATGAGCCATATCGCACATAAGAAGACATTTATTATCTTCCCAATAATTTTCTGTAACCTTATCTTCTTCAGTCATTTGCTTTTTCTTTTCTTCATTGACCTTATCAACAATCTCTCTAAAACGACTAAAGTCTATTGTTCTAGGATATGCTGAAGCGCCACAAATAATAAGTCTTGGCAAATGTTTTAAAGCTAATTCTTCAACTTTATCATAATTAATTAAATAAGTTTCTTGGTCTACATCATAATATATTGGTTCATAGAATCGTGATTGAGCTGTTGCTGGAGACATATGTGTAATATGTGCCCCTGAGTTTAGTGTCATTGTCAATACCTTGTCTCCTTTTTTAAGACAAGCAATATAAACTGCTTCATTTGCTTGAGCTCCACTATGTGGCTGTACATTAGCATATTCTGCATTGAATAATTGACAAGCTCTATCTCTTGCTAAGTTTTCTGTAACATCAATATTTTCACAGCCTGCATAATATCTTTTTCCGAGGATATCCTTCTGCATATTTTAATGTGTGATAACTAGCTTGTGCTTCTAATATTGCTTCGCTAGGTCTATTTTCACTAGCAATAAGTTCTATCCCATTTTGTTGTCTATTGTATTCGTCAATAATTGCATTATATATTTCTTCGTCAGTCTGTTTTAAGTGGTCAAAATTTAACATTACACAACCTCTTTCTTATTATATTTTTTCTATTATTTCATCTAATCTGTCAATAAAGATTTCTTTTAGTTTATTAATTGCATTTTCATCTTTTGATATTAAATCCACTCCAAGTCTAGAAATTTCGTAATTTTCAGGTTTGTAATTTTGAATTGCATTATATATAGCTTTATAAAGTATTGGGTCAAGAACAGACCTAGATTCTTCATATAACTCATTTATTCGTTTTGACAAATTTGTGTCATATTTTATATTCCAACTATTTTCTTCATTCAAATAATCTTCTATAACAATTTGTTCAAATTTATCTTTTAATGCTTGTTTAATTGATTCTGAGAATTGTATATCTTTTACTTCGTTGACAACCTCTTTAATAATTATTTCTTTTATGTTTTTGTCATCTTTCAAAATATTAGAGATTTCACTTTTAACTTGGTACCTAATATTGTCTTTTAACTCATCTTCATCAATATAATCAAGGATATCCCCTTCTATAACAATTTTCATAATTACACTTTCCTCTCTAAAATTTCTTTTGCTTTGTCTGTGTCCCTTGTAGATAAACCATAATATCTGTCTACAAGAACAAGTCTATCTGGAAATTTATTTTTTATATCAAAAGAATCATCATCTAATATTACAAAAGAATAATCTTCATTGATTTCTTGTTTTTTTAGAAAATCTTCGATTTCTTCTCCACGATTAGAATGAATATAAGGAGTTCTATCTTCAATTCTTAATCCATATTCTGCTATACGAGCTTTAATAATTTCAGTATCTGTATCATCAAGTCTCCAAGTACTAGATAGTATTATTTTTGGAGTGCCTGTTTTACGAAGGTCTTGAATGAAATACATTAAACAATCTAATGTTTTTGGGTCAAATGGTGCAAAATGCATATGCATTGGATAACCACCATTTTTTCTATAACATTGTAAGAAATACTCTTCATCATTTAGAACTCCATCAATATCTAAGAATATATAATAAATCATTTAAAATAGAACTCCTTTCTAAAATATAATAAAATTATTCAGCTTTAACAGCATCTTTTAATGTTTTTGAAGCTTTGAATGCTGGTACTTTAGATGCAGCAATTATAATAGCTTCTCCAGTTTGTGGGTTTCTTCCGTTTCTTGCTGCTCTTTCTCTAACTTCAAATTTTCCTAATCCAGCTATTGCAACTTCTTCTCCATTAGATAGAGTTTCAGAAACAACCTCGATTAATGCATCTAGCATTTCTGCTGTTTTAACTTTTGTTTGTTCTGTTTTTTCTGCCATTGCAGATACTAATTCTTTTTTTGTCATAATTGACTTCCTCCTTTAAAGATTTTTATATTATGCTGACAAAGGTTTGTCAGTCATTTACAAATATTATTATAGCACATTGACAAAGGTTTGTCAAGTTAAGTGGAAATTTAATCCCATTTTTTAACGTCTAATATTATAGGAGCATTATCTCCCATATAAGGTAAAGCTCTTAATGTATTATATTCAATAAACTCCAAAGCATCTTCAAAGTCAATACTCTCTTCTTCCATTAAATCTTCAATCATTAAATCAAAATCATATATGACTCTACCATCATAAGATATTCCTATTATTGAATTATTGAAAGACGGATTAGAAAAAACCTTTAGTTCTATCTCTTGGTCTTCGGCATATTTACAAACTTCTTCGTATGTCATAATAATGCTCCTTTCTAAAATTAATCTAACATATTCCCAGCAAGGACAATATGCCCTTGTTTCATACTTTCCTGTATATCAATCCATCTTTGATTTTCTGAACCAGCCCATTTAAGATTAAGATTTTTCTTTTCTTCTACGAACTGCCCATCTATCAAATAATCTAAATAAATTAACATACTTTTTACATCATCATCATTTTCTGCCAATAAATTTTCTAAGGTATATCCTGTCCACATCCAAATATCTTTGTTTGGAAACTTAAATTTAAAAGCTCTCATAATATCTACTACAGTTTCCCTATTTTTTGGATGCATTGGTTCTCCACCTAATATTGATAGCCCTTGTATTTTTTCATCGTCACATAACTTTAATATAGTGGAAAGGGTGTGAGTATTAAACTCTTTTCCACCCTCAAAATTCCAAGTTTCTGGATTGAAACATCCTTTGCAATGAAATTCACATCCTTGAACGAATAGTGAAACTCTAATGCCTATTCCATCGGAGATATCCATTTTACGTATTTTATTGTAACGCATAATTATTCCTCCTTTATATACTCCCAATAATATCCATAAGCACTTTTTAATTTTCCATTACAACAGTCTCTTATAGGTGTACGAGGCTGTTCTACATTTGGTCTAATAGTACGTACAAAATTTTCTGCATCTGTCATTCTATTAAATATTTTCTCTTCCATAGTGATTTTGTTTAATGCCTTTAATGGATAAGATTTGTTTTTTACTGGATTTAACCTAAGTCCTTCTAATACGTTGTATTGTTGTGTGCACCATTCAAGATTGGTTACATTATTATTTTCCATATTCCCATCTTTATGATTTACAACAGGATAATTATTAGGATTAGGGATAAATGCTTCTGCTACAAGTCTATGGACTCTTATTTTTTTGATTTTTCCATTCTTAAGTAATTCTACTCTTAAATGCCCCCTATGATGTTTCCTTAAAGGTAATATCTTTTCTCCGTCACGAATCCTTCCTGTAGAGCTTATCATATATCCTTTATCAAATCCATTAATACTTTTCCAAACTTCTGTCATAACTATTCCTCCAAGTCTTTATTATCTATATGAAGCACTCTTTCTTTTATCTCTTGTGTTCTTCCTTTATTCCAGAAATTTGTTCCTATATATCCACAAGTTCTACGAGCTACGTTCATTGTGTCGTGATTTCTGTTTCCACAGTTTGGACAATACCATTCCATATCATCATCTATTTGCATCTCACCATCAAATCCACATTCTTGACAATAATCTGATTTAGTATTTAACTCTGCATACATAATATTGTCATAAATGAATTTGATAACTTCAATAACGGCATCTACATTATTTGTCAAATTAGGTGTTTCAACGTAAGATATCGCTCCTCCGTGGACTTAATCTTTGGAATTCACTTTCTAATTTAAGTTTTTCAAACGCATCAATTTCTTCAAATACTGGAACGTGGTAGCTGTTTGTTATATAATCTCTATCTGTAATACCTCCAACTATACCAAATCTATTTTTTAGACATTTAGCAAATTTATATGTTGTTGATTCAATTGGTGTTCCATATACACTATAATCTATATTTTCTGCTGCCTTCCATTCATTGCATTTATCGTTTAGTTTTTGCATTACTTTTAATCCAAATTCTTTACCTTCACCATTATCTGTATGAGAATGCCCTGTCATATATTTAACGCATTCATATAATCCTGCATATCCTAAAGATAATGTTGAATATCCATTATGTAATAAGGCATCTATTGTTTCACCCTTATCTAATCTTGCTAGTGCTCCATTTTGCCATAAAATTGGTGCTGCATCACTTGCAGTTCCTTCGAGACGTTTATGTCTTTCTTGTAATGCTCTATGGCATAATTCTAATCTTTCTTCGTAGATTTTCCAGAACTCATCCATATCTTTTTCTGATGACAAAGCAACATCTACTAAGTTTATTGTTACAACGCCTTGATTAACAATTGTTCTATGTATTACTACATAGTTTAGACTATCTCTTCTACTGTTTTGAATTCAGTAGCGATGCACTTCGAATAGTGATAAAATCTATTCTACTGGGCTACATTCATCACCCATAGTCGTTACACTTTTATATTCTTCTAAATTATTAATTTTTTTATATTCAATTATCTCATATCTTTTCTTAAACCAGTTTTTAGAAAAAAACTTGTTTAAACTACCAGATTTGTTAGGATGTCCAGAATATTTTATAAATTCATTCGCTGGACAGAATGTTTTTATAATATCTTTCTCTTTATCGTAGATTGTTAAATAAAATACATTCCCAACCCTATGCTCATTTTCAAAACAATCTTGTATATTCTGTTTTTGGCTACCTGCGTATAAATTATGGTAATCATTATTAAATGTGTCATCATCAATGTGGTTCACTTGTTCTCCTTCTTTAAGTGGTCTTACCCAAGTTTCAAAAACAAGTCTATGAACCATAATATGTCTTTGTTTTCCTTCAACATAAAAGTCTACACGTTTATATTCTTTTCCTCTAGCTTTTTGTATCTGGCATTTTAATATTTTTCTACTATGTTTAGAATATATTTCTCCAGTAGCACTGATATAATAATTTGAATTTATTTTTGTTTGTTTAAACTCTTCTCCATTAATAATTATAGAATTTTTATCCATATTAACTTCCTCCTGTTTTGGTGTAATTAATATTATACTTAGCACGGTATTGTCCTTGCGATAGGATTTTCACCGTTAGCAGGGTACATTCCCCACACCGCTTTTTCGTGCGTTCACATCGTTTTAGGTCACCTTAAATTGCGTAAGTTAAGCGACCATAGTATTTCCCTTTACCTTCAACATAATCTAATGCTTTTGATGGATTTCCTTCTGTTTTCCAAGGAGTTAAGAAACTTCTACATCCCATACAAGGGTAGCAATCTCCTTCTCCCCATTGGTTGATTTTATTTTCAAGCATAATTTTTTCTGATATATAATCAGGAACCATTCTTTTTGCAGTACATTTTGCAGCCAACTCTGTTAAATACCAGTATTTACTATCTTCGTGAATATTATCTTCTTCAAGAACATAAAGAAGTTTAGGAAATGCTGGTGTAACATATACACCTTTTTCATTTTTAAATCCTAATATTCTTTGTTTTAAGAATTCTTCTATAATCATTGCTAGTTCATCCTTATATTCTTCTGTTTCTCCTAGATACATACATACTGACAAGAATGGTGCTTGTCCATTTGTGTTTGTCATTGAGTTAACTTGATAGTTGAATGTTTGTACTCCATCTGCAATTTCTTTTTTAGTATCCTGCATTGCAAATTCTTTACATTGCTCTTCAGATAATCCTCTGTCTTGATATCTTTTTAAGAATCTATTGTAACTGTCTCTAACAAAAGGAGCTAAATGGCTTAATGTTACAGTACATCCACCATAACTAGATGATGTAACTGCAAGTATAATTTGAGTTGCAATTGTTGCAGCAGTAATAAATCTATGTGGTTTTTCTATCATTACTCCATTTATTACAGTTCCATTTTGTAACATATCATTAAGATTTACAAGCTCACAGTTGTGTAGTGCATTTTGTGCGAAATAGTCAGCATCGTGGAAATGAATGATACCTTCATCGTGTGCTTTTACAACATCTTCTGGAAGTAAAAATCTTCTTGTAATATCTGTACTTGTTATTCCAGCTAGATAATCCCTTTGTGTTGTTACAACCTTTGCATTTTTATTGGAATTTTCTGTATTCCAATAATCATTAGTTCCATCTATAAGCTCTTTGATACTAATATCTGTTGTATTAGATTGTCTTATCATAGCACGTTTTTCTCTATAAAGAATATAGGCTTTTGCCAAATCATATTTTTCTGCTGACATTAATTCTTTTTCTACCATATCTTGTATTTCTTCTACTGTCAATTTTTGTTTATCAAAGTTTTCTATATTTCTTGCAATTTCTTTTGCCAACTTTACAGAAGCTTTTTGTCTACCTTGCACATCTTTATTTGCTTTTAAGATAGCTTCAGCAATTTTATTTTTATCAAAATCAACTTTATTTCCGTTTCTTTTTATAACACTTATAACCATAATACTAAATCCCTCTTTCTTTAATTTTTATTGAAATTTAATATCTACAATTATTTATCAGTTTTATTTGTTTCTTCAGTTTCTTCGGAAATAGGCTCAGTAACATCTGTTTGCGCATTAGAAGTAGATTCTGTATTTTGAGTAGAAGAATTCTCTTCTCCAGATGGACTCTCTGTTTTTTCGTCATCCTCGTTTTCAGCTGTGTTTTGGTCTTTTCCAGACAATTTATCTTTTAATTTTTCAAAGAAGTCTGATAGTTGTTTTTCTGCATCACTTTGAGATGAGTCCCCAGAAGTTTCTTCTTCATTGCCTTCTGTTTTACTACCAAAAATATCTCCCCAGTTGAAAAGTTCAGATAAATACTCTTTAACTTTTTCAAAAACTTCCTGAACTAATGTTCCATCTTCTATACCAGCAACAATTTCATTTATACTCTTTTCGATTTCAGGAATAATATTATTTATTGCATCTTTAATTTCTGCGATTTGTTCTTCTTTGGCTTTTCTAGCTTCTTCTCCTTCTTTTAAAATTTCAGAGATATCTGTAACTAAAGTTTCTCCATCTTCCAACTCTCTAATTTGTCTTGTTATTGATTCTCTTTCTGCTTCAAGTTGAAGATATTCTTCATTAGATAAATGTGTTTCAACTCCTAATGATTCTTCTCTAATTTTTCTTAAAACTTTAAAATCAGACTCCTGTAATTGTTGTTTTAGGTCAAATATTTTTGAAGCAACTCCTAATCTGTCTTTTTGAGCCTCAACTTTTTCGGCATCTAACATTAATCCATTACCTTCTGAATTTAACTTATAGCAAGTTAGATATGTTAGATTTAAGCTATCATCATCTGGAAGTTCGATAGACCCTTCCATTTTTGTTGTTGTTGATAAAAATTTGACATAATTGTTGTCGTCAAGTACTACAAACATTTTTTCTTCCCCTTTCTATATTTTTACATCTTTAATCATCTGTTCAACGATTTTATCTGATTGTTCTTTTAACATTTCATCTTTTGTTTTAAATCTGTATTTACTTAAAGGAGCTGTTCTTTTTTCTCCTTGTTTTTTTAAAGCTTGTTTTATTCTATTTCTTTGTATTTTTCTTGCAATTCCACTCATCTAAAAATCTCCTTTCTATTTTCCAGAACTACCTAATTTTCCATCCATTCTTTCTGAAGGAATTTTTTTAAGGTCTTCATAAGATATTTCTTCTATATTAACGACAGGAACTTCGTGTAAAACTAATTGTGCTATTGCTTTTGTATCTGGATAAAAAATTGCAGTTTGTAAATTACTCTCAAATTCTTCAGTTGACGCTGGATGTTTGATTAATTTAACAAGTTCTTTAAGGCAATCTTCTTTCACATTGTCTTCTAGATTATTATAACTTTCTTCTCCAATAGATTTTACCAAAGCTTCTTCTAAACTTATTTTATCTTCGTCAGTCATATTATTTTCATCTATATTTTGCCATTTTTGAAGTTCTGCTTTAGCTTCTGCGATATAAGAATCCTTATCTCCAAAAACTAAGTAATTGTTCGTAGAATTTGTAATGGCAATAAATATTTCTCCCCTATATCCAGAGTCAATAACTCCTGCACTTTTTTTAATACCTTTACTTCCTGTACTTCCTCTTTCTTCTACTTGGAAATAATATTTTGAAGGTAAGGCACAAGCAATTCCTGTTGGAATTAATTTTGTAGTGTGTGGTTTTACAATTCTATTTTCATCGTTATTTCCTTCAAAGATGCCATATATATCATATCCAGCATTCTCTACATCTTTTAATGGGATAATTGCATTTTCTCTTACTTTAGCAAATTTTATGGTGTCCATATTAACCTCCTATTTTAATAAGAATATTTTTTAAATATTTTTTCTTCTAGGTCTGATATGTCATTATGTTCGCAATTGCAACCCTCTTGGCATTCTTCACAAGCACATTCGTGTTTTTCACGTTCTTTTGGTTGAATTGCATCTTTGTCTAACCAAATAGTTGTATTGCATCTTAATACCATAAGTTCTTTTGCTCCATCAACAAATTGGTCAATAGCCTCTAATGCGCTATTATTACTACTGAATAACTCTGCAAGCTCTAAATCATCAGAGAAATCTCTGTCTTCTGTTAAAAAGCTCATTTCTCTTTGGTTAACAACAAGAAATCCATTTTTTTCAATATACATTATTCTTCCTCCTTTAATGTTTTAGCAATGTTCTTTGTCTCTTCTTTTTCGTCATCATCTTCGATAGTTTCTTCTGGAACAAACATATCTAAAAAGCCAATGACTGTGTAAACTTCATATTCTTTTTGAGGTTTCATTACGGTAACGCATATACCTAAATCGTAATCATATACGAAAGAGAATACCTCTTTATCTCTATATTTGTCTAAGTTAGCAGCTATGTACTCTGTTATATCTTTTTTAACTTCTTGTAGATTTAATGTTACTTCATTTCCTTCAGAATCTACGCAGTTTTTGAATTTTTTACTAAAAGATACTGCTACTCTTTTATCAATTTCTACAATAATATTTTCCATAATAAATACCTCCAAATTATTTTTTGTTGTTTGTTATATTGTCAATTGTTTTAAACATCTTTTGAATTTCTTCAAAAGTATCTTTAAGATTTTGTATAAATTCATCCGTTGAAATTTTTCCTTTTTTTAAAGCTTTATCTCTTTGGATGTCTCTTGACAATATAGTTCCTAAGTATTCCCAAGTAGAAAAGTATCCAAGTGTTTTATATCCCTCAGCCTGTTCTTCTTTCGATAATTCTTCTGAACCATCTTGAGAAATCTTCTTCTGAAGAACCATACACATTCTCGATAATTTTACTTGATAGATGTCATTTAAAACGACGATTGGGTCTTGTTGAACTTGTTTTTCTTTTTTACTAGGCATCTCTAAAATCACCACCTTATTTAAAAATAATCTGTTTACATAAATTGACAAACCTTTGTCACTGCTAGTTAAAAAAATATAGGAAAGAACGTACTTTCTAAAATGTATATGTCCTTTCCTATTTCTACAATAACACTAGAAAGAATTTACCTTATATTTAGTGTCTATATATATTATACCACATTGACAAACCTTTGTCAAGTCAGATGGAAACTACATCTGTTTAATATAATTTACACCATTTTTAATACATTCTGCTAAATATTCGATTTCTGTATTTGTAATAGAATTGTCAAATGAAATTCTTACAGAAGACAATGCTTCATCATCAGATAATCCTATGGCTTTTAAAACGTGTGATGGTGTATCATCATCTGAATGGCAAGCAGAACCAGCAGAAATACATATATTCTTATTATCCAAATATAGAAGTAGGGATTGAGCACTTACATCTTTGAATCTTACATTTAATACTCCAGTAATTTTATCACAACTATAATCAACATTTAGTTTCATTCCGTCTATTCCCAAAAGTAGACTTAATAAATAAGATTCTTTGTCCTGTAACTCACTCATTAAATGCAAATTGTTGTTATGTACTTCTAATGCTTTACTAATTCCTACAATTCCTGCTACATTTTCTGTTCCACTTCTTTTTCCAAATTCTTGCCCTCCACCAAGGTTTTGATATTTTAATTTTACTCCATTTTTAATATAAATAAAACCTATTCCTTTCGGAGCTCCAAATTTATGTCCAGATGCGGATAACATATCTATATTACTGTCTTTAAGACAAATTTTTCTTTTCCCCATAGCTTGAACTGCATCAGTATGGAAAATTATATTTGGGTTATACTCTTTTAGCATATTCCCTATGACATCTATAGGTTGAATGATTCCTAGTTCATTATTTGCATACATAACAGATACAAAGTTAATCTTTTTTCTTGCATTAATTAAATCCATTAGTTGTTCTACCTTAACAATGCCGTCCTTTGTTACATCAAGATATACAACATCATATCCATTATTTTCTAATTCTTTAAAACAATTAAGTACGGCAGGATGTTCAATTTTGCTAGTAATATATAATCCATCTTTACCTTTTATTTGAGCAATACCTTTTATTGCTAAATTATCACTTTCTGTTCCTCCACTTGTAAAGATAATTTCTTCTGAATTACAATCAAGTATGTCTGCAATAGTTTTTCTTGAGTTTTCAACAGCTACTCTTGCCTCTCTTCCTATAGTATAAATAGAAGATGGATTGCCATATCCATCAATAAAATATGGCATCATTACTACAAGAACTTCTGGTAGAACTGGTGTGGTTGCAGAATAGTCACAATAAAGTTGCATATTATTCATCTCCTTTACTTTGATTCATTAATAATGGTAAGAATGTTTGTCTTGCACAAACCTTATCATTTGTCAAAGCAGCTTTGTATGCGCTAGGTTGAAAGACTATATAATTTTCTTCTCTTGCTCTTGTGATAGCTGTATAGAATAAAGTTGAGTCTAATAAGATATTATGTCTACTATCCATTACAAATATAATTATTCTGTTTTCTGACCCTTGCATACTATGTACAGTTAAAGCATAAGCTAAATCAAATGAAGCAAGTTCTTTTGACTTAAAGATAATTTCTCTATCATCATCAAATTTAACTTTAAATTCTGATAAGTCTGGAGCAATTTCAGTAAGTGTACCAATCTCTCCATTAAACACCATTTTTTCATAATCATTTTTTCTACGAATAATTCTACATCCTTTTTTGAAGATTCTTGGACTTCCAGCTCTATCTGAGTATTTTCCATTAATAATAAATTGTTTCTCATCTTTAAGCAAGATTTCCTGTATCTCTTGATTAAAAGAATCTGTGCAATTTTCCATATTAGATTTCATAGGAACAATAATTGTTATTTCATTTGGGTTTACTTTTTTAGATAAATCAGATAATAAGCTCCTATATATATCTAATGCTTGTGCGTGAATATCTAATCTTTCTCTTAGATTATAATAATGCATATCATTTTTCTCTCCGTGAACTATATGTTTAGGAAGTTCTCCAGCAAAATCATAATCTTCGGCAAATACATCAATTTGTTTTCTAACTTTATTAGCGTCTATTTTTATTCCAGATTTTGCAGCTTGTCTATGGATTTTTGTAAGTCTTTTAATACAAAATGTGCTTCCCAATAAATCCTTCGCAACAGAACCAGCTCCTATCGCAGGAAGTTGCGCATCATCAAATACAAGGATTAGTTTTGATTTATTAGGAATTGCTTTTAACAAATTTAAAAATAAACTTATATTTATCATTGAACATTCATCAACAATTACCAAATCCGCAGTCAATGGATTATTTTCATTTCGTTGAAACATTCCTTGGCTAAATTCCAATAATCTATGAATTGTTGAAGCTCCTTGTCCTGATAACTCATTTATTCTTATTGCAGCTTTTGCAGCTAAAGCACAGCAAGCAATTTCTTTGCCTTCCCATAAATCAATTATTCCTCTAATTGTTGTAGATTTACCAGCTCCAGCGTGCGCAGTTAAAATTACAACATCATTATCTAAAGTGGCTTTAATTGCGTCTTTTTGCTCGTCTGTTAAATGTACTTCTTCCCCAACTCTATCTGACATCCATTTATCTGTTTCTTGAATTGATTCTTCAAAGTCCCTATATGGAGTCAAGTGGTCACCATTATTAATTCTATTTAGATGATACAATATACTTTTTTCTGAATTATAATATCTAGCAAGACCAATTTTTTCATCATCTACATAAAACTTTGTTCCACAACCCTTATCTTTTGTTAGCTGTCTTTCTGTTTCAAAATAATCTTTAACTACAGGTTGACATTCTGGAACATTATCTCTGATGAGATGAGCCATACTATGCTTTACATCCATTGGATTATTTATATAAATCCAAGTATGCCCACCATCAGAGGCATTTGCAATTTCTTCTAAAGCATAATTACAATAACTAATTAATCTTTGTGTAGAAACCTTAGCTTTTGGATTTAATTTTTCAGCTATCTTATCTACTCTTTTCCATCCAAATCCGAGGAAGGCTAGTAAGTACATATGGGTTATCTTTTATAATTTTAAATGCTTGTTTTGGATTTGTTGCTATGTCATTCATACTAATAATTGTATTCATTGTGATTTCTGGGAACTGACTAAATTCAGCAATAATTGGAATATAGTCTCTGTATTCTCTAAGTTCTCTGACCAATTTGTCATAAGTTTTTTGTTGCATTCCCTTAAATCTTTTTCCTACAAAAGAATCGTCTTCCAATACTTTCTTTACAAAATTTGGGTCATATTTCATTATAATGTTATAACTGTTAGCTGTTGCAAGAAATCTTAAATAACTGTTTAGTGCATCGGAGTCTCTTGATTCTGTTTCCCACACATTTAAAATTTGATATTGCCATTCATTATAATTTGAATTATATTCTGGTTTTGCTTTAAACTTATATCTAGTCATTGGAAGTAATTCTATAGTATTTCCCAATATCTTTCCATAGCTCTTGTCAAACTTTTTATTGTAATTCAAATTTGGAATAGGATTATCTGTTTCAAACTCACATATATTAAAATATGTATGAGCTCTATATCTATCTGGAGAACAATATATACTACTTGTTATTAATGCTTCAAAATAGAAGTTCCCATCTTTATCTGGAATTCCAAGTTCAAGACATTCTTGTGGATTGTCTCCGACTGTTTTTTCTTCTATATCTCGAATCATAGTAGTTCACCTCCGTTTTCTAAAATCATTTTTCTTTCTGATAACCAAACTTGGAAGTTCTTTACTTTCTTAATGAACATTTGATTATTTTCTCCTTTTCTTCCTAGCAATGCAATACATTGCCCTTTTTGTAATAAGTCATTATATTCCTTAAAGATACTAGACCAAGCAACAGATTCTATTATTCCATTAACTGTATATAAATCAATGTATGCAAAGACATTATTGTTTTTGTCCTTTTTCCTTTTTAAGTCAACAACGACTGCAAGAAGTACACCTTCAGAACCCTGTTCAACATCATTCCAATCCGTTATATAATCTTTAACTTCTTTTAATGGATTATTTGTTAAAAACATTGACAATGTTTCAAATTCCCATAAATATTCATCTTGTAGATATTTTTCACAATAAAATTGTTTTTCTTTTCTAACTTTTTCTGCTTGCTCTTGGTCAAATTGTTTTTTCCTTTTTTGATTATATAATTCAAGAATCATTGCATTATTTTTCTTTTTGTCTGGGTCTGTAAACTTACTAGAATCTATTCCCCATCTTTTTAATGTATCCTCTTTTGGAGATGGAATCGTCTTAACACTCTTATATTCTTTCTTTGGAACAATCATATCGAAATATTTTAATAACATTCCTCTTTTATGTTCTGTTCCAAATGCTCCAGCTTTTATTAGTTGTACTATATGGGACTTACTACATCCACTTCTATCTATAAAATCATTAATGTTCGTATAAGGTCTATTTTCTAATATTTTAGATACTACTGAATCACCTAATCCTTTGATTGCTTGTAACCCAAATAATATCTCATCTTCTTTTATCATTGCAGTAAAATCTCTTCTTGATTTATTTATTTTAGGAGGCAATATGTTTATTCCAAGTTTGTAACATTCATTTATTAATATACCAATTCTTGATACATCATCACTATCTGCATTTAAACAAGCAGTCATAAATGCTACAGGATAATGGTATTTTAGATATGCAGTTAAATAACTTAATAGTCCATAACTTACAGAGTGTCCACGGTTAAAAGAGTAACCTGTTTGTTTTAAAATTAACTCCCATAGTTGGTCTAACTGCTCTGTAGTCCATCCTTTAGCAGATAACTTCTCTCTAAATTCTGTTTCTAGTTTAGCCATTACATCTAATTTTTTCTTTCCGATAGCACGTCTTGCATTATCAACCTCATCTTCTGGGAATCCAGCATAACGGAAAATTTGAAGAACTTGCTCTTGATATAACAATATTAGATTTGTTGTTTTGAATATTGGTCTTAAATCTTCGTGAATTAGTACAGCTTTTTCTGGGTTAAGTTTATTTGCGCAATATTCTGGAAATCCATCTTTAGTTCCGAGGTCTGTTAGCTGCGTTTATAGCAATAACGTCCTCTATATCGTTAGCTTGTGCTTGTACACACATCTTTCTTGCCTCTAGAGATTCCATTTGAAATACTCCTACTGTGTGTCCAACTTTATATATGTTATTATAAACCTCTTCATCATCAAGATTCAAGTGATTTATATCAACATCTTCCCAAGTTAACCCAGCAATTTTTAAAGCATCATCTATAATATCTAATGTCTTCAATCCTAAGAAGTCCATTTTTATTAAAGACAAATCATCCATAGCTGCGTGCATTTCTATTTGAAGCATTTTATTTCCATCTTTGTCTTGACAAAGTGGAGCATATGTTGTTACTGGTTTTGGTGCAATAATTGTACCTGCTGCGTGTCTTCCACGAGATTTTGGTAATCCTTCAAGTTGTAATACATAATAAAACCATTTTGGAAACTTTTCATATAAACCAGTCATCTTTGGATTAGTTGAAAGCACGTTTTGTAGAGTTTCTTCCTTTTCTACCTCTTCTCCCAAATCATCAAGTGTTTTAACTGTTGGTATCATCTTTGCAACTTCATCTCTCATATTGTATGGAATTTGTTTATAATATGGGCTTTCTGGGTCTTCATCAAGAACCTTACCTATATCTCTAATTGCTACTTTTGTAGACAATGTGTTGTATGTACAAATTGGAGCAACGTTGTCTTTCCCAAAAAGGTCTTCTGAAATCTCTACAATCTCTTTTCTACGTTCTTTACTAATATCCATATCGTAGTCAGCCATAGACCTTCTACCTAAATTAGCAAATCTTGAAAAATCTAATTTCCATCTTACACTTTCAACTTGGGTAACACCGAGACAATATAAACACAAACAATTTGCTCCTGACCCCCTTGAATAACCAAGTGGAATATGTTTTTCTTTTGCTGCATTTGTTAACATTTGTAACATTATAAAGTACTCACTATAATGTAATGCTTCTATAACTGGAAGTTCTTCTTCAATTCTTTTTCTTCTAACCTCTTTTTTGTCTTCTGGAAGATTTTTAAATTTTTCATCAAAACCTTTCCAGATTAAATACTCTACGTATTCATCTCCGTTTTTAAATTCTTTAGGGATATCTATTTTAGGCATTAATGGGTCTACTCCAAGCCCAATGTCAATGTTTTCTACTATATCGGCAATATATAATGTGTTTTCTATTGCTTTTTGTACTAGATTCATATCTATATCAAATTGAGAACAAATATCAATTACATCTTGATATGTTTGTAAATAACATCCATCATATGTTTCTCCAACTTCCCTTTCTGTTCCAATTTTTACGAATATATTATGAACATCTTGTTGGTCTTTACTAATCATATGAGCATCTGTTGTTATTATTATTTTATCTGTTCCAACCATTTCTGCAAATTTTAATATATTATTATTTAATTGCATTTGATATTCATTTGGATGGGATTGGATTTCTAAATATACATCATCAAATGTTTCACACATTAAATTGTACCACTCTTTTGCCTCTTCCCATTTCCCAAGTTCACATAATTTACTTATTCTACCGAATCATACAAGCAGAGCTCATTATAATACCTTTGCCCCAACCATTTTCTTTGATTCTTTTTATTTCAATTAAAGGTTTTTTATAAAACCCATCAGTTGCAGCCCAACTTGATATTTTGAACAGATTTTGTAAGCCTTCTTTGTTTTTTGCCAATAATATTAAATGGTACCTTGGTTGTTTGTAATCTTTTGTGTCTGCTTTTTCTAATGCATTATCGACTTCATAAGCTTCTTCTCCAATAATTGGCTTTATACCATAGGCTTTACATTCTTTAACAAAATCTACAAATCCTGACATATATCCGTGGTCAGTAATAGCTATAGCTGGTTGGTTGTTGTCTACTGCAAATTTAACAATATCAGGTATTTTTGCAATACTATCTAATAATGAACCAACAGCTGTATGAACGTGTAGGTTAACAAAGTTATTCTCCATTGTTTTCCTCCTTATCATCTTTATCTTTATCGGATTTTGTATTACCTTCTTGAGTCTTTAAAGATGGAGTTAATGTACAAAATGGAATTAGTAGTAAAGCAGCCCACCAATCCTTAATAATTGCTAAGTAACATAATGCTATAACTACAATACAATTATATATCATAGACATAATAATCATTGACGTAACACTAGTTGAATATTCTGCTTTTTCTGCTCGTATTTTTACAGCCATTTTATTTCCTCCAATCTATAATATTCTACTTTTATTTTGGATAATTCTTTCTATTGTTCTTCTATCTACCTTATATTTTTCTATTAATTGTTTTTTAGAAAGTCCATTTATAAAATCTTTTCGTAATTCTATTACTTCCAAATCAGTTAATTTATGTTTTTTAGGAAGACTAATTTTATTATAAATGTCCATATGGATATTAGTAAATCTATCACCTTCCCAAATATGTTGAAATCCTTTAATAGATATTTTATTAGCATATAAAGAATAAACGTTTTGTCTATTTTCTCCATTTAATCTTCTTTCTCTTATGTCATAAACATCTTGATTTGTTAATTTTGCATTAATATGGTCTTCTCCTTTATTTTTCATATTACAATAGTATCCTCCAGTAGTACAATTATATCCATTATTAAAAGTATCTAATTGTTTTATCCAATACTCTTCTCTTTTATTTAAGTCTTCTTTATTGCAAAGTTCAACAATTTGAAAATCGAAATTTTTTATTCCATATTTTTTTATTGCTCTATGAATATAGGTTTGACAATCATAATATAATGCAGCTCTTTTATGCTCTTTCCATCTTTTTTCAATATTAGTTGATTGTCCAATATAACATTTATGAGATAATTTATTTTCTATTTTATAAATTCCAATTGACATTTTATTTCCTTTCTATGTTAAGATTATATCATAGTGACAAAGGTTTGTCAAGTTATTTAAAATATAAAATCATCTAAAATTTCTTGATTAGATTTTTCTTTGATTTCATAATCATCTACAATAACCTGACATTTAGGTCTACCCATAAAGGTACTCATCCCTAACTTTCCAACAATATTAATAGAATAATTTTTCTTTGGGTCATATTTTTCTAACAATTGTTTCATTTTATCATTTTCATCTCTCTTGAAAAACATAAAATCTATATTCCTATATGTGTATTTAACTGTATCCTTTTTTTCTCCTAATAAAGATGCACTTACAAAAAATAGTGGAATGTCTTCTAAAGCAAATACAGGTTCTTCTACTCCTCTACCCCATAAATATTTATTTGCTTGTATCCTATAGAAGTCTGAAGGAGATATTGTATTTAAGTCGTTGATAATAAAGTCCACATCATAAGAATCTTGTAAATCCATTTCTCCATATGTTTTGTTAAAAAAGTTTATTATAGATTGTATACTGCTCTTTGGAAATCCAAATCCAAAAGCAGATTCGTGACCTTGTGCGAATGTAAATAATCCACTTTGCTCACATAGCGTTCTGAAATGTTTATCTGGAAATCCTCCATTTACTCTTACAGAACCAGAGAAAAAGTTGTTTGCTACTTTTCCAAGTAACACAGGCTTTTTATATTTACTAGCCAAATTCATTGCTGCCAATCCTGTAATCTCTGTATTTGTAATATATTTTGTTGCATCTATAACTAAAACTGGTTGTTCTAAATCTGACTCCGTTATATTTTTATCCACCAATTCTATTAATTGATTTCTCTCATCATCCTGAGACTCTTTATATTTAATACATTTATTATATGTTTTTCTGGCATAACCTGCTCTACCTTCAATAGCTTCCATTGGAGATACGAAACAAGTGAATACATCAAGTTTGTCCTCTGCTGTTCCAAGTCTCATCATTGCATTTAATGGTGGAGCTATTTTAAATGATACATCTACTGGATATATAAAATAATTGAAATCATTTCCTGTATCTGTTTTTGTATATTTTAATAGTAGTTTTAAAAAGTCATTTTTAAGACTTTCTTTTTTTATTCCAGATTGAATAAAGAATCTTGTTTCATAAGACAATGTATTCATAACATCAGATATATTTCCTAAAGAAACTAAATCCAAATAATTATCTGCATTACTTAAAAATAATAAATCATCAAATGCCTGTAATACTCTATAAACAATTCCTACTCCAGAGAAGTCTTTATTTGTATAGTTGTCAGAACTTTGGTTGTTTATAATAATTGCATCATTGCTTACGTTTGTTATTTGGTGATGGTCTATTACTACAATATCTACTCCTTTTTCTTTCCATTTTTTATGCTCTTCTACATCATTACTTCCTCCATCTGGAAGGATAATAAGTTTTGTATTAGGATTGATGGAAATATCTGAAGTTAATCCGTGCCCTTTCCCTGTGTGAGTTACTACATCCCAGTTAATATAAAAGTCTGATTTTATGGTCAAATTTGTCGTCGCAAACCCTTGTGGCTGTAGGGTTTCAAAATCAGACATATTTGTGTCAATTTTATGACCTGTTATTTTTCCCTGATTTATAGCGGTTTCTAAATTTTTATTTTGGTTTTTTACATAAATTTCTTTATATGCTTTTTCAAGATAATCGAATAAAATTGCAGAAGAACAGATTCCATCAACATCTGGGTCAACAACTAGAGTAATAATATCTCCATTTTCAATATGTTTCCAAATTGTTTCAATTCCAAGTTTAATATTATCTAAATTATCATATGTATTTCCTTCGATATCTACATTGTTGCTTGCAAGAAATTCTTCATAGTCTTCATCTTTAATCCCTCTATTTTCTAATACAGTCTTTAAAAATTGGTCTATGTCATTTCTACTATCTTTTATTAAGTTGTACTTCAAAAATATCACCTCTTATTTATATATAGTTTTCTATTTCTTTCATATAAATCAATCCACTTATTTGGATTATCCATAGGGCTTTCTTTTTCTCCTAATATGTTATTAAAGTCTAATATATATTCCACTCTTCTATAAAGAGATAGATTTTCTACTTCTTTTCTAACAGTTTCTTCGTCTACATCTTTATCAAAAGCAATTATTATTGTAGCAGCACCAGATTGAATAATTAAATCTTGTTGCTGTTGACTAATACTATGCCCTCCAACTGCTACACAATTTCTATATCCATAGCTCCATAATTGCATAACTCCTTTTTCACTTTCACAGACAATTATTTCATTTTTCTCTCTTATGTATGGCAATGTCTTATACAATCCGTAACAAATCCTACTTTTTGCACATTGATGTAGATAAATATATTTTGGATTCCATTCATCAACTACATCCCAAGCTCTACGACCTTTTACTCCAACTAACCTTCCCATCTCATCTCTGATTGGGATTGTTATTCTATGTGAAAATACATCTAATCCTAATTCAAATTCCGCTTGTGTTTCCCAATCTATATGGTCTTCATAAAAGATTGTATTATCCCAAGGAAGATATGCCTTTAATGTTTCTTCTGGAATTGGTTTTAACTGTACTTCCAAAGAAGCTTTAGGTTTCATAAGTAAATCAAATGTTTTGAAATATCCTAAAGTAGGGTCATCAGATATACTTTCGACATAATAGTCAAGCCCAAATAATTCACATAGCCAGTTAATACTTTGAGTAAAAATTGTTTTATTTATAAAACTTACAAGTGAAATAATATCCGATATCCCATATGGGTCTACAATATCTCTTGTATAAGCCTTAACCATAAAAAAACTATTATCACAATATACTACTGTTGAACTTGGATTATCTCCATCTGGCATTCCACAGGTAATATATTCATTTCTATTATGCCACTGAATATGGTGCATCCCTAAATTTTCTAAAACTATTTCTATTTTATTATTAGAAAATATATATTCTTTAATTGTTTGTGCATCCATATTCTAACCCTCCTTTATTATTTACTATCTTTTTCTTTATTTTCTTCTTGGTTATTTATTTCATCGTGTGTCTGTTTTGCTGAAACGAATTCTTTCTTTTTTTCATAGTCTTTTCTTAAGCCTACTCTTCCTACTTCTTCCCAAATGTTTGTGTTTAAGTTTAATTCAAACAATAAATCAGGTTTTATACCTGCCCTGTTTTTATCTATTCTACAAACATAATATCTTTTTTCTGGAGCTAGGTCATATAATTTTTTAGGTTTATCTGTTGTCCCTTTCCAATATATATACTTTTTGAAATCAGAATAAGGAATTTCTTTAAATAAACATAGTGCATCTAAAACGTGTTTTATTTGTTTACTGTTTGCTATATTACTTGATGACAATTCCAAAGGCATACATTGATTTGCATCATCTGTAAGCTGAATATTCGCACCAATAAATAGATTTCTTTTTTTTGCAATTTCAGAAAGAATTGTTGCAGTTTTTTTCATTGCCGCCCATTCTCCAATAGCATCCTTATCTGACTTAAATGTATCATAGAACACATAGTTAATTCCCTCTGCAAGACAAGTATTTTCTATTATTTGTTTCAAATCTGAATCAGAATAATCACTACCAGTTTCTATTATTTTTATCCTATCTTGCATTTTTGTATCTATCCAATGTGTAATGAATTTAACATCTCTATATTCGCTAGACATCTCTTCTAATTTTTTCTTGTAATCCTCAACGGTTTCATCTTTTTTTCTAACTAGTTTCGCATTTATTACATCACTTCTTGTAAAGTATTTTGCATCTACATTATATACACCATTTTGAATATCTACTTGATTTTTACTTAATGCAATTCCGTGAAGTTTTTGTATATCTGGATTATTAATAGTTGTTGTAATCAAACAAGCACGCATTTCTTCTTCTGTCATCTCATTACTAATTATTAAAACTTTAACTCCAAGTACAAATGCTAAATATGCAATAATTCTTATTAAGAATCTTGACTTTCCTGCATTAGATAACATCCCCCAAGCCCAGAATTGACCTAAACGAACGCCTTGGAATATTTGTGTCATAATAGGAAATGGCAAATCTAATCCTTGTTCTGGAGTTTCTAGTTTTGCATCAATATAATCTTCACATCCAGCTGTTAAGTCTTTAACTTCTTCTCCATTTGCTAATCTTGTATATATCTTTCCAAACTCGCTTGTCATTTTTAGTAGTATTTCTCTTGGTTTCATTGTTGGAAAATCTTTTAACTTAGTAATATTCTCCATAATAGTCTTTGTATCTCTTATCCAAAATTGTCTAACTAAAGAATATTTCTTTAACATTTCATAATATGATTCAATATTTTCAATAGCATTGTTTGCTTTTGCCATTTCAATAACATATTCAATCCATTTATATCCACCATATCTTTGATAAACCTTTGCTCTTTCTTTATTGTCTGCCATAAAAGCATTAATTGAAGTCTGATTAATTGTCCATCCAGTTCTTTTCCCTAGTTGGCAAAGGCATAAATAAAAGAATGCAGTTGAATCTGCTGTAAAATCATATTTTGGGGAAACAAAGTCTTCATATTTTGGAATAAATTTTGGTTCTAAACATAAGGCACCTATAAACGTCAATTCAATAAACATTGACCTTAAAGTTTCAGGCATACCACTATTCATCCTATTATCTATTTTTGTGTTTAATTCTACAAATTCTTCTTGAAGGTTGATATTTACATCTATGTCCATTAATTCTTCAAAATTCATTTCTCTTCTCCTTCCTTGTCTATAATTCCAGCTAATAATTCTTCTAGAAATTCGTCATTATCATAATCAAATTCTTTTGTAACTTCTTCTGCATACTCTCTAGCTCGTCTTATTTCTTCATCTTCTTGTGCCTGAGCTCTTTCTTTTTGGAAATCAGTTTGAATATATTTTTTAACATCCAGCAATTCTTCATCTGACCTTTGGTCTGGTTGATTGTACTTATTCTCTTTTCGAGAATCGTATTCGTCTATATTTAATACTACTACAGAAATATCATACATAATTCGTTGACTAGCATTTGCTGGTTGTTGCCCTTTCTTTATCTTAGATTTGTATATTCCCATTAAATCATCTTCATAATATAAGAACATATCTAGCAATTTATCATAATGAATTACTACATTGTTAAAAGTTTTACTTTTTCCTTCATCTAAATCTTTAATAGTTGTTTGTACTTTTTTAGAAATTACTGTTGCACCATAATGTCCCATAAAATAATTGATTAATTTCTCTCTATTTGTCCTTGTTGCTTTTGCTCCTGCCATTTCAGAAGAACGAAGTTTTCCTTTTTTCCTTGATGAATCTATTAATTTATCTCTACGTCTTATTACATCCTCATAGGCAGCATTAATCTTGTCTTCATCTTTTTTGAATTTACGTCTTAACCACGCAAACAAACATTTTTCGTGATATGGTTGACCATCATAATTAAAAGGAACCTCCCCTTTTATTTCTACAATTTTTCCATTTACCGTTCTTACTTCATAGATTAAGGTATTATCATCGTTTCTTATTTCTCTTGCATACCTCTCTTCTGGTGTTTCTTTTTTTCCTCTAGGGGCTGATTCTTTATTTAAGCAATGAGCGCAAAATTTCCTATATATTTTTTCGTCTGTCTTTATTTTTGCTGGCAATATTCTCTCCCCTTTCTTTAAAAAAATAGGACATACTAAATGTGTATGCCCTATTAAAGTACTAATCTATATCGAAGTTATTTTGTTTTGCCCAGTCAACAACCATATCTTTTACTTTTTGAAGGGATTCTAAATCTTTATATTTATCTGGATTTTTTTCTTTTACATTATTATCATCATATAATTTTGATAATCTTGACATTACAGTTTTGTCTTTATTTGCTCTTAAATTATTGATAATATCTTTCATTTCTGTTTTCAATGATTCTAACTTTGTATCAAAATCACTTTCATCAATCATTCCTCCAGAATTTTCAACAACAGATTTTACTTGATATTCTATTTCTTTTTCAATTCCTTCTTGTAAAGAGTTTTTTACCAAGAATTCTTTTTTGTCTACGTTGTTTGTAACAACTCCTTGCCAATCTAATAAGCTTGGATTTTGAATTATTTCTCCTTGGTTTTTAACTCTTGTTCTATCTTTGTCTTCTACAATAGCAATAACTGTTCCATCTTCGTCTACTTGAGTATGTAATACTGTTTTAACATTGTAATCTACTTGTTTAAATCCTTGTGGTACTACTTCTCCTGTATCAACCATTTGAATTTGTCCATTTTCTCCTTTAACACTTTTCTTCACAGCTTTTTCTCTTGCTGTAACTACAAAGTGTTTTCCAGAAGCCATTAAATCAAGAACTAATTCTTTTCCTCTAAAGTCTAGTGTTTGATAGTCTTTTATCTCCATTCCTGCGCCTTCAATTGCAACAGCTTTTTCAGCTCCAACTAAACCATTTCTATTTGCTCTAACTCCTGCTCTTTTTTGAGAAAACTGAGTAATTGCTTGAACTTGAGAATCGTATAATACAGATAAAGAATCTACAACAATAGCATCAGGAATGAAGTAACTTCCATCTTCGTTAGTTAATGGTTCATTTACAGCTTTTCCACTATCGTCAACATATCTGTTCATTATTGGAGTTTTAGCATTAGCTGATTTTGCTTGTTTTACAAAATCTGCAACTTCTTCAAATGATGTTGTATATACTACATATATATTTGATACATCAATCCCTTCTGCGGCTTTTTGATTTAATAAATCATCAATAGAACCGTTTTCTGTATCAATATATAGAACTTTCATTTTTTCTCCTTTTTCGTTAAGCATATCTCCTAGTTCTGCTGCTAAACTTGATTTCCAAGTTCCTTTATTTCCATAAATTAAAAATCCTAATTTTGATTGGATTTGCCCACCACGTCTTGCTTGTGCCATATATTTACCTTCTTTCTTTTATCTAAAATTTAACAATCATATCCATACCAACATAGTATGACTAAATCTTCTCCACCTTTTGTTTTGTAATGATTAATGTCCCCTTCTAGATTCATCCAGTCATCAAAGTCTTCATATGCAAGAGGTACTTTTTCATAATAATTGTCATCATCACTTAAGTCATAGACTTCAATGTCATCTACGTCAACTTTATATTCTTTAGCATAGTCTACTTTAAGTTTATTTATTATTTCTTCTGCTTCTTCTTTTGAAACAAAGGTATCATCCCATTTGAATCTTAGAATCTCTCCACTTTTCCATTTTTCAAAATCCTCTTCTGGCATAATAACCATTGTATGGGTTGAACTACTATTTGTTTCAAATACTCCAAGCCTTATTACTTTCATATTGCCCTCCTTTACAGGATTTGTTTCTTGTGAAACATTTTTTGCTCCACAAGAAACAATTATTGTTTTTCCCTAGAATGCAAAGTCATCTGCGTTACTTACTTCTCCAAATTCATCTTTTGGTTTAATGAATTGTACGATAAATTCATCAACATTTTCTGGAGTATATGTTTCGTTATCAACACTATCTCCAACGATACCAGAGCAAACAAATTCTCTTCTAAATCCATTCCCTCTATTTCTTAATGGAGAATGGAATGTAACAGGAATTCCCCATTCATCAACTTTAGTCTCGTCAACAGATGCTTCTGCTGTGTTTGCTGTATTAACTATGTTTCCTACAAATGTAGCTGCAATATATGGTTTTGCACTTTGTAAATTTCTTAATGCATTCATCCAAATACTTAAATCAAAATTGTCTGGTAAACTTGGGTCGTTTTTAAATACTAGAGTTTGTCTTCCCAAACGTTGATTTCCAATAACCAATCCTGTTACAGTTGCTTCTTCTGTTCCTGTAAATTCAATTTCTTCAGCGATTGCATTTAATTCAAACAATGCTCTTTCTTTAAAATCTTCTGCATTAAAATCAATTGGTTCTTGAGTTAAATATATTTGATTTGGAACAAATCTTGTAGCATTTCTTTTTTCTCCATTTTGTGCTGTGTATTCTTCTACTTGAATATTTCCTCTAAGGAATATTGAATCTCCAACTTTTAATAAATTGTATATCTTTTCAATTGCATCGAATGTTAACATAGTTTCTGTTTTGTTAGATTCTTTCCCTGTTTCTTCATTTTTTACTTTTTCTAGTCCAAAAGACACTCTGTCAATAGGAGAAAAACCTTCTTCTTTAAATTTTAATCTGTCATTCCATAAAACTTCTTTAACAACATTTGTTTCTTCTCCACTTTCAGTTTTTTGTCTTCCGCTAAAATAAACCTTGTCTGATTTGAAAGCTTGTATTTGCATTCTGTGAACATTTCCCTCACTAGATGTCACATCAAAAACAATTTTTCTCATATCTTTTCCCGTTTTTGTTTTCTTTTCATAACTTTCAACTTTGTCAAAAGATGTTACAATTCCACGAATTTCAAAAGTTCCTCTCATTGCTGGAATTTCTTGTTTTTGTCTTTGTTTTTCATCAGCCATTATAAAATCCTCCTCTAAAAATTATTCTTAATTATTTCTTTGATTAATGGTTTGTACTTATACATTACATTATATACTTTTTTAATAGAACAATTGTTCAGTTTTGAAATCATCCTATAATCCAACCCATCATTAATCCTCCCAATAAGAATTTTTTCTTCTAGCTCTGTAAGTTTTCTATTTGTTCTTTTAAGGGTTGTTTTTATCGTTTCTATTATATCTAAATCAACACCTAAAAAATCTTCTTCATAAATGTCATCCTCATTTTGCACAAGTTCTTTTGTCTTAGAGTTAATTTTTATTTCATTGTTTAGATATTTAAGACAATAACCTTTAATATAAGGATACGCAAAGGTAGTGAATTTAATTCCTTTGGTTTCATCATATCTTTGTTGTGCTTCCATAAGTCCTAAAAATCCTTCTTGAAACAGTTCATTTTCTAATTCGGTTTTATAATTTTTGTCTTCCATTTTGCATAATATTTTATTAACTATAGACCAAATTAAATTTTGGTATTCTGTCAAGTCTGTTAGCAAGTTATTCACCTGCCTTTTCAGATTGGATAGCTTTAGCTTCTTTTGATAGCATAAATCTTACTTTTGCTGGAGTTTCAATTATTTCTACTCCATCAATATTTTCACCATTTTCTAGAGCTTTTTTTACTTCCGTCTTTTTAAGTTCTTTAGTTACTTTTACATATTGCTCAGGAATAGTATTTATATCTACACCTTCTTTTAAAGATACACTTTTATTTACCCCATCTAATGCTAAAGTAACATTTCCTAATGGTGTTGCAATTTTTTTACATTGAAGTTTCCTCATATTTTCTGTAAGTCTATCTTTAAACTTATCCATCCTATTTTCTGCTGCTTTTTTAAGAGATTGTAGCCTTTTAATTTCATTACTTAAAGCATCAATATTTGATTGCTCTTCAATTTGATAAGTTACTATTTCTCTTGAGTTTTCTTTAATTTTTTCTTCAAGCATTGATTGTAAACGAACTTTTTCTTCTTCTTCAAGAACATCTCTGTCAAGTAATTCAGCAATATATTCAAATTCTTGAGATATACTATAAAGTGTGACATCTCTCATTTTATCCACCACCTTTCTAATTAGAATATAAATTTACATAATGTTGACAAAGGTTTGTCAAAGAAATAAAAAATGTGATTTTGTTTTTCAAGTCTATATATATTATAACATACTGACAAACCTTTGTCAAGTTAGATGGAAGACCTAGAATCCGTTGGGTTCTAGTAGTCTAGCTCAACATCATAGTCATCTAAGTCTTCAATATAACCTTGTTCTGCATTAGCAATTATACTATTAATAATATTTTGGTCTCCTCTATACTTCTTCTCATCCTCATCTTCTTCTCCTTCACATAAATAAAGAATTTCTTTTGCTCTTGTAATTGCGATATATCTTAAGTTCTTTTCCTGAATATTATCGTCTGCGGTCTTTCTTTGAGAAGTATAAGGCATTAAATTATAATTAATAATAAATACCCTTTTTGATTCCAATCCTTTTACTTGGTGAATAGAACTTACAATAACTGCATTATCTGATGGTTCTGTAACAAGTAGTTTAGAAATAAAGTCTGTAAAGTTATCAACTGCAAGACCATCAATAGAATTATGAGTTTCTACATAATATGTAAGTAATGATTGAATCATACTATATATGTCCATTTTTCCATTGTTTATTGCACTAGCTGTTAATGCGTTTTCTGGGTTTTTCATTTCTCTTTTAAATTGTTCCTTTAATTCCTCTAATTTTGTATTTAACTCTGCAATGTTTTTACAATTTAAGTTTTTTATGGATTTTATTGTATTCTCTACCAAATCCTTGTCTTTTAAGTAAACGGGCTTTCCTTCTTGAACAATAGCCAAGAAAATGTCAGCCAAATCTTTATTCTTTCTTGCAATAGCCATATCTCCGTGGTTGTATTAATTTTGCGATTTCTTCATTACTTATTGTATAAACTTCTCCGTCTGGTGCATTAGGAGCAGCTTCTATTGCTGGAACGTCTTGTTGAGCTAACTTAATAATCTTCTTTGCACATCTATAACAAATATTTAAAGGTAATTCTTTTGGGCTAAATTGTCGTTTTATATTTTCGACACTATGACAATCTGCTCCAGCAAAAGCATATATTGCTTGATTTGAATCTCCAACAAACAAGAATCTAGTTGGTTTTTTAACTCCAAATTTTGCAGGCAATTTCATCCCAATAAGTTTTTTAATTACTCTTAATTGTAATTTTGATAAGTCTTGTGCCTCATCAACTCCTATGAAACTGCTGTACCAAGCTAGCCAAGAAGGAAATGGTAAGTTTTTAACAACTGGAATATATAATTGTTCAACGAAATCATATTCTCCTCTATCTTCATACATAGCCATTGATGTTTCAAGTGCTTCTTCTCCAATTTTTGCCCAAGGTAATATTGGGAACATTATCTCATTTTCTCCATTATCACTTGGCATATTGAATTGACATAATCCATCTTCGTCAATAACTCTTTGTATTGTATCTTCGTCATCTCTTACATATTTACTTCTTGCTTTATCACAGGCTATTTTTAAATCTCTTTGCATTGCCCATACCATATCATCTGTAACCTTTTCGTGCTTTGTATCACAATAAACTCTAATTATCCTTCCTAAAATACTAAGTAATTTATTTGGTTTTAAATATCCATCTTTTCTATATGGTAATTCATCTCTATTTCGTATAGCTTCTTGCATTGCCATATTCCCTAACGAGTTTACTGTCATTACTTTTAATGTAGCAGCACCACCTTCGTCTTTCTTTTTTAAGTAATATTGTAACTCTGGTTTTTCATTTAATTCAGCCGCTATATGATTATTAAAAGCAAGGAAAAGCATTTTTCCTGTATAGGTAGATGCAACAAGTTCTAGTGTAGATGTTTTTCCTGTTCCTGCTAATGCATTAACTACAGCATTTCCCTCTCCATTGAGTACCCAATCTATAATATCTTGTTGATAGTGGTTTGGTGGAAATTTCCCCATTTCTTTTCCTCCTTTATTTTTTAAAAGTTCTTCTTATAAGATGTTTTATTCTATCCTTTTTTGTAACAATCTTTATTGGAACGTCATATTTTCTCATTTCTTTTGCGGCACAATAAAGTACATATCCATCTAATATTTTATAATTTGTATCAACAATTATCTCTCCATAGAAATGTCCATATTCCTTATAATATGCCTTCATCCCCATCATTTTGTACAATTTAGGTCTAGTTCTTAACATCTTTGTTGGGACTTGTAAATCCCATAATTTAACAGTCTTTCTTTCCATAATATCCTCCTATACCTCTGACCCATTGTTTGTTTTTAAGAATTCATCTCTCAAAGAAACAATATTAATTGTCATCCTTTCTTCTTCACTTGCTCCATTCGGATATTTTTCTTTTAAAAAGGCTAAGTAGTAGTTTTCCATAGGAGTAGTTAACGAACCTGTAAAACTACCTGTTCCCGTTGGATTCTTCAAATATTTGTATGTGATTCCTCTAAGTTTTTTCCATATACTGTAATAGTATAATTTGTATTTAAACATAAACCCATTTGAATCTTCTACAACGAAACCTTCTATGAATTCTCCATTATATTTATAATCTGGTGCTGAAATTTCATTATTTAAAGCAAGAAACTCTTGAGGAGTATTTATGACATATGCTAATTCTTTTACTTCAATATTATTTCTCTTTCCAAATGCAACTAGATGTTCATATTTAACTTTTTTAAAGTCTATTTCATTATATATCATATCCAAAAGAATTAAATTCTTTTTGTCGTATTTTATCATATGTGGGTCATTAATTGGGTCTATTACTTCAAAAACCATAGAAATATCTTCTTTTCTAAACCTATCTTTAATGGCGTTTATTTGGTCTTCATTGTAAATCATATAAAATATTGATTTAAAATAATCTACATACTCTCCATCATCTACAGACTTAGAACAAAAATATAACTCATCATTTTTCATAGACAAGATTCCAAGGAACCCATTGTATTTCTTAAAATAACGAAGTGGATAGGCTAAATTTTGCATTAAGTAACTAATTCTAGTTTCTTCTCTTTCATTCTTATTGAAGAACTTATCATAGCTTCTTGCTTGTATTTTTTCATTCTTTGTATCTATGAACAATCCTCTAGCTTTTGTTGTTAGTCCGTCCCCAAATTCCCTTATCGAAAGCATTTCTAGTAAAATTAAAACTAGATATATCTGTATCTTTCATAACTTTTTCTTGAATAAATTTTGATTGTCTTAGTTCTTGAATATACATTCCTACACTGCCAATTTTATGACTTACAAATCCACTAGCAGAAGTTTCTTTTTCTTTTAATAACTCTTCATCAAATACTGTATTTTTAATTTCAATAGGAGAGAAACTTCCATCATTTAAAACTCTCAACACTCTTAGCTCTCCACCAAATTCTATTTTTCCTTCTAGGTTATAAGAGTATTCTTTGTGTATCAAAGGAAGTTTAAGTAAATTTCTGTGTCCGTGAACTTGATATATTTCGTGTTGACCTACTTTGTCTTTGTTACGTTCTTGAGCCCAATTATCAAATAGCTCATCTATATCATCATTATAGTTTCCTACTCCTCTAATAAAAGAATCTGCTGCATAAAAATCCATAGACTGTTTTGGGAAGTAAGGAACTCCTCCGTGAGATATTATAAAATCATATCCTCTAAAGGTTATATAGGCTGCTACTCCTAATTTTCTATAAAATTGTCTTAAGTCTGCTTGAGTTACTCCTCCTTCGGTTAATTGTACTGCTGTTTTTTCTAAGAAGTCTTTTGACTTAACTGTCATTCCAAATGCATAATCCCTAAGGGTTTGTTCGTGGTTCCCTGTCAAGAACAATGTATTTGGCTTATTTATCATCTCTTTTACAAAATTAAAAACTTCAAGATTTTGTAATCCTCTATCAAAATAATCTCCAACAAATATATATCCATCTTTTTCTGTATATGGATATTTTTCAAAATATTCTTTTAATGGTTCATAACATCCGTGAATATCTCCAAATATATGTATATTTTCATAATCATTCCAATCATATGGTTCTGTTGTTAAAATTTTTTCAAATTCTTCTGGTTTAACAACAGTAAATCCAGATGTTTTTCCTTGTGTTGCAAATCTAGAATACACTTTATCTATTTCTGCCTCTGGTACTTGTTTATATTCTGGTCTTCCTGCATTTCTTTCTTTTGCAACTTCAATTGGAATATCTGTAAAATCTACACAATATAGTCTGTAACGATATTGTTCAGCTAAACTTTTATATCTTGAAAATTCACTGCTTTTACTATGGACTGCGTCTATAATAGTGAATTCCCCACGCTTCATTCTTTCTTCCAAGAAGAAGAATAACATATCCCAAGCTTGTCTATTCATTTTTTGTGATATAATATCTTTGCCATCTATTCCGATTTGAGGTGCAGCAAGTTGTAGTCTCATTGTATCGGCACATAATGTATATTTTTCTAAGTCGTGCTCTTTTAGCCAAGTAGACTTTCCACAGCCCATAGAACCTCTAAGTATTACTAATTTTCTCATTAATCTCCCTCCTCCTCAAGTTCAAAGTATTCATCTCTAACCTCCTCAAATAAATCTTCGTTTAATTTGTTGGATGGAGAAAGAACAAATCCTTCATTATAATCTTCTCTATATTTGTCTATCAGATATAAGAGGTCTCCAACAAATTCTCTTATATAAACGTTGTTGTAAGTTAACCAATTATCAACTATGTCATCAGTTATTTTCCAGTTATCATCTTCGAACACTGGAATTCTTAATGCAACTGTAATCTGTGCATTGTTTCCTACCTGATATTTTTCACATCTGATTGATGAATCGTATCCTTCTTGGTCTATAAATACTTCATATATTCCAGTAATAGGAGATAATAAGTACTTACACATCATTAGTAAATCATCAAAAAAATCTTGTATATAACTTATTCGTGTTTTTCTTTCTTCTTCAGTGCGGTAATCCCAAACGTGCATATTCATCCAACCACCAATGAATCCTGAAAAATTTGTTATTGGTTTGTACATATCTTTCACCTCTTTCAATGTAGTTACATTATAACATAATCGACAAACCTTTGTCAAGTTAAATGGAAAAAGTAGGTTCATCTCCCCCTCACTTAAAAGATAAGCCTACTTTATTTATTAAATATAAAACAAATTAATGAAATATATTTTACTTTTCATTCGTAAAGATACATTCCCTATTTATTCTATCATATAAAACAAAATATGTCAATATAAAAAGATGGAATTATTTTCCCATCTTTTGTAATATTTGCTCTAAAGTTATTGGAACATAATTTATCATTTCTACACTTACACAAAAATGGTTGTTTGGGTTAAACTCTGTAGACAAAGGAATATTATGTATGTGTCCGTGTATATTCAATGTGTCATCTGGGACAACTTTTGGTTCGTGAGATAAGATTATATTTTTAAATGATAAAATCTCAATTTTATGGTCAATTTCACCATCAAAAAACGTTGATATATCAAGGTTTGCGAAATCGACTTTTTTGGAAAATACCTCTTTGAACCCAATATCTCGCCAAGATTGCTTTCCACGTTTATAATCGTGGTTCCCTCTTAACAAAATTTTTGTTCCGTTTAACTGAGCACATATATTACTTAACTTTTCTTTGTCTCCAAATCCAAAGTCTCCTAAAAAATATACAATATCATTATCTGTAACAACTGAATTCCAAGACTCAATCATTCTTTCATTCATTTCTTCAACTGTTTCAAATGGTCTACCACAATATCGTATAATATTATAATGGTAAAAATGTGTGTCTGAAATAAAATATTCCATTGTTTCCTCCTAACATTTCTTATAAACTTTTAAAAGAGAACCAATATTTATTTGAGAGTTTCCTGTTCCAACTATATTAAAATGAGAAATTTCATCAAAATTTCCCAAATAGGTTCCTATCATTCCTTGCCTAGATTTTGGGCTCCCTGTAGGAGCAAAAAAGTTCGCTCCTACAAAAATCTTATTATCTCTATATACAACCTTAGCTACGGAAAATATTCCAAATCCCGTTTCTCCTCTAATAAATCTAGCACTGTGTTCTGAATCAAGATTGACGTTATTATTTCCTCCGTCAGCTGTTTCAAAGAATGTGGCTCTTGAAAAGTTGTACGAACTAACTGTATTTGGAACTAATCCCATATTTGCTACACCACTCGTTCCATCACTAAACGATAAGCTTCCTTGAAAATATATTTCAATAATATCTCCTTCTTGCATTGGGATATTTAGTACAAATGATTTTGTTGTTGAGTGAAACACTTTTTCAAAAATCTTTCTAGAAACCGTGTCCTCAACTGTACCCCCCCCCCTAATATAACACTATCAGCGGAGGTTATAGGGGAAAATATATTGCCATTTTCATCTTTTAAATATTTCTGTTTAACTGACATAATCTTTCCTCCTTAAAACATAAATCATAATTTAAGACTCTTCTGAAATTGCTCCTGCATTATCTGCCAAATCTTTTCCACTAACATTCTCTGTATTCTGTTGTTCTGATTGTGTAGCTGGTTCATTAGGTTCTTTTTGTTCTTGTTTTTGAAGTTCTAACATTCTATTTTGAAAAGAAGCTATAATTTTTGTTGGATGATATACTTCCATTCCAATATCTTTTCCTTTAAGTAACCAGTCTTTTCTGTCATCAATTAAAATAGAATTTCCTTTTGGTTCTAATCCAGCTATATTTTTCATATAGAAATCAATTATATCAATTTTATCCTCTTCTTTTCCTATAAAAATTCTATTTGAAGATGGAACATTAAAGAAATTGTCTAACCAAATATTTTTTTCCATAACAGCTTTAGAATTTGGAACGGCAGATACAACTATAATAATATATTTTTCTTGATTGTCTTGTGAGCTTGAATAAGCATTATATATTTCTGCAATTACATCATCAATTGGATGTTTTCCTAAATAATCGCCAAATTTATAATCTCCAGAAATCCTTCCGTCTGGATATCCCCATTCAGCAATAGTTCCATCCATATCTACAAATACATATTTCATATACTAATTCTCCTTTTTGCCGAATTTTACTTTTTTAACTTTTCCATCTTTCTTTGTTGCTTCCTCTACTTTTTTTGTTGCTTCAGCAGAATCTTCTTTATCTTCAGTTTTAGATGCATATTTATCTAAAACAGATTCACTTGCTGCCATATCTGGTTCTTTAACAGCTGTTTTAGCTAGTTCTTCTGCTCTTGCTTGAGCTTTAGCTTCATTAGATTTTTTTTGTTCTTCTTCGTGAGCTTCGAATTCACTTCTTGAAGCATACAAAATAAGTGCATTCTTAGTGTTGACTCCATTATAGTAATATGTTGCTACAGTTTCAATATCTTGATTATTATTCTTTGTTTCATTAATCTTTGTTGCCAAATCTTTTGTTATAGGAACAGAAACTTCTATTGCGTGATAATAATCCTTTTTCATATAGTTTTCAAACTCTAAACCATTATCTTCGCATCTTTTTGCAACATCACTTCTATCTTCATAGTCTATATAAGCAATTTTTAGGTCTCCACTAACAATAATTTGCATTCCAGCAACTTCTACTTCTCCTCTTAAGAAGTTTTCAACCTTTTCTCCTAAATCTCCGTTAATAAGTGTTTGTACTGATGCACATTTTAAATTACTTTTGTTCATCTTTTTCCTCCTCTTTTCTTTGTAATATATTATGAATTTCTTGTTCTAGTTTTTCTAAATCTTCTCTTTCTAAAATTATTTCTTCAAATCTATATGATTTGCCACACAAAACTAAAAATGCTCTTTTAATTCTGTTGAAAATTGTTTTTAATATACCATCTTGAAAATAAAATTTGTCTTGAAAAAATGACAAAAATACTTCACCACAGGTATCATCAAAATAAGAAATATTAATTGAATGAGTTCCACAAGAACAAGGAATATTAATAACTGTTTGATTACTTGTTTTATCTTTTCCTTTAAAAAACATAATACCACCTTCCTTTATTTCCAAAATAAATTAGAGACATCATTGTCAAATTTGTCTCCATTCTTTAACCTTACTGATTTTAAATTTTCTGGATTGGGAATGAATGCTTCTGCAACTAATCTGCGAACATATAATTTTTTTCTAATACCATTGTCGTTGTAAAGTTTTACTGTTGGATATCCATCTTTATCAAGAGACCTTTGTGAGATTTCTTTTTGTGTCTCTTTATTTCTTACTTTACCATTATCAGATATTTCATATTTTGAATAGTTATTGATTTGTTTCCAGATTTCCATTTCTTTCCCTTTCTAAAATTTTCTATAATGTTTTCTTCTTAAAGTAAGATTATATCATTTCTTTTTATTATTGCTAACCGCATTAGTTTATATAGAGCTTACTTAGAAGATGGTGGATTTTTTTAAATGCATTGTAATCCCCCTTTATGACTAAGTCATAGATAGGACATTGCTATCCTTATCTACTTATATTATACCATACTGACAAAGGTTTGTCAAGTTAGGTGGAAATTAAAAAAAAATATACCCAAGATGCTATATCGAGGGTATTGTCAAATTTTTCATTTTATAAGAATTATTTAAAGGCTGAGAACTTGACCTTTTTAAAATGGGTATTGATATTGGTTGGACAATATTGTTCACACACTCTATTTCTAAAATGTACCCACCGTACACACGACTTTTGAGAAATGTCGTCAAATCTTACTGAGTAGCTCATATCTTTCATTTCATATATGTAACCTCTTGGATTCGAGTTCATAGTATCCCTACTATTATTGACATAACTACTTTTACTGGATTTAACTTCGACTTGCGGTCTCCATTAATCTTCATATTTCAGAAGAATAAGTGTACTTTTGCTATCCCAGTGGCAACCACTTTTGCAAATAATCATATTTCTGCAATATGTGCGAGTTACTGGATTCGAACCAGTGATTGAATCTTTATCAGAGATTTGCCTTTACCACTTGGCTAAATTCGCTACTTATCCATTTGACATATGAGGGTTGCCTTTGGACATCTATCTCTTTTGGAGACAGCCCATCCATCATACATCTACCATCGTTTCTAACTGAAACTTAGCTTACCTTTATTTTTATATCATTTCAGATATATTATCCAACATAAGTACTATGTTTTTATAGTATTTCTACCTTAGGATTAAAATAAAGAATATTAAATCAGCAATAATCTTTGTTATCAGACTTTTTGCCAAAAAACAACAACTCTATTATTGAATTTCTTCTCACTCAGGGTGGATAGCCCCTCGACGTACTGTTCATATCCTAAAGGATTTCCTCATCAGACTTAGACTACAGCGTTTTGTTGTTGGCTTTCTGTGGATAGTAATTATTTTTATTTTAAACATTTTTCGTACAGACATACAAAAAGAGAAATGTTAATATTAAATATAATTACTACGCAGATGAATTTAATCATCCACTTTATACTGTCACCAGTTTATCCTTAAGGTTCCGAAGCCGAACCTTTTATATAAAACATTTTTCAATGTGCTATCTTAACTATGTACTTATTATAACATATAGACAATTGTTTGTCAAGTTATTTAGAAAAATTTTTTAAAAAATTTTTATAATCCTTTATTTTTCAAATCAATGAATTTAGAAAAGATTACTCTTTTATTACTATGCAATTCTATATAGTAATAAAACGGTATATCCGCATTTTCTATATACCACACACTTTTATTACTATGTAATTCTATATAGTAATAAAACATCAATATTGAAGATTAAAGCTTCAAAATCCTTTTATTACTATGTAATTCTATATAGTAATAAAACCATATAAATTACTCATCAAATTGTTAGATGCTTTTATTACTATGTAATTCTATATAGTAATAAAACCTCAAAATTACATATTTTATTAAATTATATAAAATTACATATCCGCGCTCTCGCGCACAGACTATAAAATTGCCTGTATTGGTGAGTGCGAGAGGAATCGAACCTCCGACCCTTTGATTAAAAGTCAAATGCTCTACCGACTGAGCTACGCACTCATATGGAGGTGTATACTGGATTCGAACCAGTGATACTGATTTTGCAGACCAGCGCCTTAACCAACTTGGCTAATACACCAAAATTTTTGGTGGAATGAGATAGAATTGAACTATCGACACAGGGATTTTCAGTCCCTTGCTCTACCAACTGAGCTATCATTCCATATATAGAGAAGTGCTAATGCACTTCTACACGTTAATTTTGGTATGATATGAATCGTTTTATATCCATATCTATCGGACAATTATTATTATAGCATATTGACAATCATTTGTCAAGTCAAATGGAAAAATTTTTTAAAAATCTTCTTCATCGTCGTCTTCGTAATTATTTTCCCAACTTGTTTTATATTTTTGCATTGGAGTACCTTCTTCTTCTCTTTGGAAATATAAATCTAAATCTATTACTGCGAAATCTGGTTTTTCTATTATACAAATTGTTGTGATTGAACCTTGACCAACAATAGTATTCCATTCAAAATATTTATTATTAAATTTCCAAACATATTCATATTCTTCAAAATATCTGTCATCATAATATTCTTTAACTCTTTGAATATCTGCTACAATATTAAGAAATTTATGGAAGTGACTTAAGTCCTCTTCATTTTTTATATCTTGTTCAGTAAATTCTTTTTTATGTTTTAATGTTTTATACCCCCAAGATTCGTCATTGTATGGTTCATTTAGGTTATTTAAAAAAGCTTCTATCCAATTACAATATTCTCTATTTGCTACTCTTCGTTGTCCTTCTGCAAACTTTCTTTTTTCTTCTTGTCTAATAGATTCCCAATCTGTTTCTTCTAATTTTTTCATTGCATTTTTAAACCAATCTTCATCTTTTATTGACATTTTTCATTTCATTCCCTTCTCTATTTTTCATATCTTCTAAACTTATACTATTTTATATAGTCAAGTGTTGTCTTGCCTCGTTTCTTTTAGGCTTATGTAACTCTATATAGGTCTAGAACTACTATGTTAAATGTTTCTTTATCAACTGTCTTTTAGACTTGTGTAATCTTATATAGGTCTAAAACGTGAATTTTTAACTCTCCACTATCATATTCCTTTTAGACTTGTGTAATCTTATATAGGTCTAAAACCTCAATATACCCAATTACTTATTCCAGACCTATAAACATTACATAATTTACGGTCTCCCGTTTAGGACTCTAAAAATGCCCCCAAATAATATATTATCTAATCACCAAGGATTGTTCCATTTATATTTACTCCTAGAGATTTTTCTTTTATTAACTGTTTAATATATTTTTCGTGTTGTGGATAGAATTTTTCATTAAAAAATTTTTCAAATCCTTCTTGGTCAAATTCCCAAACGGTTTTTATTTTTCCATTTTTTGCTTTTTCTTGATGTGGAATACAATATATCATTTTTGCTGCTGCATATAAATCTCTTTGTAGCACATATTCTTTTCCATTTTTATCTGTTATTTTTGTAAATGTTTCTGAAAAATTTGTAGCAACTTTTTTAAACTTTTCACCAACATCAGAAGTGTCTAACAAAACTAATCTATTTGTTAGGTGTAGAAATAAATCATTTTGTTTTGTAAAATGGTTGTATGTAGTACAATGGAATCCACTAATTCTTCCATAATAGAGATTAAGTTGTTCGGCTAATGATTTTAATCTCGCATCTGCCATTCCGTGGAGCTCTATCGTGGATTTGTTTTGTATAATCTTTTCTATTGTTTGTATCATATTTTTCCTTTGTTTTTTCTGACATTCTACAAGTCTTCATCCCCCAAGCATTAAATGGATTAAATTCTGTATGAAATTCATTGCCCAATACAATTATGTCGTGTTTAACTGTTTTATTATTATTTAGTTTTCTTAATTCTGTGTTTTTCCTATATATTTCGTGTCTCTCGTTTCTTGCTTTTATATACCTATGAGATTTTTCCCATTTTAAACCAAGCTCTTTCATCTCTTTTTTAGTAAATTTAACTGTCCCATCACTATTGTATAGTGTTGGATTTGTTGCTACTCTAGAGTTATTCATATATCTATCCAATTCTTTAATTCTTTCTGTTACTCTTGGAGAATTTGGAGTTAACTCAATTATTTTTTGAAATCCGTCGTCTCTGACAACTGCTGCTGTTTCTGTTCCCCAATCAACTCCAACAATCCCTTTATGGGTCTTTATACTGTTCACAACTGGAGAAGTCTTTTCAAAATTTATTTGAACCCTAAATCTTTCTTTTCCTTTTTTCCAATATTTCACTAATTTAGTATATCCTAAATACTCATTAGACATTAACTGCTTTTGTAATGCATCTGTCTCATCACAATAGATTTCATATTCAATATATTTATGTGCAGGGCAATTTCCAGATGGAGTATTAAATTTTTGATTATCTTCGTCCCAAACAGCAAATATGTGTTCTAATGCTTCTGGTCTTAAATCCCAAATTCTATAATATGCTTTTCCATTGTTAAATACTATTGAAGCAGAACCTTGTTTCTTATCAGAGATACTCCCATCTTTCTTTTTTGAAAACATTGGTTTATGTCTTAATGCACGAGTGTTATTCCCAACAGCCTTTTTTTCAACTTTTTTACCTTTATAGAAAAAGAAATCTTTAAATCCCTGAATTACATCATCACATAAATAATCCTTTTCATCATCTGCTAAATATATATTATATTTTTTACTATATATTTTTCTAAATTCTTTTGTCCTTTCATTTCTGCTAATTATATTTTCTGTATTAACTTTATCTCCAACTATTTTATAAGCTTGTGATAACTTTTCACTTCGTTCTTCTTTATTTACTATCTTATCTGAATTTTTTGGTTGATTATTTATATAGTCTAATGCATTACTAAACTCTTTGTCCTCTTCTCTATATTTATTTATAAAACTCCACATATAATCAATAAATTCATTTTTAAATTTATCTGCATAACAAAATTGAATTATTCTTGATTTTCTGTGTTTTTCAAAATTCTTTAAATTAAATTCTGTACAATTTGCACCATCTTCCATTTTTTTTCTTTTCATAAGAACCTCCATCTTTTTCTTACCTTAACAGTTTCCTGTCTTTTTTTAAACAAAGCGTAAGAATTTCTTTGTTAATGATATATTAATAATTCTATACACTACTAAAATTTTGTTAAGTCTATATACAATGATGAGAGCCTTTTAGTATTGTGTAATTCTATACACTACTAAAATTCATCAGTTACTTATTGATGTAATAACTGGCTTTTAGTATTGTGTAATTCTATACACTACTAAAATATCAAATATAAAATTACACATTCGCAGTTCCCTGCAAGGACTCTAAAATTGCCCTTTAATTGGTGGAGCTGAGGGGAGTCGAACCCCTGTCCAAATCACTTTCTAAATCAATATCTACAAGTTTAGTTTATTGTTCAACTTAGATATAAAAACTACAATAAACAAAAGTCAATATATCGTACCTTTTTAAATCTTTGTTGGCGATACCAAGGTTACTTTTCTGCCACAACGCATCTACTTTAATGACGCCATTCTAAAGCCAGTAGACTTCTTTAGATGACGTGCCTAATTGACTAGGCAGCTACTAATTCTTCGTTAGCGTTTATTTTGTTTTGTATTCACTTTTTAAGTTCCCAGAATACGTTAACTACTTGCAATTTTTTCTTCCAATGACCTGTCGAAACCAAATACAGCCCCATATAATAGAGAAGAAACCTTCTCTAATGTTATTTGCTAATAATATTTTCTAATAACAATTCTGGATTCTCAATATTTTTCATTGCAACCTCTAAATATGGAACATAATATTTTATAAAATAACATCTGATAAACTTATGTCCATCTTCACTTACTTTATCTTCAAACAACTCTGGATGAATTAAATATATTGCCCTTAATCCATCTTTTGTATTAACTCCAACGGTAAATATATTTAATAATTGAGCTTTATCTTCAAATGAATAAAAATCCCAAGGAATTAATTCTAGTTGAGTTCGTGTATTATCTTTATTAAAATCATCAGATGCTTTTGGAAGCTCAGTTATAATATTTTTATCCTCATCAAGCCTTCCATAATTCCTTTGTAAACATCCTATAGCATCTCCTATTTCCATAAAATTCCCTGTATTTATTTCTGTTTCTATGAACAATATCCCATCCTGTTCTAGTTGTTGTTCTATATCTTTCATCATTGTCTTTGTTATTGCATTATTTCCCATTCCTTTTATAATTATAAATTTTTTCTTTTCCATTCTTATACCTCCATTACTATTTACTTATTTCTTTAAAAATAACTGTTTTTGTTCTAATATTAATTGTTTTGTTTCTTTTTCACACTCATCCCAATCTTTATAAAAATGGCATTCTTTATTATTGCATAGTCTTTCTGTTAAAGCACAACATTGTTCTTTTTCATTTTCTGATTCGTTGTATGCAAAACAATCTATATGTACTGTTTCATTTTCTTCCATTACATATCCTCCTTTCCCTGTTTCTTTTTTAACTTTAATTGTATTATATCATAACTTGAAAGTTTTGTCAAGACGTTTTTGAAATATTTTTCAAATTTTTATATCCCATTGTTTTTCCATAGTGTTTGAGTCTTTCTTTGGTCATATAGCTTCTTTCATAATTTCTATCGTGTCCTTTTTTAAATCTAGTATTTTTCCCAGCTTTTCTTAATTGCTCATCCATATCATACTTATAAGCCAATTCACTCATTTTTTGATGATAGTCATTAGATGTAAAAGGAACTTTATGGTCTAATCCAAATTTATCACAGTATTCATTTTTAGACATATGATGTACATAGTATATATGTTGTTGAAGTTTTGCATAGGCTTTTCCACAAATATGACATATTGGCATCGAATATTGTTTACTATTTATATCGTCTACGTAACTCATCTTCCCATATGTTACTTTATCTTTATATGTAGTAAATTTGTTTTTTACAAAATACGTATAACACTTTTGACAATATCCTGCGTAGTTCTTATCCATCTTTCCACAACTTTTACATTGTATCATTATATCTCCCTCCTAAATACAAATCAATTATAGCATAATGACAAAGTTTTGTCAAGCACTTTTTCAAAAAAATTTAAAATAAAAAATCCACGTGTGCCACGTAGCACCTGACTTTGGGAGCACCTGTAGGTGTCATTTAACACACAAAAATACGTACAAATATTTACAGATACCTACAGCTACCTACAGATATTTATAAATAAAAAATATGCCTCTTTTAGAGACATATTTCGTTTTATTTAAAAGGTTTGCGATATGAAGAAAAAATATTAAAGCACCACGTTTTTTAACGGTTTCTCTCAGTAGTGCTGTACTGCCGTGGGAAAACGTGCAAACCAGATTGGCGTCAGGAGTGAGGCTCGAACTCACGCGCCACATTTCTGTGACCTAATGGTTTAGCAAACCATCCTCTTCACCAACTTGAGTATCCTGACATATAGCGCGACTTAGATAAAGTGCCAGTTTTTATCTAAGTCTAGGAGGTACATAAATGAAGAATAAAAAAATATAATTGGCTAATAATTAGCCTGTGGCGCCACAGGTAGGATTCGAACCTACGAACCGCTCATCACGGTTTCTAGTTTTCAAGACTAGCGCATTAAGCCAGACTCTGCCACTGTGACATTTTTATTTAAAGCGCTTTCTATCTACAAAACAACTAAATCTTCGATAGAAAATGGAACGGACATTACCTTCACAAGACATCTTCTCGTATGCCCCCAAAGTCTTGCATATCCATAAGATTTTTTTAGAGAATACTGAGCATATATTAGCTTCTCATATTATTCTAGTTGATTTACTTACTCTCTGTCGTCCCAGTAAGCTAGGACTTTTCCAGACCATCACGGACTTGAACCGCATCTCTTGGCTAATGTCCAAGTATTTTACCAAATTAAACTATCAAGCCATATACTAGGGTGTTACCACCCCTTTAAAAAGTTATTTATTTAAACTAAATATACTTGAAATATCACTACCTGCCATTGTTGATGGTAATGTTCCATTCCATTTGTCAATCATTGCTTTTTGGTTTTCTATTTCTTTTAGTCTTAAATAACTGTCAGTAATTTGTTCGTTTTGTTGACGCATTACTTCTGCTTCAGCTTTTGCATCTTCTATTTTCTTTTCATTTTCTACCTTTGCTTTTTCTAGCTCATACTGTGCCTTTTGAGTTTGTTGCTCAACAATTTGTTTTTCTTCTACTGCCTTGTCAAATTCCTCAGAAAATGATAAATCTATAATATTTAAAGAAGTTAAACTTATTCCTCTATCATATAATTTATTATATAAAGCTTCTAATGCGAACGCAGATACTTCATTTCTTTTTGTTATAAGTTCTTCTGCTGTGTAGTTGGCAATAGTTGCTTTCATAGCTTCTTGTATAGCTGGTTCAACTACAATTGTTTTGTAATCAACACCAACTTCACGATATAATGTATTTGCTGTATCTTTAGTTATATTGTAGTTTATTGCTACTTTAAAGTTTGATATTTTTTGTAAGTCTTTTGAACTTGCCTCCATAGTATATTCTGTTTTTTGTGTACGACAATCCATTAAAACAATTTTTTCTATGTAAGGAATTTTAAAATTCAATCCTTCATTTAGCATTGTACTTTGTACTTGTCCAAAGCGAGTTTTTACTCCAACATATCCCGTTGGAATTGTTTTAAAGCTGTTACATAGAGTAATTAATAAAAATAATGCAATAATTCCTATGACAACCCATTTTACAATTCTTTTTGTACTTTGTTCCATAAAATATATCCCCTTTCTAAAATGTATTGGCACATCCTCACTTTTAGTACTGTGTTAAATTAGACAGTATTAAAACTTCACAAACGAATAATACACCGTCAAAATACTTTTAGTACTGTGTTAAATTAGATAGTACTAAAACCTCAAAATATAAAATTTAACACATTCGCGCTTTCGCGCAAGGACTCTAAAATTGCCCTTTGTTGATAAATGTTAAAAGATTCGAACTTTGACCTGTGGGTTTTGGAGACCAATATGCTAGCCATTGACACCAAGGATGCATCAATTTGGTGGATGGTCTAGGACTCGAACCTAGGAACTCAAATGAGAACGCATTTACAGTGCGCCGCCGTTGCCGCTTGGCTAACCATCCATAAATGTCTGTCTATTCCAGACTGTCAATGTAGATTCTCCCTTATTATTAAGGTTAGTATTTGTGTGTACTTCTTGGTCTCTGCTACATTTTCAGCTCCATCAAGCGTGCCGTGTACACCTGACTCCCGTGCTAATATTAAACAAATTAACATTAACAGTTTATTGCCCTCTTAAATTATATCTTAGATATAAAACACCCACACAATAAACGACTTATCCTGTCTTTACCGAGAAGAGGTTAATGATTCAGTACCTCAAAGTGGTGCACCTAACAAGAATCGAACTTGTACCTCCTTACGAAGATGGGATTTTAAGTCCCACGCGTCTACCTATTCCGCCATAGGTGCATATATGGTAGCGACGGTAAGAATCGAACTTACGAATACTCGGGTATGAACCGAGCGCTGTAGCCTCTGAGCCACGTCGCTATATAGTATGGTAGGTTAGCCTAAGACCTACCCATTTATTCTCAAACATAATTGTTTCAGTTGTTGGGCTGGTAACCAGAAGAATAAATGTTTTCCAACAAACGGCTTTTAATCTCTTACATTAAAACTTAAAATAAAAATTAATCATATGTCAAATAACGTCTTATTTTACATTGATTGTTTTAGTTTTATCCTCAAGAACTTCTTTCTTATAAGGAATTGTTATGTACACTAACCCATTTTTAGCTTCAGCTTCAATTTGGTTTGTATCATAATCATCAGAGATATAAAATCTCGAATTAATAGAGTATTCCTTACCTGTTACTTCATCTACTGTTTTACCAGAGATTACTAGGTAATTTCTACCATTTTCTGGTTTTATGGCTATAGACAAGTCTTTTTTATCTATCCCTAGAATATTATGACTAATAATAGCCTTTCCATTTTCCTTATCATATTTAACAGAATATGGATTCATATCTTTCTCCCATCTATTAAATTTATAAAACTCCTTGTCCCAATCAAATGGGCTAACTAATAAATCTAACATATCTTTACTATTTCTTAACATATTAAAATCCTCCTTAAAAATTAAATTGTTTTAATGTAAGAAAGACAAATACTTGTCAAAATGGCTCCCGAGGCTAGACTCGAACTAACACACCCACGGTCAAAGCGTGGTTTCCTACCATTAGAATACTCGGGAATATAAAGGAGCTCCAGAAAGATTTGAACTCTCACCTGCACTTATTTTAATATTTCTCCAATATTAACCTAATCTTCAAAATACCTACTCTTTCGTGCTGTGCTACTATTACACCATAGAGCTATAGGTGGTGGAGTCTATGGGAATCGAACCCATACTGTCTGCTTGCAAGGCAAATGTGCTAACCGTTATCACTAAGACCCCAAATTAAAATATCATACTTAATATATTTAATAAAATAATATAGAATGTTATTTTTAAAAGAATTTTTATAATTCTCTTTATCCATTTCATTTTAAATCACCTCAGACAATTTTTATCTAAAATAATCTAAAATAAATGAACTTTTCCTTTCTCATTATATCCGAAGATTACGAGCTTTCATTGTCTATTCCGAAGAATTACAAAGGGATTAATGGTAGCGCCTAGGAGATTCGAACTCCTGCCCTCCGATAGAAAGTCGGATGTATTAACCACTTTACTAAGGCGCCATATAAATATTTACTTAACATCTCTATAAGTCTTATGATTTATAATACGAGTAATTGTTTTAGGATGGCAATTAAATTTTTGTGCAATTTGTTTACAATTTTTTGATGTTGCTAAACTTCTAATTTCTCTAATCTCATCATCAGAAAATTTTCTTATATTTGAAATAAAATTACACTTTGTTAATTTATCTTTGTTTATTTTTTTAAAAGAAAAATCTATTTTTGAAAGTTCGTCTTCAGATATCATATTACTATGTATCTCCCTATGGCAATTTGCACAAAGACATCTACATTTTTTGACCTCATCATCAATTAATTGTTTTACTTTTTCACTCCATATTCTTTTAGCAGCAAAACTTCCTATACTAAATAATTTTGTTGATTCGTCAACGTGATGAAATTCTAATACACTTTTATCTTTGTCATACCCACATATTTCACACTTATTCTTTAAAGATTGGACATAAGCAACTGTAGTACGATATTTCTTTAAATTTCTTTTTGTTTCACATTCCTTGCAAGTATATCTTTTTCTTTTTCCATTGTTAGCAAAATCATTTATTTGTTTTTCCAACCCACAAATTTTACATATCCTAGTTTTTTCCAATAACACTTCTCCTTTTATATTATCAAATTCCCCACAGATTAACCTATCTGTTCCTCTACCAGAGGTAGAACAATGAGCTTCCTTTACAAAAGGGCTTTCATTATTCTAGGAAGGAATCGAACCTTCTCGGGGAATTTTAGTTAATTTTTTCGCTAGAAAAGGGGAATTAACAAACCTTAGACTTCTAGCAAGTCTTGGCGACGCAGACGGGGCTCAAACCCGTGACCTCCAATGTGACAGACTGGTGTTCTAATCAGCTGAACTACTGCGCCATATTATATAATGCAACACGTTTACTTTTCTTTGCTTGTGCGCGGAGGGATACTACAAGAAACGTGTAAAGAATTCAGCCCTTGGTAGTCCGTGTTGGGCTCGAACCAACGACCTCCTGCTTGTAAGGCAGATGCTCTCCCAGCTGAGCTAACGAACTATATCGGTGTCCCGCCATTTTACTTCTAACGGGCTGAAGGTTCGTAGACACTCGGCGAAACTACTTAGAAACATTTTGCTACTGATGATGGCATTGGCTACCAGAGCATTGTTCGCGCAATTTCTTTTACCAAATTTGTAGCCGAGTTTTTATATGGTACTCCAAATTGGAATCGAACCAATCACCTCTACCTTATCAGGGTAGCGCTCTAACCTACTGAGCTATTGGAGTGTATGTATTCTTCCACATTCTGCATCTACATATAGCTGTCTTAATTCTTCATTTGTCATATCAGAATCATATTGAATATTATGATGTTGTAACCAACATTCCAATGTTATTCTTTGTGATTTCTCATCAGGATATGACCATAATTCTGCATTTTCTCCCATTATAAATCCTTTCTCTAAAATAAAATACGAACTTTCCCACTAACGTCTTTTAGTACTATGTATTTTATATACATATAAAACACCAACTAAACCTAAAATCGCCGTTTTCTTCTTTTAATAGTATGTAATTTTATATACATATAAAACTTACTATTATCTACAAATTGAATGTACTAGCTTTTAGTACTATGTAATTTTATATACATATAAAACCTCAAATTACATATCCGCGCTCTCGCGCAAGGACTCTAAAATTGCCCTTTTATAAGTTGGCTCCTCCGACAAGATTCGAACTTGTAACAAGTGATTAACAGTCACACGTGATACCCTTTCACCACAGAGGAATATAGGTCACGGAGTTCTTTTTTGTTTTTCATCAGTCAAGACTTCCCCGAAACATAAACTGATTAGCTATGTGCAAGTTTGTTATTCTCAAGTAGTTCTTGCTAACTCTTGAGGGCTTTTCCACGTTCATAGCAACGTATTTGGATGGAGTGGATAGTCGGAATTGAACCAACACCTTCGGGTCGGAAGCACGAAATTCTACCATTAAACTATACCCACAAATAAATGGTTTCGGTTCGGTACCGTTCCGTGGGATAATGAATTCCCACGAAGTGCAACCGATTGGAGCACGTAGTGAGACTCGAACTCACCCCATCTGCTTGGAAGGCAGGAATGCTAGCCACTAACACCATACGTGCATATCGCTGTGGATTTTAAAGTATATACACTCCACTACTTAGCTATAAGACTTTCTGGCTCCCTTCATATTCACTCGAGTTATCCAATGTGTTTACATAGCCCATTGGTGTATATCCATCTCGCTCATAGACTTGCTGGAGGTGACTGTGTGATTTGAACACACGACCTATGCTTTACAAGAGCATTGCACTACCAACTGTGCTAAGCCACCATATTACTTAAAATTATTTTAACTCCCATTTGTAACCTGCTGCACTTTTTCTCTTACCACTACATACTTCAGAAATATGATATCTGATTGTTGTCAATTTACACTTTGTCAAGCGATTATCAATCAAATATCTAGCTGCATCATAAGTGGTTTGAAATTCCATTATGATATTATTATTTTTATCTAGCATATATACTGCACTTCCATTATTTCTTGCTACATCTGCCGCAGATATTATTTTAATATCATTCCTTTTGAGAATATTTAATGTGCCACCTAAAGAAATATTTAATTGTTTTGCTGTTATTGTTGCATTTTTATTTTTAAGATATTCCTTTATAACTTCGTCTTCATTAATATAAACTTTTCCGTCTCCACCTCTTGTTGCATTATATCCATTTTTGTATGTGTCATAATATTCTATCCAATAAATTTCTCTTTGGGAAATAATATTATTATCACATTTTTCTAAAGTTTCAACACAAAAATTATCTATCCCATATTTGTTAATTGCAGTATATAATGGACGTTTTTCATACTGCCTTCTTTTTGCATCCTTCAAATGTTCGTTAAATCTTTTCTCTACTGTTCCTAATGTCTTTCCAATATAGGCTTTTCCATTTAACTTGTTTGTAATCTTGTAGATAAATCCTATTTTAATCACTTCCATAAATCAAACTTTATCTAAAATTTAATTTATTTCTAAAATGATTTATCTAAAATGATTATCTAAAATATAACACAAGAAAGAGCTTATATGTACTTCTTTTATTCCTAACTAGTATTTAATGGTTTGCTCGGCTCGTACGTAGCGCTATCTGATTTCTCTTTCTTGTTTCTTTCAGACTTGACTAGGGCTCGAACCTAGACCTCTCCCGTCCATAGGAAGTGTTTTTGTCCATTTTAACTATCAAGCCATAATATTAATATTGTAGGAGAAAAGTATGCAGACGTCATACATACTCTTTATGTCTAGTTCGAGACAATATATTAACCTACAATATCTTTGAACATCATCTGTTGTGGATTCGAACCACTTTCTCCTGTGTAATTCATTGACTCTTGCGGAGTATTAATTACAACGCAGATGATATATGGTTGCGGTCGCCAGAATCGAACTGAACCTTCAGGTTATGAGCCTAATGTGCTGCCGTTACACCACCCCGCCAAGTAGTGAGTAGAAATTGAATTTGGGGAATTCTTTTTCTACTCGGAATTTAGTGAATTATTTATTTACTATATACTTATTATACCACACTGACAAACTTTTGTCAAGTCAGTTGGAAAAAATTTTATATTTTTATTCAAAAGAATATCTTCCAACAATAGCCCCTACACGTCCTTCTTCAACTACAGTCTGTTCTGTGTTTTTTGTTTTTTCGTCTTTAATGTAATCACTTAAATATAGACCATCTTCATCCTTAAAACGTAAATGAGCTCCACCATCACCATCAACTTGGACTAAAATATTTCTTGATGCTCCTACAGTGCCTAGATATTCCATATGAATAAACATCTTTTCTAGTATTCTTAATTGTTCTGGTGTGCCAGATATTCTATAAACTTTTTCTACTCTATCCATATAATCCCTCCAATTAAAATATTTTTGCTCCAATGAAGCCTTCTATTTTTTTATGTAATTTTTTGTCTCTAAGACTAATTTCTTCTTGTCTTAAGTTTTTATTTTGTTCGTACATTTGGATTTGTTTATTGTTGTATTCAATTTGTGCCTGCAATACTTTATTTGTTTCTTTAAGTTCATCAATCTCCTTTTTATCTTCTTCAGAAAGAGATTCATTTTCTACTTTTAATTGTTCGATTGCATTTAATTCATTTTCCACAAACTTTTTTAGTTCAGCAATATATTGCTTATTAAAATCTACACCCAAGCCTAAATCTACTTGATAAATTGTAACTAATGTAGTTTTATTTTTATCAATAACCATTACCCATCCATCTCTATTTATCGTAAAATATGTGAAATCGTGGTCTTTTATTTTTCCATACCAGAAAAGTTCAGAGTATTCATACATTTTAAGAATTTTATCTTTTATCTGTTCTGAATTTTGAATAACAAATTGCTTTAATTCATTCCCCGTCTTTCCCATAGTTCTTTCTACATATCTTTCTAGAATGTGATTTGTAAATGTTATTTTGTCTACAGGTTCTTTTGCGAATTCCATATTACCCCTCCTCAAACATCATAAGTATTTTTTGGAGACATTCTATGTACCCATCTTGAACTCCTAATTGGTACCCTGCTTGAAAAGCACTTCTAGTCGTTTCTTCATCTGTTTCAAGTGCAAATTGTGTAGCATAACCTATTTTTTCTGCGTCTGCAACAATTTCAAGTAAACCTTTTCTTATTTCTTTAGCGTTTTTTAATTCGTCTAACATTCTTCTTTCTTTATCTTCTTCCAAGTATTTCACCAACTTTCTCTTTTAAAATTTCTAATACTTGTTCATCGGAAGTTTTATCATTAACAAAATTGTAAATTAAATTACAAATTTGAGGAAATCTAAAGTCATAATATTTTTCCCAAATAACCTTAAAAAGAATAATCAAATCTTTTTGCATTTTAGATAATGCACTCGTATCAAGAAGTTTTTCATAATCAATATGAAAATTCTTTTCTATATAGATTTCCCAATAGTCATCTTCCTTATAGTACAAAGTCCACTGTTCATCATCGTCGTGATATATATTCCAAATTAAGTTATAAAAACTCATCTCTGAGTTCAATCTCCAAGCATTTTCTAAAGAATCAACTATTTTATTAATTCTATTTTTATCTCTCATATTATGCCTCCTACATCTTATATTATAGCATTTTGACAAAGGTTTGTCAAGTTAGTTGGAAAGTGAAGGAACTACTTTTATCCCTTCATCCTTTCCAAATAATCCTCTATCTCATCTCTATCATCTTCAAATATAATATCCCCATTTTTTACTACCCATTGTTTTGATGTAGCAAAATATTGTTTTCCAAAATTGTCATAACCTATTCTTTCCTTAGGTTCTTTTATTACAATCATCCCATTTTTAAAAACATCCGCAAAAACCTTATCAAAATTTAATCCTTTTTCAATAAGCATCTTTTCTTTAAGTTGCTTTTGATTTAGTCCCTGAAGTTGTTTATGACTAAACATTGTCCTTGCGGCAGAATTAACCGCATTTTTTTGACAATCTCTTTGTCTCCAAATAAAATAGTTTATAACTTCTTCTCTTGGAATGTTAAACGCTCTACTATCAAAATTTGCAGTCATATATTTGCTAGAATACTTATGATTATTATTTTTGTTATCAAACAAAACGTTATTATCTAATTCATATTGTACTCCCAAATTCATAAAAGTTTTATTAAACTCTACAGTTGCAATACTAGCACTTACACTTATAATCTTACTTAAATTATTATTAAACCACAACTCTGAATTCCTATCCGATGTATTCATCAAAACTAAAGATATTTCATCTGATTGTGTATATCCCATTACAGTTCCTTGAACTTGTTTGCACAATTCAACTGTTGTTTTTTTCATTGATTCCATAAAGATTTTATCACAAGGTTTGTCTAGCCCTCTGGTAAATTTGTGAAATGCTTTACCATCAATTCTAACAATAATTGGAACTCTGTTCACTAAATAGTTTCTTGTAACATATTCATATTCTTTCATTCTACTTCCCAATGTTTGTTCCATAATTTACAATCTCCTTTCTATAATATTCTTATAACTCTTTTACTATTTCCTTCATTCACTTGAACTCTTTTCATTACTTCTTGTATGCAGTCTAGGTATTCCTTATCTCCATACCTTTCCAATAATACTTGCTTAAGTGTTTGATATGCAGAAACTGTTTCGTGTTCTGCTAGTACTTGTCTCCTTCTTTTATATTCAGAAGATACTTTGTTTAACAGCTCAAGTTCTTGACATAATTTACATTTTCTCTTTCCTAGTTCGATTCTTTCTTCTTGTGAAAGAGATGATGATTTATATTTGTCATTTATTATTTTAATTTCATCTACGCTTTTTTTTATTTTATCTGCATTTAGTTTAATTAATTTATTAAGTTCTCCTCTTGGAGATATTATCTCTTCTCCACAACAAGGACAGGTAATTAAAATTTCTTCAACTTCATTTTCTTGTTCTTCTATCTTTCTATTTACCGCATCCATTTAATCACATCCTATCTTAATTCTACTAAATATCTAATATTTACTTGGTCTTCTCTATAAACAACAATTTCGTCATTTCTTAGCATTCCTTTTGTGCTATCTGCGTGAAGACAGTCATAATTCCCATTTCTTCTCAACCTGTCAAAATTATAATCGTAAAATTGACTACTAAAATCACTTACTATGTATGGATTTCCATAATGAACCTCATATAATCCCATAAAAGCTCTTTTACTATTTCCTCTTGCCCAATAGCTCCCATCATAACTAGTATAACCAAATGATTTTCTGCTTTTTGGTGCAAAATATATTCCTTGTCCAAACATTTTTCCAGTTATAACTGCATTTGGATTTAATATTAGTCCATTACTTATAATACTCATCCAATTTTCATTACGACTACCGTGCCATAATAATTTTTTATTTTTATGTATTGATGTTTTTAAATGTTCATTAAATTTATTTGTGGTATTAATGTTTTTAACTTTCCATCCCATATAGAACTTGTCTTTAATCTCTCCAAGTTCTTTAAGTATAATTTTTTCATCTATTGCATCAATAGGTTCTACTTCTAGTCCTAGAGCTTCTAAAATGGTTTGCTGTGGTTGTTCTATATTCTCATCAACTTCCTTATCAACAGAATGTTGGACAACTTGTCCACGCATAACATTTAATAACTCTTGTTCTCTAATATATATTTTTGAAAATTCTTCTTTATCTCCTGTCTTGGCAAGGAAAGCATTTACATCATACATTTTTCTTGGTAAAATATTGAATAAAGTAAGTAGTTCTTTATTAAACTTCTCTTTATTCTTTTCATTGGCAAGTTTGTTTAATACTGTTTGTGCTTCATCCACCATAGCTTGAGTAACACTTTCTGATGAAACTGTATAGTTTTCGGCAATCTTTTGTCTTGCAACTTCTTGTAAAAAATCTATTAATTTTCTAGTACTTTCTTCTGGAATTGGAAGATATTTTTCTCTTTTTTCTGACTTTTCTACTTTAATTAAATCTTTTCTTAATTCCGTTTGGTCAACATATCCTTTTTTGATTTTTTCATTATACTTTTTATCAAATTGACTAGCATTATATGATGTGACTTGAGCACTAGCTCCAATTCTTCCATATTTTACAGTAAATGAATCTCCATTTGGTATCATCTCATAATATTTATTATTATTATTTGTTGTAACCATAACTAAATATTTATATTCCATACTTATCTCTCCTATTGTGTTCTTATTCTACTATTCCACGGGAAACTAATTTCTTTATGTTCTTGATAATAAGCCCTACATTCTCTACATAATCCAGAATCGGATTTCCAAGGAATTTTTTTGTATTCCTTTCCACAGCAATCACATATAAGTGCATCGCTCGTTCCCCAATAATATAACTGTATAGCTTGAATTCTTTGTCTTGAATTTCCTAAGGCAACTAATCCATCAAATTTATATATGTTATCTATTGGATATACATTCCAAGGAAGAGCTCCAAATACCCTTTTTTGTTCCCTTTCCATTAATTTATTCCAAAATTGTTTGTCTTCGAATAAATGTACTCCTCCTATTGGACGTATAGACCCACGAAAATCTCTATTCTCTGTTAAATCTATATTATCATCATTAATCATTTTTTTTACTAAAGAAAGTTCTTATTCTAGTAAAAAAACTACTTCTTTTTTTTGTTGAATCGTCTGAAGAAGAAATTAATGTTAGTTTTACAGAATTTGTACTTTCATCCTCTTTTAGATTTAAAGAATTTAGTTGGTCTTGTAGTTCTTCTTGTGTTTTTGGAATAGGAAGCATATCGTTAAGTATGTTTCTTCCTGTTTCTTCTTCCATTTCGGCAACCATTTTATCTAATGTTAAATCGCAATAATCATCAATCCAATCTCCTATATAATAGAATCTTTCGTTTATTGCATTTTTTTCTCTGTCAAGAAAAGCTCCAAATAAAATTGGGTCTTTTTCTCTACGTTCTTCTTGAACTCTTCTTGCCATTTCCCCTGTATAATCTGTACAAACAATATAAAATTCGTCAAATAAATCTTTAACTTTTTCTAGAGCTTCAATAATTTCATCTGGCAAATTTCTTTCATATGACTTTAAGTCAAGAATAACAACTTGTTTGTCTGCAACATCTTGTATATACTCTTCAATATCATTTCTATAAACAAATTTGTTTATTCCTGCATCCAAAATTTGTTTTTCCTTAATAATAGATTCTATATGAAATTTTAGCTTTCTTAATCCTTTTGTTTGCCCAGTTCTATTGTATCTTTCTGCAAGATATATCGCATTTTGATATACTTTCTCCAATCTTTCGTCATCCATTGTTTGTAATTTTCCTTTCATATTTTGAAAATACTCATAAGGAGTAATTGTTTTTTCTTCGTTTTTATCTAAATTTTCTTCCATAATTATCCTCCTAAAAATTATCAAAAACTCTTCCAGTTAATTGTACTAGAAAATCTTCTTTTTTCCCAATAATCCATAATATGTTGTTTTCCATAACAAACCAAGATGTTTTATCTGTATATACTTTCCCATATAATACTACTTTTGTATTTCTTGATTTTAAAGTCTTATCAATATCACTATTATCTCTTGGTTCATCATCTAAACAATGCTTTTCTAAATCTATTTTTCCACTGTTTACTAATTCTCTTAAATAAGTAAGCCTTTTTCTTACTTTGTTACATTGTTTTTCCTTGATAATAGTATTTAGGAAATTTATCCCAAATACTATTATACTAGATAAAATCATACTAATTATAATTATCATTTCATTAGACATTATTGTATTTCTCCTTTTATTTCATTTAACTTTTCTGTTAATTTTGTAGTAGATATAAAATTTATACTTTCTTTTAGTCTTTCTGGAAGACTTTTTGATAGAAGTTTTTTTACTGCATTTTCTTTTTCTTCATCAGTCATATTTACTACAATTTCAATTCTATCTAACAAGTTCTTTAACTTATCTAAAGAAAAGTTTTTCTTAACAACCATCTCTGTTATAAATGTTGTTCTATCAAGAATTTGATTTAATGCATCATCATTTTCGATTATTTTTTCTACGTTTTCTCTTTCTAGTTGTGCAACTTGGCTATTTACATTTACTTCCCTTTCTCCATTTACTTCTGGAGTATTTTCTTTTAATAAATCCAAAATATATTGACTACACATTCCAACCTCATTTGCTTGTTCTGATGTCCTAGCTGCAATTAATGCAGTACTATTTTTTATTTCTTTTATTGAAATTAAATACATATGATATTCTTCTGAGTCAACTATTTTCATTATATTTTCTCTAGCAAGTGTTAATCTGTTATTTTTTTCGTAATCTTTTTCTTGATGAAGTTCTATAACATTTTTATACCATTCATCATCCTGTTTCCCTATATATCTCATAACATTTTTATCATTTTTAATCTCTTGTCCAGAAAGTTGTTTAGCTCCAGATACCATTCTTTGATAAAGTTTTGTACTTGAATTAATAACCCTTTCTGCCTCTTTTCTTTTCTCTCTATTAAGTTCATCCACTCCAAGGTCTGCATTATCTATCTCATTTTGTGCCCTTTCAAGATTCTCTTTTAATACACGATTTAGATGTTCTTCATTTTCAAAGACGTCATAATGATATTTGTTTGTTCCTTGTTTTGAATATGGAATTCTAAAAATGTGGATATAAGGAGAAGTACAAAGTATTTCTAATGCTTGTTCAAATAAAGACATTTCTTTTGTTTCATCATCTCTATTTGAAGGTGTCTCTTCTATAATCTCTTCTGTTGATTCTTTATCTCCTGCGCTATAAGGATTAATAGTAAATTTTGTTATACTTCTTGGTTTTCCTAACTCTTTTTTTACTTCTTTTTCGTATAATATTTTAGCTTTTTTGTCATTGATTTCTTCGATAATTTTTGTAACAACAAATTTCCCACTTGCTGTTTTAATATTAGATGTTATTGTAAATAAATTATATCCTTTTCTTTTTGGTTTTAATCCAATATCTTCTTCTATTGTTTGTTCTTTTGTTGTTTGATTAGTCCCTTGTCCAGATTCTATTTCTTCATCTACTATCTCTTGCTCGTTTTCTCTCAAATCTTCTTTATTAGAAGTAATAACTTCCTCTATATTTTTATTTAATGTTTCTTCTCCCACAATAGTTTTTTCTATTGTGGGAGGTTTGTCCTCTTTTTGTGAGTTAAAGACACACCTCTTGTCCTGTAGTTGTAATTGCATCATAAAGTTCCACTGCTAAGAAGTCGTTAGACTTATATGTACATTTTGGAAATTTTTCAGTTAGGAAAGCTTTTACTTGGTTAATTGCATCAATTTTGTCTTTAGCATAAGCAAATCTATGAAAGTCATAAGGAATTCCTGCTGAATTATTACCATAATTAAATATTGGAACAGATACATCATATTTTTTCATTCCAAATTTTCCAACTGATTTGTTTCCTTTACAAAAATCTTCTTCTTGTACTAATTCCGACATTTCTGCTCTATAATAATGTTCTTCTTGTTTTTTAATTATCTCTTCTAATTTTTCATTTGAAATATGAACCTTTTCCAACATATCTGGAATCTTGTCCAATATTTCATATATGATTCTTGAAATTTGATTATATTGTATATTTATATTTTTGACATTTCTTCTTCTATCAAGTAAACATTTAAACATTTTACTTCTCTCTTCCATCTTAGAAACAGTATCTGCATCTTCAAATGCGTGTTGATAGTCTCTCTCGAGCATATTAAATAAATCTTCCGCCTTAATATAATTATTCATATATCCATTTCTTACATCCAATAATGTTTCAAACATATTCATAAACATTTGTAAAGGAACTGCGTCATTTTCCTTTATACTAATTCCATATTTATCAAAAACCTTTTTAATATCTTCATTTACTTTATTCTCTATTTCTTTCCCATATAGTTTAGTATCGTCAATTTGTTCATTTTTTACACTTACCGCATTTTTCTTTCTTTTTGTCGTTGTCTTTTTAAGCCTTAATGGCACATAAACTTTATTTGTACCAAATTTTTTATTTTCATATTTTATTTGAGATTTTCTCTGTCTGCATTTTTTACAAACACCTTCATCACTTTTATTATAATATTCCTTATCATCAATTTCCTTCAAACAATCTACACACTTCATATCCTATCCCTTTTCCTTTCTTTCTTTAAAATTTCTTGTACTGCTTTTTCAGTTCTATCTACTTGTTCCCATATTTCTTTTTCTTCCTTTAATTCTTTTAAATATCGCTCTACATCTCTTGGAATATAAATGTTATTTTCAAGATACTCTCCGTAAGAATGTTCTAACATTTGATATGCCTGTTCTAGAGTAATTTTGCATATTATTTGGTCTTTATTGCCTATAAAAACGTTTTCTTCAAATTCAAGAATTAAAGGTTCGCCTTCTATTTGGGGATTATACAGAACCAAATCTTTCTCAAACATAACGCCACCTCCTAACTACATTTTAATTGTATCATAAAACATAAGATTTGTCAAGATAAATTTGTCAAAAAATATAAAAAAATGGAAAATGGCTCTTATTTACCATTTTCCTCATTTTGTATAATGTGAAGCGCCTCGTCTAAACATTTTATACTATTTAAACTATATCTTTTACTTGATATAGAGCTTTTTGCAAATTCTTCTTGAACTAAATCAACAAACATTGTTGATTGTCCATCTCCCCCTTGATAATATAAATTCCATTTTTCTTCTGGAATCGCTCTTTTAACATCTAATTGATTTAGAGCTAATTCATCAAAGCTGACTAATCTTAGTTTTGTAATAAAATCTGCAACATTATTATACATCCATCTTTTATTATTGTCAATGAAATCTTTATTGTTATCGTAAAGTATTTTTCCCCTACGTATTTCTTTATATCCAAGGATTAATACTCTTACACGCTTTCCATATAATTTTTGAAGATTTTCTGGAGTAACTAATCCATTGATAATATGCAATACTATATTTGGATATTTTTCCAATATATATATTAAATTCTCATCTATTTCATTACAACTTATTCCAATTCCTCTGATTAATTTATTCGACATAAGATACTGAAGTGTGCTTAAATTATCAATAAAATGTTTGTAGTTTAAGGTCATATTGGCAATTACCTTTTTTTCTTTTAAAATTTTAAGAAAGTCTAGTAATTGTGGATGTGATAAAGGATTCCCTCCTCCGATTGCTAATTCTGTATATGGGTGTAAATTTTGAATTATCGGAGAAGTAAGTAAAATGTCTGAATGTTTTCCATCTATAGTTGATGCCTCGTGGCACATTGGACATCCCATATCGCAATTATTAGTTATTTTCATATCACAACTATCTGGAAACTTTGCAATAAATTGTGTGTCATTCTCATTTATCGTTTCTTTTATTCTTGTCCCATCTTCGTATATAGTTACTTTATAGTTTCCATTTGTATATTTCCCAATTAATTCTGGTTTCCTTCTCAATATAATATCCATTTTCTACTCCTTACCCATTATCATTTCCTCCATCAATACCATTTTTTGGATTGAATAAAAAGCTTAATAAACTATCATCTGTTGCAAGAATGTCTTGAATGTCAGACACGTAGTATTCATCTCCGTGGTCTACATACCCCCAATGATTTTCTAAATATTGTGCGGTTGGAATTTCAAAGTGCACTCCAAGATTATCTAGTCTTTCTTGTAGTGGTCTTAAAGTTTCATATATACCTTCGTCCGTATCTTTTCTATCCCAATTATAGTCTAATATACATCTACAGATATAAGCCAATTTTTCTTCTGTAGTGTACCAAGCTTCCCAGTTCCAACCAAATTCTCCTTCCCAGTCTGGCTCAATCTCTACTCCTCTTTCATATTCATACCCCTGATTATCAATGGTAAAAGTATGAGTTGAGCTACTATTTGTCTCAAACATACCTAATCTAATAACTTTCATATTATCCTCCTATAATGGAAACTGACCCACCTGCATCAATGTCTCCTTTATGATGACCTGATATGTTAACTGAGCCTCCTGCGTCAATATCTCCAGTAACATTTCCTACAACATTAACTGACCCGCCAACATCAACGTCTCCAGCAACATCACCATTGATAGTAATACTACAATCAGAATTAATTGATGAAACATTTCCTTTTATTTCTAATTCTGAAACATTTCCATTTTCAAATTTATACTCTTTTCCATTTATATATAGTTTATTGTTTATAATTGAAATACTATCTCCATTTACAGAAACTGTTTGTTTAACGGTACTATTCTTAATGTTACTATTTTTAATACTATTGCTGATACTTTTTTTTCTACCTATCATATGTATACCCTTCCCTTTCATAAAATAATTCTCTATTATCTGGATTGTCGCAATATGAATTAACATAGTCATCAAAAGATATTTGACCTAAAAAGTTTTCGATGCCAGAATCTTCATCTTCTTCTTCATATATATAAACAACAATTTCAACGTCTGTTTCTTGGAAAATGTCTTTTATAATTGCTCTTACTATATTCCATTTTAATCCATCAAGTCCACATCCAATTTGAGGAATTGCTAACTTCTTATTTTGATGTTCTACCATAATTTCTTTCATCTTTATTAAAGATTGTAATAAGCTATCATATGTTGGTTTTGAATAAGAGACATCTTTAGTTATTAAATTAAATACATTATCAATTTGAATACAAGAAGGACTATCTACTCTTTTAAACTGATTTATTAATCTATTTTTCATATCAAATCTTTCATTAAATTGAGTAGCAATTCCTGCCCCCATTCCAAAATCTCCTGCAATGCAATGTGCTAAACAATATCCTTGTGGAGCATCAAATAAATTTCCTTTTACTTCTTTATAAATCATAACTTACCTCCCTTATTTTATTATCTCATCAATTACACCAAGTTTTTTAGCTTCTGTCACATCCATCCACCAGTCTTGTTTCTTGCTATTAACTTCTTCTAATTTATCTTTAGTTATTTTAGTATTTTCTAAAATTAATGAATCTAAAATCTTTTGAAGTTCTTCTCTATGACTAACAATTTCTTTTTGAGTTGCTAATTTTTCGTAATCTATATCACTTGATAATTGATGGTACATTAATTGAGTATGTTCATATGCTATAACCCTATCTGCTGCACCTAACATATAAAAACCACCACTGCAACAATATCCACTAATATAAATCCATATTGGAGTTGCAGAATACTTAATATGGTCAAACAAAGCAATTGTGTGAACTACACTCCCTCCACCTGTAGTCATAAATAATTTTATTGGTTCTCTTTTATATCCAACAACAGTTTTTTCTTGTTGTGCATCATAAATATTTATATCAACAATTGATTTTATTAATTCCTTAGTTGTTGTTTCTTCTATATATGAACAAAAATGAATATTTCTGTCTATTTTTTCTGTGTTTTCCATCTTATATTCCTTTCTAAAACAATCTTATATTTAAAGTGGGAATAAGACTCGAGTAGAAAAGCCTTATTCAACAACAATTATTACTCTTGCATTTGCTACAATTTTTTTTGAAACAAATTCTTGTTCTACTTCACTAAAAAATACGTTTTGTTTATCTTCTAGTATTACTGTAGTTGTATTTGAATCTGTACATATTGGATTCATAAAAGCATTAAATTTGTCTATCGCAATTAATGCTTTTTCTAAACCTGTCTTATCTACAGAATATACTTCATCAACAAAAGTAAAATATTTTAACTCCCCGTTTGGGGTAAATACGTTTCCTCTTATTAAAACATTTACTTTACTTTTATTACTAAATATTTCTTTTGCTTCTTGTATATCTTTTGCAAAATCCTCTGTAATGCATTCTCCCGTGTCGCATAAGCTAAAATATTTTGCATAAATATCCTTTCTTGTTATTTTTTTGTCTCTTATCTCTCTTATCATACCTATCAATTCCTTTCTAATCTAATCTAATCTAATCTAATCTACTCAAATCTTATTACGTATAATATTATATTACACTGACAAACATTTGTCAAGTTATTTAGAATTTTTTTCCGACAAGTCTCTAATGTTAACAGAATTTATAGATTTTACACAAGAATTATTTTCTTGTACATTTGTATCTGTTTTTCCACAATATAATGGATATGTTGGTGTATATGGGTCTATTGTTCTTACTGGATTATTATATGGACAATATGTAAACCCATATGGACATTCTTTAACAGTTATTGGGACAAATTTTTCGTTTCCCTCATCTTGATTAGTCTCTTTGTTATCGTTTTTTACATATCCAAGTTGTTCAACAATAAATTTTTCAAGCTCTTCAATACTTTCAAATTTTAACTCCATTTTTTAATCTCCTTCTATTTTATTCTAATCCAATTAAATCTACAACAAACTCTTTATATAAACCATTTAGGTCTTGTGTCAATTCATATTTTATTAAATCATATAATTTAATTTTTGTTTCCATATTTGTAGCAAAATCTTTATAATCATCATTTACTACTTCCTTAAGTTTTTTTGCATCAATCTCAACCGTATAATTGTAATCTTCATCATAATAACCACAAATTAAAGCGTCTTTTATCTTTCCCATTCTTCTTCCTCCTCTTCAATCATTTGTTGTAATTCTCTTTTTTTCATAGCCCTTGTTGGGTTTTTAAATCTTTCATACTTCTTTTTTTTCTTATATTCCTTACTATGTTTTTTTGCTTCTCTTTCAGCAGCCTGCTGTCTAGCAACTTCTGGATTATGTCTTTCATCATTGTCAACAAGTGGAATTACTAAGACATCCTCTCCAAAATCAAAACTAATACTTTTTGCTTCCTGTATTTGTCCGTCTCCAGTCATCATTACACAGTTCAACTTAAAATCTCTAAGCATATTATTTACTACTTCTTCTTGTTCTCGAGGAAGGCTATGAATATATTGGTGTGCAATTTCTTCTACGTTTGCTCCATTGTCTACAGTGGCTTTGCCTCCGTTCTGATTTGTGTTTTAAATGATGATAAGTAATTTGATGGCTAATAGGCTTCCCCTTAAATCTTTTTTCTTGGACAAAAATTTTAAATGTTTTTATTCCTCCCATAGCCTCTATTCTTTCAGCACAACGTGCTCTATTAAAGAAACACCCTTTTCCATATAAGCGTTCCAATTCTTTTTTTGCAGAACGATTTTTATTTGACATTTTATTCACTCCCTATGTTTCTAATCTAAACAACTAAAATCTATATCATCTTCATCATAATCTCTGTCAAATCCGTCCTCATAAAAATCTTGAACTTGTCTAGCAAAATCAAGAGCTGCTTCTCTATCAATTTCTATATTGATTCCATCTTTGCACATAATTATACAATATTCATCTTCAAAATTAATAACCATTTTTATTCTCCATTCTCTCTACTTGAAATATCGAAGAACATATCTTCCAATGTCTCTGTTTCAGTATATTCCTCTTTTTCAATTAAAGATAATAAATTAAATAATTCTTCTTCAATATCAAAAATATTATCTTCTGTTAACTTTGATGTAGTATATATATACACATAATTATCATCTTCATACGCTGTAACATAACAAAATTCTTCTGTTGAATCAAACACAACACCAATTAATTCTGGAGTTACATCCGTTTCAAATAAACTTAAATCTATTGGGTAGTATCCCAAAGAAATTCCATATAGATAATCTTTTCTAAATTTTGAAACCTTTAAATTTTCTGGAGGGATACACTTTTCTTCTTCTCCATTCATAATCAGTTCATCATTCCAAGTGTCCAATTCCCAATATATTTCGTTTGGAATATCGTGGTTTTCGTCTTCTTCAATTTGAAAAGCAAACTCAACTTTTGACTCATCTATTGCATAGTATAAAGCTTTTATAATTGCATCTGCAATTCCATTAATACTCTTATTTATGTTTGTTTTAATTTCTCTACAATCATATGTTATTGTTAGCATCGTGTCGTTATATCCCAATATTGGTTTAAAATATATTCCATCCCAATATGTATCTGCCAATTCCTGTTTTATATATTTTTGAAAATTTGCAAAAACAAAATCTCCCACTCTTTTATCTGCGTTTTTTAATCCTGATTGCTTTAATATGCTAATTATCAATACATTTTTATTTACTGAAAATTCACAAAACAAAAGTCCAATTAGGCTTATTACATCATTCACCTTCTGCATTTCAGAATTTATACGCAATCCTTGTTCTAAAGTCATTAATATCATCCCCTCTCAACACTTTGAGATTCTTTTTCACTTTCTCTTAGTTGTTCTAATTTTTCAACAACCTGTTTTAAGTCAGATATTATACTATCTACTACCTCATTTTTGTCATCTATGTCAAAGTAATTTTTAGACAGTCCTAATTGGTATACAGGATATTGATGTTCTGTGTCAATTGTATGTGTTACTCCATCCTCTTGAACAATGGATTTGTTGTACCAGCTTTTATGAATTCTAATCTCGATACCATTAATATTCATTTATTTCTCCTCCGTAGAATAATATTTTAATACCAAGTCATTATATTCCTTTAACCAACTTAGAATCTCTTTTCCATCTTTTGTCTTGTTGTTTCTATAGAATTGTTCATAATAGCCGTTTTTTATCATCTTTGCAACATTATCTATTCCATATTCCATAACATTTACATACATTGTGTCTAGTACTGCTTTTGTACAGAATTCCATAAATTCTATACCATTTTTTGCATCTCTATTGTGTACTTTGTAATATTCATATGGGTCAGATTGTTTCCATTCTTTCCCTGCATTACTACTATAAACTTTTCCAGCAGCAATCGTGTCTGCCAATAGTTCATATACATATCTTAAAGGAATTCTAACTGGAGCCTGTACTTGATTCATATCATAATCAACCCAATACCAAAAATGATGTTTATTTTTTGATTTATGATGTAACCAAGCCATACTATATCCCTTATCTTCTTTTTCTGCTTCTATTGGACTTCTTGTTCCAGAATAGTATTTGACACTTGGAACAAATTCTGTTGGGCTAAATTTACTCATATCGTGAACAATTCCTTGCCAATATAATCCAAATTTGAAACATATTTTTGCAACTTCAATTTTGTGTTTCACAACAGTCTTTGTGTGCCCAAAAAACCTTTTTATAATATTCATTTTCCCACTCCCTATGATAATCTTTCTATTTCTTTTTGTAAGTTTTCTATTTGCTTTTTTAACAGAGCTATTTCTTTATCTTTTTCACCTTTTTTGATATCCTCTATGAATAAATCTGCTGATTCGTAATTTTTTGCGACAATTACTGAAAAATAGTTGCTGTCATTAAAAACATCATCTTCTATATCTTGACTAAAAAAACATATAACCATCGTATTTCCACTGGCTCTAAAAGCATAAGGACTTTCTATTCCTTTTTCTAATTGTTCCTTAACACTTATAACACATTCATTAACCCACTCTTCTATTTGCTCATCATCTATATCTACAGCATAATGTGATTCTCCAAATCTATAAAAATCATCAGATGGGTAATTTATTCTATTTATTTCCATTTTATTCACTCCCTAGTCTTGTATTTTTCATTATATTGAATATCTCGTTTTATACGCTCTATAACAGATTCTTGTAACTCTTCTTTAGAAAAGCCGTCTAATTGTCCTTCTAAATCAGCTAATCTTGATTCTAAATTAGTGCAAATTTCAATAATTTGAGCAATATAAAGATTATATCTACCATCCTTAAAAGAAACAGCCTCCAAATAAGATATATTCGTATTAAGAGTATCTATTACACTAGACAGAATATCTATTTCTTCTTCAACTTCAAATGCAGTCATATTTCATTCTCCTTTCTCAGTATAGTATATAAATAATCCTACCTATATTATACCATACTGACAAAGGTTTGTCAAGTTATGTAGACCAATCCTGTCCAACCTTGTCTAAATATACCAATCCTCAAATCTGTTATTTAACATATACATTACTCTATATTTTGCCATTTGATATTCATCTTCATCCCCTGTGTCTAACATAAGGTTTATATTAGAAATTGTTTCCAACAATTCAAAACACATCTTTTCTATTTCTGGCATAAACATATAATCAAAAGAAATCATTAATAAGTCATTTAAAGATTGATTTAATGCCATTAAAGGAAATTCATAACTATAATTATCAACTTTTTTAAAAGCCTTTTTCCATCTAAAATGTCGTTTTATGTTATTAAACATTATACTTCTCTCCTTCATAATATTCTTTTTCTATTTTTCTTTGTTCTTCTTCCCATTCTTCTCTAATTGTTTCTTCTTCTTCCATTTCAGAGTCTACGATATCATTCTTGATAGAATTTATTTCTGATTGAATTACTGCACAAACATTGATTATTTTGAACAATGTAGTATTTTCTCCACTAACAGCCATCTCAGCCAAGATAGTTGTTTTTAAATCACTTATTTGGTCATCAATTCTTGCAACTTTTTGTCTAATTTCTGAAAACATTATACAATCACCTTCCTTTTTAATTTTAATAAAATTATAGCATAGTGACAAACCTTTGTCAAGTTAGATGGAAAAACGACCATAGCTATATGCTACAGTCGTTTTCAGTAATTATTTATCGAATATACTGGTTATTGTAAAATAATCTTTACATTTATATACATCAGGATAGTCTTCTTTTTTGTAACTTTTGATTACATTTTCATCTTCATCTATTAATTCTACGGAAATTAATTTCCTTTCATCCCAATCTGCAAATTGTAATACCCCGTAAAAAAATAAAAGAAGTCTCTCTTGACTTCTTTTATAGAATATTGAGATAACTAATGTATGATTGAGTGCCTAACTTTTGAATGATATTGTTAGGCAAACACATACAATAAAAAATGAACTACACTGACATTTACTCTTGCTACCTACGTTTTTGATTATAACATACTTAAAGATATATGTCAAGTTATTTTTCAAATTTTTTTAATTTCTTTCTCATCTTTTCTACATCTCTATATAAACTTTTCATCAAAGAATATTGTAGTACATCTTTATCAACTAGCAACTCTTGTATTGTTGCTTTTTTAACACTTATTAGCCATCTACCTTGAGGGACATATACCCCAACGTAACTTGGGATTTTATCCTTAACTTTTTCATATAATTCACTAGGCATTATGTAGTAGTTGTAATCCCCAACAAATGTTATATGGTGCCCAGAATTAAAGTCTTGTATTGACGATTTTATTTCATAACATCTCCAAATATCTTTCCTTTTTTCCCAAGTTAATAAATCAACTATTTCTGTAATTTCTCTGTTTGTTTTTTCTGGTGGTGCTATATTCAACTGTTTGCTATATTTTAAGGCTCTCTCATACCATATTGGAAAAGCTTCTTGTTCTATATTTATTCCTACTTCAAAACACAAGAAAGTTCCCATCTTTTTAAAAGTATTTAAAGCACATTGTTCTAAATCTTTTGTTGTTTGTGATTTCATATTATTCTCCCTTATTTTTGTATATTGTTGATGAACGAATATGTTTCCATTCAATAGAGTTGTTTTCTAATTTTAAATATTTACTGGTTTCTCCATAATACTTGTCAACAAGTTGTTCTCCATTTTTTAAGATAACAAGTACTTTTTGCCCTTTTTTAAAGTTATGATGTACCATCTAGTCCATCTTCTGTCCACATTGTTTACAATAACCATTTTCTTTTGCACATTTTAAACAATATTTGTCAGTAGCTGTACTTCCAAAAGACATTTCTTCTCCACAACACTCACAATTTTTAATAGTTATTGCACATCCTCCAACTCTATCATACATATAATAATAACAACATTTACACAACCCATCAGCTTTTCTTTCTTTTTTATCTGGGTCTGAATAGTATCTTATTAGTTTTGACGTTACTTTGTTTATAAATTCTTTGTTGAAATATTTTGCTTTTTCAGCATCTGTTTTATCAATCATTTACCTCACTCCTTCAGGATAATTTAATAAAGAACTACTTTTTTTATATACTCTTTCTAATCTTATTACAGGATTTACTTTATATATTGCATAGTCAAATTTCTCTTCAAAAGATTTGACAAACTTGTCAGCTTCTTCCTCTGATTCAAATTTTGCGGCATCTTCTAAAGATACAAAAGTATTCTTTTTTGATATATATGAAAGATTATACAAGTCAACAATAACATAATAAGGCTTTAAATTGTGTTCCATAATATCTCCCCTTTATCTTCATAGTCATCTTCTTTATATTTTATATATAGGTCATATTTTCCACCCCATTCATCTTCTATACGAACAGAATGGTAATCTATATCAAAGTCTTGCTTTTGAAGAAATCTAATAAATTCTTCAATCTCTTTTTTTGTTGTTTCTCCATCCTTATCTCTTAAATCTCCAACTAGGGTAATTGCAACACAAGTTTGATATTTCCCTTCTGGGCATTCATAATCACTTTCTGCATCACATTGAAAACCACCTTCTTCTAAATGTACGATAGTCTTCCCATATTGACAATTTTCGCAATCGCAATTAGTATATGTATTATGTCCACTCAATGGATTTACAAAAATATCTGTATCTTTTTCGCTCCCTGTTATTTTTGGGGCATCATTTAATATATTTTCAACAAAACCCTTAATATCTTTTCTTTCTTTATATGTTTCTATATATAGACTACCTATAACGTGTGTCCATCTACTCATCATTTCCCTCCTCTATAATCACTCTTTTAATAATTTCTAAAGATTTATCTTTACCTATTCCTAATGCTTTTTTTAATTGTGTATAAAAATTAGGTACACTTCCTTCAATCTGTCTTAGTTCCAATGTTATTTGATACAATTCTCCATCACTATCTGACAAAACATATTTAATTTTTGTATCTTCTGACAACACTTTATGCTTCATTCTTTTCCCCTCTCTTTCTTTTATTCATTTCATCTAAAAAATCAATAAGTTCTTTTAAGCATTTTTTGTCCCATACCGTATATTCATCAGGAAAAAAACAATACTTTCTCCAAGCTCCATACCATTTTATTTGACCTATTTCTAAATTGTTACGTTTTGAAATAATATGATATATTGGAGTTTTTCTATTTTCTAATTTTTCTTCTGTCACTTGAAAATATTCGTTATCTACAACTATCCATTGTCCAAGATAAGCTACTCTATATTTATCTACATTTTTAATTGTTTTTGAATAACAATTTTTACAAGTAACTTGGTCAGTTGTTTCTGGTTCAAATGAACATCCACAAAGAATACACATTTTTAAATTACTCATATTATTACCCTCCATAATCTAACTCGTTTAATTTATCTTGAGCCTGTTCTAGTTCCCAAGACAAATTATTTCTTTCGTCAGTTACTTCTTTTACTTTTTCCTCAAGATTCTTTACTTTCACTTCTAATTGTCTTGTATATTCATCTAATTTATCATTTTCAATAAAAAACATTTTTTCTCTATCATATTCAATTCCATCTATTCTAAAATGTTTTTCATAATCTAATGGGTCTCTTGAATATTGTCCATCAATTAATCTTATTTTGCCCATTGCTAATAGTCTACGTAATAACAATTCTGTGTCTCGGTTTTCTTTATCGAATGCGGTTTCTATTGCAACTTGAACTAATTTTTCATATTCGTTTAAATTATCCATTTTTTCCATCTCCTAATCTTTTTAATCCTTCTTGTAGTTCTTTAACTTGTTTTAAGTTCCCTTGTAACATTAATAATGTAATACTATCATTTATCATACTAATATACTTAAATCTTGGAACAGAAACAATTGTCTTAAATAATTTAACAGTATAATCAACTAAAGAATATTTTTTATCAAAATCTTCAAAACAATTATATTTGTTCTTTTTAAGATTTTTTACCCAATTTTTAACGATTTGGAAATCATTAGTTAAAGAATAAATTATTTCTAGTCTTTTTTGATTGTCCATAGCAATATATTCCATATCTGCATTCCAAGATGGAGCACCTACACCAGATAAATCTTTTACTATGTCTGTAATAAGTTCTTCTAATTTATTTAGTTTTATATTTTTTACAATGAAATCTGTTGTGAATTCAATTTGTTCTTCTGTCATTTCATTAACTTCTAAATCTTGTGAAACAATCATTAATTGCATATTAGAATCTGCCTTTTTCAATTCTTTTTCATCTAACATAAGTCCTCCTTTCTTTTATAGCTATATTATATCATAATTTAAAAGTTTTGTCAAGATACCTATTTTATTTCCACATAATCTTCAAATAACATATGATATTTCCCATTATCCCAATGCCCGTGGAAATGTCCAAAATACCAATTATCGAATGTTATCCAATCAGCAACTCTTTGTAAAAATAATTCTGTAGTTTTATCCACCTTTGATTGGTCAATAAATGGAAGAAACATATGTCTAGGTTCTGTTTTTATTGGGCAAGTATGGGTTAATACAATATCAAAACGTCTTTGTTTATTAATTTGCTTCTCTACATATTTCATAATTTTTTTATTTGGTTGTTCATCTTTAAACCAAGCATAGCCTCTTTCAAGTCTATATTCCTTATCAACACTATATGCTCCACCTATTACCAATACAGATTTTCCATTAAAATTGTATATTTCTCCATCTTTTGCAAACAATAAATTTGGAAAATCATCTTCAAAATAAATAACTCCTCCATTCCATTCTTTTTCTTTATAAGTTGAAATGTTGAATGGTCTTTCTTCGTGATTTCCGTACACACAAAATAGTGTTATTGGGAGACGAGACAAGACTTCCTTCAAAGCCCTATCTTTTTCTCCTAAATAATAATTTATTCCTGCATCTCCTAAAATCACAAGCACATCATCTTCTGTTGTACTCATTCTTTTACAAAAATACATTATTCTATTAAAGTTTCCGTGTGTATCTCCTGTTAAAAAAAATCTATTCATATTAATCGGTCTCCTCGTTTTTATAATAAAAGCTATATCCTGATTTATGTCTATGATTACTTACTCCCCTACAATATGCCCTACATTGTTTAACTCCAGTAAATCTTTCTGCATCTTTTGCACTTTCAAAAGATTGAATAAATTTTCCTAAATAATAAACATTTACAGGTTTGCTATTAGGGTTTTGTTTGCCAGTTTTTCCATACATAGGGTTGTCTTCCCCACACATTCCTTTTTTTCCCTTATTAGCCTTACTAATTTTATCTTTTGATTCTTGGGTATGATGCCTACCAATCCAAGAGGATTTTGGTGGTTCAAACCCTTCACTCATCCTTTTTAAAGTTGCCTGTCGGTAATGTACTTTTTGCTCATCTGTTCTTTTTTGTCCTTTTAGTTTGGTATATTGCAACTTTTTTAATTCTTCGTCTGGTTTATTTCCAATTAAACCAACTATTGGATACCCTAATTTTCTATATTGAAGTTGATACTTTATTTCTAACTCTTTTGCTTTATCTTCTGATAAGTTTGTTTCTAAATATTTTATTTTGACTTCAGAAGTTCTACTTCCAACATATTCTTTCCAACGTCTTTTCCTTGCCCATAAATTCATCGCTCTTCTATCTTTGCCATATCCAATATAGAATGGAACATCATCCAAATAATGAATGTAGACATAATATTCATTATTAGTATTAGTCATAACTTTCCTCCGTCTTATCTCCGACGAAAACCGTTTGAAAACAGGAAATCTTAAACTCAAACTATTATCTTTTTTGTTTGTTGTTTCTTCAAAATACTGAACTGTTACTATTGTTCCTATTAATTCAGTTTTGTGCTCCCAAGCATAAATTCTTTCTGCATCTGTAAATCCACTTCCAACTTTTACAGGAAATCCTTTGTAATTTACAATAAGGGCTCCCAATGTTCCCTTATTTTTTCCAGTTCCCTCTTCAAAACCAATTATTTTTAAATCTGCGGGATACATTTTTTTAACTTTAATCAAGTTATTTGAACGTTTAAATTCATAAGGACTGTCTTTTAAATTAATCATAAGTCCTTCTTGTTTACAAAGTAATACTTGTTTTAGCATAGAATCTATTAGAATACTGTCAAATTTTCCTTCATATAAAACAGGAACGTCTTTTAGGTGTGGAGTATTTCCCATTGTAGTTAATAAAATTGTTGAGGCTTTTTTCTTTCTTATTCCAGTTGCTTCATTAAATGTTTCCATATTGTCAAAGTTTTTAGTTGGAAATGTATCATAGATAAAAAAGTCTATTCCAGTTTTTTCTTTTTCATCAGAATTTACTATAGAAGTTGTTTGCTTAAATAAATCTTTAGATGGCATTGGAGCATAAAGCAAATTAATAATAGATTTTTCTGGAACCTCATAGTTTGGCATATTCAAAAAGTCTGGTAGCCCTTTGCCAGATTTTCCTCTTCTATCTGGTACATCTTTTTCCAATTCTCCATCATAACATCCATCTGGTAACATAGACAATTCTTGCTCTAATTCTACAAGTCCTTCATATATTTGACCTTGTCTTGAAAATAATTGAACATTACCGTTTTCTACTCTTGCAGTACATCTTAACCCATCTAATTTTTGTGTTAAAATAATTTCTTCGTCTTTAATTTTATCAATTCTTTCACAAAGTTTTCTTCCTTGTTGTACATCGTAAGAAGGAATTAGTTTATCCCAAACTTTGTTGATTGTGGTTGATGTGATTCCTATCTTTAAATTTTTAGTAAATATTTCTTTATATGTATCTTGTGCCTCTACTGGTTGAGAATATATAAATGACTGTATGTAATAAATATCTTTGTCTGTTCCTGTGTGGTTCTCTTTTAAATAATTAAACATTTTTAAAATGTCGTCATTATTTCTTTCCATATCTTGACTAACTTGTTTATTTATTTTTTTATCTGACAATCCAGTTATTATGTATGGATTATATACAAAAAATAAAACTTCTTTTAGTAATTCATTGCTTTTGTTCTCTTCTAGTATCTCTTGTTTTCTTTTCCCTGATGCATTTTTTATTTCTTCTAATATTTTTAAAACTTTTTCCATAATTCCTCCTATCTTCCTGTATGAATGTTTATTTGTTTTTTAAATATTGATTTTAATATTCCAATTATTAGAGCTGTTGCAACTCCGTGTAAATATGTCCAATGAAAAGATATATTAAATACCCATACAATAAAAGAACCTATTCCCCAAAATATTAATCCAGAGAAGGCATAAAATATTATATATATTAAAATTGCTACCAATGTCGCAGCTCCTCCAGCCAATAATAAAGCAAATAAATTTTTCATCATAACATCTCCTCTCTTAATTCTGACAAAATTTCTCCAATCATATTTTTGCCATACCAAATAACTTCATCATTGTTTTTATTTATAGTGTAATATCCTATTCCTAAATTTCTATTTCCATTATCTATGTAAGCAAATGACCCTCTAAAATCCAGTGTTTTAGCCATTTTTGGAGAACATAAAATTACAGTTTTATAGATACCTTTAATTATCTCTCTCCTATGTTCTAGCCAATAATAATTGAAGTTATAGCACTTTACTTTTTTTCTTAAATTCCTCTTTTTGTGTAATACTGCTCCTTTAATACAATTATATTGTTTGCCATTATACTCTATATTTTGTTTTGTATCCATATGTAAACAATGACCAAAATCTACAAATTCGACTTCATTTTTCTTCACTGATTTTTTCCTCCCTTTTCTTCTGTTCGTTATATATTTCACAATAAGAACATATAACTTTTTCTTCAATTAAATCTATAATCTTTTTAATACACAAAATCGGAATGGCTATAATCCAAAATACAGAACCCAAAAATGTCTTTTTCGGAAAACTTGGACATACTGTATTTCTTGCAGAGATAAATTCAAGAAAGTAGTCTCTCTTTGCAAAGAATGAAAATACATTTATAGCAACAAATATATAAAAGTACATTACAACAAAAATTATCCAAATTAATTTAATCATTTTCCCTCCAAACTAATCCCATAAACTATAGAAATACTTTTTCAATAAATCAAATGCCTCATTTTTCATACTTTCTCTATAATCTGCAATTTCTTGTTCTCTATCCCAAAATTTTCTTTTTAATTCTGGGTCTGGTTCATTTGTCACTAATCTATATAGTTTTGGTTTTCCTTTTTCGTCATATTTTTCTACAACGTGATGTTTATTCCACCATTTTTTGAAATCCCAATTCTTTCCTTCTAAATCAGAATCGTCTCCCCAAACTTGCCTATTATATTCTTCACTATATTCGTTTTCTATCTCTGTCATTTCTTCATCTGCCTGTTCTAAACAATAAGCAATTCTTGATAAAACAAACCACCATCTATCAAAACATTTATCTTTTCCAAAAACATCTATTTCCTCGTCATAGTCTTTTTCTCTTTTTTGTCTTAAAAGCTCTTTACTTTCTTCTGCAACCCATAATAGCGGAAAGTTTTCAAATTCTTCAAATTCAAATTCTGGAGCTCCGTGTTTCATATCTCTTAAAGTTCTCATCATTTTTGGGAATGTTGAACAAAACCAATAATGCATATTCCAACAGTCACAATCTGCAAATCCTTTTTTATATCGTTGTTTTGCCATTCTTTTTTCAAATCTATAATCTGTAAATTTCATTTTTATTCTTCTAAAAATCATTATTCTTCCTCCTGCTATTCAAAAATTGTTCCATTTGTTTCATCTTCGTTACAATGTTTATCTATTTCATTGACTTTTTCATTTACAACTTTTTCAATTTCTAGTATTCGTTCAAACGTAAAATCTCCATCTAGTCCACTAATACTATCTAATTTATCTTTTATATTATTAATTTTTGCACTTACCTTACTCATTTTTTCTCCTTTTATCACAAAATTCTAAACATTTTTGTTCAAAAAATCACAAAATTCTAAAACTACCATTGTCTTTCTTCACAAAAAGTTTTATTTTTTAAATCGTTTTCTGTTAACATTTTGCAAAATGCTTTACTTACATCTTTAGTTTCCTTTTCATATTCGCTATTTTTTGAGCACTTGCAATTTTTACATAATAAATTTTTACTATCCATAATTTCCTCCTTATATTTATTACAAAAATCTAACATCTATTTTTTTGTCATCTATCAAAATGTATTTAAAATTTAACTCTCCCCAAATATTTATACACATTTCTTTAAGTGAAGGAACATAATTTACTATTATTTTATTTTCATTTCCTAAATATTTGTTTATAGAATTCAATAATGGTTGACTGGCAATGACATCTTTTAATTCAAAAAATGAAATAACTTTGTCGTCAACCATCCCGCATACCAAAATATACTACACATTTCGCAGATTTATTATTGATGTCATCAAGTATTTGTTTGTTTATTTGTCCTTTTGTTACTATTCCTAAAACATAATCATAATTTTTATCTATTTTATAATATTTCTTAAGAGGAAAATCTTTTGTAGTATCTATACAAAATTTTAACAAATCCATATCTTTCTCCTACAAATATATTATATCATAAAGTGAGAGTTTTGTCAAGACGTTTTTGTTTTTAATTAAAAACTTTCCCAACTTCCATATGCCCAAGTTCCTATTTTTTTTCCACAATGTCTACAATATTTCGAGTATTCTACAACATAACACTCTTCTTTATAGTAATCTCTATCTTCTAATTCTTTTGAGCCACAATACATACAAGCAATAGGTTCTAGAGTATCCTTGTCGATATATCCTGCCTTTGATAATCTGTCACATAGACTGTTCATTGGTGTCCCAATAAATATATTCTGTAACTTATCTTCTTTAACATATTCCCAAGTTTTTATGTATTGGTCATATTCAATTTCAGACATCCCTGTCTCTTTTATTACTTGTTGTTTTATTGCTTGAAGATTGATTTGAACATCACAAATTTCTTCAAAAAAGTTTTCTAAATTCTTGCTTATGTCTTCTTTATAATATTTACTTCTATTTATCTTACAACAAGCTTGAGCTAATTCAGTACATTCTTCTGCTAAAGTAGTATATAATAAATCACCTTGTTTTTCAACTATCTTTTCAACCAATTCTTTGTTTAACATATTAATACCATCCTTTTTGTTGTGAGTGTGCCCAAGCATTTGAAGGAGTTCCGTATCTATTTTTAATATATTTCAATCCCCATCTGATTTGTGTTTTTCCATTTGTATAATAATCAGAACCTTCACTACTCATTTTACTTGCAGGTAATGCTTGTGGAATACCGTGAGCTCCAGAACTACTATTGTGTGCATTTGGATTCCATCCACTCTCTTTGTTCCATAATTTAACTAAACAATTAAAATCATTTTCTGTCCATCCATAGGTATTCAAACATAAATTTTTTGCATATGATTGATATTCTGCCTTTGTCCCAGAAGAACTTTGGGTTGTACTTCCTCTTGATGTTGTACTTCCTCTTGATGTTGTACTTCCTCTTGATGTAACTTTAATTTTTTCTTGTTCAGCAATTCTTATAGCTTCTTGTTTTTTTCTTTCTTCTTCCTCTTTTTTCTTTTTCTCTTCTTCAGCTATTCTTTTTTGTTCTTCTTCAATTCTTTTCTTTTCTTCTGCCTCTTGTTTCCTCTTTTCCTGTATTTCTTCTGGAATTGGAATGTTCTGACTAATTTCTATTTTTCCATTTTTAAAGTCTTCTATTAATTGTTCAGTTTTTTCATTTTTAATTATATATGAAATCTGTTGTTCCATATTTTTACTTTTTTCTGCCTCTTGGTGCTTAAATAAACATACAATAGAAATAATAAAACAAGTAATTATAAAACACCTATAAAAGGCTTTAAATCGCTTTCGTTTTAACTCTTTCTTATTATTTTTCTTATTCATATATTACTTCCTTTCTTTAAAAAACCTAGCTCTTCACAGAGCCAATATAAAAATAAAACATAAGAAGTCAAAAATTCATATAAATTCATCCATTGTTTATAGATTTTATAAACAAATATTTGAATTTTCTTTTAATTAAATTTTATCTATTTTCCCAGTACTATATAACTAATCACTTATAACAAAGCGTATCGTGTATCGCAAGTAATGAGTTGAAATACGAGTGTTGACCAATAAAGATATGCGAATTGTGGGTGACGAACTATACTCAGCATATAACGTATGGCAACACCTAATCAGAGCAAAACAGCCTACAACGACTATCCCCTGCATTGTATACAACACATTTGTTGTTGATATGTATTACTTTCATCTTTTTTAAATTAATAACTTGAAGCTATTAACATAAGTGATTTTAGCCTAAATATAAAGATACTCTAAATATAAAGACAATTATTATAAAACTTCTTTGTGTTCTTATTCTATATTAGCTCTGTGAAGAGCTAGGTTGTAAAATATTATTCTTCTGTTACTTCTTCAGTAGTTGTGTTGTATCTTGCAATTAAACTATCAATAGTTTCATTCAAGCTAAATTTTGGTGTAAATTCAAAGTCTTGTATTGCACATTTTTCGATAGCTTTTGATTGCAATCTAGCTTTTTCTGAATATTCTTCATAAAGTTTATTTAATTCATCTTTTTTAAATGTAAGTTTCTTATCTACAGATACTTTTGCTTTTAAATCTACTCTACCATTATCTGCATTTATTGTAGTAATAATTTTTTCACTATTTTGTGTTGGAACTTTATCATTTAATTTTTTAAGCTCTCCAATAACACTTAATAAATTAATTCCTAGACCACCATATCTAGATTTTCCAGAATCTCCATAAGCAATATTTTCTTTTTTGGCAAAATCAAATGTTACTTCTTTATTTAAAAATGGAGACATAATTTTTGCTTCATTTTTTCTAGTTTCTATCTCATAGTCTATTTTATTAATTTCGTCTAATAAATCAATAAGCATTTGTACTCTAGTAACTGGAGATACATTTCCTAGTAAAGTCTTTGGTTTTGATACTTCTTCTTCGTCTTCATAACTTTTGCCAGTAATTGTTCTTAATTCTGATTTGTCAATCTTTGTTGTTTCTTCGTAAATACCTTCTGCATTGTATCCTACTAAAGATTCTTTTACTGTTTCTGCTAATATTTTTAGTTTACTACTATAGTTTCCTGCTTCTTTTTTGTTAATAACAAGTGTTTTTTCCATAAAATCCTCCTTTTGACAATGGTTTGTCAATTTTTTTTATTTTTTACGATATATATCTATTATACCACATTGGCAAAGGTTTGTCAAGTCAGTTGGTTAAATTTTTATTAATAAATTTCTTATTTCTTCAATTAAAGGGTATATCTTATCTTTAATTTCTTTAATTGGAGTATTATACAAATTAATCCAGTTTTCTTCCTTTAAATAATGGTAAGAATTTAGATATGCTAAAATATCTTTAATAGCTTGTCCATTCTTATAGAAGAATTCATATATATAATAGTACTCTAGATTTCTATTTAAAAATCTGGTAAAAGTATTTGTATAATGTTCTAATATATAATTAATAACAACTCCAATATGTGGTTCACTAATTATATTGTTTGATATACACTTAAAGTCTTTTGTTTCTATTTTAAATATATCCATAAAACAACTTAAATGTAGTGGGGTATAATATCTATCGTCTACAAATTGTAAAAAATTTTCTTTTCTAATTGCCACAATTTTATCATTTGATAATGTAGTAACAGACAATAGCAAGTCTGACCTAACCAACATTTCTATTGCTCTTCTAAAATGTAAAAGCATCTCTTCTTTTGTTTTAGAATTGTAAGATTTTAAAAATTCATTTAATATAAGTCTTTTGTTCTCTTCTACTTCTTTTGATATTTGTTTAATTGGTTCTAAATATCTGTCTTTCAACAATTCATTTATATCGCTTTCTGCTAACATAATTCCTCCTTTCTTATCTATAATTATACCATACTGACAAAGGTTTGTCAAGTTTATTTTTAAAAATCAATATTAAATTTCTATTTTTTCTTTCAGTTTTCCTTATAATACCAACAAAAAAACATATTTTGACAAAAAAAATGGATTTCACGTTGTATCATACATTTTTTGAATTTTTACAACAAGAAATCTTTAATATAATAACGTTCTAATTCAATTTGTCTTGATAAAAGTCGCAGATTGTTCCCTCTCCCCCTACAACCCCCTCACCTTCTATAAAATTAATACAACTCGGGGGCTCGTTGTCTTAATTTTATTTTCCCACCCCACCTTTTTCTTCGGCGGAGCCTCCGAGAACGAACAAATTTTTCTCTTAGGAAAAAATTTATTTGTTCCTAAACCCATTATATCATACACATTCGTGTTTGTCAAGTTAGATAGAAAACCCTTTTTATTGTTTTGTAAAATTTGATTATACCTACTGCGTTTTTTATAAATCTGACCAATCGGTCAGTTTTTATTTTTTTTCTTAAAAAATGGCTATTTACGATAACATTCTACACATAAATTTTACTGCAATTCAAAACAGGGAAATTTTAAATTTGACTTTTCGTTGATTTTATCGTATAATATAAATGTGTAGAATGTTATAGTAGACATTTTTTTCTGACAGTGTCTGTAAATATTTATATACGATAAAATAACGAAAGGAGTTGAAAACATTGAGTTTTCGTAATGATTTAACAGGGAGAACTTTTGGTTCTTTAAAAGTTCTCGCTTACAATTATAATACAAAGAAATGGGTATGTCAATGTACGTGCAAAAATATAATTGAAGTAGAAACTGTATTACTAACAACAGGAAGAAAGAAAAGCTGTGGATGTCAAAAATATATTAGAAATAAAAATTCTAATGGGAATACTACAAAATTACAAAAAATATACAATGATATAGTTTATAGAAAAGGTGGAGATTGGCAAGATTGGGATGACTTTGAAAAATGGGCAATAAATAATGGATACAATGAACAATTATCTTATCGAAAAAAAACAAGAGGGAAAGCTTATTCTAAAGAAAATTTAGAATTTGGGATAAAATTTGGAACAAAATTCCTTCCTATTAAAGAAGCGAAAAAAAATAACATATATTATAATAGGAAAGAAAAAAGTTTCACTATAAGATTTAAGTATAATAATGTGATGGTTGAAAAAACTAATATCGAAACCATCTCTGAACTTTGCATACAACATATCATTTTATATCATAGATATTTTCACAAAAAATCTTTTTTTGAATAGTATATTTTTTAGAAAATGTGTGGATAATATTATTAATAAGACAATCCTTTGTCATAATATTTTAGTTTCCATAAAATTTTTTTAAAAAATGTCTTGACAAAACAATTTTATTATGCTACAATGATAATAACGCACAGATATTACGTTTTAAATAGTTACTTAATGTAGTTTTTATATAATAATTTAGGAAAGGAGAAAAAACTATGAAGAAAAATAAAAGTAATTTGCTACAAAAGAAAAATGCTTCTTATAAGAAATATATGGCAAGCGAAAAAAATAAATCTTTTAAATTATCAAATAAGAAGGAAAATCACGGAGTAAAATACGTTGAAGACAAAATGAACAATAACAAAAATGTAGAATTTGTAGAAATTACTCCAAGACTTTCTTCAATAAATATATCTGATAAGAATTTAGATTTTGATACAAAGGTAGAACTTCTTGTAGAAGAATTAAAACAAACAATTTTAAGATTACACAAAGAAGGAAATAGTGTAAGATTTATAGCAGGAAAAGTAGGAGTTTCAAGAGAGCTAGTTCGTAAGGTTATAAAAGGAGAAGGTACTTTAAAAATTACTGCTATGCAAAGAATCCGTGCTCAAGAAATGCAACAAATGAAATTCTAAATTTTTAAATTTTAAAATTTGATTTTTTAAATTTTTGAATTTTAGATTTTTAATTTTTTAAATTTTTAGTTTTTAAGAAATGAAATTTTTAATTTTTAAGATTTTTAATTTTTAATTTTTTGATTTTCATCAAATGCATTTTTTAAAAAAATTATTTTTTAATTTTTAAAAATTTATATATTGACACTATTTATAAAATTTTGATGAAAGGAGAATGAATATGGCAAAGGATATTACAGGACAAAAATTTGGTCATCTTAAGGTTATTGGATATGACAAAGAAAAAAAGAAGTGGAAATGCCAATGTGATTGTGGAAATACAACCTATGTTGTAACCAGAAACTTAAAGACAGGAAATACAAAAAGTTGTGGTTGTAGAAAAAATGCAAGAGGAACAAAAAGACCTAGAAATGTCAAGGATATGCTTGAAAAAAAAGTTATTGGGCAATTACAAGTAATAAAAGTAAACACAAAAAATAATTTAGCAACTTGTCATTGTTTACAATGTGGAAATAATGTAGATATTCCTATAAATACCCTTAAAGAAATGAACAGAACAAGAAGGAAATCCTATACTTGTGGTATAAACGGATGTTCTTATACTAAAAAAACGAAATCTAAAAAGACTAGTAAGGCTATCCAAGACGGAGATGTATTTGGAAACCTAACAGTAATAAAAAGAGTAGAAAATAAAATATTAAAAACACCAAAAAGTTTCTCTAGTGTCCCTATGTTTTTATGTAAATGTAAATGTGGAAAAGAAGTAGAAGTACAAGGAAGATATTTAGTAAATGGAAATACAAAAAGTTGTGGTTGTCAAAAAGGAAAAAATTTTACATCAAAAAATCAATATAAAGACATACTTCAAACAGATGCAGATAAACTTTTATATAATATATATAAAAAATGGAAAAGAAAATTTAATAAACCTACAGAATTATTTAAAAATAAAGTAATTAATCAGGGAATTAAATTCTTTCCAGAAATAAAAGATGATAAAGATGCTTTTAGACATTTTTACTTATGGGCGAAATTAAACGGGTTTTCAGAACAAGATTGTTTTTTAGAAAGAAGAAATTATTTAAAAGACTTTTCGGGAGAAAATTGCTTTTGGACAAATAAAAAGACAAAAGGGTATTAATTTCACAAAATCGCTGGATAAAACACAATTTCGCAATTATATAAATTCGCTGGATAAAACAAAAAAATCCGATATATAGAAATTCGCCGAATGTACGATAAAAACGCAATATACCCTTTTTCCGAAAAAAACAAAAATTTTTTTAAAAAAAGTATTGACAAAAAAAAATTTTTGTTGTAAACTATTCTAGTTCTAAAAAATATATTACTTCTAATTAAGAAAATAAAGACGACATTTTTCGTGTCGTTTTTTTTTATTATATAATAAGAAGAAAAAATTCCCCAAAAAATGTCTTGACAAATCTTTCATTTTATGATATAATTATCGTATCGTAAATGAAAGGAGGTACAAATGAGTAAAAACAATTCAAAATTTAGAAAAACAATTTTCACAAAGAAAGACATTCAAATCAGTTTGGGAAAAAATTTGGTTATGTTTAGATATGGAGCATTAAAAGATAAAAAAATGGCAAAAGGTTATTGTTTAAATCATAAATGTTTTATATCAAAATTTGATTTAAAAGAAAAACATTGTAATAATAGACATTGTAAACATTTTTGTAAAAATGTAGAATTATTTTGTTAAAAATATCTTGACAAAAATCATATATTATGATACAATGAATACATATTTTTAAAAAAGTTGATTATACTATTGAGAAAGGAGGATTAAAATATGGTTGATAAAGCAGAAGTAAAAAAAATAAGTGATAAATTACAAGAAGAGATTGATAATATTTCTTATTATATACAGAAAGAAGTTGAAACAGGAACAGAAGAAACCTTATATAGAGAGGCAAAACTTTTTGTATTTGCAAAGTCTATTAAAAATAATTTAGAAAACTTCTTTATATATAATGAAAAAAAAGAAGATATTGTTGATAGGTTTGTAGAAACATTTTTATATGAAGATAGTATTGTTGAAAAAATATATACTTATTTATATGAAAATAATGGAACAAAATATGACCTATTTATGGATAAAGTAAGACTTTTAGACAGTATAGAGTTCTTTTTAAATAATAGATAATTTTTCTTGACAAAGGTTTGTCTATATGATATAATTACAAAAGTTAATAATATAGGAGATAAAATATGAAAAGTAAAAATCAAAAAATATGGGAAAAAGATTTTGTAGAAAAGGATATATTAGATGACTTTGATATGTTTATAATATATGGGAAACATAAAAAAGTATATTATAGTTTAAGTGGTATTATTAATGAATTTATTGACTATATTGACAATGACATAAGAAATATTTATAAAGATAAGTCTACACAAATGGAAATTAAGAAACATATAAGGGGAATATGTTTTAGGAATAAAAATAGACTTCTTGATAAATATGGAGAATAGAGGAGGTGTGTATTTAGTGGTTTTTGTTTATTTACTATTATTTATATGTGGCATTATTAAAATAAAATAATGTTTTGGCTTTTTTGAGGAAAGATAACCTTTTCTCAAAAAATTTCAAAATAACTATTGACAAATGAATAAAAATATGATATAATGTGTATAATAAATGAAAAGGAGGAAGTTATGGAAGAGATTACAGAATATGTTTTAAGATTTAAAGAGGGAACTGATATGGATAAGGCTTATGACGGAGAATTTATAAGTGAAAACAAAGAAGAAACTGATAAATTATTCGAGCAATTTCAAGAACAGGTTGAGCTATATTTTGAAAAAGTTTGGGAAAAAGCAATAGGAGAAGAATATTGGGGAGAAAAAGATGTTTGGATAATTTATGATATTAATGACGAAATGAAAGGATAGGAGGTGTAAATATGGCTGAAAGTGGAAGAGAGATTTTTAAAAAAGCAAATTTAGGGAAACTAACAAACAGACAGATAATAAAATATGGAAAAATCGGAGAAAATATAGGATATGAACTAACAAAATACAATGGAGAAGAAACCTATGGATTAGCTTTTGTAGAAAAAATAGAAGATAATTATGTATATGAAAGTGATAATTGTATTTATGGTACTTTACAAGAAATGTTAAATTATATTGCTGAATGTAAAAAAGAAAAAAAATTAATAAAATTTTCAAAATAGTATTGACAAAATAATAAATATATGATATAATATAAATAAATTAAGGAGGAGGGATTTAAAATATATGGTTGATAAGTATTTAATTAAAGATATTGAAGTTGAAGAAACATTGGACTTATTAGTTGGTTGTAGAGGAAAAGATATACAAGAAATAAAAGATAAAATGGCTGAAAAATTTTTTAATAATTTAAAAAAATTACAAACATTAAAAGTGTTTGAAGTGGTAGAAGATACAGATATGGAAGTAATTTGTGATAACGCACTTATTGGCTCAATTTTAGTAATAGATAAAGTTGGAAGAGAAGTACAATATGATATACAACTATTTTATATTAAAGATAATTTAGATAATTATTATATAACAGAAACACAAGTATTAGGGGAGGTGTAAGTATGTTAAAGAATGAAGATTTAGAATTTGGGAAACAATTAATAGAAATATTGGATATATATACAGATAAAGAATGGACTGATGAACCATTAGATGAAAACGAGGTAAATGACTTATTAAAAGTTCTTGAAAAACAATTAAATTTTATAAATGGGAATATTACAGAAAAAGAGTATTTAGAAGATAGAAATATAGTAGAAAATGAGGTTATATTAGAAAGATTAAATGAAATACAAAACAATGCGTTGAATTCTAAAGCAACAGATATTTTAAATATTGTATGTTATCTTGAAGATATGTCTTTATATCAAGAAATAAAAAGAAAAATAGAAAATAAAGAAATTGGTGTAGAAAATTGTTATACTAACATAAGAAAAATGTTAGAGAAATAACAATTTTCTCTTGACAAAATATAAAATATATGATATAATATATTATTAGAAAGGAGGAGATTAAAATGGCAAAGATAAGACGAAATCTTGCAGGTATGAAATTTGGTAAATTGACGGCGATTGAATATAAAGGAATAGATAAATTTAGAAATGCTTTATGGCTTTGTAAGTGTGATTGTGGAAATACAATTATTATTAAAGGCACATTATTGACTACTGGAAAGGTTGTAAGTTGTGGAGAATGTGATAATAAATATAATTTTGAAAATCCACAAAAGACAGAAATAGACAACTCTATTGTTGGAGAAAGATTTGGTAGATTATTAGTTTTGGAAGAAGAAGAAACAATAAACGAACAAGGGAAAAATCAAATTTTATGTAAATGTAAATGTGATTGTGGAAACATTGTAAATGTACCTAGAAATTATCTAACAAATGGACTAACAAAAAGTTGTGGTTGTTTACAAAGAGAAAAAGTAAGTAATACATTATTTAAGTTAAAAACAGAAAATATAGGCAAAAGAGTTGGTTTATTGACGGTATTATCTTATGATACAGAAAGGAAGAAATGGAAATGTAAATGTGATTGTGGAAATATAACTTATATAAGAAGATTAAATGGGAATACAAAAAGTTGTGGTTGTTTAAAGAAAATGACTTTTGAAGAAAGAAAAAAGGCATTAGAAAAAGGAGGAAATAGTATTGAATAAATATTTTGGAGTTAATTTTAGGAAAAAGGGTAATAATGATGAAAACATTGAAACTTTTATTGTTTCACAGGATTTAGTAAAAAGAGGGGCAGTTGAAAAATTGTTTGTAAAAATAAATAGTGATTTTGTTGAGATGACAAATGGAGCAAGTATTTTAGAATGGGTACAGTTAAGTGATGACAAGAAAATTTATGATGAAAATTATAATAAAATCGAGTTGAATGACATACCTTTTGATGATTATATAAAAGTTTATAATCCAAAAGAACAAAAAATAGGACAGTTTATTATTGAAAAATATATGACATTTAAAAATGAAAGGTGTATTTTATTTTTAAGTATGAAAACAGATGATTTAGACAATAAAGTATTTTGTGAATATTATAATAAAACCTCTAAAGAATTTATATATACAGAAAGAGTTTTAGGGTTAGATAGGGTTATACAAGATGAACAACTAAAAGAGAAAATTAAAAAGTACTTTGAAGATTATAAAAAAGAAAATCTATAAAAGATTTTCTTTTTTGTAAAAAACTATTGACAAATGTATAAAAGTGTGGTATAATGTATATAATAAAAGAGGAGGTTGAATAATGTTAGCAGATTTTATAAAAGAAAAAAGACAAGAATTGAATTTGACACAAAAGCAACTTGCAAAAATTATTGGAGTTTCTCAATCCTATATCAATATGTTAGAAATTGGAAATAGAAGAATTGGAAAAAATAAGATTGATGATTTTGCAAAGGCATTGGGAGTTACAAGAAAAAAAATTATAGAAAATAACAAAATACAGACTTATACTTATAACTATGATAAAAGAGCAATGGCAAGGAAACAAGTAGATAAAAGAAAATTAGAATTAGATATTTTAATAAACAAAACAGAAAAAACTTTAGAATATTTAAAAAGAGCAAGAGAAATTTTAGATACAGAAGTTGAAATCAAAGATAAGGAGGGAGAGAAAAAATGTTAGAAAACATAATTTTAAATGCTAGAAAAAATTATGAAATAATTAGTAAAATAATAAAAAATTGTAAAACAAAAAATGAATTAATAAATAAAGTAAGACAAGAGAATGTCATAATTGATGAATATAAGGATATTGTAAACATAATAAAAGATGAGTTAAAAATAGTAGTAAGTGTTAAAAATGAAATAAATATAGAAAAAGTTTTAGTTTTTGATGAAAACTTTGAAGATTATGTAAATTTGTTTTAATGGAGGTAGTTTTATATGGAGAAAGTTATTTTTCAAATTAAATATAATGATAAAATGTATAATAAATTTATTTTGTTAGCAAAAGAAGTAAATAAGGAGGGGAAAGACATATATAAGATAAAAGAACTTATTGCTAACAAAGATATACATATTCGATATTACAATAGACTTTTTGTTGAGGGAGATTTTGATAATTCTTTGACAGAAACTAATTTTCAAAAAGTTCTTGATTTTACGAAAAATGTTGAAGTTGTAAAATATATAGACAATGGATTTGAAAAAATTGAAGAAATTTTGAAATAACTATTGACAAATTAAATAAAATATGTTATAATATATACATAGTTGGGAAACAATAAATAATAAAGGAGGAAATATTATGGTAGATAGAATTTTAATTTATGACGAAATGGATAATTTTTTTGACGCATACTTTTTTAATACTCTTGTAAATGAGGAAGAGGTAAGAAAAGTTATAGCCGAAGTAAAAACAAGATTAGAGGGGGAATGGACTTTAGATGATATTAGAGCAACAATTCGTAAAAACTTTAATGTTAAAGAAGTAGTCCTTTTTGATAATACTGGATTTGGAAGTTGTAGTGTAATTGAAGTTAATAATGTAGAAAAAACGATTGGAGGGAAATAGTATGGAAAATATTAAAAAATTAAAAGAAATTAGAGAATTTTTAAAAGAAAAGAATGATTACTGGTGGAATGAAGAGAGAAAAGATTTAGATTTAAAATATTATGTACCAACAGATATTATATGTCAAGCATTAGAAAATTGTGAAATAGGAATATCAAAAGAAATAGCAGATATAATAGAAGAAAAAAACAAAGACCACTATTTTACATTCTATGATGAATATAATTATTATGAAGATTTAGTAGAACAAGGAAAAGCAGAATATTTAGGAGGAGATAATACTTATAATCATTGTGGAAAAGTGCAAAACGACTTTCAATGGCATACATTTAAAATGTTAGATGAAGAAGATAAATATATTGTTTTACTCGCATTTCATATTGGAGGAGATATAAGAGGAAATTATACAGATTATATTGTTTTAGAATTTGATTATGAAGTAGGTTTTGAAGAATATATGATGAGCGAAATTTCTTATGAGTATGGACTAACATTTGATTTAGAAGTAAATGGAAAAGTTTATGAAATAACACCTTTTGTTTTTGATGAATGTGTAGAAGTCTATGATAGAGAAGTAGATGATTATATATACGGAATATGGGGTGTTGATGACGAAGAAGTTACAGAACAGATTAGAGAAAAATTAAATAAGGAGGAAAAATAATTATGGAATATATTTTAATTAATTTATTTGGTGGAGGAACATTAGATTGGCAAGATGTAGGACAAACAGAGTTTTGTTGGGAAGATATTATAGAGATTATGAAAAATTATTTTGGTAAAGATATGGAAGATTGGGATATAAACGACTTTTATTGGGGAGTTCTTTACTTTGCATTGACAGAGCTAGAAAATACAGTAGACAGTTTTGTTGCAGATAATATTGACAATGAAGAAATAAAAGAAGATATTGAATTATTACAAAGTTTAGATATAGACGAAGATTTTGACATTTTTTGTAATTGTTTAGATACACATTGTACTTTTATTGGAGATGAAGAATTAGGAAGAGTACTTGTAAAATATTTTAAAGAAGATATTGATAAAATAGATGACAATATAGGATTTACTTATATAGAAATGAATTTAGATTAAAATTTAAAAAAGTTTTAAAAAACTATTGACAAATGAATAAAAATATGTTATAATGTATATAATAAAAAAGAAAGGAGAGGTACATTATGCTAGAATATAATCAAGAGAATTCAAAAAAGTTAAATGAAATAAAGAGTAGGTTAATAAATGAGCGAAAATTGACTAGTAATAGCAATTTAGAAAAATATATTACAGATTACATTATTGACGCAATGGTTCAATGGGAACAAAGCGACCATTTTAAAATTAATATGACAGAGGAACAATTACAAGCATTATATAATTATGATAAACAAAAATGTTTATTATATGACATAATACAATTTGTTATAGAGAATGAAGAAAAAGAATACCCTTTAGTTTTAGATTTTGGATATGCTTATGATATGATAATTGATTATGCAGAGAATATAGAGGTAGAAGTAAAATGTTTAAATTGTGGAACAGTTTATAATTTAAGGGTTAAAGATATACAAGAAGATGAAAACGGAAAATATGTACTATGTAATTATTGTGGAAGTAGTTTTGATATAGATTAGGAGGTGAAAGTAAATGTTTATAATTGTTATGCTATGCAATGATTTAGGAAGATTTTATATTGATTATATAAATGAAAGTTTTGATGATTTTGAAAAAGCACAAGATAGAATGTATAAATGTGTAAATGAAGAATTAGAAAGTTTAAAGGAATGTGGAGAAGAGTTTGAAGTAGTAAATTTAAACAAAGAGGTTGTAATATATGATGAAAATAAAGAACCTATTACACAATATGAAATAATAAATATTAATAAATAAGGAGGATATTATGGATTATCAAGAAATAAGAGAAAAACAAGTTGATTTTTTAAATGTTGTATTAAATGAAGATAAAATTATGCAAAGAGTTAATGGTTGTGAATTTAGTAGATTTAATGTATATTCAGACAAAATAGAAATCAATAATTTAGTTATAGGATATATAAAACCAAAAAATGGAAACTGTTTTATTGAATTTGATAAAAGAGATTTAAAACTAGTAACAATGGATTTTGAATTAGAAAAAGATTTGAATAGTGAAAAAATGGTATGTAGGGTTAATAATGGAACATTTGAAATATTTGATATGAAGTCTTTTGATGAGTTAGAATATGTTGAGGATTTTTTAGATGATATAGACGAGAGTTTTGTTTTAGGATTGTTAAAACAATATGATTGTTCTTATAGTGAATTAGCAGAAAGATATTTAGATGATTATGGAATAGAAGATATTGTTGGAGATATGAAAATACAAGAAATCCAAGATGACAGATTTGGTATTGTTTGTCAATCAATAGAGGGATTAGATAGCATATATGAAGATTTAAGTGAAGATGACGAAATTATTTTATTTGATAATGCAGAAGAAAATATTAAGAATATAAAAAAATACCACAATGTATTTAATAATAAAGTTTTAAATGATGATGACTTATATAATATAGGAATAGCAATAAATAAAATATGTAAAAGCAATTTTGATGACACAGGAGTTGTAGGAAAAATTTTAAAAAATTGTGATTTAATTTAAAAAAAAATATTGACAAATTATATAATATGTGATATAATATAGATAAAGTTAAGGAGGAGGAGATATTATGATATTATTAGGAGAATTATTAGAAATTTGTAATAAAGGGGAAGTAAAAAATATAATGTTAGAAGTTCCTTTTGTTGTAGACGGAAAAGAAAGAAGATTTAAAATTCCTATGGTAAGTGGTCATTATATTGAAAGTGGTATATGGTATAGTTCCGTTTGTAAAACTGTTGGAGATTTAAAAGGAGCTACCCCAATAAACAGTCAAGATTTTATTTTTGAAATGGAAAGAGAATGTTTAGATAATCCAGATAATTGGGGAGATTTATACGATAGTCCTATGGAACAATTAGGCAATCGTGAATTGAGATTTTGTAGAGATATGAAACATAAAGAAGAAACAAGTCTTGAACCAATAAAAATTGAAGAAACAGATAATGAAATTATAATAAAATTCAAAGAATAAGGAGGGTTTTATGAAATTTAAAGATTTGAATAGAGAACAAATTGAACAGTTAAAACAAAGATATTATTGTGATAGGAATGAAAATGTAAGTTATGGAGAACTTGCAAATATAAACGAATTAGTAACAGATAAGGAAGTTGAAGAAGAATTTGGGGATATATTTTTTACAGAGGAAGATTTTTGGGGTTAATATATTCCCAAAAATTTTTCTAAAAAATTGTTGACAAAATTGTATAAATATGATATAATATACATATAATAAAGATAGAAAGGAGAAAAAATTATGTATAAAATTTTTATTAAATATTATGGAGAACTAATTGATGAAGTAAGTGGAGTTGACGGAGCAGGAGATTGTCAAGAGGAATATGAATTAGGAGAGGAATATATTGTAGAAAGTGTTAGATTATTAGAAAAGAAAATCAAAGAACTATTACAAAATGCGACAAGCAATTTATCAGGAAATCCTTTTGTAGTAGATGAAGAAACAGATACAAATATAAATAAAATACTTTTAGAATTAGAAAAACAAAAAGAATATGTAATTAGACTTTTTAATGAAAAACAAGAAAATTGGAATAGTTATTATGAAATAGTTATTCAAAAATGTAATGATTTAGAAAACTATTGTCAAATATATGGAAGAAATTGTGTTATTGACACAATTAAAAAAGAAGTTAATAATCAATATGAAAAGCTAAAAAATACTCTATTTAAAACAAAAAGAGAAAATTTAATTTGTGAAGTGTCTTTATTACAAGAAATAGAAAGGTTTTTAGACAATGAAAAAACAGATATAAATATAGAATTAAATGACTTAAAAATTGTTCAAGATAATTTAGACTATTTAGTAGATGAGTTAGTTGCAATTTATTATAATAGCGAATTAGGGAATTCTTATAAAGATATAGAATATATGTTTAGAGAATTCATAAGAGAATTTAAAGAAAATTAAAGAAACTATTGACAAAATAATTAAAATATGATATAATATGGATAAAGTTAAGGAGGGAAATATTATGAATGATTATGAAAAATTTTTATATGGTTGTTATTATGCAGTTGTTAAAATTAAAAGATTTACAAACGATTTGTATAACTTTATAGTTTTAATGGAAAAGGTTGGATTAAAAGAATACGCAGAAGATTTTGAAAGAAATTGTTGTGATATGAGAAGTAGAGAAGAAAAAAGTAAAAAGCCTTATTGTAGAGAAGAAGATTTTTGTGAGGACTATTTCTTTCATCTAGCAGAAATTAATGGAGTAAAAGGGAATGTTGTATGTATTGAATTTCAATGGGGAAAGGGATTTACTTTTGGAAGTCTTGAAGATTATCAAGCAGAAGAGGTTAAAATTTTAAGTGTAGAGGATTTGATAAATGCAACTGGATATGAAAGTGAATTTGGTTCAAACTACAAAATGACCTCATTTTTAGAGGAATTAAAGGAAGATAAAGACAATAAACTTGCTACTTATTTGACAGATTTTTGCGAATGGTATCAATGGGGATTAGTAAAATATCCAAACGGAAGATATAACATTTTAGATTTGGAGTTCGATAATGATGAATTTGTAGGATATTTTGGAGATGAAGATACTGATACAGGAACTTTAAGAGATTGTATTGAAAGAGTATTTTATCGTATGGTAGATTATTACACAGATGAAGAAGATTATGAGAAAGTAGAAGATATAGAAAAAGATATAAACGATTTTATAGAATTAGGTAAGAAATATAATTTGTTTGATGATGACGACATAGAAAGATTAAAAGAATGGTTAAAAGAAGAAAAAGAATATTTTAAGGAGGAGGAATAATTATGAGTTATTTTGAAGAATTAGAAAAAAGAGCAAAACAAAGTTTTGAAAAATTTATGATTTATGTTAATGAACAATCACATTTATTAGTTAATGAAGATGAAGAGGACGATATGACAGTAATTGAAGTAACATATTGGGGAGAACACGAGGAAGATTTAATAGGAAGATTTTATTTTAATGATGACGGAGATTTTATAAAAGCAGAATAGGAGGGATATTATGGAAATTAAAAGTAATGGTTATTTTAAAACTAGAGATTTTGATATTGATACAAACGAAGATATTGATATTTACGATTTAGATGACAATGGAGATATTGTAGCAAATTTAATGGTTTGGGGATATGATAAGTTAATAAATGATTTAAAAATATTTCCTAAAAAGCTAACAGACAACGAAGAAGAAAGCCTTATATATAATTGTTATGTTGAGTTTACTGAAAATGGAAAATATTGGTTCACAATTAGTTTTTACGATTATGATGAAGAATGGTTAGATAAAAGTATATTAGAAAAGGTTAGGGAAATCAATCAAGAAATAAGAATAGAAATAAATACAGAAGAGGAAAAAGAAATATTTAAAAATAAAGTAAATAAGGCATTAGAAATATTAGGAATTGATGATATTAAAGAAATATTTGAGGAGGAGTAATTTATGGGATTAGTTCTAGTTAAAAGCATACAAAGAATTACTGATTTTGAAGAGGTAGATAATATAACAACTCATATTGTTGTTGAATTGAAATTGGTTGAATGTAAACAATTAGAAGAACAGGCAAAAGCAATAGATAAAGAAAATTATTCAAAAGAATGTTTTGGGATAGAGTATAATTATATTCATAATGAGAATAAGATTTGTTTGTTAGATTATGGAATGTATTACATTGATAATAATGGAGATAAACATTATTTAGATTGTGGAAAATTTAATTTAATAAATATAAAAAATTCTGTTTTAATGGAATATAAAAAATTTCTACAAAACAAAGATGAGTATTTAAAAAATCATAATACCGATTATGATATAATATAGAAAGGTTGTGATTTAGTGTTTAAAAATTTTGATATATTGAAGTTATGTATGGTTTTGGGAATTATGGTGTGTGGTATATTATAATGGAGGTGTGTTATGGAAATAAAAATCAATCCAAACAATACAAATGATATGTATTATATTATTTGTAAGATATTAGGACAAGATAATACAAATGAAAGTACAGATATAATAAAAAGGGCATTTGAAAAAGGAGATAAGGATAATTTTGTATTTGATATTGAATTAAAAATAAATGGAATAGAATTTGATTTTGTAAGGTTTGTAACTGAATTGATTAAAGAAGAAAATCAATGTATTGAAAATGCAGTACGAAAAGAATTGAAAAATAATTTTGAGGATATAGTTCAAAAGGCAGAGAATATAATCGAAAATTTAGATTATATAAATATAAATTTAGAAAAAAATTTTTAAGAAAACTATTGACAAAATAATTAAAGTATGGTATAATATATTTGAAGTTAAGGAAAGGAGAATTTATATGAGTAGAATTGAAGAACTATTAGAGAAAGATATTGAGGACTTAACAGATGACGAGTATGAGGAACTTGAAAACAGAGCAGAAGAATTAGAAAAAGAAATAGAATATGAAGAAAAGAAGATGAATGTTTGTGGTTATGGTTCAAGTGATTTAGCATATTTAGACGGTTTATACGAAGAATTAGAAGAAATAAAAGAAAAAATATATGAATAAAAGAAGAAAGGGGAACATTATGGAATTAAAAAATGATTTAGAGGATTTATTATTAAGATTAAGAAATTTATTAGAAAATGCACCCGAAGAAGAGGAATGTACTGATGAACAAAACGATATGTACTCTGATATGGCAAATTTAGTAGAAAGTATTGAAAATTATTTGGAGGTGGAATAATTATGGTTAAGTTTGATATTTATGAAGATTTGGAAAAAGTTAATGCAAACAGTTTACTTATAGATAGTGGTAAGGAAGTTGCAAGTTTGCAGGTGGGTAACATTTATTTAAGTTTAATGTGTTATGGAGAGGTTAGTGTTAATTACAAAGATAAAACTTTCAAAAGTGCAAGTGATTATCCACAGATAATAATTGATTATTTTCTAGGAAAGATTGAAGATAAAAAGTTATTAGACGAATTAGACAGTGAGTTATTGGTAGGAGATAATAATTGGTTTCAAGCAGAGATTTTTGTTATTACAGATAATAAAGAGTATAGATTAAAAAGTATTGACAGAATAAACGATTATGCAGATACTTTTGATATAGAGGGTTGTTTAGAACATTATGAATTGTCAAAAAGTGTTATGTTATATAATATTTTACTAGGACATTTAAAAGATTTGAAAAGAGATTATGGAGATGAAATAAAAGAATTACAAGATTTAGATTTGAGTAATTTATAGAAAGAGGTGTAATTTATGGATTTAAAAGAAAGTCAAGAAATTAAAAGAGCCTATGAAAGGATTTGTAATAATTTAAAAAGTTATGAAAATAAAGAAAATATAAATTATGAAGTACAAAGTGAATTAAGTCTTTATCCTAAAATTTTAAGATTATTTCCTACAAGAGAAGAAAGAATAAAAGCTATGATTATGCTTTATACAGTCAATCCTATGTTATATGAATTAAATAATTGGGGGTTAAAAGAGTTAAAAAGATATATCTTTGATACAGTTGATGAAGAATATATTGAAGATTATAATAAAATATTTGAAATTATTGAAGAAGTATATTGACAAAACAATAAAAATATGATATAATATATTTGAAGTTGGAAATATTATATAAAGGAGGAATGATTATGGAAAAAGAAAAATTTGATAATTTTTTAAAAAAATGTAAAAATGATTTAAAAGTAATTAGGGAAAGGTTAAAGAAGTATTTAGAAGTAGACAATATTCAAAACATAGAACTTTATACTTATAAATATTGTATGTGTACTGAAATATATGACTTATTTAAAAGCAAAAAAGGTGGAGTTAATTCTTTTATTGAAGAATATGGAGATGAGGAAAATCCATTGATGAAGATTTTTAAAGATTATATAACTGAATTTACAGAACCTACATTGATGACAGAAAATAAATTGTATAAATTATTAGATAAGAAAGAGGTGTAAAATATTATGGTTAAAGAAAAGGTGTTTGTTGTAGTTGAAGATTGGAGAATAAATAGTGGAGAGAGTGGAGTAGAAACTAGTGTGTTTTCTAGTTATGAAAGAGCAAAAGAATATTATTTACAATTAAAAGAAAATTATTTAATAGATTATGAAGATGAGGATTTACAGGTAGAAGAAAATATTTGTGATGAAAATACTTATATTGAATTAGAGGGATATAATGAATGTAATGCTGATTACTTTTGTATAAAAGTAATGGATAAAAAAATAGATAGTTATTTTTATGACAATGGAAATTATGTTAATTTAGATAATCAAGACATAGATATTGATATGTTAGAAAAAATATACAATCAATATGTTAAAATTAGCAGTCCTTCAAATTGTGATAGTTTAATAAATGATATGCAATTTAAAAAGGAAAGAATTATGAATTTTGTTAAAGATATAAAAAATGAAAAAATAATAGTTAAAATCTTTGACAATGGAAGAGATATGCTAGAATATTTATTTGTTGACGGAAAAGATGAACAACAAATTATAGACGGAATAGTTGGTTTATTTAATGATTATGGAAAAGGAATAGAATTAGATAAATATAATGTTTATAAAATAAATAATAAATATGTGTATATTTTATATTAATTTTATAAAAACTATTGACAAAATATAAGAAATATGATATAATATATGTAAAGTTAAGAAAGGAGAGATACTATGAATTTAAAAGAAAGAATTGTAAATATTTCAAAAGAATTAGACAAAATAGAAAAAGAATATGGATATAAGGATTTAGAATTGGCATTTATCATAAATGCTATGGCAAATGATAGTGTTGAAGATATAGAAGAGGAAAAAATAAAAAAGGTAAAAAATCTTGTTGACGGTTTAGATGAAATTTTTGATGAATATGTAAAACAAACTGTTTATGATATGGTAAATGACGAAGAAGAAGAGGTGTAGCTTATGGATAAAGAAGAATTAAATAAAAAAATTGAAGAACTTGCTAAAGATTATGATAAATTAGACAGAGGAGATTTTGAGGGTTGTATATTAGCATTAGAAACACAAAGTGGAGAACACTATCAAACAATTTTTAATAAAGTTGCTGAAAAAGTTATAATGGAAAAAATAAATAATTTCAATCAAGTAACAATTACTAACCCTTGTTATAATGCAGAATGGTCAAGACAGGCATTTATAGAGTTAGTAAAAAGACTAGAGGGAGAATTTGATTGTGATATTGATTATGTTGATTATAGCACAACTTTTAGGTATGTATAGGGGGTGTTAAAAAAATGTTAAAATTAAAAAAACATTATTCTAAAACAGAGATGACTGAAATATATGATAGGAGTTATTTGACAGAAATTGCATTTTATATTGGAACAAACAAATATATGGATAACATAATAAAGGAAGAACTTATTGATAAAGTAGACGATATTGACGGACTAGTTGCTTTTTACTTATATGTAGATTTTGTAGCAAATAGATTTATGAATTGTGATGATACTGATTGTTATAGGTATGTAGACGAATGTTTTGAACAAGATTTAGCTGATTTTATAAATGAATATTTTGAATAGGAGGTTTTATCTATGGCTGAATTAAGAAAAGTAGAAAATTTATTTTTAAAAATATGTGATATGGATTATACAATTATTGCATTAAAACTAGATGAAAATATTAGAAAATTTTTAAAAGAGAAAGATATTACAGATTATAGCGATAGTAAATATTTTATATTTAATACAAGCTATGGATTAAAAAGTGGTAGCTTTGCAGATACACTTTATAATGAACCTTTAGTAGATTTAATTATTGAAATAAAATGAGGAGGGAGTTATAGTGGAAAATAAAACGAAATTAGTTAGAATGAACTCTTATTTAGCAATATTGAGTGTTTGGAGCGAAAAAAGTGAAAGATATTTTAGTTTATGTAATATCCTCTTTTATGATGAAAATGGAGTTATTGTTGGAACAAATAGTGGACATTTTGATAATGACGAAGAGCTAGAATTTAATGGAGAGGTCGTTAGAAAATTAAAGGTAGATTTTTCTACAAAACAAAATTTTGTTGTAAGAGATAAGGATAGTAATAGTGTTTGGGAAAATCACTATAAACTATATATTTATATTGGTAATGTTGATTTTAAGTATCTTGGATTAAGAAAACAAGTTGATAGTGTATATAGAATATATACTGTTAATGGAGTTGAAGTTAAAAAACATATTAAATATTTAAAAGAGGAAATTTGGGAGTTAAAAGCAAAAATTACAGATGAAAGAGATAAAATAGATGAATATGAGTTACCATTAGAAAAAGAAACAATGACAGAAATATGCAATAATCTTATAAAGTATAATGATTTGTTATTAGAAGAGGATAAAAAGATAAAGGAATATGTGCCGAAAGAAGAGGATTTTATTGAGAAATAAAAAATCCTCATTTTTTTTTATAAAAACTGTTGACAAATTATAAAATATATGGTATAATATATTTGAAGTTGGAAATAATATAAGTAAAGGAGAGGTCTATATGTATATTTTAGATTTGAGAAAATGTGATGACGGACATAAAGAATACATAACACAAACACAGAGAAAATATTTTAAATATGCTTTGGATTATGCAATACAAAATAAAATGAATAATGTTAAGGTAAACAGAGTAAATTATTATTTTGATTTTGATAAGTTGGAGGTTAGGATTGCAACAGATAATGATTTTGGTTATGTATATAAATTAAAAAAAGTTGATTAAAATTATTGACAAATGTATAAAAGTATGATATAATGTATATAATAAATAAAGTTGTAGGAGGTATATATAATGAAAGATTATGTTAATGAAATTTTAGGTGGAAGATATTTAGAAGATGAAAAGGATAATGAATTTGAAGAAAAATTTGGATTTTCTTTAATTGATTTAGAAGAAAAGATGAATGATTGGTTAAATGATAGATTTATATGTTATAGTGTCAAGGAACTAGCTTATGAAATTTGTGATAGAGTTTATGATATATTAGGTATTGAAAATGCTGATTATAATATTGCTTATAAATTAAAAAAATCTAATAATATGTATTATCACAGGATAGCTTTTTATTACAATAATTTATGTTTTATGTTTGATTTATGTTGGAGAGGAAATGCTTTAGTTATTGATGAATGGTGGTTAATAGAAAATGAAGAATTTGAGAAATTAAAAGGATATGAAGATATTGAGTGGGCTTTGGAAGATGAGGAAGAAGATTATTAAAAATTTTTTAAATAACTATTGACAAATTATATAAAGTATGTTATAATATATAATGTAGAGAGGAGGTAGTCAATATGGAAGATATTGATAAACTGGTTGAAGAAATTGAAAAAAGATTAGATTATGACAAAGATAGTATCGTAGAACTAATTGAAAAATTAGAAGATTTAATATATAATTGGTAGTATAAGGGAGGATTTAAAAATGAAAAATAGTGTAAAGTTTTTGAATGAGAAAGGTATTATGGATATTTTAAAAAATATAAAGATGAAAGAATTTAAAGAATTTTGTAATAAACATATTGCAGACAATTTAATAATTGATGAAAAATATAATTTTAATGGTAGAAATAATATTCATTCAATTATTATTGAAAACATAGCAAAAGGTATTAAAGAGTTATGGCAAAAATATAATATAGATTATGCAATGATGACTGAACTATTCCATATTGGAGTTTGGAGAAGTCAAATTATGGTTGACTATGAAACTATTTATGCTTGGGAAGATTTTGGAGCATATAGTTTTGGTAGTAAAATTAGGAAAAATGCTAGTATTGGGAACTCTTCTTTTAGACTAACAAAATTGCCTAATTTTGGATTTTATAATGAAAAAATCGAAGATTTAAGTATTTATGACTTTATAATTATGATATTAAATAATAAAAGAAATAGTATGGTTGAACAATATAAAAAAGAAATAGAAGAATATACAAGAAACATAGAAGATAACAAAAAGAAAATCAATGAATTAAATAATATTTTGTTATAATTGAATGTTTGTATAAAAAAAAATTAAAAAACTATTGACAAAATTAATAAAATATGGTATAATATGTTTATAGTTAGGAAACAATATAAAAGGAAAGAGGTTGATATTTATGTATGGTAGTTTAACAAATAGATTAAATGAAAGACAAGCTAGTGATGAAATAAAGGTTGGTGTTGGTGCTACAATTTATATGTATAGTGATAGAATTGCTTGTACTGTTATAGAAATAAAGAGTAAATGTAAGGCAATTATTCAAAGAGATAATGCTATTAGAATTGATAACACAGGTTCTTATAGTGAAAGTCAAGAATACAGATACGAAAAAGATGATAGAGGTATGAAATTTGAAATCTATTGTAGGAATGGAATTTGGAGAGTTAAAGACAGTAAGGAAAGAGTTGTAATTGGAAAAAGAGATGAGTATTACGATTATACTTTTTAGAAAGGAGAAAATATTATGAGTTTTGAATTATGTAAAAGAATTACTTTAGATAAGAAAAATAATAAAATAAAGGTATGTATTGCAAGTAATAATGTTACACCTAAAACATATAAGATTTATGAATTGTGTAAAGATTATGAGGGATATAGTTTTGAGGATAAGTTGTTATGTTTATATGAGGATATGCAAAGTGGAAATATACAAATAAGTACAATAAATGACAATACAGAAAATTTTGAGTATGCTATGTGGAAAGTTAGAGAGTATTTAAGAGAAAATAATATAGATAGTTATGACGATTTATATATTAGGAAAGGTAATTTATATAGGGAAAGAATATTTGATTTTGCAGGTATTAAGAGAAGTACTTTAGAAAAAGAAAGTAATAGAGAATATGAAGATTGGAAAAAATATGATGAATGGAAAGATAAACAAGACAAAAATTTTGTGAAGAAAATGGAAGATAAATTTGCAAAAGAGATTAGATATGAAGTATATGGTAATTGTTTTGAAGTCTTTAAAAAGGCTTTATATGAAAAAATTGAGGGAAGTTATAAGGTATTGTATGCAAATGTATATCCAATAGTTAAAGTTGGTAAATATGACAGAGGGTATAGTAGATTTTCATATTCTTGGGATACAGAAACAAATATTTGTTTAAAATGTAGTTATAAAAAAGCATACATTATTACAAAAGATTTTGGTAGTAAAAGAGAATTAAAAATTGTTAAAGTTGGGAGTGAGGTTTAATGGGAATTGAAAAGTTAAAAGAATTTGTTGATAATAAAACTAATAAAGATAATGCAATATATAATTTTTTAGAATTTATGTTGGCAGACTATATTAAAACAAAAATTGAATTAAAGGAAAATGTGCCTTTAGATGAAATAACTGAAAATGATTTTGACGATATGGTGGAAAGTTTATATAATGATGATGAGTTGTTTGAGTATATTGATACAGTTGTTAGTGATACATTATATGATAAATTATATGATAAGGAAACATTAGAATAGAAAGGAGATTTTGTAAAATGGTTGATTATAGATTAAATGAAACAGGAGAAAATAATTGTGAGGTTGAATGGATTGGTAAAAAATTAAAGTTGAATTTGGTTAATTTAAGAAAAATGTATGGAGATATGGAATTTGTGTCAAGTTCTATTACTACCCAACAATGTAAACAGTTCTTTGCTGATTTTAAAAAGGCATTGAAGAATGATTTGGGGAACGAATATAATGTTAATGTGAAATTAGGACACTTTGAAGTTTATGGTTTTGTAAATAAAATAGGTAGTGAGAAATTTGTTTATTTCTCTGTTGAGGATTTGAGAGAGAATGGTACAGAATTTGATAATGTTTTATATAGAAGTGCTGAAAATGAAAAGGATTTCACAGGAGGAAATAATCAGTTTTGTAGATTAGAAGAGTTGGATTTGAGAATTAAAAAAATGTTTGATTAAAAAAGTTTAAAAAAATTTGAAAAATCTATTGACTTTTTATGGAATATATGATATAATATAATCAATAAGTTAATTATATGTACTCTTTATATAATGTAATCAATAAGTAAGTTATGTCATATATTCTTATTAAAGAATAATATAAAAAGTGGAGGTAGATATTATGTATTGTTTAAAAGTTGAAAAAATAAAAAATGGAAATGCTAGTGATAGTTTAGTTTTAAAAGAGGTTGCTGATATTAGTTATATGTCTTATGATGATATTAGGGATTTATATGAAGAAAAACAAATGTTCGACAGAAAAGGGAATAGATACTATTCTTATAAAACAACTGTTTATAAGGTAAGTAATAATGGTGTTAGAATTGAACAACTAACAGATACTAACCTTTATAAAGAGGTAGAGAATGTTGAGAATGAATTAAAAAAGAGTTTGACAAGTTATTCTTATTTAAGACAAGTGTTAAGTAGGGGTAAAAGAAAATATTATGTAATAAACTCTAAAAAGTCAAAAAATGATATTTTGGTAATTAGTCCTAAAAGTTTAAAGTTGGAAATTGAGAAAACTAAAACTACACCAAAGTATGAAGTAAGACAGAATGGGAAACTTTTGTTTGTGGAAACTGCACAGAATGAAATAGTTACTATTTTAAAAAGAGATTATGGGATTTCTCTTGATGAATAAGTGTGAAATTTTCAATTTTAGTTGATATGAAAGGGTTAAAAAAGAGAATTTGTAGAATTCTCTTTTTTTTGTTTTTTAGGTTTGTTATATTTCGATTTTAAGGGGTTTTAATTTTTAAAGGTATAGTTTGTTGGGTTAGGTAGGGAAAGTGGGTAGAAATTGATTGTGGTGCGTGTAGGAATGTATTATTTTTAATTTTTAGATTTGGATTTTTGTTATTTTCAAATTTTTAGTTTTTTGTTTTTTAAGTTGAAAAAATTTTAGATTTTTTAATTTTTGATTTTTGGATTTTTTTGTTTTTTAATTTTTGAAAAGTGTTGTAGGATATAGGATTTTTTAATTTTTAATTTTTTAATTTTAGGGGTGGGTTTATATTTTTGTTTTGTAGGGGTGTTGTAGGGTGGATTTTTTTGTGTTGTGTTGTAGAGGGTGGAGAGGGTATAGTTTTGTAGTTGATTTTGGAAGTTTTTGGTTTTGGTTGAGTGTAGTGTTTTATTTTGTAGGTTTTTTTGGTGGTAGTGGGTAGTGGTAGAGGGGTAGGTTGGTTGGTTTTATGATTTGGTAGGGTGGTATAGTTGGTAGGTAGAGAGGTGTGGTAGAGGGTGTGATTTTGTTGTGGTTGGTGGTTTTGGGAGAGGTTGAGTTGTGGTAGTGGTAGGTTGTGGTGTAGTGTGGTGGGGAAGTGATACACTCTTTTATACAGAAAAAAGAAAATTTTGTTTTTGCTGATGAAACGAATGATTTTTGCTTTTTCTCCTACCGAACAAATGTTCGCTAAAACAAATGTTCGTACCACAATACCCACAATATTACAAAATAAATCCAACAAATTTGTAATATTTTTGTACTACAACATTCCAACCAACTATTCTATCACAGACCAACCTTATTAAAGACGCAACTTATTATGTAAACAAAATTTTCCATAATGAAAAATGTAAACCAATATTATGTAATGTTTTTATGTAAACAAAAATGCTAAAGTTTACATAATGCTAACAGATACAAAACGGGCAATCCATTGGTACGACTGCGTTATGTCGATTTTAAACAAACAAATATTTGTAAAGTTCTAATTGCACAAAAGACATATTTTGTGCAATGTTACATAATCCTTAAATTATATAAAGTTATTATGTAAACCACAATACAAAATCAAACAAATGTTTGTACGAACAAATGTTTGGGTATTGACATTTGACATATAATGTGGTATAATGTATTTGGTGGAAAGCGACCTTTTGGTATATTTCCTCCCCTAATTATCGTAAAATGATAAAATGTGGAGAATATATATAATTTATACGCACGAGAATAGCCATAGATTAATTTTTAATTTGCAATAATACAATTTTATATCCTAGAATATTAAAAGTCTTAAATTTTAAATTTTGGCGAATAAAACGCATACACACAATAATACAATTTTTAAATCTCAAAACTTTAATTTTTAAAATCCTAAAGTTGCCGATTGTACGCACATACGAAATAATAGAAGAACAAAAATTTTTTAATTTTTAAATTTTAAATGCTGAAATCTTATTTTTTAATTTTTTGTTTTTTAAATTTTAATTTTTTAATTTTGAAAAATCTATTGACAAAGTTATAAAAATGTGGTATAATTATAATCGTTGGTGGATATACTACTAACAAATAAAAATTTTTGGAGGTTTTATATATGGAAGAAAACAGATTAAAATTAAATGTAAAAAAATGGTACAGAGGAGAATATCCAACAGATGATTTAGTAGAGGAAATCAAAGATACAGTAACTTTTGAAGATATTTTTGAGGCACTAGATAATTATAGAGATATATATAATGAGATAGGAACAACAGATAGTTTAGTTAGGGAAAGAATATTTAACAAATTAGCAACTTTAATGGAAGTTGACTACGATTATATATATGACCAATGGTTAAAAAGTTAATAAATTTTTAATAAAAGTATTGACAAAGTCATAAAAGTATGGTATAATATACTTATAATAAATAAATAGGAGGTAAAATATCGTGGAAGAGAAAAATGATTTAGTTTATGGAGCTTATAAAATCACAGACTTTGGAGATTTAAAGGAGTATGTAGAAAATGAGGACAAAGTCCTACAAATACTAGAAAAAGCGAACTTTGTAATAAAAGGAAAAGGAGTAGACTATGGCAAAGGTTATCTTTATGAGTTAGAAATATTTACAGATAATAAAGAAGAACACTTTGAATATAGTGAGGGTTGGGGACTTGAAATACTAACAGAAAAAAATGGAATGAATAAAATAGTCAATGCTCTATGGTGTTTATTAAGTGATTACTTTTGTATATATGATAGAGATATAGTTGAGTTTATGGAAGAGTTTGGGTATGAAAATTTGCAAGAGGGAAAGAAAATATACAATGCTATAAAAGAAAACAATGAAAAACTATTGAACATATTTACAGAAGATGAAATCGAATACTTAAAAGACAATATTCAATTATAATATAGATACCACCGAAATAGTAGGGAAACCTACTATTTTTTTTATTTATACGAACATTTGTTTGCACAATTTTTAACGAACAAATGTTTGGTACTTGACATATTGACTTTTTTATGGTATAATGTTAGTGGTGGAAAAGACACTTTTTAAATTTCAAGCCCCCTTAACATACGGAATATTCTTAATTTTTAAATTATGGAAATAGAATATAATAATTTTAAAATTACAGATTTTGCCGAATATACGCATACACGCAATAATATAAACTTAAATTTTTTTAAATTTTAATTTTTTAAATCTTAATTTTAGATTTTTTAATTTTTAAAATTATAATCTTTATTTTTTAATTTTTTATTTTTTTATTTTTTATTGAAAAACTATTGACATTTTAATAAAAGTATGGTATAATATATTTGTTAGTGGGAAATACTAACAATATAAAATTTTTGGAGGTATGTTATGAAAATTGTAAAGGATTTAAGAGTATTAAAAAAGTTAGAAAAATTATCTAATAATGAATGGCAGTTTGACAGAGAACATAAATATCACATAGGAAAAACATATAACAATTGTAAAAGTTTACAAGTAGGAAATAAATATTATACTTTACAATATGTTGACGGTTGTTTTAATCCATATTGTATAGTAGAAGAGCATTAAAATATTTTATAGGATATTATTTAGAATATATTATAAAATGATATATTAAAATAATATCCTATAAAATAAAATAAAATTAAAAATTTTTATAAAACTATTGACATTTTAATAAAAGTATGTTATAATAAAGAAAATTAAGAAATGGGAGGTACACGAAATGAGTGTAAAATTAAGTAAAAAAGAGTTAGAGGAAACTGGAATAGCACAGGACGCATTTTATTTGGGAGGAAATGTATATAATTATGAAAATGCTATATTTTATTTGGGAATAAGAGATTTAGAAAATTTAGAAAAATCAGTTAAAGGGAATGACATAGAACTTTTAATAAATCATTTAAAACATTATGAAATGGACAAGGTTCATATAATGACCACTCAATTATTTTATAGTGCTGGAACATACGGCAACAACGGACAGTTGCATAAAGTAGACATATTAGATAGAAGTACAAGTAAAAAACTAGATACTATATATGTATATTATTGTTAGAAATAGGACATAAAGTCCTATTTTTTTTTATTAAAACCGAACATTTGTTTGGTAAAAAATTACGAACATTTGTTTGTGCGAACAAATGTTTGCATATTATTGTAAATATGTTATGTAAACCTAAAAGGTTGTAAATTAAATAATTATTTGTAAATACATTATGTAAACTTAAAAGTGTTATAGTATAATAAAATAATGTAGTATTTGTGAATTGTAATTTTCTATGCAATAATAATATGTGAAACTTGCTAGATAAAATAAAAAACTGGAATAATTAGAATATGCCGAATAAACAAAACATTGCAATAATATATGTAAACTTTTCTAATATTATATAAAACAAAAATAACCATCATAGAAATATCGAATGTGGAAAATGTGGATAACTATGTGGATAACTATGTGGAAATCTTTTTATAAAAAAACTTTTTAAAAAGATTTTAAATTTTTATTGACAAAATATAAAAAGTATGGTATAATATCAAATGTAGGTGGGAATACTACCAATATAAAAAGGAAAGGTGGAATGGAATATGAAACAAGTTACATATTCAAAATTAAAGGAAGAATTTTGCGACAAAGAAAATAAGTATGCACTAATAATATACAGTCAATCAAACTTCAATAAAGAGTATAGCGAATTATCAAGAACTTATTTAATATCAAGTGATAACAAATATTTTCAAAGTGGTAAAATCTCAAATAGTTTATTTGGAAGTTGTATAGACGGAACAGACATTGGAGTTAGATTAGATACTTATAATTGGAAAGTTGAAAAAGTTGTAATATTAGAAACAGAAGAAGAAATAAACAAATATAAATCTATGATAGGAAGTTTTTAAAAGTAGGGTATATAATTACCCTACTAATAAATAAAAAGTCTTAAAAACGATTTTGAGGAGTTGGAAAAAATGGAAAATAGAAAAATAGTAACAAATTATTTAAGAAAATTATTA